>Ga0335069_10011038_pt1 | contig 12775 bp, 11 predicted proteins | sample Lox_Sample_11_FD_206714 | JGI IMG/M metagenome (GOLD analysis project Ga0335069, IMG submission 206714) | Soil microbial communities from Loxahatchee National Wildlife Refuge, Florida, United States - Lox_Sample_1.1 | ecosystem: Environmental > Terrestrial > Soil > Wetlands | place: USA... | reverse complement strand
AGCCGGCCCGCATCTTGCAAGAAAACGCCGTTTGACTACAATACGTTTTCAGCGAGCGGCGAACAGTGTCTTAACTGTTTGTCTCACCCCAGGGGACCACCCCACTCTTGGACCAGGCGAAGGCCGCGCAGGATCAGAAGAAGTGGGACAACGCCATTGGACTTTACAGCAAAGTCGCCGACCTGAACGGTCCTTTCAAGGAACAGGCGTTACAAGCCATTCCTATTGTCAAGCAACTGGAGACCGGCGCTGATATCTCCAAGATTGAACAGCAAACCTACCAAACGGCCATGAGCGCCTTAGGTAAGAATCAGTATACTCAGGCGCGAAGTTTGTTCCAGCATGTCATCGATTTGAAAGTTCCGGATTCCGCCCTGGCCCCCAAAGCCCAGGCCCAGTTGGTTGACCTTGACCAGAAGCTGAAGGCCCAGGAGGAGTTTGATGCCGCGGTACGGGCCACCAGTAGGAACGACTTGGACGGTGCATTGGCGCAGTTCAGCAGGATTGCCGAGGGCGGGGGACCCTTCGCCGCGCGGGCGAAAGCCCGGATTCCTGAGTTACTAAGGGTGAAGACCGAAGCCGCCGCCAATGCCGCTCTCAATCAAAAATTCGATGCCGCCGTTGAGGCGGAAAATAGCAACGACCTGAGCGGCGCGTTGGACAAGTTTAAGGCCATCTCCGGAAAAGGAGGCACCTTCGGGTCCGAAGCCCAACCACCCCCGACCACCCACCAGCCCCCGCGCCCGAGTAGCACCTGTGCTTCACGTAGCGCTCACGGAGAATCGCATGCGAGTGCGTGGACTTGCACAGTCACTGTTTTTGCTTGTAGGCATGACGCTGTTCCTCGTCCGACCGGCTTCCGGCCAAGGTTGAGTGTGCGAGCGACAAAACCCATCCGTGCTTGGTGGGTCCGATGCTTATTTGAAAAAGGGTCAATGGGAGTTGACCCTCGTTCTTCCACTTCTACTCCGTCAGGCATTACATCGGCACGGCGCCAAACCCCGCCATAACTCCTTATCAGGGTCCGGACAACGTTCGCAGCCAATTCAACCTTGACCTGACCTATGCCATCACGGACCACTGGAACATTTCGCTAGATGTTCCCCTTAAGTATCAAACATACAATCTGCACCGCCCGTTTGCGGCGTCCGGCATGACAGGGGCAGTTCCCATCGACACTGGGGCCAACGGTCTGGGAGATATGATCTTGCGGGGAGGGCGCTGGCTGTTTCCCACCCGGCAGGCGCGGGGAAACATTCTCGTCTCGTTTGGCTTGCAAGTGCCCACGGGGAAGAGCGACGCCACCTCGAATGTGTACGGACGGACGCCAAGTCCCGGTGGATATATCCGTGCAGCCGGGATCCGGGGCGTGGGCCGTAGTCCCTGCCGTGCAGGCTTTCCGCGGTTTCCGCTGGGTCTCGGTTTACTGGCTGGCGACGTATCTCATCAATCCGCGCAACACAACCGGAACGAAGGCGTTCTTCTCCGCCCTTTCGGTGATGGATTTGCCTTCCCCAGCTCGCTTCAAGGCCTGGCAGACGGAAACTTTCCCCTGAGGAGATGAGGTTCCAGGTGCGGGCGCACCGGCAAAGGTCACGGCGACCGGTTCAGTGTCGAGCCTCAATTCTTTTTTCAGCCTATCAGACCACTTCTGCCAATAGATATTCCCCTCCGGCTTGCATGGGTCCATCTGGTTAGCCAGCACGTTACGTCAGAGTGGCTATTTCGGACTCCGCATCCACGAACGCAGTTTACACCCGACTGGCTGGCCAGGCACCTTATCTTCGATCCGCCACGACGGCCTGCTGCAAAGGTGATGGGCAGGCATTTGAACCTGCAACGGCGGTCTCGGCAAGGACTCGCCAATTCGGGTGTACAAGGTTCAGCCGACTGACCTTTCCGCTCCACGCCAACGATCCAGCGACGGTTCGGCTGAAGCAACCTGGGCACGCAGTCTGCGGCCCTGCCGTCTCGCACAGCACTCTACTCATCTTCCCAGCGACGGCTAGCACGTGATGTGTAAGACCGCGTTCGTGTCATCGACGTCCTCGTTGAGCATCTCGATGGCTTGGGCAGTGGGAAGAATGAACAGTTCGATCTTGCGCCCTTCCGCTTCCCGCTTCACGTCCTTCATCACCGGTAAACCCCCGTGGGCACCTGTGCCCACAACCAGGCGACGGCATTTCCACGGGATGTCCTCCTTGACGGAAAGGGGAGTATGCGCGAACTCATCGCGGAATTTCTTGGACGGCTTCTTGTCGCGCTTACGAATCTTCCCGCGATCGACAACGACGTCGTGCTCATAGACGATGTCATCAATCTGGAGGGAACCAAAGCAAAAGTCACGAAATCGCATCGGATTCTCCTCCTGCAAATTTCACGATCTGCCTTCACCGGTGTGAACCGCGGTGACCTAAGTGAGGTTTTCGGGTCAGCGGTCCAGTCGTAGGGCGATCTGGTCTGCGATCCTCTCATGGGTCCTAAGGCCCTCCCGGCGGGCCTCATCGAGCGCCCGCTGGTACTCGGCCGGGGTCACACGCCGGCCGATCTCTGCATATTCCTGCCCTGTGACTTTCCCCGCCGGATAGTACTGGGGCATCAGGTTGACGTAGGTCGTGGGCGAAAGCGCATGGGCGATCCAGTTCATGACCTGGCGCGTGCCGGCAATATCTCGCGGCATCACCAGATGACGAATGAGCAGCCCGCGCTTCGCGATCCCGTGCTCGTCGAGTACAAGGTCACCCACCTGCCGGTACATTTCCTTGATCACCCGCCGCGCCACCTGCGGATAGTCAGGAGCCCGTGAGTATTTGCGGGCCATCTCGCCGTCCCAGTACTTGAAGTCGGGCATGTAAATGTCGGCAATCCCGTCGAGCAACTCCAGGCTCTGGCCAGAATCGTAGGCGCTGGTGTTGTAAACGAGGGGCAGACGGAGTCCTTTTTCGATCGCGACTGGAAGGGCTTCAATGATCTGCGGGACCACGTGTTCCGGGGTCACCAAGTTGATGTTGTGGCAACCGTGATCCTGGAGTTCGAGCATCATGGCGGCCAGCCGTTCCGGCGGCGCCGCCGTCCCCCGCAGTTGCCAACTGATATCGAAGTTCTGGCAGAAGACACAGCGCAGGTTGCAGCCGGAGAAGAAGATCGTCCCCGAGCCTCGCCAGCCGCGGAGGCAGTCCTCCTCGCCGTGATGAGGGGAATAACTCGCTACCACGGCATAGCGTCCGGTCCGGCAAACCGCGAATTTGTTTTGGAGACGGTCGACCCGGCAGTCCCGCGGACAGCCTGTGCAACAGCGCAGGATTTTGACGGCACGGTCGACACGGCTCTTCAGCTCACCACTCTCAAATAAAGAGAGGTAGGCAGGGTTGAATCCTCGGTTCGCGGAAGCGGCTTCGACCAGCATACGGACTGGACCCCCCCGGCCGACCGAAAGCTTGAACAAGAAAGGACAACATTGCCGGAGAACAGAACGGCGGTGCTACTTCGTCACTCTTTCCCCCTCCGGCACCATGGGAACAAAGCGCACGGGTAGCAGGCTCTCGCGCTCCAGGCCTTTCGCTGTGCGGCGCAGGCGGATCAGGTTTTGCACGTAGCGGCCCACCGGAACCACCATGCGGCCTCCCGGGCCGAGTTGCTCGACGAGCGCGGGCGGCACGTCGGGCGGCGCTGCGGTGACAATGATGGCATCGAAGGGCGCCGCTTCCGGCCAACCCCGGTAGCCGTCGCCGATCCGGACGCGCACGTTTGCGTAACCCATTTCTTTCAGCCGCGCCTCCGCCTCCCGGCCCAACTGCTCGACGATCTCCAGGGAATAAACCTCGCGAACCAGCAGCGACAGCACGGCCGCCTGGTAACCGGAGCCCGTGCCGATCTCGAGCACACGATCCTGGGGCTTCAGTTCCAGCGCCTCCGTCATGAAGGCCACCACATAGGGCTGAGAGATGGTCTGCCCCAGGCCGATGGGCAGAGCCGAATCTTCGTAGGCGAAGGACTGCATCTCCGGCGGCACAAACCGGTGGCGCGGCACTTTTCGAAGGGCCTCCAAAACGCGCAGGTCGCGTACCCCACGGTCGATAATTTGCCTTAGGACCATTTGCTCCCGGGCTTCACGAGTCTCCGGCAATTCTGCCGAGTCTGCACGGGAACGCTCGTCCACCGTTTCGGACCTGCCCACCGGCGGGGAAGCAAGGGTGTATGGGAGCAGGACGAAGATCATTAAGAACCACGCGGGGCTCTGAAGTGGGTTGCGGAGGCGCGCATTCATGGCAACCTCTGCATCCATTTTAGCACTTCAATGGGAGCACGGCGCGCCTTATGACCGCCCGCGACAATTCGGCGTCCTACATTACCCAGGGGCGTGAGGTCTTGTAAGCAGCAGTCCGTTCGGGGAGCCAGTCCCGCAATCGGGGGGCCAGGTAGAACCGGGGCCAAAGCAGGTCGTCGTCCGGGCTTATCACCCCGTCGGCGAGGGCGGTCGAGGCAAGCGGAGTTTCCGGGTAAATCCGCGCGCCCACCGTGACTTTCAGCGCGTCAAGATGCAGCGAGTCGGCGAAAGCAAGGCTCTCCTCGACGCTTTCCCTGGTTTCGCCGGGACCTCCCAACAGCAGGAAACCTCGGCGGAAGATGCCGGCATCAGCAAACATCTTTGCCACCTCTTTCACTTCCTCGGCATTGAACCTCTTGTTCAAACTTGCCAGCACGAGGTCGGAGCCACTCTCGAACCCAAGGCTGATCTCGCGGCAGCCAGCCCGCGCCATCAGTTTCACCAACTTCGAATCGATCCATTTGGGGTAGATGATGCACCAGAAGTTAATCGCAAGGCCCCGCTCCACGATCTTCCAGCAAAGCTCTTGGGTGTAGCAGGGCGGAAGGTTGAAGGTGTTATCGACAAAGTTCAAGTTGGTGAACCCGCTCGCGGCGAGTTTTTCCAGCCAAGCCGCGATGGCTTCCGGAGAGTGGCTGCGGAAGTCCCGTCCTTCGATGGCACTGGTCGAGCAATAGCTGCAATCCAGGGAACAGCCGCGGCGGGTTTGGACCGGAACCCAGAACTCGGATTGGCGGCCAACGGAGGGAATCCAGAGTCCGGGTTCGGGGAGCGGGAGATCGTCCAGGTCGCTTGCAAAGTTTCTGTCAGCAGGCCGCTGGCCGGGAAGGCAGAGGCCAGGCAGTCCGGACACCGGCGCGCCCTTCGCCACGCGCTTGAGCAAGGCCGGGAAGTTTATTTCTCCTTCACCCCGGATTCCCATGTCGGCCCCGAGGTAACGCAAGGCGCTCGCGGGGAAAATGCTATAACCTGCCCCGCCCACGATAATTGGAGCATCGCACAGGCTGCGGCAGGTCTTTACGACTTCCCGAACCGGAGGCAGGAGGAACTTCGGATCGGCCATGTTCTGATCATCGATATTGCGCACCGAAATGCCGATGACTTCAGGCCGAAATCCTTTGACTCCATTTTGTATGGCCGACTGCGTGTCTCCCTCAAACATCAGATTCAGCAAGACCACATCGTGCCCGGCTTTGCGGCAGGCAGCGGCCACCAGCGCCGTCCCCAGCGGCAACGGGAGGATGTTCATTCTCTCAATGTTCGCGGAGATGAGAAGGACTCTCACGGTTTAAACCCTGTGTCCGTTTTAATCGGCGGCCGGAACCGTACCGCGCTGTCCTGCCTTCCTCATGAGCAGCACTAGGGGAACGGTCGCCAAAAAGAGGAAACCCATGACCCGGAACACTTCCACAAAGCTGATCAAGGCTGCCTGCTGCCGGAGCAGACCGTAAAGGACCCCGAGGCCACCATCCCCTGCCGTGCTCCAGTCGAAACCCTTGTGGAAAAAGAGTTCCCTTGCGCGCCCTAAGAACTCCTGGCTCCGCAGGTCGTAGGGTGTTACATGCGCGACCAGAACCGACTGATGGAACTGGGACCGTCGCGCCACCCACGTGGTGACAAACGAAATTCCCATGCTCGACCCGATATTGCGCATGACGCTGTACACGCTGGTGGCATATCCGGTTTCCGCCTTGGGGATAGACTCCATGGTGAGGATGGTCAAGGGGATGAAGATGAAGGCCATGCCTGCGCCCTGGTTAAGCTGGTGCAGGAGGATGTCCCAGGTGCCCGATTCCAGACTCATGTGGGAGTAGCCAAAGAAGGGCATGCTGGATACCACAAACCCGAAAACCAGCATCAGGCGGGCATCCCAACCCTTGCCGAGAAGATAACCCACCAGGGGCATGCACACTGCGGTGGCGACCCCACGCGGACTGGTCCAGAGGCCGGCGGTGACGGCCGTCCACCCGAGCAGCGTCTGCATGAAAAGCGGCAGCAGGACCAGGCTGCCGTAAAGCACGAATCCCAGTATCGTAACCAGGGAAATCCCGGCGGCAAAGCTCCGGTACCCCAGCAACCGGAAGCGCACAATGGGCTGCGGCGTGTAGGTCTCGCGGACCACGAAGATCGTAAGCATGACCGCCGCGATCACGGCCAGCGCCATGATGAAGTGCGAAGCAAACCAGTCCTCCTCCTGGCCTTTGTCCAGCATGATTTGTAACGCGGCCATGCCCACCGCCAGCATGCCCAATCCCCACAAGTCCACGCGCAGCGTCCCGCGGCGGATATGAGGGGGGTCGTAAAGAAACCGCGAGATCATGATCAGGCTGAAGATGCCGATCGGCACGTTAATGTAAAACACCCAGCGCCAGGAGCAGGTATCGGTAATCCAGCCGCCCAATGTCGGTCCCAGGATGGGGGCAGCCACAATGCCCAGTCCCCAGAAGGCCATTGCTTTGCCCCGCTCCTCGGGAGGAAACTCCTCCAGCAAGACCGCTTGCGAAAGCGGCTGCAGCCCTCCCCCTGTAGTTCCTTGCAGTACGCGGAAGAAGACCAGCGACCCCAAACTTGGGGCCATGCCACACAGCACGCTGGAAATTGTGAACCCGCTCACCACCGTCAGCAGGAGCCGCTTGCGTCCAATGATGTTAGCCAGCCACCCGCTGATGGGCAGAATTACCGCGTTGGCGATCAGGTACGAGGTCAACACCCAGGTCGCTTCATCGACACTGGCGGACATGCTTCCGGCAATGTGCGGCAGGCTGACGTTCACCACCGACGTGTCCAGCACCTCCATAACGGCGCTCGACATGACCGCAATCGCAATCAGCCAGCGGTTCGCCGAAGGTTCACTTGGATATGGAGGGCTCATTGGCTTTCATCCGAGCACGATCGATGTGCCTGCGGCGAGTGCCTTCCGTCATCCATCACCAGTCTTCCGTAGCGGATCATGCCAATTCAACAGCCAAAGAGTGTACTGCTAAGCGCTCCTTTAGAGGGATGCAATCATCGTCGATTCGACAAGCTTTCCTCCTGGTCGCAAGCCGATCACGCGATGATATCCTTTTACTATTTCGTGGTTGCGGTGTCCGTCTGATGGTCGTGGAACGCGGATTGGCAGTCGGAGGGATTACGCTGCGTGCGGGGCGGAAATTAGGCCTTGGCCGAATTGCAGGCCTTTTTCGAAGGCGGCGAGGTTGAGCTTCTCGGTTCCTTTGGGCACGGAATCGGCAATCGCTTGGTGGACGGCGGCGGGTGTGGCGAGTCCCGCGAGGGCGGTGACAAAGCCGACCATCACCATATTGAGCACCAGCTTGCGGCCCAACGCTTCCGCGAACCTCGTGGCCGGAATGCCAAAATGGCGTATGCCTTCAGTAGCATGATCCAGATGAATCAGGTCTTGCTCGTAAAGCAGCATTCCCGCCGGCTTCAGGTCTGACCCAAAGCGGGCGTGGGCCTCCTGCGACAGGGCCACTAGGATGTCAGGTAGGGTAATGTAGGGATAAAGGATGGGCTCGTCGGAGACGATTAATTGCGCGCTGCACGCGCTGCCGCGCGCTTCCGGGCCGAAGCTCTGGGTCAGGGTGGCGAACTTGCCGTCGTGGATCGCCGCCGCCTTGCCGATCACCATGCCCGCTAGGATCACGCCCTGTCCGCCGAATCCCGCGATGCGGATTCCTGCGCTGGCCATCAGACCCCTCCTCAACCGGCGTAGCGGTCTTTGAGCGTCTGCCGGAGCTGTTGTTCCATGGTTTGCTGCAAGGTGGGCCGCTCGATATCCACAAACTTGCCGACAATGATCTCGCCTTGCAGGTTGATGTCGACGTCGTGGGTTTTCGCGCCATTCTTGATGATGCTGTGTTGCTTGTAGTAGCGCATGGTCTCAAGCCCGTCACCCATCTTGTTGCGCCGCTGGTATAGTGTGGGGCAGGGCGAGAGAATTTCGATGAAGGAAAAACCTTTCTTCTGAAATGCTTCCCCCATCGCGTGGGCAACGTGGCGAACGTGGAATGCCGTCCAGCGCGCCACGTAGACGGCGCCTGACGATTCCGCCAGGAATGGCAGGTTAAACGGGCGCTCAAAACAGCCGTAGGGCGAGGTGGTGGCGGTGGCGCCGACGGGCGTGGTGGGCGCCACTTGGCCGCCCGTCATGCCATAAGTCAAATTATTCACGCAGATCACGGTGATATCAACGTTGCGGCGTGCCGCATGAATAAAATGGTTGCCGCCGATGGCAATGAGGTCGCCGTCGCCGCTATAAACCACGACGTGCAAATTGGGGTTCGCCAGTTTGAGGCCGGTGGCAAACGGAATGGCGCGCCCGTGGGTGGTGTGGAAGGAATCGAGGTGAATGTACCCCGCCACCCGCCCCGTGCAGCCGATCCCCGAGACCACCGCGACGTTGTCGAGCGGCAGCTTCGATTCTACCAGCGCCCGGGCAAAACAGTTCACCGTGGTGCCGATGCCACAGCCCGGACACCAGATGTGCGGCATGCGGTCCGCGCGCAGAAAGGGTTCGACCGGGTTGATGAATGTGCTCATGCCGCCGCCTCACGAATCGCTTTCAGGATTTCTTCCGGCTCGTGCACCGTACCGCCTCCGTGCCCTAACAGCACGGTACGCGCATGGCCAGCGGCGCAGCGCTCCACTTCATTAACCATCTGGCCGTAATTCATCTCCACCACCACCCACGCGCGCACCCGCAAAGACAGTTCGCGAATGCGTTTTTCCGGGAAAGGCCATACCACCACCGGCCGCAACAGTCCCACCTTCAGCCCTTCGGCGCGCGCCATCTGCATGGCCCGCTCCGCCACGCGCGAGGTGATGCCGTACGCCACCACCGCCACTTCGGCGTCTTCCAACCCTTTCTCTTCCCAGCGGCCGATGCGGTCCGCGTTGTCGCGGATTTTCCCCACCAGCCGGCTTACCAGCTTGTGCTGCGCCTGCCAGTTCATGGCAGGATAACCGTGTTCGTCGTGGGTCAACCCGGTGACCTCGGCGTGGTACCCCTGCCCGGCCTTCGCCATCTCCGGAATTCCGTCCGGCCCCGGACGAAAAGGCAGATATTCCGAGGGGGGCAGGGAAGTGTAACGGCGGGGAAAGATCTTGATCTCCTCCGCGGGCGGGATCACCACCTTCTCTGTCATGTGGCCCACGCACTCGTCCATCATCACCAGCACCGGCGTTCGGTATTCTTCTGCGAGGTTGAACGCATCGATCATCAGGTTAAAGCATTCCTGGGGCGAGTTGGGGCACAGGGCGATGATTTCGTAGTCGCCGTGCGACCCCCAGCGGGCCTGCATCATGTCCGCCTGTCCCGGCAGGGTGGGCAAGCCCGTCGAGGGGCCGCCGCGCTGCACATTGACGAAGACACAGGGAGTCTCGGTCATGGCCGCGTAGCCAATGTGCTCCATCATTAAAGAGAAGCCAGGCCCGGAGGTGACGGTGAAGGCTTTTGCGCCACCCCAGGAAGCGCCCAAGATGGCGATCGAGGAGGCAAGTTCATCTTCCATTTGGAGAAAGACGCCACCGACGGTGGGAATGCGCGACGCGAAGTGCTCCACAACTTCTGTGGAGGGGGTTATCGGATAGCCGGCAGCGAAGTTGGCGCCCGCCGCAATCGCCCCCTCGCTGCAGGCACAATCGCCATCCAGGAAGTGCGGCCCGGTCAGCACGCATGCGGGATTAGCAGTGGTTAGAGTCATCAATCTTCATTTCTGGGTACGCGCACCCCGTAAATCGCAAAGTCCGGGCAGTATAACCCGCACAAATCGCAACCCGTGCATGCCTCTTCCTTCGCCAGATAGGGTGGGTGGTACCCATGGCTGTTGAACTCCTCCGAGAAAGCCAAGATTCTCGGTGGGCAGAATTCGATGCAGAAACCGCAGCCTTTGCAGCGATCCCAATCAATGAAAACTTGGCCGCGGAACTTACGGGCTTTGGGTGCGGCGGGAGCCTCAGGCATTTGAACCTCGACGGCAGAGGGTCATTTCGCGAACCTACAGGGCTAATTGTCCGACGTTAAAGCCCCAAAAATGTTTCGAGCATTTCACCACCCATTTTGACCGGTCGATCGGCCAGAAATGATGTTTTTCTCATCACTGACACAGTGTCCACACTCGGACACCCTTGGTCATTGGTGCTCATTCGCGGACTATCCACAATCCGGTTCCCCAGTGCCGATCTGGCACGAAAGATTGCGGGACACTGAGGCAGTAACTGTTCAGCGACCTAAGCTGCGGCGGCTGATTGATCCAGCCTGGGTGCCATGACGTCGACAAGTTCTCTCACGGCGGCTGCGCTCTTTTGCAAAGCCGAGCTCTCTTCCTCGGTCAGCTTAGCCTCGAAGATTTTCTCAATTCCGCCTGCCCCGAGCTTCACGGGCACCCCGACGAAGAGGCTGTGGATCCCGTACTCGCCCTCCAGGAAGGCCGAGCAGGGGAGCACCCGCTTTCGGTCATTGAGGATCGCATCAACCATTTCCACTGCGGCTGCCGAGGGAGCATAGTATGCGCTCCCGGATTTCAGATACTTGACGATCTCCGCGCCTCCATCGCGCGTGCGTTTTACGAGGCTTTGAATCGTCTCCGCGTCCAGCAAGTCCGTCAGGGGTATGCCAGCCACGCTCGTATACCGCACGAGAGGCACCATGGTGTCGCCATGGCCACCCAGGACGAACGCCGTGACGTCTTTTACGGATACCTCCAGCTTCTGGGCAATGAATGTTCGGAAGCGAGCCGTGTCCAGAATGCCGGCCATTCCCATCACGCGGTTCTTGGGAAAGCCACTGACCCGGTACGCCACGTGACACATGGCATCGAGGGGATTCGTAACCACAATCAGAATGCAGTGGGGAGAGTATTTGATGGTGTTCTCCACGGAGTTCTTGAGGATGTCATAGTTGGCCCACAGCAGATCATCCCGGCTCATCCCCGGCTTGCGGGGGAAGCCTGCCGTCAGCACGACAACGTCGGAGTTGGCGCTCGGCCCGTAGTCGTTACCGCCGGTGACTTTAACGTCGACGCCTGCCACGGGGCCGGCCTCGAGGATGTCCAACGCCTTGCCTTGCGGGATGCCCTCGAGAACATCGACGACCACCACGTCGGCCAACCCTTTGTCTGCCAGGCGGAGAGCGCAGCTAGCGCCCACGTTTCCTCCTCCCACAACGGTTACCTTTTTCCTCATTGGAGCCTCCTCCTTGCTCGTTAATTGGAAACTGCCCGCAATCGATATGGTGCTCCTTCACTTCCCCCAGAACCTTGGTCGGGCCGATGAGGATGAGGATAAGGAGCAAACCTCACCGGTATGCGCCCCACCGCGGATTGGCCCGCGGTGGGGCTGGTCATACCGGAAGGGAAGTGCATCCTATGCGGCCGCAGGAAATTCCTTCACCCCGCGCTTCTCGATCGGAACGAAATCTCGCACGTCGTAACCGGTGAAGACCTGGCGTGGACGCGCAATTTTCTGCTCGGGGTCGCACAGCATTTCCTGCCATTGCGCCAGCCATCCCGCCGTGCGCGGAATGGCGAACAATACCGTAAAGATTTCCGGCCTGAACCCCATCGCCTGGTAGATGATGCCCGAGTAAAAATCCACGTTGGGGTACAGTTTGCGCTTGATGAAGTACTCATCTTGAAGCGCGATCCGCTCCAGTTCCAAGGCAATGTCGAGCCTGCGGTTCCTGCCTGTGACCTGGAAGACTTGATCGGCTGCCCACTTGATGATCCGGGCGCGGGGGTCGTAATTCTTGTAGATCCGGTGACCGAAGCCCATCAGCTTGACCTGCCCGGCCTTCACGCGCTCGATGTAGGCAGGAATGTGATCCGGGGAACCAATCTCATCGAGCATTTTCAAGACTTCTTCGTTGGCGCCGCCGTGCAGCGGGCCGGATAGCGCGGCGGCCGCCGCAGCCGTTGCGACATAAGGGTCAGCCTGCGAACTGCCCACGGCCCGCATGGCATTGGCGCTGCAGTTTTGTTCATGATCGGCGTGCAGGATGAACAGAATATCGAGAGCGCGGGCCAGGACGCTGTTGGGTTGGTATTTGGGCTCGGCCATCTTCCACAGCATGTTCATGAAATTCTCGGTGTAACTGAGATCGTTGTCGGGATAAACGTAGGGAATGCCGCGGCGGTGGCGATAAGACCAGGCCGCCAACGTCGCCATTTTGGCGATGAGGCGCACGATCTGCCGCTGCCGGTTCTCGGGATCTTGAACGTGCTTGGCCTCAGGGTAAACGGTGGAGAGGGCCGCCAGCGTGCTCACCAGAATGCCCATGGGATGGGCATCGTAGCGGAAACCATCGATGAAATGCTTGGTGGTCTCGTGCAGCATGGTGTGGTGAGTAATCTGGTAGGTCCACTCCTTGTCCTGCTCGGGGGTGGGCAGCTCACCGTTCAACAACAGATAAGCGACCTGCAGGTACGTGCAATGCTCGGCGAGGGCCTC
>Ga0335069_10011036_pt1 | contig 12777 bp, 11 predicted proteins | sample Lox_Sample_11_FD_206714 | JGI IMG/M metagenome (GOLD analysis project Ga0335069, IMG submission 206714) | Soil microbial communities from Loxahatchee National Wildlife Refuge, Florida, United States - Lox_Sample_1.1 | ecosystem: Environmental > Terrestrial > Soil > Wetlands | place: USA... | reverse complement strand
GCTCGCGGACGCCGAAGCGGAGGTTGCGCCCGGCGTAGGAGCCTTTCTGGACGTCGCCGCCGCCGGCGATGTCCGTGTTCGTCGAACTGGCGAGGTCGGCGGAGCCGCCGATCAGGTTCGGAACCGCATTCGCCGCCCATTGGATCGCTTTTTCGGAGGCTTTGCGCGTCGCGATCGTCCCCTCGTCCGGGCTGAACGTCGGCACGTCGGCATCCCAGCCGTCCGGCACTCCGCCGGCGCCGATCGTCTCCAGCAGCGCCGCCTGCTCGGGGAACGCGTCCTGGTAGGACCGGAAGCGCTCCTCCCACTCTGACTCGAGCTCGCGGCCGCGCTCGCAGCTGCGGCGGAAGTGCGCGAGCGCTTCCGAGGGCACGTAGAAGTGTTTGTCAGGATCCCAACCGTAGGCTTCCTTGGCGAGGCGCACCTCGTCCTCGCCGAGCGGTGACCCGTGGGCGGCCGAGGTGTCCTGCTTGTGAGGGCTCCCGAACCCGATGTGCGACCGCACGATGATGAGCGACGGGCGGTCGTCGACCGCCATCGCGGTCCGGGTCGCCGCCTCGAGTGTCCCGACGGAGAGATCCTCGCCGACGTTCTGCACGTGCCAGCCGTATGCCTCATAGCGCTTGGCGACATCCTCGGACATGACCTCCGCGACCGGACTCGCGAGCTGGATCTTGTTGTCGTCGTAGAACGCGATCAGGTGACCGAGGCCCCAGTGGCCCGCGAGCGACGACGCCTCGGAGGCGACGCCCTCCTGGATGTCACCGTCGGAGGCGATCGTGAACGTGAAGTGGTTGACGATCTCATGGCCGTCGCGGTTGAAGCGGGCCGCGAGCATCCGCTCGGCCAGCGCCAGACCGACCGACATCGAGATCCCCTGGCCGAGCGGTCCCGTCGTGGCCTCGATCCCCGGCGAGTACTTGCGCTCGGGGTGCCCGGCCGTGGGCGATCCGACCTGCCGGAAGTTCTTGATGTCCTCCAGCGTCATCGGATACCCGGTCAGGTACAGCATCGAATACAGCAGCATCGACGCGTGCCCGGCCGAGAGCACGAAGCGGTCGCGATCGAACCAGTCCGGGTTCGACGGGTTGTGGCGCATGATCCGCGTGTAGAGGACGTACGCGAGCGGCGCGAGGCCCATCGGCGCCCCGGGATGCCCCGAGTTCGCCTTCTGCACCGCGTCGATCGACAGCGTGCGGATCGTCTCGATGCACAGCCCGTCGAGTGCCGTGGCGGTTTCGGTCGCAGTCACTGAGTCGAGAGGCTGCGGGACGTGGCTGGCACGTGTGTGAGCATAATCAGAACGGCTCTCCCCCTCACGGCCCTCGTGTTAACGCGGGACGCGATCCCGCCGGTCCGGTCATCCAAAGAAAACCTCGTAGCGCTGGTACTCCTCGATCGGAACGGTGCGCAACTGTTTGACCGCGTCGGCGATCGGCACGAGCGTGATCTCGGTTCCGCGCAGTGCGGTCATCTTGCCCCAATCGCCGGTGTGGGCGGCGTCGATCGCGGCGAGCCCAAATCGCGTGGCGAGCACTCGATCGAACGGGGTCGGCGTGCCGCCACGCTGGACGTGGCCGAGCACGGTCGCACGAGACTCGTAGCCGGTCCGCTTCTCGATCTCCTGCTCGAGGCGGTGGCCGATCCCGCCGAGGCGCGGGTGCCCGAACTCGTCGAGCTCACCCGACTCGAGCGACATCGTCCCTTCCTTTGGAATCGCTCCCTCGGCCGCCACGACGATCGAGAAGTAGCGGCCGCGCTCGTGCCGGCGGCGGATCAGCCGGCAGACCTCGTCGATGTCGAACGGCTGCTCCGGGATCAGGATCACGTCGGCGCCGCCGGCGACGCCCGAGTGCAGCGCGATCCAGCCCGCATGGCGGCCCATCACTTCCGCGATCAGGACGCGGTTGTGCGATTCCGCGGTCGTGTGCAGGCGGTCGATCGCCTCGCTGGCGATGTGCAGCGCGGTGTCGAACCCGAACGTCACATCGGTGGCGCCGAGATCGTTGTCGATCGTCTTTGGGACGCCGATCACGCGGATCCCCTCGTCGTTCAGCCGGTTGGCGACGCCGAGCGTGTCCTCGCCGCCGATCGCGATCAGGCCGTCGAGCGCGTGGATCGCGAACGTGCGCTTCACGAGCTCGGGCCCGTTGTCGCGCTTGTAGGGATTCGTTCGCGAGCTGCCGAGGATTGTTCCTCCGCGCGGCAGGATGCCCCGCGTGGACTCGATCGTGAGCGGTTCGAAGGAGTCCTCGAGCACTCCCCTCCATCCGTCGTGAAAACCGATCAGTTCGTCGCCGTAGGCGCTGATTCCCTTGCGGACTACGGCACGAATCACAGCGTTGAGCCCGGGGCAGTCGCCCCCTCCCGTCAGCAGTCCGATGCGCATGGGCGTGAATCCTATGCTCCCGAGCGCTGCGATCAAGCTACGTGGTTGTAGGCTACCGCCTGGATGCGGGACATGCGACATCCGTGGACCTGGGCAGGCGCCGTCGGACTCGCGTTCGGCGCGGCTGCCGCGGCCGGCCAGCGCCGCCACATGCTGCGGATCGCGGCCGACCCCGAGAACGAGACGCTGCGCGCGCCGGCGTCGGGTACACCGGCGGAGGTCAGCTCGCGCGACGGCACGCACATTCACGCAGAGACGTTCGGTCCCGAGGACGCCGCGACGGTCGTGCTCGTACACGGCTGGACCGAGATGCTCAGCTACTGGACCTATGTGATCCGGGACCTCACCGCGCGCGGGTACCGGATCGTCGCGTATGACCTGCGCGGCCACGGGCAGAGCGCGCTCGCAGCCGACCACGATTACGCAATCGAGCGCTTTGGCGAAGACCTGGAGGCCGTGATCGAGGCGTGCGTGCCGGGCAACCGGCACGCGGTGATCGCGGGTCACTCGCTCGGCGCGATGTCAATCGCAGCGTGGGCTGCGCACCACGCCGTCGCACGGCGCGTCAGCGCGACCGCCTTGATCAACACTGGCGTCGGCGACCTGATCGCAGAGCAGTTGCTGATCCCGGCACCGCGACTCGCGCGGGGATTGCACGACGCGATCGCGCTCCGCGGGTTCCTCGGCGCGCGCACGCCGCTCCCGCGTGTGTCGACCCCCGTCAGCTACGTCGCAGCGCGGTACATCGCGTTCGGGCCGGCAGCCACGCCGGCGCAGATCGCGTTCTACGAGCGGATGCTCGTGCTCTGCCCGCCCGACGTCCGCGCCTCGATCGGGATCGCGATGTCGGAGATGGATCTCCATGATGCGCTCCAGCGCCTGACGCTGCCGACGGTCGTGATCGCCGGCGATCGCGACCGGCTCACGCCGCCGTCCCACGCCCGCCGGATCGCGCAGATGCTGCCCGCGCTCGAAGAGTTGATCGTGCTCGAGGACACGGGGCATATGAGCCCGCTGGAACGCCCCGGCGAGATCAGCGCCGCGCTGGCCCGGCTCGTCGATGCGGTCGCGGGCCGCGCCGGCACGCTCGCTGCGTAGGAGGTTGCTGCGCGGGGAATCCCCGCACGTGACAGAGTAAGTCATGGTGGGTTCAGGTCCGGGTGCTCCGCGGCTTTGCCATGTCCTCGTCGAGGATGCGGATCTCGCTGAGGCGGTACCACCCGAGCGCCGCGAGCAGGCACTCGAGGATTGCGTGGCTCCTGAGATCCGTCTGGCGACGGGCGCCTGGGCCTCACAGCCCGCGCTGGCGCCCGATGGGATCGGTTTCCTGATCCTGGAGGGGATGATGCTCCGACGCCTGGCGATCGACGACCGCTTTGCGGTCGAGTTGCTCGGAGAGTGCGATCTGATCCGCCCGTGGCAGGGCGAGGACACTCCAACGCTTCCGCTACGTAGCGGCTGGACCGTGCTCGAGCCGGCACGGATCGCGATTCTCGACGGCCGCTTCACCCGTCACCTCGGTCGCTATCCGGAGCTCGCCGGCCGCCTCTTCGAACGCGCGATCAGGCGCTCGCGCCGGCTCGTTGTGAACATGGCGATCATCCATCAAGCGCGCGTGGACGACCGGCTGCACATGCTGTTCTGGCACTTCGCCGGTCGGTGGGGGCGTGTCCGTGGCGACGGCGTCGTGCTGCCGCTGCGGCTGACCCACTCGACCCTCGCCGACCTCGTCGCGGCGCGCAGGCCGACCGTCACCAGTGCGCTGTCGGACCTGACCCGGCGCGGGGTGATCCGAGGCGTCGACGACGGCTGGCTGCTGCTCGGCGAGGCGCCACAGGATGTCGGCCTCGAGAGTGGCCTGATCGAGGCGCCGCCTCACCGCGTCAGCTGATCTGCGCTTGCAGGATCGGCGCGTGCGTCGGCGCGGGGCTCCCGCCGGCTGGCTCGGGCGTCACCAGCACCGTCGTAATGTCGTTGAGATTGCCGGGCACGTCGACCGAGCCCGATCCCGACGAGGTGGGGCTGAACAGTGCCGCCGTCGCGCTCGGGGTCTTGCTCCCCCGCTTGAGCAGCCAGACCTCGTAGACCTTGTTCGGCGGCGGGGCCGGCATCCCCCGCACGATCAGCTCACCACGGTTTCCGCTCACGCGCAGCTGCGCGTTTCCCGGCCAGGACACGTGCGCCGAGTACACGCGCGTCGCGCTCGACCCACCGCCCGAGAACAGCGCGACCGCGCCGACGGCGATGACCACGACGGCAGCGACGGCGCTCAGCGCGAGCGCAGACGCCGGCATCGTCGAGAAGAACCCGATCGACGGGCGGCGTCGCTTGCGTTTCTGCTCGCCCGCCGCGGCCGATCCGCGCGGCTCGGCGCGGACGCTTGCCATCACGCGGCGCTTGAGTCCGTGCGGAACCGGTTGCGGCGGGGCCGCGAGGGCAAGCGCGTCGGCCACATCCTGGAACGCGCTGACCTCGTCGCGGCAGACGCCGCAGTTCGCCATGTGCGCACAGAACGCCTCGGCCTCGTCGTGCTCCAGAGCCCCAAGGACGTACGCCGCGGCGTCCGCGCCACAATCCCGCTTCTCAGACATCTGCTCAGGCCCGGTCATAGCATGAACCCCGCCGGATCACCAAGAGCGATCCGCATCTTCGTCAGGCCCAGTCGCATCCGGCCCTTCACGGTGCCCGCCGGCAGCTCGAGCATCTGCGCGATCTGACTGTGCGTGAATCCCCCGAAATAGGCGAGCTCGATCACTTGCCGTTGCTCCGCCGGGAGCTCCCCCAGCACCCCGCGAACGTGCGCCGCCTCCTCGCGCCGTGCGACCTCGACGTCCGTCTGCTCCGGCGCCTTGAGCCGGTCGGCGATGCCCTCGTCGGAGACATTGCGGCTCTCGCGCACGACGCCGCGTCGGAACGCGTCGATCGCTCGGTTGTGGACCGCGCCGAGCACCCAGTTGCGAACGCTGCCGCGACGGCGTTCGTAGCGCGCGCCCGTCCGCCACAGCGACATGAACGCCTCCTGCACGACGTCCTCGGCCATCGCTCTGCGACCGCACATGCGGTACGCGAGCGAGAACGCCGGCCCGCTGTGACGGTCGAAGATCACTTCGAACGCGCGGGCCTCGCCCTCCTGCACGAGCGCCATCAGATCTTCGTCGGCAAGCGTCCGAAGATCGGTCCGGCTGTTGCTGTTGGCTGGACGAAACACGATGGTCGACTCTGAACACGCAGCGGCACGATGCCCGAAGCATCATGTCCTACGCACCGCGTCGACGCCCGGATCACAACCGCCAGCTCGCGCAATCCGGGTTCGCGTCTCAGATCCCGCGCGCTGCGAGGAACTCGCGGTTCGCCGCCTGGTCCTGCGCCGCCTGGTCGGGCGGATCGGCGGGGTCGGGGATGATGTCCTGCTCGACGACGAGCCAGCCGCTGTAGCCGATCTCGCGCAGGCCGTCGAGCACGCGGTCGATCGGCACGTCGCCCTCGCCGAGGCGGCAGAACGCTCGGCGGCGCCAGATCTCCTCGACCGGCGCGGACTCCGCGATGATCGCCGTGATGATCTCCAGACGCGCGTCCTTGACGTGGAGGTGGTTGATCCGCGCTCCCCAGGCGCCGACCGCGGTCACCGGATCGCCACCCCCGAGCAACAGGTGTCCCGTATCGAGGCAGACGCCGACGTCGCTGCACTCCAGCAGGCGATCGATTTCCCACGGCGCCTCGACGTAGGTCGCGGTGTGCGGGTGGAACGTCGGCTCATAGCCGCGCTCACGGCAGCGAGCCACGATTCTCGCCAGTGCCTGCGCGAACCGATCCCAGCCGGCGTCGTCCCAGCCGAGGCTCCGGTCGTTCACCGCGCGTCCGGGATACGCCGAGCGCGCGTCGGATCCGGCGTCCGCAACCGTCGGTCGCGGGAGTGGGAGTGTGTCGGCGGTGCCCGCCGACCCGTCGCGCGCAGCGTCGAATGTGTCCAGCAGCTCGTCGAGGCGCGTGAGCTCCCCGTCGAGCGCCTCGGGGTCGCTGAACGGCACCGCGAAGTACCCGCCCGCGAGCGCGAGCGAGCGCTCCTGCAGCCGCGCGCGCAGCTCATCGCCGGTGCCGAGGTACCCGACGGGACCGAGGTCGATGCCGGCGTAACCGGCGCGCGCGACGTCGTCGAGCAGCGGCAGTGAATCGGGGACGTTCGGATCGATCCCGACCGTGATCTCGAACGCGCCGTAGCTGCACGGGGCGTTGGCGACCGCAATCATGCCTGCACCTCGGCGCCGGCCGGCTCGCTTGGGCGGGAAACGGGCTCGCCGGTCATGTGCACGCGCGCGATCGCGTGGCAGAGCGCAACGTCGTGCAGCCCGTCGCTCCCGTCCGTCCGCGGCGCACGTCCTTCGCTGATCGCGTTGTGGAACTCGATCAGCTCGCGCTTGAACGCCTCCACGTACGACACCGTCTCGACCGTGCGCCAGGAATGCGCGGCGTCGGCGTGACCGCCTTCGACCGCCAGCTCGCTCGGCTCGCCGCGCAGGTACGGCGAGGGCAGCGTCAGTGTCGCGCGCGCGTCCAAACCGTAGAACGCGAGCTCCTGGCGATAACGTGCGATCCCCGGGAGGTCCACCCACGAAAGGTGACAGTCGACACCGTCGAACGTGAGGCTGAGGTTGACGACCCGCGGGCTCAGCTCGGCGTACTTGACGAGGTCCGGCTCTCCGAGGGCGCCGCGCAGGGCGTTGAGCTCGTGAACGAGGTTGTCGAGCAGCATCCATCGGTAGCAGTAGCGCGTGTTCTCGTCGGCGTCGGGAAGTGCGGACGCGAGCCGCACCTCGTCGTCGGCCTGAAGCTGCGTGAGGATGCCCTCGGGCACGGGTGACGGGGGCGCCATCGCGTAGTTCTCGAGATAGGGTCGCCACGGTGACTCGAGCGTCGTGACGCGAACGAGCCGCAGCTCGCCCGTCTGCGGCAGCACCTCGAGCAGCCGCTCGTAGGCCGGGTCGTAGCGCTTCATCGTGCCCACCATCAGGCGAACGCCGGCGGTCTGCGCGGCGTCGAGCATCTGCTGGCCCTCGTCGACAGTGAGGCACATCGGCTTCTCGACAAGTACGTGCAGTCCCGCCCGAGCCGCCGCGATCGCGATCGGCGCGTGGCTCCCGGAGGTCAGCACGAGCACCGCATCGAGCGATTCGGAGGAGATCATCTCCTCCCAACCCGTGTACGTGGCGGGATCGCCGTACCGGCGCGCGCACGCACGTGCCGTCGGCTCCGAGATGTCACAGATCGCGTGCAACTCGAAGCGGTCGTCGAGCTCGAGCAGATGCGGCAGGTGCATGACCTGCGCTATCACGCCACACCCCACCACCCCAACCCGTAGTCGTTCAGCCATCGGCTCCTCCTGTCGTCGATTGTCTGCTCACGGGGTCGAGGCCTCGATCGCCGGCACGGTGTGCCTGCGCCTGCGGCGTGCCGCGCGCACCGCGCTCGGCAGCGCAAACGCAATGATGCTGATCGTCAGCGACGCGGCGATCAGCATCGTCGCGATCGCGTTGACCTCGGGCGTGATTCCGAACTTGACTTGCGTGTAGATGTAGATCGGCAGCGTGTTGCCGCCGCCGATCAGGAACAGCGTGATCACGAACTCGTCGAGCGAGAGCGTGAACGCGAACAGCGCGCCGGCGAAGATCGCCGGCCCGATCAGCGGCAGCGTGACGTAGCGCAAGCGCCGCCAGGCGTTCGCGCCAAGATCGCTGGCCGCGCGCTCGAGTGAGCGGTCAAAGCCTTCCAGTCGCGCTGCTACCACCAGGATCACGAACGGCGTCGTGTAGACGGCCTGGCCGATCACCGCGGTCTGGTTCGACAGCTGCTGGTGCAGCGTGCTGGTGAAGAACGTCAGCAGTGACACACCGATGAGCAGACCCGGCAGCATGATCGGCAGCGTCAGCGCTGCACGGATGCCGCTGCGGAACGGAAGGTTCGACCGCACCAGCGGGAACGCCGCGGCCGTCCCCGCAACCGTGCTGATGATTGTCACCTCGAGCGCGACGCTGAGGGTGGTCTTCACGGCGTCCTGGATCTGGTAATCGTTGAACGCGTCCTTGTACCAGTGGGTCGTCCAGCCGGTGATCGGCAACGTTCCGTACTGGTTCGCGTTGAAGCTGAACAGGATCAGCAGCACGATCGGCGCGAACAGGAAGAAGTAGATGAGCACCGCCCATCCCGTCAGGGCGCCGCGCGTGAGCTTCCCGCGAGGCGCGACGATGTCGTTGGCCTCACCGGCCATACGCCTCGGCGACGTCGAGCTGTTTGCGGAACAGGATCAGCATGATCACGATCAGCGCTGCGATCAGCAGTGACACCGCGGCGCCGCGCGTGTACTCCGCGCCTTGGAAGAAGTTGACGATCAGGTTGCCGATCATCACGCCCCGCGTGCCCCCGACCAGCTGCGGCGTCAGGTACTCGCCGAGCACCGGAATGAACACGAAGATGACCGCCGTGGTAATGCCGGGACGGATCTGCGGGAGCAGCACGCGCGTCATCGCCGTCCGCGGCGGTGCGCCGAGATCCATTGCAGCGCGGAGCTGCATCCAGTCGAAGCGCTCGAGCGTCGCGTACAGCGTGAGCGCCGCGAAGGGGAAGTACAGGTACACCAGCACGAGGATCACGGCCGGCCGGTTGTAGAGCAGGAACGACAGCGGCTGGTGGATCACGCCGATCGCCTCGAGGAACCGGTTGAGCACCCCCTTCTCCCCCAGGATCGTCGTCCACGAGGTGACCCGCAGCAGGTAGCTCGTCCAGAACGGCAGAATGATCAACAAGAGCAGTAGCCGCCGGACCGACGGCCGGACATACCTCGCCAGCCAGTAGGCGAGCGGGAACGCCGCCAGCAAGGTCAGGAACGTCGCCACCGCCGCCACCCAGATCGTGTCCCACAGGGTTGTGACATACGTCGGCGTGCTGAAGAAATACCGGTAGTTGTCAAGCGTCCAGTGGTGAACGACGTTGTAGTTGATGACCTCCCAGAAGCTGTAGGCGACGATCAGCGCCAGCGGTGCCAGGAAGAACACCCCGAACAGCACGGCCGCCGGCGCGAACCCGACATACTGGCTGAGCCGGCTGCGCACGCCGGGCCTCCGCGAGATCGCGGGCGCGGAGGACCCGGCATACGCAGGTTCAGGGGCGAGCGCCAATGACCTACGCCCCGAACACCTGATTGAACGCGTCGATGTACGCCTGCACGTTGCCCGACGGTCCCTTCAGAGTCATCTCCAGCGCCTTCTCGGGCTGGTTGTAGTAGAGGAGGTCAGCGCGCTCCTGCTGCCCCTGGTTGACGAGGATCTTGTACGCCTTCTCGTTGAACAGGGGCCGCCCGTTGGCGATGAAGTTCTGGGCGACCCACGGCGCCTGCTCCATCGCGTTGACGAACTGGTCGAAGCGGTTCTTGTGCGAGGAGGCCTTGACCAACTGTTCGCCGTCGATCCAGCCGACAACACCCTCTTTCGGGACGGCAATCTTGACGACGGGTCCGCCGGCAGCCTTCACGCGGTAGTCGGTCCCGAGGTTCTCGAGCGCCATCCACGCCGAGCCGTCGGCGAGCGCACGGACCGAGTCCGAGTTCTGGGAGACGAGCTTCAGGAACGCGGGCTTGGCGGACTTCAGGAACTGCTGCGCGCGTGAGATCTCCGACGTCGACATCTGATACGGCTGCTTGGCGCCGGTCGCCAGCCCGGCCATCGCCATCAGGTCGGTCGGCTGATTCTCGGCGACGACCTTGCCCGCGTATTTCGGCTCTGTCAGGACTTCCCAGGAGGTCGGTGCCGGGTTGACGAACTTGGGGTTGTAGTAGATGTTGACGGACGACCATCCGTTCGGATACACGAGGTAGCCGCCGCTGACCGTCCAGAACGGGACCTGCTTGGCGACCGAGTACAGCTGCGACGACACCGGGATCGAGCTCATGTCGAACGCCTCGGTCAGACCGTCGTGGAAGTACTTCGGCGCCCACAGCGCGTCGGTTGACACGATGTCGTACTGGCCGCCGGTCTGCTTGACCTTGAGATACCCATCGGAGTCATCCGACTCGAGGCTCGGGCGCGCCTCGATGCCCGTCTGCTTCTGCACCGCGGCGAGTTGAGCGGGCAGATAGTGGTCGTTCCAGGTCTCCCAGTTGAGCGTCACCGGGCTTGTCGACGCGCCCTGGCTGCTGCTGCTGCTTGTGGCGCTGCTGCTGCTGCTGGACGAACCGCAGCCGGCGACATACAGCCCGGCGACACCGAGCGCGCCGGCCCTCACAGCCTCGCGACGGGTGAGCGATGCCTTCATCTACGTCCTCCTCATTACTGCGGGTCGAGGACCACGGCGTCCTGTGGAGACCAGGTCACCGTCGCGGTCGCGTTTTCTTCGAGGTGCGACGCTCCGCCTCCCTGCAGCGCCGCCATGATCTGCGCGTCGGCGGTGTCGCACTGCACCGCGACGCGCGTGAAGCTGCCCAAGAACGAGGACCTGACGACCCTGCCCGCCAGTCCCTCGCGATGCCCGTTGCCGGCGATCACCTGGACCGCCTCGGGCCGCACCATCAACGTCGCACGGCGCCACTCGCCCGAAGGCGCTGCACACGCCACCACGCTGCCGTCCTTCGCGGTGACGGTGCCGTCCCCGCTGCGCTCCACCTCCAGGAAGTTCGATTCGCCGATGAAGTCCGCGACGAACCGCGATGACGGACGCCGGTAGATCTCCTCGGGCGTGCCGATCTGCTCGATCCGGCCTTCGTTCATCACCGCGATCCGGTCCGCCATGGCCATCGCCTCCTCCTGGTCATGGGTGACGAACACGAACGTCGTGCCGACCTCTTTGTGGATCTGCGCGAGCTCGATCTGCAGGCGCTTGCGGAGCTTGAGGTCGAGCGCTCCGAGCGGCTCGTCGAGGAGCAGCACCGCCGGGCGTTTGACGAGCGCGCGCGCAACCGCGACGCGCTGCTGCTGGCCACCCGAGAGCTGGGAGGGGAACCGGTCGGCCTGGGACTCGAGCCCGACGAGCGTGAGTGCCTCCTTGATCCGAGGGCTCGCTTCCCGGCGACCCACGCGGGCCATCTTGAGGCCGAAGGCGACGTTGTCGTACACGTTCAGATGCGGGAACAGCGCGTAGTTCTGAAACACCGTGTTGACGTTGCGCTTGTGCGGTGGGATCCGGTCCGCGCGCTGCCCCTCGATCAGGATCTCGCCGGTCGTCACGGTGACGAACCCACCGATCAGGTTGAGCGTGGTCGTCTTGCCGCAGCCCGAGGGCCCGAGCAGGCAGAAGAACTCGCCCTCGCGGATCTCGAGGTCCACTGGTTCGAGCGCAACGTGCTCGCGGTAGCGCTTGGACACGCCGCGCAGCTCGATCGCGGCGCCCTTGCCCGCGCTCATCCGATCGCCTCCGCCAGGTCCGCCGACGGGTCGTAGGCACACCCGCACGAGCGCCGGCAGACGAGGCCGACGTCGATCCTCACCTCGCTCCATGTCGCTCGCTGCTGTTCGGCCGCCGCCATCAGCAGCCGGGCGCCCGCGCTGCCGATCGAGCGCGCGTCGTAGGCGATCGCCGTCAGCGACGGCTCGAGCAGCGGCGCGAAGTAGAGGTCGTCGAAGCACGCGAGCGCGAGGTCGTTCGGAATCGTGATGCGCTCGCGGCGCGCTGCCGCGAGCGCGCCGAGGGCGAGCTCGCCGCTGGCGGTGACGAGCGCCGTCGGGCGCGGCTCGAGGGCCAGCAGCGCTGCCGCCTCCTCGAACCCGCTCGCGATCGTCCACTCGCACTCGCGCACGAGCTCGGCGGGGATCCGCAGTCCGTGACGGGCCATCGCGGTGCGGTAGCCCTCGAGCCGCTCCAGCCCGCTCGTGCGATCGCTGGGGCCACCGAGGAACGCGATCCGGCTGTGCTCGTGCTCGACGATGTGGTCGACGAGCATCTCCACGCCGGGCCCGTTCTCGAGCGCGACGTTACCGACGCCGGCGCCCGGCGCGAGCTCGTCGATGAACACGCACGGCGTCGCGTCGAGCAGCGCGTTGAACTCGTCCGCGCCGAACGGCGCCGTCGAGACGAGCAGCCCGTCGACCTCGTGGTCGAGCAGCGTCCGGACCGCGCGCCTGACGGTCTTCGGGTCCTCACCGGAGTCGACGAGGATCAGCCGGTATCCGTGTTCCTCGAGCTCCGCCTGCGCACCGGTCGTCACCGCCGCATAGAACGCGTGCGCGACGTTCGGGACGACAAGCCCGGCGGTGTGGCTGCGCCGCGTGCGCAGCGAGCGGGCGACCGGCGAGGGCCGGAAGTTGAGCTCCTTCGCGGCGCGCTTGACGGCCGCGCGCGTGTCCTCGGAGAGTTCGCCGATGCCGTTGAGCGCGCGCGATGCGGTCGAAGTCGACACGTTCGCCCGC
>Ga0335069_10011035_pt1 | contig 12778 bp, 13 predicted proteins | sample Lox_Sample_11_FD_206714 | JGI IMG/M metagenome (GOLD analysis project Ga0335069, IMG submission 206714) | Soil microbial communities from Loxahatchee National Wildlife Refuge, Florida, United States - Lox_Sample_1.1 | ecosystem: Environmental > Terrestrial > Soil > Wetlands | place: USA... | reverse complement strand
CCGAGGTCCAGTGAACCGCGCGATACGCTTCGCGGCAGAAACGGCGAGCATGGAGACCTGAGGACTCCCAGCCGGCTCACGGCGCCTTCGGCCGCGGATTCCAATCGGGACCGAAGCCCGTGACGACGAACTGCCGATAGCTCCCCGTCGTGTCCGTCACGTACACGCCCGGCTGCGCGGCGGGACCGTGATCGAAGCACGCGCGGAACAGAAGGACCTGCGTGCCGTCCGGCGATCCTTTCGGCACACCCTCGATGCAACTGGGTTCCGATGGCAGCGAGAGCTCCGTCTCCGGCTTGCCCGGGTACCAGGGATCGCTCGAGAAGGCGTAGAGCTTGCGCATGGTGGCGCCCCCTGACAGTCCAGCGGGCGGCATGGGGAATCCGCGCGAGCTGTAGATGATGCCGCTGGTGGCGAGAGAACCGCCTCGCTCTGCGGCACGCGAGTCGACGTGACCCGGCTGTGTGACCGTCACCGGAAGCCGAACTTCGCCGCCAGCTCGGGGTACTTCTCTCCGACCGTTGCCTCCTCCCATCGCTCCCCGAGAGGCTCCCTGGGATGGACCAGTCCGTGGTCCGGCATCTCCTCTCCCGTGACGGCTTCGTAGGCCTGCCGGGCGGCATAGAGCATCTCTTCGTTCGAGAAATCCACGCCGCGCGTCGGCTGTCGAACGAGGGTGCCAGGGTCGGCCAGGGCGGCGTAGTACGCATCGCGGCCAAGACCGATCAGGCCAGCGCGGAAGTCGGTGAAACCATCGTCGCTGCAACCACCTTCGATGATGTACGCGGCAGCCCACAGGTCCCAGCGGTAGGCATCGTGGTGGAGCTGCGTGAAGATCCGGTCGAACGCGATGATCTCCCGCGGCGGCAGCGCCTCCAGCTTCTTCTGCAGGATCTCCGGCTGGTTCGAAAGCGCCGGAGTCGCCTCGGCTTTCGCAGCTTCGACGAGCGTCCAGAAGGTGGGTTCGTCCATCGGTGACTCGTCACTCTAATGCTGCGGAGCGCAGCCGCGCGACACGCTGATCGAGAGTTCTGCGTCTGGAGCTCGGACACGGGGTGGCAACGCTGGGTGAGCGTCCCTACCAACTGACGTGATCCATCGAGGAGGCAACGGATCCCGATGCTCTACATGGTGATCCCGGCGGACGCCGGGCCGTAGTCGGGGCTGAAGCCCGAGCTCAGGGCCAGGGCAGGAGTGAGTCCGACGCGCACGACGCGCCCTATCCCTCACCCTTGGTCTTGAGCTTCGACTCGTTCTCCTGGATGAACGCGCGGATCTCGTCGGCCATGTCGAGGAGCTTCGCCCACTGCTCCTTGTAGAGCGTCACCGGGAAGCGCCCGAGCCCGTACACGGAGACGCCGCCCTTCTCGGAGACCTTGAGGCTCACCGGGCGACCGGACTTCTTGTCGGCCTTGAGCCTCTCGTTCTCAGCGCGCAGGCGTTCGAGTTCGGCCTTGATGTCTTCGTCGGGCATGGGGACCGAGACGGTAGTGCGACAGGGCCCCCGCGGCAACCGACCATCACGACGCTCCTCGGCCCCCGCGGGCGGTGCGGCAGTCTCCTCCGCGCCGTGCCTTGCCGGCGAACCGCCCCGATCATATAGAGAATGATATGAAACGGATGCTCGTCGAGATCGACGACCGAAGCGCGCGCGACCTGGAGCGCGTGGCGCCCACTCGCGAGCGCAAGCGCGCGGAGTTCATCCGTCTCGCCATCCGTCGCGCCATCGACCTGGCGCTGGACCGGAGCACCCGGGAGGCATATCGGCGCTCGCCCGTGAGCGACGAGATCGCCGCGAGCGACCTCGAAGGCTGGGACGAGCGAAACGCACTGGCGTCGCATGCGCGTCCCCAGGTGAAAGCGCGCCGGAGACGCGGCCCGGGCAGACGCGTCGCGTGAGCACCGTCGTTCGGACCGCTGCACCACGCCAGTTCGAGGTCTGGTGGGTCACGCTGCCCGAGCCCGCGGGGCGCCGTCCCGTCCTCTTCCTCGGACGGAGCTCGTCGTTCGAGTACGCGGGGCGCGTGCTGGTGGCGGAGGTGACGACCACGATCCGCGGGATCCCTCAGGAGGTTCGTCTCGGAAGGCGCGAGGGACTCCCCAGGACTTGCGTCGCCAATCTCGACGCAATGCGGACGCTGCCCCGCGGGTGTTTCACGTCACGCGTCGGTCGCCTCGCGTTCGGGAGGCACGTCGAGGTGAAGCGCGCCCTCGGTCACGTCCTGCACTGGCCGGAGCTCACAGGGCTGCCGTGACCATTGGTGGGGGGGCCGTCGTTCACTTCCGCCTGCCAGCGGCTCTCGTGCTTGTACGGTTCGCCGCCGGCGCGGTCTTCGTGCGGGCCTTCGTCGTCATCGTCGCCTTCACCGTCGGCCCGGGCGGCGGCGGAGGGCTCTTGCGATGGAACGCGTTGTGCGCAGCGACGCGCTGCGCGACGTAGCTCGCCGTCTGCCCCCGCGTCGGGGGCAGGGGAACCGTCTTCCCTGAGTCCGCGTGGCCATCGAGGTGCGCGAGCATCGGCGCCAGCTCCTCCTGGTTGGCCGAGGGCGGCTTCTGGAGCTGGTCGGGATTCGGCGCGGGGATCGCCGGTCGCGGCAGCGCCGTCGGCGTCCCCGTTCGCGGCGACGTGAGCTCCGTGAAGCGGGCTGCAAAGCTGCGCGCCGCCTCGTCCCGCTTGGTCAGCGGGGTAGTCCCGAAGAGATCGTGCAGCGTCGCCAGGATCGACGTGTGCTGGTACTGCGTGTGATCCACGCCCTGCTTGATCCACGGTGACACGAGGATCGTGGGCACACGCAAGCCCAGGCGATCGAACCCGAAGTTGCAATCGGGCTTCACGAGGTACCCGTTCTCCTTCGGGTTGCTCTTGGCCTGCTGCTGGTCATACGCAGTCGGCGAGGTGTAGCTGTCCGGCGGCACCGTGTCCGGCGGCGCCACGTGATCGTAGAAGCCCCCGTGCTCGTCGTAGGTGACGATGAGCAGGGTCTCGTTCCACCCTGGCGCGACCCGCAGCGCTTCGTACACGTCGGCGATGAGCATCTCGCCGTAGCGGATGTCCGAAGGGCAGTGTTCCGAGCTGCTCTGCTGCGTCGGGCTCGTGTCTCCGTACAGAGGACAGAGAAAGCTGTACGCGGGCAGCGTCCCGGCCTTCGCCTGGTCGTAGAACGTCGCGAACGGCAGGATCTGCTTCACGCGCGTCTTCACGTTCGGAAACGAGTCCGTGTCGCGCAGATCGAAGTAGTAGACCGCCCACGATTGCTTCGCGTCGTCGAGCGCCTCGTAGATCGTCTTGGCGGTGAACTTGTAGTCCCAGACGTTGCGAGTGAACCCCATCGACGTGGCCGCGTGCACGAACAGGCGGTTCGGCTGCGTCGGTCCGGGAACGTCCGAGAACCAGTTGTCGCAGACGCAGAAGTTGTCGGCGAGCGCGTTGAGGACCGGAAGCTGCGACGGATCGAACGTCGCCATGGGAAGGCCGATCTCCTGCGGCGACGGGTTCTTGCGGTGCGCCTCCTGCTCGAGGACGGAGACGTAGTTGTCGATGAAACCGCCGAAGCTGGGCGCCGCGAGATTGGCCGCCGTGGGCGTCTTCGTGCCGAACAGCTGCTGCGAGGTGCTCGGGAAAGAGTGCGACGGTCCTCCGTAGATCGCCTTGGCCTGGCGGTACACGTCCTGCGGATCGACCGCGAAGGGCGCGTTGCCGGCGACCGGGTACGACTTGGGCCCCGGCGTGCTGGCGCTCGTCATCGGATTCGACAGAGCGGGGTTCAACTGGCCGCTCGGTGTCAGCACTCCGTCGACGCCCTTGCGCTGGCCGAGCAGATGATCGAACGAACGGTTCTCCAGCATGAGAACCACGACATGCTTGATCGGATAGGTCACGACGCGTCCCTCCCTTCGCAGCGGACTGAAGCAGCGGACAGCACTTCGGGTCCGGGCACAACCGCAACGCGGCTGTTGATTCTCAACGGCTCGAGAAAGAAAAGGCCCCCCGGCTCGTCCCGCCATGCGAGGCGGGGGAGCCGAGGGTAAGCACCGCGATCGCTGATTCCGGTCAGCCGCCTAGTCGCCGTTCGGGTTCGCGTAGACCTGCGCCGTGCCGTCCTCGACGGCGGAGGACGCGGTCCCGTCGTCGGTCGAGTTGTCTCCGCTGCCGAAGAAGTCCTCCAAGAACTCGAGGATGGCTTCCCCGACCTTGGCGCCAGTGGTGTCGATCCACGTCCCGAGCTCGCCCAGGATCTGGCTGTCCATGTTCAGGCTCACGATCGTTCCGTTGTCTTCGACCGGGTAGGCCGTCGGGCCGGTCACCCACACCTCGATGCTGTACTCCGCGTCGAAGAACCCGTTGAACCACCAGTGCGTGCCGACCGCGACGTAGCCGGTGCCCGACGTGATCTTGGTGACCCGCGCGCCGGAGTTCGAGTCCCCGACCTGGGTGCCGACGGGAGAATTGGCGTTCGGGTCGAGGTCGATCGAGTTGAACGCGCCGAGGTGGACGCTCTTGAGCGTCGCGCCCGCGGGCAGCTTCACGAGGATGCAGTCGTTGCCCTTGGTGCCCGCGAAGGGGACGTTCGTCCAGCGCTTGAGGCGCCCGCGGTAGACCATGGTGGCGTTGCCGATCGTGTGGACGGTGTTGGTCGCCCAAGCCGGCTTCCCGTTGGTCTGGTAGATGACGACGTTCCCGTCGTCTTGAACGACGAGGTGCGCGCCGGCCTTGCCGCTGGTGTTGGACGCCCAGAGCGCCTGCCCCGCAGCGTTGTAGAGCACGAGGTTGCCGTCCCCCTGCATGATGCAAACAGCCACCGGCTTGCCGTTCGTCCCCGATGCCCAGAGCGCGCAGGAGCCCGAGTAGAGGACCAGGTTGCCGTCGGTCTGCATGACGAACATGTAGTTGCCGCTCGGCGAGCGGAGGGCGTCACCCGGGTGGAGCACCTGGCCCGGCGTCATCTGCCCGTTCTGCGCCGTGGGGCCGTTGGGCGCCGCTGGCGCTGCTGCCGGCACCATGGCCGCCGCCGCCCGCAACGGCGACGGAGCCGGTGCGGGCGGTTTGTTCGGCAGCGTGATTGGCGCCAGCTGCAGCAGCCTGCTCGCCGCCTGCGAGGCCTCGCTGGCGATCGCATTGAGCGCCTGCACCGCCACGGCGATGACGCTTCCGATGGGCTCGGGCTTCGGCGCGTTGGCGGTGTTGTTGACTGGGGTGAGGTTGCTCATGGTCTTCTCCACGTTGGGTCGGCGATGCGCCGCACGTGGGGTTGACCTCGGCATCCGTCGCGTGTGAAGCGCGCGCGCCCGCTCAACGCCGTCTTACGAACACCAGTTCGCGATGAAGCTCGCCCACCGATTGCCTCGGGCGAACTCCAGGGCGCCATAGGTCACGAGGTAAGGAGAGCCGCTCTTGGGCGGGAAGTAGATACCCAGCCCCCCTGTACCCGGAGCAGGCGGATCACCGTCGAAACAGACTCGTTTGAGAGTCTCGAGAGCGTCGTCGGCCGTCGGCGCGAGATCCGGCGCCTTTGCCTTGATCGTCGTGAGCAGCGACTCGAGATCGCGATTGGGTCCCGCCCCGACGGCGCCGGACCGTATTTGCTCTACGAGGTCTTGTCTTGCCGGCAAGAGCTCGTTCAGCCGGGCCCCCAGAACGTCGATCTTCGACGCGAGAGCATGCATCCACGACGAGTCGACCGCCATGAGGTTGAGCTCTGGTTTTTTCGTGGCCAGCACCTTGGCCAGCGTGCGTGGTCCCAGGTGCTCGCTCGAGCTCATCACCTCCACGGCCTCCCGATAGGGAAAGCCGCGTTGGAGGAGACTCTCCTCTGTCGCGACCGAGTACGACGCGACGTTCCTGATCTCGTACGCGATCTCGGTCAAGCTCATCGAGCAGGCGTCGAAGGCGTAGAGGTCGACGTGACCGAGCCGTGTCTTCTCGAGCGTCGTGCGTAACCCCCGGTCGGAGAGGTAGTCGTCGGTTGCGCCGTCGTCGAGAATCTCGAGCGGGATGATCTTCAGTGCAGGCGTGGGAACGAGCCACTTCCGCTCGGTCTGATTTTTCTCGACGAGGGGTTCCACTCTCCTCGGGGGATCGTTGGGGCCGCCATGGTCCTTGAAAACGAGCGCGGTATACCGGCTGGGAAACGTCCGTGTCGCCCAGTCGATGAACGCTGCGATCCGCTTTGGAGAGCTCGTGTTGATGCGGGGCCCCTCGGCGAGCACCTCGATCTGAGGCGACGCCTTCTTCTTCTCCTTCTCGTCCTCCTTCTCCTTCGAAAAGCGCACGCGTCCCCTCTCCGTCCTCTTGGGCTTGCTGAGCTCGTAGACGAAGTGCACGCGCGGCGAAGCCTCGATGTCCCCGAGCAACGTCAGCAGCTCGTGCTGGGAGAACGAGAAGTCGTTGTCGATGGTCCCCGTGTAGAGCATGAACGTCCACTCGGCGGGGGGCGCAGTGAGGGGCTGCTGCTCAGGGCTTGTGGTCATTTCCAGTCCCCGTCGGCGGATCCGGTGCGAACGTCTTTTTGATGGCCGCGGTGATTTCGTCGAAGATCGTCTCGCCAGGTGCTGACGGCAGGATCCCGTTGGGGAGATCGGCGTAGAGCGTGTTGAGCACGTTCGGCATGAGGATCGTCGCCGGCGCCGACTCCGTCGCGTAGGCGACGAATGTGTACTGATCTGCAGGTACGCCCGTGACCGACCCCGGCGGGAAGAGGACGGCTCGTCCGATGAAGCCGGTTTGCGCTTGAACGACGGTCATCTGCCCGAGGTTGGCGCCGGGTACGAGCGATACGGCGATGTCCGTGGGGGGCGGGTTGTCCTGCTGCGGTTTGAGACTCAACGTCTCTCCGTTGATGATGCTCGGCTTGGCGGGCGGGTCTTTCTTCAGCATCTCAATCTCCTTCGTTCAGTGTTCAAGGTCGTGCCGCGACGTCCGCAGCACACCGGAATCCGACGTCAATCCCCTGGTACGTGGGGGGGCGCTTGTTGCGCACGCTGCTCCGCGCGAGGAGGGAGAAGTAGAAACCACCTCCACGCAGTACCCGTGGCGCCTCGTTGTCAGACAGGGATCCGCTCTTTCCTCGATCGCCGTCGACCCACGTCGTCGCGACCCACTCGGTGACGTTGCCTCCGAGGTCGTGAATTCCCTGGGGCGTGACGTCCTGCGGCGCCGTTCCTACGTCCCGCGGAGACTGCGTCTTCGGACAGGCCGGATCCATGGGAAGAAATCCGTCACTCGGAACGACGACGCCACCGCACTTCGGCGCGTCATTCCCCCACGGAAAGGCACGATTGTCGTGGCCGCGCGCGGCCGCCTCCCACTCGTTCTCCGTCGGGAGGCGCTTCCCCAGCGACGCGCAGTACAGGCGCGCGCCGAACCAACTCACCTGCGTGGCGGGCCAGTCGGCGCGGCCCGCTCGTGTGCGAAATCCCTCTCCGTACCCGCCGTATTCGATGCCGCTGTATGCGGGATGCAGATCGAGCAAAGGCCCGGGAGTGTCCCCGAGACCTTTGTTGAACCGTACGTGCCGCAGAGTGTGATCGCTTTCGTCGGTCTCGACATACAGGCTCGTGACCATGTGGTTCAGAACGGCGACCATGTCGCGGTTCGTGACCTCGCGAACGTCGAGGTAGAAAGGCGGCACGGTGACCGTCGCGGCGGGCACCTGGTAGTTCATGATCCGGGGATTGCACTTCTCGCCCAGATCGGCGCACTCCTTCGCCGCGACCTCCGCGGGCTGACCCACCGTGAGGGTGCCCTCGTTCACGAGCACCATGCCCTTGGGCGGCGGGGCGGCGAGCGCCTTGCGAAGCGCGATGGCTTTGGCAACACGCGGCCCAGCTACGACGGCGGCTGCGACGACGGGGAGGACGACGCCGCCCGCCATCGCCCACCGCCGCCACTTCGGACCCCTGGACCCGGGCTTGTGCTCGGGGGCGATCTGCTCGAGGGCGGCCAGCGCCGCGCCGCCGTCGGCAAACCGCTGCTCCTTGTGGGCGCCCAGCATGCGCGCGACGACCGCGACCAGGCCGGGCGGGAATCGTTGCCACGCTGGCTCGTCGAGCGGGGGCGGGTTGTCCATCGTCGCGTGCAGCAGATCCAGCAAGGTCTTGCCGTTGAACGGTCGCTTGCCGGTGGCCAGCTCGTAGACGACGACGCCGAGCGCGAAGACGTCGGCCCGGGCGTCCCCGCGCTGGCCCGCGTACTGCTCGGGCGCCATGTACCCCGGCGTGCCCCGGAAAGCCGAAAGGCTCTTGTCGCCCCCGTTCACCGCTCCGTCGCCGCCTTCGGGCGTCTCAGCGGGAAGCTCGAATTGCCCCGCGAGCCCGAAGTCCACGAGCTTCACGCTGCCGTCCGCCTGGAGCATGACGTTCTCGGGCTTCAGATCCCGATGCATGACGCCGTTCGCGTGAAGGACCCGCAGTCCGTCGGCGATCTGCACGACCAGACCGAGGATCTCCGACGGCTGGCGAGCCTCGGCCATCCAGACGCGCAACGAGACGCCGCGGACGTACTCCATCGCGACGAACAAGCTGCCGTCGTGCTCCGCGACGTCGTACACGCGCGCGACCCGCTCGTGCTCGAGCGCGGCCGCCAGCCTCGCCTCGCGCATCAGGCGGGCGCGTTCGGCACTGTCCTCCGAGCCGCCGGCGTTGAGCACCTTGAGCGCCACCTGCCTTCCGAGCAGCGTGTCGGAGGCCAGGTAGACGGTCCCCATGCCACCGCGCCCGAGACGCCGCTCGATGACGTAGCGGCCGCGGTCTCCCCACCGCGTTCCATTCTCGGGATCGGGGGGCGGAGGCTGCGGGGGCGCGTGAACGATGGCCCGTACGATGTCGCCGACCAGTTCGTCATTGAGGGACGAGGCTGTCCTATCGCGGTTGTCGGGTGTCGCTTTGCCCACGGGTCACCTTTGTCGGCCGTGCCGGCGCAGCGCCGCTTCGAGTTGGGCGAGGAGCTCCGAGACGCGAACCCCCAGCCTCTGAGCCTCGGTGCGCAGCGCGTCGTCGCTCGCGCGATCGCCGAGGCTGGCCCACGCCAGCTCGGCCCAGTCGAAACCTCGGTCCACGCCGAGAATGAGGATCTCGCGGTCCTCCTCGGGGAGAGCCTTGCGCAGCGACGCCGCGGCGGAGCTCATCTCCACCGTCTCCCGCGGCACTGTGACGATGGGCAAGGCGGGTCCCGACGCGCCGAGCCCTCGCCGGCGACGTCGCCGTTCTCGCAGCTCGCTGCGGGCAAGGGAGTAGAGCCACACGCGGAGCGTGCACGCCCACGTGAACTCGGAGATCTCGGCTTCCGCCCGGCGGCGGACCTCGGCGTAGACGATCCGGGCGACATCATGGTCGTCGACCGTTGCGATCAAAAAGCCGAACAATTCCGCGCCGTACTCCGCGAGTGCGGCTTGCGTCGCCGCGCTCGCGTCGCCCTGCGCAAGGAGGGTGCGGACTTGCCATGTGACTCCAGTGGCGGTGCTTCCGGGTCCTTTCACGAGAGGGGTCCGCTTGGTTGACCCCTCGCGAGGGCGCGTGTGAACCATCATCGAACGAGCCCCTCTTCGCGGGCTCGCTCCGCCAGGCGTCGTTTGATCAGCTGGAAGCGTTTGCGCAGCCGAGCGGACTCACGGGTCAGGTCCTCGTCCGTGCAGTTTTCTTCGTTCGTCAGGAAGACGCGCGCGATGTCGACCCACTCCAGGCCGCGATCGATCCGCAGGAGGAGCAGCGTTCGGTCGTCGACGGAAAGCTCGCCCCAGAGTGCGCGGACCTTGTCGCGCTTCTCGGATCGAAGGGCCGAGATGGTCTCGGTTCGGACCACGGCGACCACGTTCTCGAGCTCCGCGGGCGGCACGCGTCCGACGTTGCGACGCTTCGCGCCGAGCGCGAACCTCGCCGCTTCGTTACGCGCGATGACGTACATCCAGGTCCGAAGCGAGCTCCGCCACTCGAACGCGGCGAGTGACCGCCATAGACGCTCGCTCGTCGCCGCGAACACCTCGTCGGCTTCCCCCTCGTCGTGAAGCACGCCCCTGAGGAAGGCGAATACCTCGCCGCCGAGCTCCCGGATGATCAGCGTTGCAGCTGCGCCCAGGTCGCCCCGCTCCACCAGCTTCCTCGCGCGTTCGTCGGGCGCTCGCGATTCGCTCACCGGGCCGTCCCCCAAGCGGCGGCGATGATGCCCCGAAGCTCTGCCGTTTTCAGCAACAATCGTGGAACATCACGGGGGGCGCAATCGCGCGCGATGCAGTGAAACGACGAATCGTCGTCGCGCGACGACGATCCCTCGTCGCTCTCGGCGCGAAGAGACTTGCAACCCAGATGTAGCGGGTGCGTGCGGGGCCGCACCGACGCAGGTGCGGCCCCGAATGATCCCCACAGGATCGCGACTGTCGTTTCACTTGGCCCACGCGGCCCGGGGCGGTTCAAGCTCCCCTCATGACGGGAAACGCGCTGCTCCTGGTGCTCGCACGCCCTTCGGTCGTCGTCGCCGGCATTCCGGACTGCTGGATCGACGCCCACCGTCTGAGCCAGTGGCTACGCCGCTCGCCCGCCAACGACAACGGCCGCCCCAGCCGGAGCTAGCTTTGAAGGGAACGGCGTGCTCTCGAAGTCCCGCTTCCTCGCCGGCCTCCAGTGCAGCAAGCTGCTCTGGTTGCGCGTCCACGAGCCGGATGCGCCGGAGCTCGTGTGGGACCCGGGGCCGCAGGCGATCCTCGACCGCGGCACGCGCATCGGAGAGCTGGCGCGCCAGCAGTTTCCCGGCGGCATCCTGATCGCCAACGACGAGCGGCGCGTGCAGGCGACCCGCGAGGCCATCGAGGCGGGCGCCTCCGTCATCTACGAGGCCTCCTTCGTCGCCGATGACACGTTCGTCGCGGTCGATGCTCTCGAGCGCGCGCCGGCTGGCTGGAAGCTCGTCGAGGTGAAGTCGACGCTCTCGGTGAAGGACGAGCACATCCCCGACGCCGCCGTGCAGCTTCACGTGCTCGAGCGCTCCGGCCTGCACGTGCACGCGGTCGAGATCATGCACCTCAATCGCGACTGCCGGCATCCCGACCTCGCGAACCTCTTCGCGCGCACCGATGTGACGGCGCGCGTGCGTGCGCTCTTGCCGGCGATGCCCGCGCGCATCGCAGCGCAGCTCGGGGTGCTGCGCGGCTCGTTGCCGGTCGTCGCCACGGGCCCTCACTGCGCCGCGCCGCACCCTTGCCCCTTCCAGTCCCGGTGCTTCGCGCCGCTCCCCGAGCACCACGTCTCCTCTCTCTATAGAGGTGGCCGCCGCGTCGCGGAGCTACTGGCCGGCGGCGTCGAGCGCATCGAGGACATCGCCGAGCCACTCGAGGGCATTCGCGAGCGCCAGCGGCGTGCCGTTCAGACGGGGGAGCTGGTGGTCGAGGGGGATCTCGACGCCGCCGTCGCTGCTTTCGCATCTCCCGTCGCGTTCGTCGACTTCGAGACCGTGAGCCCCGCGGTGCCCTGCTGGCCCGGGTGCTCGCCGTACCAGAGCGTGCCGGTGCAGTTCAGCGTGCACATGCAGCGCGCCGGGGGGCAGATCGTCCACCGCGAGTGGCTCGCCGACGGGCCCGAGGATCCGAGGCGCTCCCTGGCCATCGCCTTGCTCGAGGCATGCGCAGGCGCCGGCACCATCGTCGCGTACAGCGCGAGCTTCGAGCGCGGTCTCATCGAGGACCTCGCCACGGCGTGTCCCGATCTCGCCCCGGCACTCCTGGAGCTCGCCGGACGCCTGGTGGACCTGCTCCCGATCGTGCGCGAGCACGTCTACCACCCGGACTTCGACGGCGCCTTCGGCCTCAAGGTCGTCGCTCCCGCTCTGACGGGCGTGGGCTACGAGGATCTCGAGGTTGCGGGTGGCGACCTCGCCGCGGCCAGCCTCGAGCGCCTCTTGTTCGATCGGATCATCGACGGCGAAGCGCGCGCGAAGCTCCGTTGCGCGCTACTCGATTACTGCGGACGCGACACGTGGGTGCTCGTGCTTTTGCTGCGTCGACTGCGCGAGCTCGCGTCAGAGACCGAGCACGCGAGTTGAACGCTCGCTCAGAAGACCGGACTGCTCGCACTCTCCGGATCACGCCCGATCCACGTCGATTTTCACGCTCCCTTCCTGGCTTGTGGCTTTGCACCTACTAGAGTGCAGAGTCTCCTGAAAGGGAATCCAACGTGATGAAGCGTAGTACCTTGGCCCTGTGTCTCATGGCCCTGACGGCCACCGGTGCCGCGGGCGCAACGGCCGCGTGCTCCAGCTCCAACGATGCGGCGGCGGCGAGCGGCAGCGGCTCCGGCAGCAGCTCGGGAGGAAGCGAAGCGTCGACCGACGCGCCGGCCGTGACGGGCATGTTGCCCGAGATCGCCTGCACCGACAGCATCGACTCCGTCTACGCCGATCCGGGGGACGTGAGCAGCAAGCCGAAAGGCGCCATCCTCAAATGCGCCAAGGACCGCGACATGACCGCCGCCGAGCTCCTTGCTGCGGCGCAGAGTGGAGCCGCCGCCGGCAACGCGCCTTACACGGGCAAGCCCTTCACGAGCGGCGCTCACCTCTATCGCGTCCTCTATCGCACCGAGCGCGGGGACGAGGCAGGCTCGCCTGGCTACTCGAGCGCGCTCCTTCTGCTTCCCGAAACACCTCGCGTCGGTGCCGCCAAGGGGCTGCCTGTGGTGGTCGCGGCGCACGGCAGCCGCGGTCAGGGCGCCGGCTGCGCCCCGTCGCAGAACCTGGATCCCGTCCCGATGAGCGCGACCAACGGGCAGTACGTGCAGGTGGACTTCTACCACCTGGTCT
>Ga0335069_10011034_pt1 | contig 12780 bp, 9 predicted proteins | sample Lox_Sample_11_FD_206714 | JGI IMG/M metagenome (GOLD analysis project Ga0335069, IMG submission 206714) | Soil microbial communities from Loxahatchee National Wildlife Refuge, Florida, United States - Lox_Sample_1.1 | ecosystem: Environmental > Terrestrial > Soil > Wetlands | place: USA: Florida... | reverse complement strand
GCTCGCGCGTCATGCCGTAGCGGATCACGCGGTTGCCGCCCGCGTTGGTGGCGATGTTGCCGCCGATGGTGCACGAGCCGCGCGCGCCGAGATCGAGGGCGAACTGCAGGCCGTGCCGGTCGGCGGCTTCCTGCACCGCAGCGAGCGGCGTCCCGGCGAGCACCTGCATCGTGCCGCCGTCGGGGTCCACCTCCTCGATGCCCCGCAGCCGCTCCAGCGACAGCGCGAGCTCCCCCGCCCGCGGCGTCGCGCCGCCGGCGAGCCCCGTCAGGCCGCCCTGCACCACGACCGGCTGCGAGGCGCCATGGCAGCGGCGCAGGATCGTCGCGACCTCGGCGGTGGAGCGCGGCCGCAGCACGGCCCGCGGCTCGCAGGCGTTGATGCGGGTCCAGTCCGCATGGTGCCGCGGGCCCGCCTCGGGGCCGCTCAGCAGCGTCCCGGGCGGCAGCTCGGCCGCGAGGCTCTCGAGCAGCGGTTCGATCGCTTGCGACATGGCGGCGTGCCTCGCCCTGGCGGGCGGCGGTATCGGGAGGCGCCGGCTACGGTGCCACCTCGCCGGCGGCGTTTCAACAAGCGCGAACCACTATATAGTGCTGCCGCCGGCCGCTCCGCGCCGGCGTCGCGGAGCCCGCCATGAACCGATGCACACCGATCGTCGCCGTCCTCGCCCTCGCCGCCGCGCCGGTGCCGGCGGCGCCGCCGACGCCCGACGCGGTGCGCGTGGATGCGCGCGAGATCTTCGCGGCGGCGATCGGCTTCGAGACGTCGATCGGCCGCGGCCAGGTGCCGAAGCTCGCCGAGTACCTCGCCGGGCGCTTCCGCAAGGGCGGCTTCCCGGCGGCCGACGTGCAGGTGCTGCCGCTCGGCGAGACCGCCTCGCTGGTCGTGCGCTACCGCGGCGACGGCAGCGGCGGCCGGCCGGTGGCCTTCCTCGCCCACATGGACGTGGTCACCGCCAAGCGCAGCGACTGGCAGCGCGACCCGTTCAAGCTCACCGAGGAGAACGGCTACTTCTTCGGCCGCGGCACCTCCGATGTCAAGCAGGAGGTGGCGCTGCTGACCGAGACCTTCCTCAGGCTCAAGGCCGAGGGCTTCGTGCCGAGCCGCGACCTGATCATCGCCTTCAGCGGCGACGAGGAGACCGAGCAGGCGACCGCCGACGACCTGGTGCGGCACCACCGCGACCTGGTCGACGCCGAGTTCGCGCTCAACGGCGACGGCGGCGGCGGCGTGCTCGCCGAGGACACCGGCCGGCCGTCGCTGTTCTACGTGCAGGGCGCGGAGAAGTATTCCGTGACCTTCTCGGTGACCACCCGCAATCCCGGCGGCCACAGCTCGCAGCCGCGCGCCGACAACGCGATCTACGAGCTGGCGGATGCGCTCAAGGCGCTGCAGGGCTACCAGTTCCCGGTCCGCTGGAACGACTGGACGCTCGGCGAGTTCAGGGCCGCGAGCCTGTCGACGCCGGGCGCGCTCGGCGCCGCGATGAAGCGCTACGCCGCCGACCCGCACGATGCCGCCGCGGCGGCCGAGCTCAGCCAGTACCCGCAGTACGTCGGCAAGCTGCGCACCACCTGCGTCGCGACGATGCTGCAGGGCGGTCACGCCGAGAACGCGCTGCCGCAGTCGGCGACCGCGACCGTCAACTGCCGCGTGTTCCCGGGCACGCCCGTCGCCGAGGTCGAGCAGACGCTGCAACGGCTCGCGGGCGCGAAGGCCGAGGTGCGGCGCAACTACGAGCCGACGACCTCCGACGCCTCGCCGCTGCGCGACGACGTGATGCGGGCCGTCGGCCGCGCGGTCGAGGCCGCCAGTCCCGGTGCGCGCATCGTGCCGACGCAGGCCGCGTACGCGACCGACGGGCTCGTCTACCGCAACGGCGGCATCCCGACCTACGGCGTCGGCAGCACCTTCGAGAAGGAGAGCGAGGTGTTCGCGCACGGGCTGAACGAGCGCATCCCGGTGAGCTCCTTCTACAACGGTCTGACCTACTGGTACGTGCTGATCAAGGCACTCGCCGGCAAGGGCTGACCGCGCGCCTCAGCGCGCGGTCCCCGCCCGCACCCTGGCGAGGTAGCGGTCGCGCAGCTCCGTCTGGCGCGTGCGCAGCGACTGGCGGTGGCCGTCCAGCCACGACGCGTCGACGACCGTCGAGACCTCGAGCGGGTCGCCGCTCCAGACCACGAGGTTCGCCGGCCGCCCGGCCTCGATGCTGCCGAACTCGGCGGCGGCACGGAACACGCGCGCCGGCTCGCTGGTCAGCGCCGCGAGTGCGGCGTCCCACGGCAGGCCGTGCGCGACGGCGTTGCCGGCCGCCTGGCGCAGCTTGCGCTCGTCGTGCGGCGCCGGCGAGCGCCGGCTGAAGACGATCGCGACGCCGGCGGCGTGCAGCCGCGCGGCGTTCTCGAGCGTGGCGCCGATCTGGTCGAACTGCTCCGGCAGGTCGTCGAGCGGGTCGAGCACCACCGGCACCTGCGCGCGCGCCAGCAGCGACGCGACGCGCCAGGCCTCGGCGCCGCCGGACACCACCGCCTTCAGCCTCTCGCGCTGCGCGAACTCGACCGCGGCGCGGATGTCGGCGGCGCGGTCGACCGCGAACAGCACCGGCTTCTGCTCGGTCACGAAGCTCTTCAGCACGCGGCGCCCGGCCGGCGTCAGCAGCCTGAGCTCGCCGGCGGCGAGCGGCGCCGGGCCGCGCGCCTCCTCGAGCGCCTGCGCGAGCAGCATGTACGCCGCCGCGCGGCTCTCGCCGGCCAGCGGCCCGGCCTCCTCGCCGGCGCTGACCGCGAGCGCGACCGGTGCGCGCGGGCGGCGGCCGTCGAGCCGCACCACCGAGGCGAGGCCGGCGATGATCGAGCTGCCGGGCGCACCCTTGCGGCCGGGCTCGGCGCCGGGCGAGAGCAGCGCGAAGCCGACGCCCTCCACGCGCGCGACCGCGACCGGCACCGAGTCCGGGTTGAAGGCCAGCGACAGGTCGAACTCCGGCCGCATCTGGCCGAGCTTGAGCGTGCCGTCGTTGGTCGAGGCCTCGAGCTCGATCTCGCTGACGCCGAGCTGGCCGATGCCGCCGAACAGCGCCGGCGTCACCGGCCGCCCCTTGAGGTCGATGACCTCGGCGCCGGCCGGCGCGACGAGATCGCGGCCCACCGCCGTGACGCGACCGGCCTCGATCAGCACGCTGCCGCCCTCGATGGTGCCGCGCGCGCCCTCGGTGTGGACGACGCCGTTCTTCAGCAGCACCGCGGACGCGGCGGCTGCGGCGGGCGCCGGAACGAGCGCAAGCGCGCCGACGAGCGCCGCCAGCGGCGCGAGCATGTTGCGGGTCATGGCACCACTCCGGCCGCCGCGGGCTGTCCGAGCATGAAGTCCGAGCGCGGCAGCGCCGGCGGGTGCGCGCGGTCGTACTGCAGCACGCCGTCGATGTAGACCTCGTCGGCGAGCGCGTAGACGCTGAAGGGATTGCGGTTCCAGACGACGACGTCGGCCATCTTGCCGGGCTCGAGCGTCCCGGTGCGGCCATCGATGCCGAGCGCGCGCGCCGGGTTCTGGGTCAGCCAGCGGATCGCGCGCTCCGGCGGGATCTCGAGGCCGACCGCGCGCCCGCGTGCGAGCGCCTTGCCGGCCTCCTGGTTCAGCCGCTGGATGCCCTCCTCCGAGTCCGAGTGCACGATCGCGCAGCTGTTCGGCGCCGCGTCGACCAGCGCGATGTTCTCCTGGATGCCGTCGTTGGCCTCCATCTTGAAGCCCCACCAGTCGGCCCACATCGCCGCGCACACGCCGCGCTCGGCCAGCAGGTCCGCGATCTTGTAGGCCTCGACCGCGTGGTGGAAGGCGGCGATCCGGAAGCCGAACTCGCGCGCCATGTCGAGCATGATCGCCATCTCGTCGGCACGGTAGCAGTGCATCTGCACCGGGATCTCGCCGCGCAGCACGCCGGCGAGCGTCTCGAGCCGCAGGTCGCGCTTCGGCGGCTTCGCGTCCTCGGCCGCCTTGCCGCCGGCCTTGATCTTGGCGTCGTAGGTCGCGAGGTCACGCAGGTATTCCTGCGCCTCGATCCACTGTGCGCGGTAGCCGGCGACGTTGCCCATGCGCGTCGAGGGCGCGACGTTGCGGCCGGCGCCGTAGACGCGCTTCGGGTTCTCGCCGCAGGCCATCTTGAGGCCCTGCGCGGCGCCCGGGAACTTCATCGCCTGGTAGGTCACCGCCGGCACGTTCTTGAGGACGACCGACCGGCCACCGATCAGGTTCGCGGAGCCGGGCAGGATCTCGAGCGTGGTGATGCCGCCGGCGAGCGCGGTGTCGAAGCCCGGATCCACCGGCCACACCGAGTGCTCGGCCCAGACATTGGCGGTCACCGGCGCGGTGGCCTCGTTGCCGTCGCTGTTGCCGGACACCTGCGGGCTCGGGTAGACGCCAAGATGCGAGTGCACGTCGATGATGCCGGGCGTGACCCAGCGCCCCTTGGCCTCGACGATCCGCGCGCCCGCCGGCGCCTCGAGGTGCGGGCCGACCGCCGCGATCTTGCCGTCGGCGACCAGCACGTCGGAGTCCTCGAGCCGCGCGCCGCCACCGGTCAGCACGGTCGCGCCGCGGATCAGCACCGGCGCCGCGGCGGCCGGCGCGTACGTGGACGGGTACGGGTCGCTCGGCGGAGTCGCGGGCGCGGCGGCCGCGAGCGTCGCGGCGAGGCCGGCTCCGGCGACGAGCGCGACGAGACGCTCCGCGGCGCGGATGAAACTGCGTGGCATGCGGGATCCCCCTCGGGCGGCGCGGCGGCCGCCGGTCGCCGAGAGTCTAGCGCAGTGGCTGCGCGCCGCCTCGGCTCAGTGCGTTCCCGACCGGTAGCGCACCTCCCCGGCGCGCACCGCGAGCTCGAGCCGGTTCTGCGGCGGCGGCAGCGGACAGGTCGCGAAGCCGGTGAACGCGCACGGCGGGTTGTAGGACTCGTTGAAATCGACGCGCAGCGTCGGCCCGGTCGGCAACGGCGCGTGCAGGAAGCGGCCGGCGCCGTAGGTCTCGTGACCGGACGTGCCGTCGGCGAACATCACGAACAGGTGGTCGTCGCCCGGCGCCTCGAGCAGCGTATCCAGCCGCCACTCGCGCCCGTCGCGACTAAAAATGATCGCGCCCGGCGAGGGCATCTCGACCTCGTCGCCGAGCACGTTGACGATCGGCACGCGGCGGGCGGGCTCGTAGCGCTCGAACCGCGCCTCGACCACCCACGAAGGGTCGATCGGAAAGTAGTCGAGCCCGCGGAACGCGCGCCGTGCCGGGCTCTCGAGGTCGCGGACCCTGAGCGCAAAGCGCCCGCCGCGCTCGATCACGAAGAAGCGCAGCGACCCCGACGCCAGCACGACGCCGTCGCCGTCCGCAGACGGGGCGAGCTCGGCCGGCCCGGCGGCGCGCCCCGCGAGCGTGACGCCGCTGTCCGGCGCCGGCTCGAGCCGCACCGAGCGGCCGTCGACGACGAGCCGGCCGGCGTGCGGCGCGAGCGCGCGTCCGGCGAGCACGATGTCGTTGTCCCGCGCGCGACCGAAGCGGTTGGCGCCGGGCTTCAGCCAGTGCAGCCCGACCACCGTCAGCCAGCCGTCCTCGCCCGCGATCTCGACCACGCGACCGGCGCGCCAGGCGTGCACCGCCGCCGCCTCGTCGGTGGCCTGGGTATCCGCGGCGCGGCCGGCCGCGGCGACCGCGAGCAGCGCGAGCGCGAGGCCGGCGCGGGACGCGGCCGACGGGCGGGTTCGCTTCGGCACGGGTGCGACCTCGCAACAGCCCCAGGGAGTGCCGCATCGTCCACCGCACCGCCCGGGGGTGCAAGCCCGCGGCGCTGCGGTGTTTCACGCCGCGTCGCGGCCGGGCACTAGGGGTGTCCGCCGCGGCCTCCGCACTTGCCGCAGGACCGGACGGCGGTCACGCTGCGGCCGCGGTAGGGAGCGTAAAATTCCTTTAAATGGATCAGCCCCGGCCCCGCCCATGAACGCCCGCCACCTCAACCCGAGCCACCGACCGGCGCTGCGGGCCCACTTCTGCGCCCTGTCGCGACGCGACGCGTACCTGCGCTTCGGCACCTTCGTCGGCCCCGAGTCCATCGACCAGTACGTCGACGGCATCGACTTCGAGCGCTCGACGGTGCTCGGCGTGTACGGCGACGCGCTCGAGCTGCTCGGCGTCGCGCACCTGTGCCCGGAGCGCGACGTCGTCGAGCTCGGCATCAGCGTGCTCGCTGGGGCGCGGCGTCGCGGCATCGGCACGCTGCTGATGCGCCGCGCGCTCGGCCACGCGCGCATCGCCGGCGCGAGCCGCCTGTTCATGCACTGCCTCGCGGAGAACGACGACCTGATGCGCCTCGCACGCAAGGCGCACGCCGAGATCTCGTTCAGCCACGACGAAGCCGACGGCTTCATCTGCGTGCCGCCGGTCACGCCGTACAGCGCGGCCGTGGAGTTCGCCGAGGAGCATCTGGGCGTCGTCGACTACGCGCTCAAGGCGCAGCGCGTGGCCTGGCGGCAGGTCCTGCAGCTGCCGGCCTAGTCGAGCCGGCGCACCACCCAGCGCGCCAGCGCACCGCGCTCGTCGACCTCGCCGCCGAGCTCGATCGGCCGGCAGCAGATCTGGCAGTCCTCGACGTAGCTGAACGAGCCCGCCGTCAGGTCGACCGGCGTCTCGTAGCGCTCGCCGCAGTACGGGCAGTCCACGCGCACGAAGCGGCCGAGTTCGGCGTCCGCGCCGCCGGGCTCGTACACCGGCTCGAGACCGTAGAGTTCATCGACGCTGGCCGCATCGGGCAGCGCAGGTGGAGCGGACGGCGTGCTCGGCGCGCGCGGCACGGCGGGACCTCAGCGCACGCCCGCGCCGTAGCGCACGGCCGGCGCGCGCCGCGGCGACTCGGGCCGCGACCGCTGCCGGCGCGACGGCCGAGGCGGCCCGAACGGCGGATCGGTCATGGATCGCGCATCTCACTGCCGCTGGGGAATCGAGCTTACACCGCCGCCGCGGCGCGATCAGTGGCCGCCCTGGACGCGCAGGCCCGCGGCGCGCAGCGCCTCGGCGAGCTCGGCCTCGATGCGCTCGGCCTCGCCGCGCGCGATCTGCTGCAGGTGCAGCACCGGGCCGGTCAGCACCTCGAGGCCGCGCCTGAGCACGCTGCCCGACGCGCGGATCCCGGCCTTGTGCTGGTCGAAGCGCTCGGCCGGCGCGTAGTCGGTCATGCCGACGTAGACGCCGTAGGGGTCGCCGGCGCTGTCGTGATAGTCGAGCAGGACCAGGTACAGGTTGGAGCGGCCGCGGCGCTGCGCGACGCAGCGCGCCGCGACCTCGTACGCGAGCGGCAGCCACTCGACGTGGCGCATCGGCAGCCACTCGGGCACCGTGGCCGCGGCCGCGGCCCAGAGCCGCGCGAGCAGGCGCTCGATGTTGAGGCCGATCTCGCCGCGCATCCACAGCTCGTGCACGCACCCGGCCGCGCTCGCGCCGTCGCCCGCGGCGAGCGCGCGCTCGAAGCGCGCCAGCAGCCGGTCGCGCGGTTCGGCCGCGAAGGGCCGCGGCACGGCCCGGACCGCCGCGCTGGCGCGCGCGCGTGGCGCGCGTGGCCCGCCCCCGGCGCTCAGTCGCGCAGCGCGACCGTGGTCGCGACCAGGGTGGCGCCGGACATCGTGCCGCGCGCCCGCACCACGCGCCCGGCCGCCTGCCCGAAGAACTGCGCCGGCGTGAGGCTCGCGCCGTTGACGTCGGTAAAGGTCGCGCCGACCGCCGCGACGGTCACGCCGGTCAGCGTGAACTGGGGACTCGCGACCGCGCTGGCGACGTCCTGCAGCTCGGCGAGCGCCGGCGACGGCGCCGGCCAGCGCTCGACGACGCGGCCGCTGGCGCTCGCGCCCCCGGCCGCCGCGCCGCGCACGATGACCCAGTCGCCGATCTGCAGGTTCGCGAAGCCGAAGGTCCGCAGCTGCGCCGCGCTGCGGTCGTCCCAGCGCGTCTCCGCGCCGGTGCCGAGCGTGACGCCGTTGACGGTCAGCGTCAGGCCGGCCGCGTCGATCGCCGCCACCGGACCGGCCACCCGCACGTTGGTGGCCGGCACCAGCGTCACGGTCGTCGCGTCCAGCACGCCGTTGGCGTCGTAGCTGCCGCCGACCTCGAGCTCGACGTCCGGCCCGACGTCGGTGCTGACGCCGCCCGCGTAGGTGGTCGTGGCCGAGGTCGCGACGGTCTGGCCGCCGACGTCGAAGTCCGTCGCCGAGCCGTAGCGCGTCACCGTGCCGTGGACGCTGCCGCCGGCGCCGTTGCTGCCGGTCGGCACCTCCGCCTGCGCACTGATCAGCGCGGCCCGCAGCGTCCCGGGCGCGGTGACCGTGCCGCCGCTGACCACGACGTAGCTGCCGTCGCTGATCTGCGCCGGCAGCCCGCCGGAGGCCGCGCTGTAGTCGATCGTGCTGCCCGCGATCGTGAAGGTCAGCGCGGCGCCGTCGAGGTTCGCGACCGGCCCGGCCACCTGGAACGCCCGGTTGGCCACCGCGAGGTCGAAGCGCGAGGCGATCAGGCCGGCGGTCGTGCGGTAGCCGTCGACCGCGACCAGCTCGCCGACCCCGAGGCCGCCGACGTCGGTCGGCGCGATGCCCGGGCCGACGCTCGTGTCGCCGGTGATCGCGACCGTCTGGCCGAGCACCGTGACCGTGCCGGCGGCGAGGTCGATCGCCTCGACCGGGCCGACGAGCTTGGTGGTCACCGCGAGCGTGCTCGCGCTGCCGACCGTGGCGCTCGACTGGGCGCCGCCCACGGTCGCGACCTGCCCGACCAGCAGCTCTGACTCGCTCGCGGCGACGCCGTCGATGGTGATCGTGGCGCCGCTGTCGGCGAACTCCGTGCCGTCGACGAACACGCTCGCGAAGGCGCCGACCGGCCCGATCGTGGTCTGCGTCGACCCGCCCTGCAGGCTGCCCGGCACGTAGTAGCCGCGCCAGCTGCAGTACGAGCCCGACAGCAGCAGCGCGAGCGCGACGATCCCGGCGCCGGACAGCCACGGCGATGAACCGAGCGAGCGTGCCATCAGCCTCTCCTCGTGGCCGCGCTAGACGTAGTCGCGGTCGGCCGCGGCCACCGGGCCGCTGCCGCCGAGCACGATCGTAGCGCTCGCCGCCGCACGCGGCATCACGTGCGCGGCGTAGAAGGCGGCGGCGTCCAAGAGCGCCCCGCGCGCGCCCGGCTCGAGCCCGCCGGCGGCGCCGAGCATGCGCGCCCACTGCCAGGCGCCGCAGACCAGCGCCGCGAGCTCCAGGTAACTGACCGCGGTGGCGCCGACGAGTTCCGGGTCGCCGGGGGCCGCGTCGAGCACGAAGCGCGTCGCGCGCTCGAGGTCGGCGATCCCGGCTCCGAGCGCGCGGCCGAGCGCCGCTGCGCGCGGCTCGCCGCCGGCGAGCCCGGCCTCGGCGGCGCGCATCTCGGCGACCAGCGCCGCCAGCGCCCGCCCGCCGTCGCGCAGCACCTTGCGCCCGAGCAGGTCCTGCGCCTGGATGCCGTTCGTGCCCTCGTAGATCGCGGTGATGCGCACGTCGCGGTAGCACTGTGCGGCGGCGGCGTCCTCGGTGAAGCCCATGCCGCCGAGCACCTGCACGCCGAGCGACGTCACCTCGATGGCCATGTCGCTGCACCAGGCCTTGACGATCGGCGTCAACAGGTCGGCGCGCGAGCGGGCGGCGTCCGCGGCCGCGCCGCCGGCGTGGTGCGCGAGGTCGAGCGCCGCGGCCGCGGCGTAGGTCAAGCCGCGCGCCGCCTGGATCCGCGACTTCATCGACAGCAGCATGCGGCGCACGTCGGCGTGACCGAGCAGCACGGTCGGCCGGCCGCCGGCGTCGCGCCCCTGCAGGCGCTCGCGCGCGTGCCGCGAGGCGATCTGGTAGGCCTGCTCGGCGAGGCCGAGGGCGTGCAGACCCACGCCGATGCGCATGTGGTTCATCATCGTGAACATGCAGGCGAGGCCCTGGTGCAGCGGCCCGACCAGGAAGCCCGCCGCCCCCGGCCCGTCGCCGATCGCGAGCACGCAGGTCGGGCTCGCGTGGATGCCCATCTTGTGCTCGACCGACACGCAGCGGATGTCGTTCGCGGCGCCCGGCCGGCCGTCGGCGCCCACCTGGTAGCGCGGCACCGCGAACAGCGACAGTCCCTTGACCCCGGCCGGCGCGTTCGGCGCCCGCGCCAGCACCAGGTGGACGATGTTGTCCGCCATGTCGTGCTCGCCCCAGGTGATGTAGATCTTGCGGCCGTACAGCCGCCACAGCTCGCCGTCCGGCTCGGCCCGCGTGGTCACCATCGACAGGTCGGAGCCGGCCTGCGGCTCGGTCAGGCACATCGTGCCGGTCCACTCGCCGGAGACCAGCTTCGGCAGGAAGCGCCGGCGCACCGCCTCGGTCGCATGCTCGGTCAGCGCCGCGATCGCGCCGCTCGAGAGCTCCGGACACAGGCCCAGCGACATGTTGGCCGCACCCCACATCTCGACGGTGGCCGCCTGCACGGCGAACGGCATGCCCTGGCCGCCATAGGCCGCAGGACCGCCAAGCGAGTTCCAGCCGTCGGCGACGTAGCGCTGGTAGGCCGCACGAAACCCCGGCGGCGTCACGACGCCGTCCGGCGTCACGCGCGAGCCGGTGCGGTCGCCGAGGGCATTGAGCGGCGCGAGCACCTCGCTCGCGAAGCGCGCCGCCCCTTCGAGCACGGCGGCGACGACGTCGGGGGTCGCGTCGGCGAAGGCCTCGAGCTCGCGCAGCCGGTCGAGGCCGGCGGTGTGCTCGAGGACGAAGCGCATGTGGTCGAGGGGGGCGGTGTAGCTCATCGCAGGATGTCCCGGAAGGTGGCGCACGCTCATTGCAGCATGATCGCTGCGACGCGCGCCAGCGCGTCCGGCCGCAGTCGCCGCCGCTCAGGCGGCGCGCGCCACCGCCTCGCCCGCGCCGCGCAGCCGCTCGAGCAGCGTCGCCCGGCGCTGCTCCAGCGCCGCGAGGTGGCGCGCCTTGACGTGGCCGTAGCCGCGGATCTGCTCCGGCAGGCTCGCGAGCTCGACCGCGAGCGCGTGCCGCTCGGGCGTCAGAGAGGCGAGCAGCTCGGCCACCAGCTGCTCGTAGTCCGCGATCAGGCGCCGCTCGAGGCGGCGCTCGGCGCGATAGCCGAACGGGTCGAAGGGCGTGCCGCGCAGGAAGCGCAGCCGGGCCAGCAGGCCGAACACGGGCAGCAGCCAGCCGCCGAAGCTCAGCTTGCGCGGCTCGCCGGTCTGCGGGTCGGGCCGCGCGATCCCGGGTGGCGCCAGGTGGAAGCGCAGCCGGTAGCCGCGCTCGAAGGTGCCGGCGACGAGCTCGCGGAACTCCGCTCCCGCGTGCAGCCGTGCGACCTCGTACTCGTCCTTGTAGGCGAGCAGCTTGAAGTAGCCGCGCGTCACCGCGGCGGCGAGCTCGCCGCGGCCGGGCGTGCGCGCGGCCTCGGCGGCGGCGACCCGCTCGATGAGCGCGCGGTAGCGGGCCGCGTAGCGCGCGCCCTGGTAGGAAGCGAGGAACCGCTCGCGGACCTCGAGCGGCGTGCCCGCCGGGGCGGCACGGGCCGGGTCGCGGCTCGCGAGCAGGGCCGCAAGGCGCGCCGGGTCCGCCGCCGCGAGCCGGCCGAGCTCGAGCGCCCGCCGGTTGAGCGCGACCGCGGCGCCGTTGAGCTCGATCGCGCGCTCGAGCGCCGCGCGCCCGAGCGGCAGCCAGCCCCGCTGCAGCGCGAAACCCACCACGAACAGGTTGGCGCCGACGCTGTCGCCGAGCAGGCGGCGCGCGGCGCCGGTCGCGTCGACCAGGGCGACCGCGGCTTCCCCCGCCGCGGCGGCGATCCGCGCGCCGAGCTCGCGGGCGCGGAAGTCGACGTCCGGGTCGAGCTGGAACGCCGCCGTCGGCACCAGGTGCGTGTTGAGCGCGAGCCGCGTGCGGCCGGGGTCGAGCGCGCGCAGCACCTCGGGCGAGGCGGTGACGACCAGGTCGCAGCCGAGCACGACGTCCGCCTCGTACGGGCCGACGCGCGGCGCCGCCGGCGGCGCGCCGGCCGGCGCGATCTTGACGTGCGACAGCACCGCGCCGCCCTTCTGCGCCAGGCCGGTCATGTCGTACACGCTCGCCGACCTGCCCTCGAGGTGCGCGGCCATCGCGAGCACGGCGCCGACCGTCACGACGCCGGTGCCGCCGATGCCGGTCACCAGCACGCTGACCGTGCGCTCGGCGCCGGCGGCGACCGGCTCCGGCAGCGGGCCGAGCGCCTCGGCACCGAGCGCGGCCGGCGCGGGCTTCGCGAGCGGCGCGCCCTCGACCGTGACGAACGCCGGGCAGAAGCCGCGGATGCAGGAGTAGTCCTTGTTGCAGCTCGACTGGTCGATCGCGCGCTTGCGGCCGAACTCGGTCTCGAGCGGCTCGACGGCGACGCAGTTCGACTGCACCGAGCAGTCGCCGCAGCCCTCGCAGACGAGCGGGTTGATCAGCACCCGCCGCTCGGGATCGGCGAGGCGGCCGCGCTTGCGGCGGCGGCGCTTCTCGGCGGCGCACACCTGGTCGTAGACGATCGCGGAGACGCCGGGGACCTGCCGCAGCGTGCGCTGCAGGGCGTCGAGCTCGGTGCGCTCGTGGACGGTGACGCCGGCGGCGAAGCCGGGCGCGCCGCCGTACTTGGCGGGCTCGTCGCTGACGACGGCGATGCGCCCGACGCGCTCGGCGCGCAGCTGGTGCGTGATCTCGGCCACCGACAGGTGGCCTTCGACCGCCTGGCCGCCGG
>Ga0335069_10011033_pt1 | contig 12780 bp, 10 predicted proteins | sample Lox_Sample_11_FD_206714 | JGI IMG/M metagenome (GOLD analysis project Ga0335069, IMG submission 206714) | Soil microbial communities from Loxahatchee National Wildlife Refuge, Florida, United States - Lox_Sample_1.1 | ecosystem: Environmental > Terrestrial > Soil > Wetlands | place: USA... | reverse complement strand
GATTTCTATTGTGCACCGCAGCAGATTGGCGGAAAATCCCCGCGCGTCTCGTTCTGGGAGAGGAGGCGAGGGTGAGTGTGCAACGGCCTACCGAGCAAGGAAAGCCCGGCGGCGCCAAATCGGCGCGCCTGTCCGTCCCCGATATCTTCGCCCGCAAGGGCCAGGAACCGATCGTCTGCCTGACGGCCTACACCACGCCGATGGCGCGGCGGCTCGACGCCCATGTCGACCTGCTGCTGGTCGGCGATTCCCTCGGCATGGTGCTCTACGGCTTCGACAGCACGATCCCGGTCACGCTGGACATGATGTGCCAGCATGGCGCCGCGGTCTGTCGCGGCTCGAGCCACGCGCTGGTCGTCGTCGATATGCCGTTCGGCTCCTATCAGGAGAGTCCGGCGCAGGCATTCGCGAACGCGGCGCGCATCATGAAGGAAACCGGTTGCCAGGCGGTGAAGCTGGAAGGCGGCCGCGCGATGGCGCCGACCGTCGAGTTCCTGGCGGCGCGCGGCATTCCGGTAATGGGCCATGTCGGCCTGATGCCGCAATCCGTGAACACCATGGGCGGCTTCCGCGCCCGCGGCCGTGGTGATTCCGAGGCGACGGCGGTGATGGCCGATGCCATCGCCATCGCTGAAGCCGGCGCCTTCGCCATCGTGGTCGAAGGCGTGATGGAGCAATTGGCGGTGGCGATCACCGATCGCGTCACCGTGCCGACCATCGGCATCGGCGCCTCCGCCGCCTGCGACGGCCAGGTGCTGGTGGCCGAGGACATCCTCGGGCTGTTCGCCGATTTCAAGCCGCGCTTCGTGAAGCGCTATGCCGAGCTCGGCGACGAGATCGAGGAAGCGGCGGAGCGCTATGCCGCCGATGTCCGCGCCCGGCGCTTCCCGGGACCCGACAACATCTTCGGCGCGGTCAAGCGACACGCCTAGGGCCGCACGAACCTCCATGCCGACCATCGACGTCGTTCGCCGCGTCGCGGATTTGCGCGCGGCCGTCCGCTCAAGCCGCAAGGTGGGCCAGCGCATCGGCCTGGTGCCGACCATGGGCGCCTTGCATCAAGGCCATCTCGCCCTCGTGAACGTCGCGCGGGAGAAGAGCGGCTTCGTGGTCGCGACCATCTTCGTCAATCCGCTGCAGTTCAACCCGAGCGAAGACCTCGACGCCTATCCGCGCGACGAGGCGCGGGATCTCGCGCTGCTGGCCGAGGCCGGCGCGGATCTGGTCTTCATGCCGACCGTCGCCGAGATGTATCCGGATGGCTTCTCGACCGAAGTGCGCGTGACCTCGCTCACTCGGACGCTCGACGGCCCGGCGCGCCCCGGCCACTTCGAGGGCGTGGCGACCGTGGTCAGCAAGCTCTTCCATCAGAGCGAGCCCGACATCGCCTGCTTCGGCGAGAAGGACTTCCAGCAGCTTCAGGTGATCCGCCGCATGGTCTGCGATCTCGACTTGCCCATCGAGATCGTCGGCGTGCCCACGGTGCGCGAGCCGGACGGCCTCGCCATGTCCTCGCGCAACCGCTATCTCACGCCGGCGGAGCGCGCCGTTGCGGCTCGCTTGCCGGCGGTCCTCAGTGCCACGGTCGGCAAGCTCCGGAGCGGGGCGCCGGCGCCGCACGTGCTCCAATCGGCACAGGCCGAATTGCTGGCGGCGGGCTTCAGCCGGATCGACTACCTGGAGCTCGCCGACGGCGAGACGCTTCAACCGTTGGGCTCGGCGCAGCCGGGCGCGCGGCTGTTCGCGGCGGCGCATCTCGGCCGCACGCGGCTGATCGACAACTGGCCGGTGCGATGATTCGCGCGCGGATCAGCCTCGAATCAAGGTTGCCGCATCTTGGCGATGGGCTGGACGAATTGCGGTTCGATGTCCCAGGGAAAGTAGATCCAGGTGTCCTGGCTCACTTCCGTGACGAAGGTATCAACCAGCGGCCGGCCCGCGGGCTTGGCGTAGATGGTGGCGAAATGCGCCTTCGGCAGCATCTCGCGGACATACTTGGCTGTGCGTCCGGTATCGACCAGGTCGTCGATGATCAGCCAGCCCGCACCGTCGCCGCTCACTCCTTTCAGCAGCTTGAGCTCGCCGGGCTTGTGCACGCCGGCGGCGCTGTCTTCCTCGGAGTAGCTCGACATGCAGACCGTGTCGATCAGTCGGATGTCGAGTTCGCGGGCGATGATCGCCGCCGGCACGAGGCCGCCGCGGGCGATGGCGACGATGCCGTTGAACGGCCCGAGGCCGACCAGGCGCCAGGCGAGCGCCTTCGCGGTGCGGTGCAACTCTTCCCAGGAGACCGGGAAGGTTTTCTGCGGACTGACCATGCCGAACCCCCAACGGATTTGCGCGTGGATGCGCGGGCCGCGAATCGCGGAAATCGGCCGCGATCAATAGCGGATGGCCGGCCCGCCAGCAACGACCAAAACCGTCATCTCGCCCATTGCGGCGGGTCGGGCTTGGTGACAGGATGCGCGAAAATCGGACCCCAGGACTGGACCCAAGGCGGGGCCGTGGGTCGGACCCGGCGTTGCAACCTGCGCGAGGGTCGAAGGCGAGCGAACGGGGCGCTCAGCGTCGTCACAGTGATGAAAACCAGTACGCAATTCGGCCGATTCTGCTCCGCCCGGCGCGGGTGTTGATGCGATGACCGCCAATCCCGTCATTGGGGAAGAACCGACCGCCGTCGGCCAATCGGGCGACAAGTCGGCCGGCGCCGACCTCGCGGCGCATGGCACCGGAGAGGGCGCGCCGAAGATGTGGCGACTCGCTTTGGGCGCGGTCGGCGTGGTCTACGGCGACATCGGCACCAGCCCGCTCTACACGTTCCGCGAATGCTTCCACGAATCGACCGGCATCGTGGTCGATGCGGTCAGCGTCTATGGCGTGCTGTCCCTGGTATTTTGGGGCGTCATGATCATCGTCAGCGGCAAGTACGCGCTGCTGATCCTGAGGGCCGACAACCAGGGGCAGGGCGGCATGCTGGCGCTGATCGCGCTCGCGCTGCAGCGCGCCCGCAACATGGGGCGGCGCAAGCTCCTCTTCACGCTGGGCATGATCGGCGCCGCTCTCTTCATCGGCGACGGCATGATCACGCCGGCGATCTCGGTCCTCTCGGCGGTGGAAGGCCTCACCGTCGCCGAGCCGGCGCTGCAGCATTACGTGGTTCCTATCACCCTCATCATCGTGATCCTGCTGTTCCTGGTGCAGAGCCGGGGCACCGGCTCGGTCGGCAACCTGTTCGGCCCGGTCATGTGCCTGTGGTTCGCCTGCCTCGCGATCCTCGGCATCGGCGGCATCGTCTTCAATCCCGGCATCCTCGTCGCGCTGCTGCCCTATTACGGCATTCGATTCCTCATCGAGCACGCGACGGTCGCCTTCCCGGTGCTGGGCTCGGTGCTGCTGGCGATCACTGGCGCCGAGGCGCTCTACGCCGACCTCGGCCATTTCGGCCGGAAGCCGATCCAGACCTCCTGGTTCTCCATGGTGCTGCCGGCTCTGGTGCTGAACTATTTCGGCCAGGGCGCGCTGGTGCTGGCGGACCCGACCGCGATCAAGAATCCGTTCTATCTGCTGGCGCCGGCCTGGGCGCTCTATCCGCTGATCGTGCTCGCGACCTGCGCCACCATCATCGCCTCGCAGGCCGTGATCTCCGGCGCTTTCTCGCTGAGCTGGCAGGCGATGCGCCTCGGCGTCTCGCCGCGGCTCTGGATCGAGCATACTTCCGAGCACCAGGTCGGCCAGATCTACGTGCCGCAGATGAACTGGATCCTGATGGTCTGCGTCGCGCTGCTGATCCTCGGCTTCCGGTCGTCGAGCGGTCTCGCCAGCGCCTATGGCATTGCCGTCACCGGCACCATGATGATCGACACCGTGGTCGGCTACATGGTGGTGCAGAGCCACTGGAACTGGAGTCGCATGAAGGCCAGCCTCATCTTCGGCGGCATCCTGGTGGTCGAGCTCTCGTTCTTCTCGGCGAGCCTGCTGAAGGTCGGCTCCGGCGGCTGGTTCCCGCTGGTCATGGGCGCCGCCATCTTCTTCGTGCTCTCGACCTGGATGTCGGGCCGGGCCCTGCTGGCGCGGCGCCAGGGCCAGTCCTCGCTGACCGAGGACGAGTTCCTGGCGGCGCTCTCCGAGCGGCATCTCTCGCGCGTGCCGGGGACCGCTCTCTTCCTCACCGGCGATCCGCACCGCGTGCCGTTCTCCCTGCTGCACAACATGCGGCACAACCAGGTCCTGCACCAGCGGGTGATCCTGACCAGCATCCTGACCGAGGAGGTGCCGGTGGTGCCCGACGTCGAGCGGGTGACGGTGAAGGACCTCGGCCGCGGGTTCTACCGCCTGATCTGCCGCTTCGGCTTCTATGAGACGCCGGACATCGGCGTGGCGCTCCGCGGCGCCAAGCGCTTCGGCCTCCAGCTCGATCCGCAGCAGATCTCATTCTTCCTCGGGCGCGAACGGATCGTCGCCCATGCGCGTTCCCAGATGTCGGGTTGGCGCCGCTGGCTCTTCATCCTGCTGTCGCACAACGAGACCAGTGCCTCCGACTATTTCCGCCTGCCTGCCGGCCGGATCATCGAGCTCGGCGCGCGGGTCGAGATCTAGAGCAAGATCGCCTCTTCAGAGCGAGACCGATGCAACAAACTGCTTTAACGACCGCCGCGGCGGGGCCGAAATCCCACACCAAGCTCTCCGGCCTCGCCTTGGCGGCGCTGGGCGTGGTCTACGGCGATATCGGCACCAGCCCGATCTATGCCTTTCGCGAGAGCGTGCTCGCCTCCGGCGACGCGCCGCAATGGCACTCGGTCGCCGGCCTGCTGTCGCTGATGTTCTGGGTCGTCACCATCGTCGTCAGCTTCAAGTATGCGAGTCTCATCCTCAGGGCCGACAACCAGGGCCAGGGCGGAATGCTGGCCCTGGTGGCCCTCGCTTTGCAGAAGGCGAAGGCGGCGCGTGCCCGCCATCTGCTGCTGATGCTGGGGGTCGCGGGCGCAGCGCTCTTCCTCGGCGATTCCGTGATCACGCCGGCGATCTCGGTGCTGTCGGCGATCGAGGGCCTGGAGCTGAAGGCGCCGGGCCTCGCGCATTACGTGATCCCGCTGACGATCCTGATCGTGATCGGACTCTTCGCCGTGCAGTCCCACGGCAGCGGCGCGGTCGGCCGCCTGTTCGGCCCGATCATGCTGCTCTGGTTCGGCACGCTGGCCGTGCTCGGCCTCACCCAGATCGTCCGCATGCCGACGGTCTTGCTGGCGATCAACCCGATCTACGCCGTCCGCTTCATCGTCGAGCATGCCGGAATCACGCTGGTCGTGCTGGGTTCGGTGCTGCTGGCGGTCACCGGCGGCGAGGCGCTCTACGCCGATCTCGGCCATTTCGGCCGGAAGCCGATCCAGGTCTCCTGGTTCAGCATTGTGCTGCCGGCTTCGATGCTGAACTATTTCGGCCAGGGGGCGCTGGTGCTCGCCAATCCGGCGACCGTCAACGGCCCGTTCTTCCTGCTGGCGCCTTCCTGGCTGCTGCTGCCGCTGGTCCTGCTCGCCACCGTCGCGACCGTGATCGCGTCGCAGGCGGTGATCTCCGGCGCCTTCTCGCTGGGCTGGCAGGCGATGCGGCTCGGCATGTGCCCGCGGCTGCTGATCCGCCACACCTCCGCTGCGCATCACGGACAGATCTACGCGCCGCACCTCAACTACCTGCTGATGATCTGCGTGATCCTCCTGGTGATCGGGTTCAAGTCGTCCGGCGCGCTGGCCAGCGCCTACGGCATCGCCGTCACCGGCACCATGATCATCAACACCGGCGTCGCCTTCCTGGTCTCGCGCTGGCACTGGCGGTGGCCGCTCTGGAAGTCGGTGGCGGCCTTCGGCCTCATTATCCTCACCGAGGGCACGCTGCTGGCCTCGAGCCTGCTGAAGATTCCGGAGGGCGGCTGGTTTCCGTTGGTGTTGGGCGGCGTCGTGTTCCTGGTGATGGCGACCTGGATGCGCGGTCGCAACCTGGTCAACCGCACGGTCGGCCAGTCTGCGCTGACCGAGGAGGAGTTCCTTGCGGCGCTCTCCGAACGGCACCTGACCCGCGTCCCCGGCACCGCCTTGTTCCTGACCGGCGACGCGCAGAGGGTGCCGTTCTCGCTGCTGCACAACATGCGGCACAACCGGATCCTCCACGAGCGGATCGTGCTGACCAGCCTCACGACGGTGGAGGTGCCGTTCGTGCCGGAGGAGGAGCGGGTCGAGGTGCGCGAGCTCGGCCGCGGTTTCTGGCGCCTGATCGCACGCTACGGCTTCGTGGACGAGCCCGATATCGGCTCGACCCTGCGCGCCGCGGCGAAGGCGGGGCTGGAGCTCGACCCGCAGCAGATCTCGTTCTTCATCGGCCGCGAGCGCATCATCGCCCGCGCCTCGAAGTCGCGGATGATGGCCTGGCGGCTCTGGCTCTTCATCGTGATGTCCTACACCGAGACCAGCGCCGCAGATTATTTCCGTTTGCCCGCCGGCAGGGTCATCGAGCTCGGCGCCCGGATCGAAGTCTGATCACACGTTCTGGTCGGTGCCGCGGGTGAGATAGCAGCCGTTGATCATCCAGCTGCCGTCGGGCTGCTTCTGCATGATGTAGTGGGCGGTGTAGGCGACGCCGTCCGGCCCGATCACCTGCAGGATCTGGTCCGGCCCGAACTCGGTATCCACCAGCTTGTCGAAGGCGACCGAGCGCGGCCGATAGACCGCCGGATAACCGGACTTCACCATGGCCATGAAGTTGGCGGCATCGCCGAACTTCTGCTGGATCGCCGGCGTCGCGTAGCCGAAGGCCTTGCTGCCGTCGTCATGCTGGAAGGCGGTGAGCTGCGCCTCGATCACCTGGCGGATCGCCTGCTGGTCGTGCATCGCCAGTTGGGAGGGCGGATCGGCGGGTACCGCATTGCCCTGAGCGAGGGCGGGAAGCGCGGCGGCACAGAGGCCGACCGCCAGGATCAGAACGCGGAACAGATGCCGGATCATCGTCGCACCCCACCATCGCGTCAGGCCGTCATCCGGTGGCGGTCGCCACGCGGTTCCGGCTGATGTCGATGATACTACGTCGGAGGGCTCGCGCCGGATGAAGCCGATAGCCAAACGGGCTGAGTGCCCCCAGGTTCCCCTGAGGTCTCCGGGCGGGGATGACCCTATTGTGACCCGATCCGTCTCAGCGGACGAAGATGCGGACTTCGTTGGCCTGGATGCTGGGGTCGCTGGACTGGCTGGCGCTGATCCGGTCTGCTGGCAGACCCATGCCGAGCAGCGAGCGGACCACGCGGTCGGCATTGGTCCGCGCGATGTCGCCGTTCAAGGCGGCCTGCGCCTGGCCACCGCCGGCCGGCGCCACGCCGACCACGTCGAAGGCGGCGTTGGGGCGGACTTCCAGCGCCTTGCTGGCGGCCTGGTAGAGCGCCTGCTCGTAATTCACGTTCGGCCGGTCGAAGCGGATGACGACCAGCGGGCGGCCGTTGGCGGCGCCGGCGCCGGGCGGCAGGGTCGGCTGGACCGGCGCCGGGATCGTGCGGCTGGCGAGGGTCGAGCCCAGGAACTCGCCGCGGGCGACGGCGCCGGCGAGCGAGGTCAAGTTGCTGCGCTCGGTGCCGAGGAACTCGTTCTGGCGCGCGACGTCCTGGGAGATCTGGCTCAGCAGGCGATCCACGTTGACGTTGGTCTGCGCCGCCTGGTCCTGGAGGATGCGGAGCTGGCGATGGTCCTCATCGACCGCGCCGGAGACGCCGAAGGCGGCGCGCACCGAATCCTGGATATAGGCGATCGAGGCGGCGTTGCCGGCGACCTCGTTGGAAAGGCCGTTCATCTGGCCGATATCGGCCTCGACGGCGTCCAGGTTGCCCTGGGCGGTCTGCCAGGCCTGCACGAGGCCGGGATTGCCCGGGGTGGTGCCGACCTGGAGCTTGCCGGAGATGGCGCCGGTGATCGCCTGGTAGGTGGCGGCGTTCGATTCGATGTCGGCATGGATCTGCTGCTGCTTGGCGGTCTGGGCGCCGAGGTCGCCCTGCAGCTTGGCGAGATCGGCCTTGAGCTCGACCACCTTCTGCCCGACGGCGGTGCCGGTCGGCTGGTCGGGCTTGGAATTATCCAGCGGCGGGACGGTGATCGATCCGTCGGAATTGTGGATCACCCCGAGGCCGGCGGGGGGCGTGGTGGCGGCAGTCTTGGAGGCACCGGAAACCGGCTGGCCGGTCACGGATGGCTTGACGGCGTTGTCGGCGAACTCGCAGGCGCTCAACAGCACCAGAGCGGCGGAAACGACCGCAAACTTCCCGAATCCCATCATGACTGACCAGAACCCCTTAATGCGGCCGGGACAAGCCGCCCACCCATCCTGTTCGTCCGTTCTTCGCAGTTTTTCTTATAAGAATCAACTGCTTTACCGGTGTCCGCCCCGGTTTACAGCTCCCGGTTTGTACCCCGGGCATCCGAACGGCAGGCCCTGTCCCGAACCGCCGTTCCCCTCTAGCCGCGGCAGCAGGGCGGCATCTTATCGGGGCGTCATACCACCCTCAAGCTGGATTCCCCCGAACTGTGTCCGTTCTGCCAAGGCCCGTGACCCCGGGAACACGGTCTCGGTCCCAATTCGGGCCGGTGGTTGCGGGACGAGGGCCTATTCGCTGATTTCGGGCGGCGGGCCGCGCGGTGATCCGCCCGGGATCGCTCCGGGAGAGCGGCGTTTTGCCCAGTTTTCCCGCCCGGCTTTAGGCTTGCCTAGCCGGGGCCGAATCTATAGTTTCCGCCCCCGCGAACGGCCCCGCCGTATCGCCCCGGCGGTCCCTTTTTCCCCGGACCCGCCAAGAGGACGCGCCCGTAGCTCAATTGGATAGAGCATCTGACTACGGATCAGAAGGTTAGGAGTTCGAATCTCTTCGGGCGCGCCACTACTTAGCTGCTTTTCAGTCCAAGTTTCAGACTCAGGTTCAGACTCGTTTTCAGACCCCGATCCGCTGCGCCGGAGTCGGCACTGTCAGCCTTTCCAAGGTGTCGCTTTGGGGATGGTCCACCGCTCTGAAGAACCGTGAGCTTCTCTGGAAAGGTCGAGAATGCCGATCTACTGCGCGCGCGGAGAGCAAGGGCGATCTTGTTCGCCATTAGGTGTCTGCGGCGACGATATGAATTGTCGGTGATCGCCTCATCCTGCGGCGGCGTGAAATCCTGCTCCAGGGACTTGAGATAGATGCTCGACGACTCGTCGAAAGCGGCGATTTCAGCCACGGCCTCGGGCGGGAGCGGGTTCTTCGGCTTGGACAATGAGGGAGTCCTTTAGCTCAAGTCTACAAAGGCGCGATCAGGCGCCGGCCTCCGCTCCAATATACCTCACAACCTCTGCGCGTGACGCCAGCGACGATGGGTCTCTCTCCTACTAGATCTTGAATCGGCAAATCCGGACTTATGCGCCACGGGACATGGAAAATCCGGCTTTATGCTCCGCGACTGCCCGAACTTATGATTTTGTAAATCGCTATAAAACAATGAGTTAGCGCACCGGTCATTCCAGCAATATCTGACCGCCTACATCAGGCGATGGGAGAAGCCGTCGGCCGATTCCGTTCCCGGTTGGGACGGCCGGCGGCGTTTTTCGGAAGAGGGGGGCTGCGATCAAAGCTAGGGCGTGGCGGCACGTGATCGCGGGAGTCGGTTCGCGGTCGGATTCGGCCTATCGTCTTAAGCTTTGGGCAGGATCAGGACGGGGCGCTTGCCGTGCCTGGTGTCGACGAAGTCGAGGGTCCAGCCGTATTTCCGGGCGAAGAGAGCGACGTTGGTGAGGCCGATGCCGAGGCGACATTCCGTCGGCAGGCGTCCCACGGCTTCTTCGCCGCGGCGGAAGGGGAGAAGCGCATCAGCGATCTTCATCTCGGTAAAGCCCTGGCCGGCGTCGGCGACATGGAAGCCGATGTGCTTGCCTTCGGCGAAGGCCGAGACCGTCACCTTCGATTCCATCGGCGAGAAGCTGATCGCATTCCTGATCAGTTCCTCGATGCAGTGGACCACGACGACTGGAGGTCCGGCGACGTACCCGTCGTCGCCCTCGACGTCGATGCTTCGGTTGGCATGAAACCGATCGACCTTTCGGGCGCGATCGAATATCTCCGTGATCGAAACGATGCCATGCTTCGGCTCGATGGTGTTTTGCCGGAGTCCGCGAAGGAAATAGAGATTGCAAAGCGCGAGTTTCAGCTGAATCGCTATGCCGAAGATGGTCATTCTTGCAGTAAACTCTTCCGGGCCGACTTCGGCGGTCGGGATCGACTCCAGGAGATCGATCACGCGTTCCGGGAATGTCTCCCAGGAATCGTCATAGCCAGCGAGAAAGGTATCGATTGCCGGATCGCTCGCCGGAACCGCATGTCCCGGTACTTCGGCGACGGCGGCCGCCGCGGCGAGGGCGGCTTCGACGCGCGCCCATTGATGCCGGCAGGCGGTCAGCATGGTGGCGATGATGTCGGGATTGCCCAGGGTTTCCTGCGCCGTGCCGACCGCGGCTTCCAGGAGCGAGATCGACGTCAGCAATCCTTTCGTGACCGCCCATCCCAGGGTCGGCGTCAGCGTGCCGGCGTGGTTGCCGATCTTGAGGTGAGAGACATAAAGGCGTCCAGACGGTACTTTGAACGGATCATGATCGGATGTCATTTGGTCCCTGAGATTATTCCTGCCCGTCGTCGAAGTCCGGCCGTTACCTGGCGTCGACGATGTTCACCCGTTGGTGGCTAGTTTCGCCGTTTTCGCCCGGATTTCTTCGACGGTCGCGGTGTCGGCGATGACATCATGCATCGATCGCGGCGCGCCTTCGACCGGAATCGTCGTCAATTTTCCGATTTCTTCCATGTTGGCGGCTCGATAGGGAGCAAAGAGGTCGGTATCAGATTTCGAAGCCTTGCTGCGCCGGCTCTCGACAAAGCTCGGATGGTTGCGTGCGATGAGGCCGGGCTCAAGCTCGGCGATCAGGCTGCCGATCTCTTCGAGAACCAACTGATCGAGGCTTGCGAAGTCGCCGCGACGAACGGGTTCGAACGGTTGCAGGGCGAATTTCGGAAGGTGATCCCTGGTCCTGGTCGAGAGCCAGATCAACATGAGGCCGTTCTCGCAGGCGATGTCGTGTTTCCAAAGAACGGTTCGGACAAGGGCGTCGAGATCGGCCCTTTGTCCGTCGCAGCTGCCTTGATGCCAGACCGGTCGTTCGTCGCCACGGATCCAGATGTTCTTATACTGGTGCTCATAGGGCGCAACCAGTGGTTTTGCAAGAGACGGGTTGCACTCTTCGAAAAACAGCCTTCGGAGGTCTTGCCCCGGCCGGACGGGGATCCTCCGCGGGAGGACGACCTCGACTTCCTCTTCTCGAGGCGAGGTGGCCAGACGCAGATGCAACTCGCCATTGCGCGAATAGGCGACGATGCCGGTCATAGGGCTCGGAAGCCGCTCGCCCAGCAGGAGCTCGTCGCGGGAGCGGAGGGAGGGTTCCTTCGCTCTCGACCAATCCCATAGGGATGGCATCGTACCCAAGCCGATCAAGGCGCCGGTTTCGAGGTCGACGATCCGCATTTCGCGGAGAACGGTTGTCTGGTGCATGGCTGCTTCAATCATATTTCACGGAATCGTTGAGCTTGACCGATTAATTTTGTCTTAAGCCATTGGATCTTCGCGGTTTCGGTCGAATCGCCGGCTCTTTGATTCAGCCGGCGGCTTCGACCGAGACCGCGCGAACGAGGTCGCGATGGATATCCATTCGCCATTACACACCAAACAAAGGGTAACCGGCGCATACCCCAGATATAGGGGTCTAAGGACGGCTGACGAATTGGGTCGGCGGGTAGTACTTGCACCGGATCGCGCGAGAAGCTGGCTTCCTCATTCCGGCAGTCCTTGTTTGCCGGCGATCATCCGGCAGGTCATCCACGACCAACTCTCGGCCCTCCTAGAACAGCAACAGGCGACAGCACAACAGCGTGAGTTCTTTCTCGCCACAGATGCACGTATTCAATCGGAGATCCTTACGACGGGAGAGGTACCGTTCGACGTTCCTTCCGGCCTAGCCGCCTTGTATCCCAGCTACCTCGGACCCTTTCTGAAGGATGAACTCGCCTTAGATCCCGTGGCCCTTGCCACCCGATCCAAGTGTCCGCTTCTCGTGATCAATGGCACCGCGGACTCGTAGGTTTCGGCGGTCCGAGACGCGGCTCAATTCTCACTAGCGCTTCGATCCCGCACGGACGTCAGCGAAGTGTTCACTCCCGCTGGGGTGAGCCACAATCTGAAAACAGTCACCAGCGACAGCGATCCAGGATTTGATGGGCCCCTGGCTTCTGACCTGCCCCCATTGAAGTGGTCCAGCGAGTATCATCGTATGGCCATTTAAGAGGAGGCAGGAGATGCCCAAGAAACGGCATTCGACCGAGGAGATCATCGGCAAGCTGCGTGAGGTTGAGGTCCTGGTGGGCCGGGGCGGATCGCTTGGGGAAGCGATCCGGTCGATCGGGGTGACGGACCAGACGTACTACCGGTGGCGCAAGGAGTATGGCGGCCTGAAGATGGACCAGGCCAAGCGGCTGAAGGAGCTGGAGCGGGAGAACGCGCGGCTGCGCAAGGCGGTCGCCGACCTCACGCTGGACAAGCAGGTCCTGGCGGAGGTTGCCAAGGGAAACTTCTAAGCCCCGCCCGTCGCCGTGCCGCCATCGGGCATGTCCGGTCGCTCTATCCGATCTCGGAGCGCCGGGCCTGCTCGGTGCTGCGGCAGCACCGCTCGACCCAGCGCAAGGCTCCC
>Ga0335069_10011030_pt1 | contig 12784 bp, 13 predicted proteins | sample Lox_Sample_11_FD_206714 | JGI IMG/M metagenome (GOLD analysis project Ga0335069, IMG submission 206714) | Soil microbial communities from Loxahatchee National Wildlife Refuge, Florida, United States - Lox_Sample_1.1 | ecosystem: Environmental > Terrestrial > Soil > Wetlands | place: USA... | reverse complement strand
AACCTGACGCTCACTTCCGCCACCACCGGCGCGGCCTCTTCCTTGGGTATCAGCGCGGTCACCGGCAACACCGGCCTCACGAACCTCGGGTGGTTCGCCGGCAGCACCAACCACGGGCAGGCCGCTGTCAATAACACGGGCGTGACGAACATTGGACTCACCTCCGGCGCCAGCAATAGTGGTTTGGCCGACCAACCCTCCACGCTCCAGTCGATCGCCTCGCAGATCCAGACGGCCTTCGGCGGCGCGGCCACGGTGACCGTCACCAACGACAACAAGCTGAGCATCGCCTCCACCACCAAGGGCGCGAACTCCTCGGTTGTCATCAACACGCCGGCTTCCCACAGCGCCAACGCCACGCTGAATCTGACCAGCCCCGCCACGGTGGCCGGCCAGAATAGCTCCATTGCGGACATCGTCGCTAACCTCAACGCGCAGTTCGCGGCGAACTCGACGTATCAGGCCGCCGGATTGCAGGCAGCCGCGACGCAAAGCAATGGCACGGGAAGCGGCAACTACATCACGATTTCTTCTAGCAACGGCACGCAATTCCGCCTGAATGCCCTGGGCGGCGGCGCGGCGAGCGCGGAAAACGTCGGTTTCGGCACGGCGGGCAGCAGCTTCACCGCGGCCGCCCTGTCCGCAGCCAGCGCAAACCCGACCTCGACGGGCACCTCCATGAGTTCCCTGGCGGCTTACGGCCTCTCCGATTCCGGCGCGATGACGTTCTCCAACATGCAGTACGGGGACGACAAGCAAGCCCTGACGTTCTCGGCCATGGACAGCAACGGCGTGCTCGAAACCAAGACCGTCACGCTGGCGAACAACGCCTCCACGAACACGGCGGGTGCGAATATCGACAGCGCCGTGGCCTACATCAACCAGCAACTCCAACAGAGCACCGGCACGCCGGCCTTGCAGCAGATCGTAGCCGTGGCGCAGAACGTGGGCGGGCAGGAGAAGATCAACTTCGTCAGTTCGCTCAGCAATTTCACCGTGGGCGTGGCCGGTACGGCCAATGCCGACGGGCTGCATGGCGGCGTGGCGACGCAGGTCAGCTCCCAGTCCAATGGCAGCGGCGCTAACATGTCCATCGACACGCAAACCAACGCGGAAGCGGCTGTGTCGGCGGTGACGGCAGCGGTCGGTAAGCTCGGCACGGCTCAGGCGGCCGTCGGCATCGGCGAGAACCAGTTGAGTTACGCCATCAATCTGGCCTCATCTCAAATCACCAACTATTCGGCCGCGGAATCGCAAATCCGCGACACGGATGTCGCGCAACAGGCGGCTAACATGACCAAGGCGCAGGTGCTGCAACAGGCGGCTATCGCCGCCATGGCGCAGGCCAACTCCTCGCCCCAGGCCGTGCTGAAGCTGCTGCAAGGCTAGGGCGAACAGGCCGCGGCAAGTCAGGGCTGCGGCCATAACTTGAAATCGGGGCTGGGAAGGATGAACTCCTGACCCAGCCCCGAACTCTTCCATGGGTACAGTCTCCAATTCGCTGCTCTCCCCGGTAACGGTCTACTCAGGTTCAAGCGGTTCCTCCTCTTCCAGCGGTTCCAGCGGGTCGAGCGCTTCCAGCACGGGCAGCGGATCTTCCACCCCTTCCGGGCTCTTCACGGGTACCAGCGCCTACTCGTCCGACCTCCAGCAGGTGATTTCCAGAGCCGTTGCCATCGCCTCGCTTCCCATCCAGATCCTGCAGAATCAGCAGACCTTCCTCACCGGTCAGTCCAACGCGCTGACCTCACTCGATACGGACTTTACCAACCTGCAGGGCGCGGTGCAGGGCATCGCGAACGCCATGAGCGGTTCGTCGTACCAGGCCGATGTGACCGAACCGAACGTCGTGAGCGCCACCTTAAGCGATGGCGCCACGCAAGGGGTCTATGCGATCAATGTGGAGGATGTTGGCGCCTATGCGACGAGCATGTCGGCCAACACATGGAACGCCACGGAGACCGTGTCCGGGACGCCGGATACGTTCCAACTTGTGGTTGGCAAGAACTCCTACTCCATCAAGGGCAATGACAATAGCGCCGCCAGCGTCGCCGCCGCCATCAATGCGCAGTACGGCAACCTGGTAGACGCCACCGTGGTCAATGTGGGTACCGACCTGAATCCGGATGACAGAATTTCCCTGCAGAGCACGGCGCTCGGCCCCACGACGCTGGATATTCAGAACGCCACCGGACAGAGCCTGCAATCCGCGCAAACCACCGGCCGCCTGGCCAGCTATGAGATCGACGATTCGGGAATCACCGTGACCAGCAGTTCACGCACCGTCACCGTCTCCAACGGCGTGCAGCTCACTCTCCTCTCCAGCGATCCCGGCAACGACGTGTACGTCACTGTCTCCCAATCCCCGTCCGCCCTGGATACCGCCATGTCTACCTTCACGGCCGCCTACAACCAGGCCGTGAAAGATGTAGACGCGCAGCGCGGCCAATCGGCTGGTTCGCTTCAGGCTTCCCCTATCCTCGCCGAGTTGCAGCAGGCTCTGGCCGCAATCTCCACTTATTCCGCTACCGGCCCCGTCACCGGGCTCAATTCCCTGGGACTGCAACTGAATGACGATGGCAGCATCACCTACACCGAAGGGACGCTGCTAGCCTCCGATATCGGCAACGCCTCCGCAGTGTCCGCGTTCTTGGGTTCAGCTACCTCGGGAGGTTTCCTGCAGGCGGCTACCAACGCTTTGAGCAACCTGCTTACTCCCTCCACGGGCTTGCTCAAGAACGCCGAAACGGACACTCAGGACCAGATTACGGGTATCGGCAGCCAAATCGCGGCCAAGCAAACCCAGATCTCCGCTCTCCAGACCAATCTCACGAATCAGATAGCCGCGGCGGATTCCACAATCTCCATGATGCAGCAGCAGTATTCGGAGATCTCAGGAATGTTCGAAGCCATGCAGGTGCAGCAGCAAATGTATGCCACAGGTTGAAGAGCCACGCCCACGCCGACGAACGGAACAGGCCCAAACCGGTCTCGATGCGATCCGGCGCGCCATGGCCTCCGGCGAGTATCTCAAGGCTCGGGCGCTTTGGCAAGAACACATCCGGCGCCTGCGTGCGGAAATTCAGAACCGTACCCTAACCGCAGACCGGCTCGCCGAAACACGGGCGCTGGTCGAGTGGTGCGCCAACGTGGCCCGCTGCGCCAAGGCGCACGCGCAGGTCCGTTTGAACCAGTCGGCTGCCGCCGGCTCCTACGTCGGCCGCGCACTCCAGCCCGCGCCGCGAATTTCAGCCAACGCCTAATGGGGCGGATTGCCGCTTCCCGAGGCCGTTCACCCTGCCCGCCGCCGGTCCAAAGATCCTCGCGGCCACCCGGCTATCCCGGGCCCCACAAGGGCCCTGCTACCCTTTGCCTGCCGAGGGTCCCAAGAACCGTGTCTAGCTGATCGAACGAGGTTGATGACGCATTGCGGATGCCCGGGCGCTGGAATCTAGGCTGCAAAGTGACCAGCGAAGCGCCGGCCCTTTCATCCCCTCAAGTCTTGTACCGCGCCATGGTTCTCGGGTTGTATGCCCAGTGAAATTCGAGTTCGTAGCGCATGGATCTTGCCAAGCCCTCCAGATCCGGGAACAGCGTCGCATAGGTGATATTCATGCGGTATAGTTCGCGCATCCCTACCTCGCGAACGGCATTCTTCAGAACAATCTTCGCCAGGATGTTTTCCTGGTCCGCGTCCTTCAGCATTCCCTCGAACGGCACGTTCAGGACGCCCGGTACGGCGAAGGTTCCCGACTGGGCAATTAGCCGCCGGTTCATGGTGTGAGGCTCGCCCATCCAAATGAACCGCCGCGCGCCCTTCAGGAAGTAGCGCTCGAAGTTGCCCTTGACCCGCGGGTCCATGCGCGTCGGGTGCGGCGAGCGGCTGCCGTCGATGCGCGCCGGGTTCATGGCCCACACCACGCCATCGGCCAGCGTCCGCTCCAGCGCGAAGAACGCCGCAACGTACGGCGACCACGTGAAGTCGATGAGCCTTGTGGGCGCGCCGTGGTGCTGCATCAGAGCCAGCCATTGGAAATCGTCGTCCGGAGCCGGCGGCTTCTCCAGTAGCTGGTGGGCTTTCCGCTTGAAGATCCGCAGTACGCGGGCCTCCTGATCCGGCCACGCATCCTGCGCGACGCCGAAGTTCCGCAGGTACCTGGAAAGCGAACTTTGCAGCGGCCAGCGTTCGTCGCGTTCGCCGCGAAAGGCCCAATTCGAATACGGGGGCTTGGTAACCAGAGCGAGAAACGCCTCCCAGGATTGCAACCGGAAGACGCGATAAGAATTCCTGGACCGCTCGTTCGATGCCATCCGCTCACTATCGTAGCGGTAACAGTGCGTGCAAGGGGGCTGCCCGAATAAGACTGTCCGGATGGATCGGCGTTGCTCCGCGGGCCGCGCCGCCCGTTCAGCCCGGGCTATTGCTTATCGAACACCATTTTCTGTTCCATGTCGCCCATGCCGGTCTTGAACGTGCGCGTTATCGTCAGCGTCTTGCCGTCCGCCGAGAGCGTCCACTTCTCGGACATCGTGAATTCGTTGTCGCCGAACTGGCCTTTCGTCGCGATCAGCAGGTTATCGCCGTCCCACTTTGCGGTGCTCTTCATGGCGTTCCCGCCGAAGCCTTCGTTCGTGCTTTCCTTGCCGTCGGTCGTGTACGTCGCCTGCTGGTCGAAGTCGCCCATGTCGCTCGATTGGTGCGAAGACACCGTGAGCTTCGGCTCTTCATGCGTCACCTTCTGCGTCATGGCGGAGGGCGCCGGCATCTGCCCAAAGCTGCTCTGCGCCGCGTTGAGCTTCCAGTTGCCGCTGAAATTTGGGGCGGCGAGCGCGGGCAACGCCGCTGTCGCCACTAGCGCAAGGGCTATGAGAATCCTCTTGGAAGACATGCTTTCGATAACTCCTTCGGGGCGGATTGGGAACGCTCTCCGCGCATCGCGGGAATCCAGAGCGTTGTGACTCCTCCGGCCCTGATGCAGTATAACGCGCCCAGCCGTGGCCCGGGCGGGTTCTCAGTCCAGACTGACGTAGCCCCCGGAATTGCACACGTAAACCGCCCGGAACAAACTCATCGGCATTAGTCCGGCGGCCGCGGGCTCCGCGCCCCCTGGCAACACAATGGCGTCGCCATGCCACACCACGCGCCCGCCGATGAACATCGTGCCCGGCGTCGAGCCAATGAGCGCCGGCCCCGTCATGGTCATCATTTGGCCCGAGGTCGGCGCCATCCTGCCCCCAAACAAGGTCACCTCATGCGCCCCGGAATCGAGCACCATCGGCCCCAGGCTGGTTGTCACTACCGGGCGGCCATACACGCTCTGGAACGGCATGCGGATTTCGCCCGCGGCCACTTCTCTCTTCCCGAACTCCATGCGCTTGCCGCGGAGGTCGATCCAATAGTCGAAGCGTGAGAGAAACGCCTGTCCCAGAACCCCCTGCACGCCGGGCGCGAGTTGATGCAAGGCTTCGGCCCCCGCGAATAGGAATCGTTGTCCTCCCGCGCGGATCGTGTAAACAGCCACCTCCACGCCATCCGCTCCTGGGACCTCCTCCGTCCCCGCGGCCGTCGAAAGAGCCGTCCGAAACGTCGGGGTGAGGCCGATCGATTTGGCTACCTTGGGGGCCAGATGGTTGAGAGTGGTTCCCGTGTCGATAAGAAAACGATACGGTCCGTTCCCGTTTACATAGACGCCGTCTGCCACCGGACGGCCTTCCACCATCCTGATCTTGAAGCAGGAGTCCGGCTGCGCCGCGCCCGCAATCGCAGTGAGAGCGGCCAAGACGCCGAACCAGACAACCCGCATCAGAGCCTCCGAGGAATCAGTGCGCTGAGTTTCAGAATGATTTCAAATTTATGTCAATTTCGTTACAACAATGCCACGTCGGGTGTGGAAATGCAAGAGTTTTCAGGGGCGGTCAACGGAATTATGTGTGGAAAACTAGGCGGGGAGAGCTAGACGCGGAGAGCCAGGCCCAGAAAGCCGCGCAACGCGCCATGGGCGCGGCCTTCCAGCCGGCCAGGGACGCACCCGTCCCTGGTTGAAATTACAGTCTGATTGGATTGGCGCCGCCTTGGCGGATCAAGCGGCAGTGACGCTCTTCGATTCGCGTCTGGAGTACATCTCCCAGAAATGCTCGGCCACCGTGCGCGGGTCCACTGTCGCATTGCCCGTATCCCACGCGGTTCCCTTCACCAACCCGAGGACCACCACTTCGCCCACCGTAACTTCCGCGGGGCGAAGCTTCTGGCGAAGCATCGCCACCAGCTTGTGCTTTGCCGCGTTGGCGATCGCCAGGCCCATGGAGTTCCACTGAATGGCCGCGGCATCCGCCTGCGGATCGTAAAGGCCCAAGCCGCCGTTCGTCACCAGCAGCGCCCCCTTTGCTGCCTTCAGATCCGCCAGAGCCTCCTGCAAGGTGAAGACCAGGCTTGTGACGCTCACATCCAACACCGTGCGGAACGCCGCGGCGTCAGCCGTCAGGACGTCTCCCGCAAGGTTGGAATACGCGTTCCAGTGGATGGCGGTCACCGGCCCTAGCTCGCCGCTTACCCGCTTCACCAGACCCTTGGCGGCGTCTGGATCGGAAAGGTCCGCGGGAAATGCGGCTGCCTTCACGCCCCTCGCCTGAAGAACTCCCTGCGCCTTCTTAAGCTTATCCTCGCTCCGTGCAACCAGAGCGACCTGGAAACCCTCGCCGCCGAATCGGTTCGCCACGGCATCCGAAATCCCAGGCCCGTGTCCACAAACAATGATGGTATTTGGCATCCTCTCACCAGAATAGCGAAGCTCGGTGGAACTCCGCGGCGCCACGGCGCGGCGGCCATCCTCCCGCAGTGCCCGGTTCCCGCTGCGCCGCCCGCCGGATGAAAGTCCGCCCGGCTGCTTTATACTCGTCTCTATTGAATCTCCTCGTCTTTTCCGATATTCACGGCGATTGGAAAGCCCTCGAATCACTCTTGAAGATCGAGGCGGATTACTACATCGCCGCGGGCGATCAGGTCTCCTGGTCCAAGGGCCTGGACCGTTGCGGCGCCATCCTCCAGGCCCGCGCCGGCAAGGTCTACGTCCTGCCCGGCAATCACGAATCCAACGACCAGATCGCTGCCATGTGCGCCCGCTTTGGTTTGCACGATTTCCACGGCCGCCATTTTCAGGCCGGCAAGTGGCACGTCGCCGGCCTGGGCTACTCCAGTCCCACTCCCTTCAACACTCCCGGCGAATACCGCGAGATCGAACTCGCCGAGCGCCTTAATCGCTTCGCGGACTTGAAACCTCTGGTCCTCATCTGCCACGCCCCGCCCTACGGCACGGCGCTGGACCGGATCCGCCCAGGACTACACGCCGGGTCCACCGCGGTGCGCGATTTCCTTGCCGCCCGCCAGCCCGAGCACTTCTTCTGCGGCCACATCCATGAGGCGGAAGGCATCTCCGTGCAGCTTGGCCGCACCCGCGCCCGCAACGTGGGCAAGGCCGGCTATTTGCTAGAATTGGATTGAACCCCCATGACATTGGAAGAGTTGGAACGCGCCTACCTGCCCCTCCGCGACCAGTCCCTGGCCGTGCGGAGGTATCTTTGACGCCGCCGCGCAAAAACAAAAACTAGCCCGGATCGAAGAGCAAACCGCGGCCCCCGATTTCTGGAACAACCCCGAAAAAAGCCAGAAGATCATGCGGGACCGCAAGCGCCTGGAAGAGTCCATCGCCAACGACGGCCGCATCGGCGCGCTCACGGACGATCTTGACACGCTCTTCGAACTCGCGCGCGAGGGCGAACAGGTCGCCGCCGATATCGATCGCGACCTCAAGTCCTACGCCGAGTTCCTGGAACGCATTGAGACGGCCATGCTGCTCTCCGGCGAGAACGATGCGCGCGACGCCATCGTCACCATTCACCCCGGCGCCGGCGGCACCGAAAGCCAGGATTGGGCGGAAATGCTGCTCCGCATGTACCTGCGCTGGGCGGAGCGCGAGGGCTTCAAGACCGTCGTCACGGACCGCCTCGAGGGTGAAGGCGCGGGCATCAAATCCGTCACCTTTGAGGTCAACGGCGAGAACGCGTACGGCCTCCTCCAGTCCGAAATCGGCGTGCACCGCCTGGTGCGCATTTCGCCCTTCGATTCCGCCGCGCGCCGCCACACGTCGTTCGCCTCGGTGTTCGTCTACCCCCAGGTGGACGACGAAATCAAGATCGAGATCAAGCCGGACGACCTTCGCATCGACACGTTCCGCTCCTCCGGCGCCGGCGGCCAGCACGTCAATATGACGGATTCCGCCGTGCGCATCACGCACTTTCCGACAGGCATCGTCGTCCAGTGCCAGAACGAGCGCTCGCAGCACAAGAACCGCGATAGCGCCATGAAGCAGCTGCGCGCCCGCCTTTATGAACATGAGATGGAGAAGAAGCGCGAGGAAACGCGCAAGACCGAGGACTCCAAGCTCGATATCAACTTCGGCAGCCAGATCCGCAACTACGTGCTCGCCCCCTACCGCCTGGTGAAGGACCTGCGCAGCAAGTACAGCCTCGGCGATGTCGACCGCGTCCTCGACGGCGATCTGGAGCCGCTCATGCACGCCTTCCTTGTCTGGCGAAAGACCGGCAAGACCGCGGGCGACGATAAGGACGAAGCACCCGAGTGAGCCTAGAACACGCGGCCGCGCTGATTCGTGAAGGCAAGCTCGTCGCGTTCCCCACCGAAACCGTCTACGGCCTCGGCGCCAACGCGCTCGACGCCGCGGCCGTGGCGCGTATCTTCGAAGCCAAGGGCCGCCCGCGCACCAGCCCGCTAATCGTGCATGTCGATTCCGTGGAAATGGCTCGCGGCCTCGTGGCCCAATGGCCTGACGCCGCCTCCAAGCTCGCGGACCGCTACTGGCCGGGGCCGCTGACCATCATTCTGCCCAAGCGCCGGCCCAGTGCGGCGTCACCCGCGGATCCGCCGTCCATTCCCGATATTGCCACCGCGGGGCTGCCCACCGTGGCTTTGCGCATGCCGTCGCACCCCATGGCGCTCGCGCTCATCCGCGCCGCCGGCGTGCCCATTGCCGCGCCTAGCGCCAACCGCTTCACCGAGCTCTCTCCCACCGCCGCGGCGCACGTGCCGGATTCCATCGCCGATTACATCCTCGATGGAGGTCCCGCGCGCGTCGGCATCGAATCCACGGTGATTTCCCTCGTGGATGCGCCGACGCTGCTGCGCCCCGGAGTGATTCCGCTGCCGGAGATTGAGATGATCGTCGGTCCCGTTCGTTTGGCCGCCGATCCCACCGAAGGCCCGCATGCCTCGCCCGGAATGCACAAGCGGCACTACCGCCCCGCCGCCCCGCTGTACCTCCTCTCCCCCGGCGAAATGCCGCCCGCCGGCCATGGCGTTTGGCTCCGCATCGGTCGCGAGATGCCCGCGGATCCCCGCCGCTACGCCGCCGCGCTCTACGAAACGCTGCATCGCGTGGATCGCGAGAAGCCCGCCTGGATCGCCGTCGAACGTCCGCCCGCAACGCCTGAATGGGCCGGCGTGCTGGATCGCCTCCAGCGCGCCGCGCAATCCAATCCGCCCGGCGCCCGCTAGTCTAATCTGGTGCATATGACCCCGAGGCGGGCAGTCCTTTTCGCTGCGCTCTTCGCGGTAGCATTCGCGGCCTGGGCCGATACCGAAAAGCAACTCCTGGACGCCGCACGCAAGGGCAAGACCGCGCTTGTCCGCGACCTGCTGGACCGCAAGCCCAATATCGAAGCCCGCAATAAGGACGGCCAAACGCCACTGATTCTCGCCGCCGAAGAAGGACACGCCGAAACCGTAAAACTGCTGCTTTCCGGCGGCGCGGACTCCTCCGCCCGCGACAAAGCCGGCCTCACCGCCTGGGACCAGGCTCTCATTTCCAAACACGATTCGGTCTTGTCCCTGCTGCCCAAGCCCGAGGAGGTCCCCGTGGAGGTCGACGCCCTCTGGCTTCCCGTCAGCATGGTGAGTTCCTGTTTCGAAAGCCGTCCTGAGCTGGCGCGCACCATCCAAGCCCTTTCGCCGGACAAAATGGCGCTCGCGCCCTTCACGGAATACGCCATCACGCAGAGCCACGGAGCCATCGATATCCTCCGCTCCAACTCCCTGGGCCTGAAATCCGATACAAGCGTCACTCCCACCACCGCCACGGATGTCGTTGTGGTGCTCGCGGTGCGCCCCGGCGCCTCTTGCCAGCAAGGCTCCGACCACCTTACTTTGGCGATCGACGTTTCCGTGCACCGCGGCTCCGGCGCCCCGCCGGTTTTCCGGAAGACCTTCGGCGCCGGCGTCAGGGGCCTGCATGACCGCGCCGTCCAGAACCTTCTCGAATACCGCACCATCTATCAGGAATGGGCGCAACTCCACGTGAGCGCCATCTTCTGGGACGTCCTGCCCGAACTGCTCAGGCGCTGACCGGCGCGATTTGGTAGACTCAAACTCGCAACCGCATTGCCCCAATTCCATGACTGGTGATTCCATGACTCGACGCATGTTCAACCGGCGAACCCTGTTCGCCACCGCATTCGCCGCGGGCGCGGCGCAGGCAGGCGCGCAAACGCCAGCCGCCGGCCCCTGCTACATCGAACTCCGCCAGTATCGCCTCCGCACGGACCACACGGAGCAGTCCCGCCGCACCACGCAATTCCTGACCCGGGCTTACCTGCCCGCCGCCAAGCGCGCCGGCGCAACCGTGGTGGGGTTGTTCAACGCGTCGGTCGGGCCGGAGACGCCTTTCATCACGCGCCTTACCAGCTACCCTTCCGCCGCTGCCATGGAGGCGGCCGCGGCGAAACTGTTGGCGGACGCCGATTATCAGAAGGCGCTAGCCGATTACGACGCCAATCCCGATGCTGCCTACATTCGCATGGATAGCTGGCTGCTCCGCTCCTTCGATTCCTTCCCCGTGGTCAACGCCGGTCCTTCCGGCTCAGACCGTCCGGCGCGCGCCTTCGAACTGCGGACCTACGAGTCTCAGAACGAATCCACCATGCGCTCTAAGATCAAGATGTTTGAGAGCGGCGAGGTGGCCATCTTCCGGGCCTCCGGTATGGAGCCCATTTTCTTCGGGAACGCCGTGGCGGGCTCCAACCTGCCGCACGTCACCTACATGCTCGCGTACAACGACGCCTCGGAGCGTGACAAGGCTTGGACGGTTTTTCGCGCCAACGCCGACTGGCTGAAGCTCCAGCGCGTCCCGGAATTCGCCGCGCCCGGCCTCGTGATCAACGTCAGCAACGCCATGCTGACGCCCATCCAGGGTTCGGATATTCGGTAGAGCGGACTCCTTGCCAGCCCCTGGTACAATCGCGGCGATGAACGCCGCCATCGGCCGCGCGCCGGAACGCCTGACTCTGGAGGAGCGTTTTGCGCTCGCCGGAAAATTCGTCGCGCTGGAAATCTATACTCCCAAAACCATCCCATTGCGCCGCATTGAGGCCATCGGCAGTACCGCCGCCGATTGCCTGCGCGCTCTCAGGGCCCGGGGATTGAACCCCGCACGCTTCGAGTTCCTTCAGCTCAAGCGACCGTACTGAAGGCTAGAGCCCCGCCAGCGCTTTTCGCGCCAAGGCCGCGGCCGCATCCGAGACGCGCGCCGCTTCGCCGAATCCCAGCGCCGAGACCATCACGAAAGCGCCGCCGCGGACAACGTACAACTGGGCGCCCGCGCCCGGAATGTCCAGGAAGAACGCGGCCGGCCCCATGCCGCCCGCCGCGCGCACGCGGCCTTCCGGAATCGATCGCTGCAAAGCCGCGATCTCTACCTGCAAATCGATCGGCGCCGCGAGCCGGCGCACGGTGATCGTCACCTGCCCGTTTCCGCCGTCGTAATCGCAGGAAGATTGCTCTCCGTCACGGCTCTCCACTCCGGCCGCTACCGCGCGCCCGAAAGCTTGCCGCACATCGGCCTGACTCACCAGCGAACATGCCGAAAGCGCCGCCCGAGCCGCGGAGACCGGCGGGGCCGGCGCGTGGACGGCGCTTCCCGCCGCCAATAAGATCGTCATGTATGAAAATACGGGCACGACTCCATTAAAAGGGCGCCGCGCCCGCATGGGCAATAGCCGGAGGGTCTAGTACGTACTCCCGCGCGCCTCGCCGGTTATCGCGAGAGCGGCGCGTGCGGCTCGGTGATTCCGAGTTGCTCGATTACCTTGGGATTGGCCTCGTCCTGCGCCAGAATATTGTGGCAGGCCCCGCAATCCTGGGTAATGGCCGCTCCGCTTCCGTTCGTCGCCGTGTGATTCGAATCGTGGCAGCGCCAGCATCCCGGAAAATCGTCGTGGCCGATGTTGTTCGGATAGCTGCCCCAGTTTACGTTCATATCCGGAAAAATGTTCCGGTTGTAAATCGCCAGCACGTCCTGCGCGGCGCTTTCTACTTGCGCCTGCTTCTGCTGCCACACCGCCGGATAATCCTGCCGGTAGTACGCGGCGAACGCCGCCGGAATCTTCTGCGCCGCATCGTCGCGGGAGGCGTACTTCAGCTTCAGAATCTCCACCGCCTTCTTCTTGGCGAACGGCAGAGCCGGCGAAATCGCGCCCGATTGCATCTCACGGTCCACCGCCTTGTCCGGCATATCGAAGGTATGCGACGGCCGGTTGTGGCAGTCGATGCAGTCCATCTCGCGTTCCTGATAGAGCCCCGCGCCATCCGGTTTCGTGCCTGGCGTCGCGTAGGTCACGCTCTTGCCATCCGGTGTGTTGTACTGCACCCACGGGATGTCCTGGCGCGCCTCGTCGGAGGAGCGATACAGGATCCGGACGCCCGGTCCCAGGTGCGTTC
>Ga0335069_10011029_pt1 | contig 12785 bp, 12 predicted proteins | sample Lox_Sample_11_FD_206714 | JGI IMG/M metagenome (GOLD analysis project Ga0335069, IMG submission 206714) | Soil microbial communities from Loxahatchee National Wildlife Refuge, Florida, United States - Lox_Sample_1.1 | ecosystem: Environmental > Terrestrial > Soil > Wetlands | place: USA... | reverse complement strand
ACGATAAGGGACGGCAGGGTTATTGAGATTTCCCCATTCTTTTTTTTCCGCGGCCATCCATGTACGATAATGCCAGCCGGGGCCGGTGACAAGGACGTGAAGAAATCAGGTAAACCTGTTGGCGGATTGACCAAAAAAAGAGATGACGCCATGGCCATGACCCGCTGCCCCGGCTGCGGCGCTGCACTGCCGGACCGGCACCTCGACCCGCCGGAGAAGTTCAATGCCTCGGGCGAGTGCTGGCAGGCGTTCTCCGACCTCTCCTGCTATACGGTGGCAAGGCAGGACCCGGGGTTCATCCACCAGCACGCGGTCGACGCGTACGAGGCGCAGCACGCCGGCGGGAACGTCCGGCCGGTCACCGTCGTCTTCGGCCTTATCGGGCTGTACCTCGCACTGGAGCGCGGGTTCACCGGGAAGGAGGTCCAGCAGGCGCACATGCGGATTGCGAAGCTCCGGAAGGACTGGCCCCGGCTGGAGCCGCCGGAACCCCGGGCAGCGCTAACCGTTGCCGATGTCCTTGCCGCACCCGAAGGCCCGGAACGCGATGCCCTGCTGATGCAGTGGGCCGCAGCGGTCTGGGCGATCTGGGAGGACCGGCACGCGTGGGTCCGGGAGACGACGGACGCGCTGCTTGCAGGTCCCGGGAAATAACAGGATTTTTTTAACGGCGCTCTCTTTTGGAACCGTTCAGCCAAAAGAAAACCGGTCTTCTCCGCCTGCATTTTTTCATGCCCTGTGAAATCCGGCATAGTCATTATATTCCGACACGGGCACAGGGAAGGCATGCCACACATGATGGTCCATCACAAGGTGCGAGACTTTGCCGCATGGAAGCCCTTCTTCGATCGCCACGAGAGCACGCGGAAGGCAGGCGGGTCAAAGGGTGCACGGGTGTTCCAGAACGCCGAAGATCCCACCGACGTTTTCATCCTGATGGAATGGGACTCGGTCGAGAACGCGAAAAAATTCGGGATGTCCGCGGACTTAAAAAAAGTCATGGAACAGGGAGGGGTGATCGGCGCTCCTCACGTCCACATGCTCAAAGAGGTCCAGGTATCAAAGGCCTGATCCCATAAACCGTCCGTCGCCGCCTAGCCCTTGGTACAGAAGTACGCGAGGCGCATATGGTACTTCAGGAAGAGCTCGCACCCGAGGCAGTAGCACCGGACTTCGGTCTTGTCCGGGCAGGAGGTCCGGCCCCGGGCGCAGAAGAGCTCCTGCGGCTCGTAGTTTGCAAAGCTGTGCGTCCTGTACGTCGGGCAGTTCCCGCAGAACTGCCGGCAGATCGCCCGGTTCTCCTCGGTATCTTCCGGGGTGTTCGTTGCGAGGGGAGTCATGGCAGTATATCTGTGTACGAACGATAACAGATTTCTCAAAAGCGGTGCTCTTCAGGCCACGGTCCGGGTTACCGGTCCGCACGGAACTGTGCCGAGTACGGGATCGACCGGCAATCCGTTCATGGGGCCAGGGCCCTCACAACTTCATCTTCCCCGGCAGTTCCCGGGCCCAGGCAGCGATCGCGGGTCCAGTCACGCTCCTTTTTATCAGTTCTCCGGTACCCGCCCGGCCGCACCCTGAACTACCTTTATCGTCTCTCTATGATCTGTTTCGGGGTGAGCAGCCACAGGAGCTCTCCCGACGGCTCTTTATCGAAGGAGAAGTTCCGGATCTTTGCGAGGCTTCCCTTTGCCATGACGACAGAAGCTGTTCCTCCCCGGGAAATGATCCTGCCCACCAGGGTGGATAATTCCGGTTCATGGCCGACCAGGAGAATGACTTTGTCGTCACCGGATTGTACGGCACGGCGGCAGATCGCCTCCGGGTCTCCGCCGGGCGTAAGTTCTTCCCAGATATGCAGCCGGTCCTTCCGGTCCAGTACTTTTGCGACGATGCCGGCAGTCTCGCTTGCCCGGGTCAGAGGACTGGAAGCGATGATATCAAACCGGAACCTCTCTTTGAGAATCCACCGCGCAATCTGCCGGATTTCTTCCCTGCCACCGGGAGTCAGCGGTCGCGTGGCGTCATCCGGATCATCGGAAGACTGGCCGGCTTTTCCATGTCTGAGCATAAAGAGTTCCATAACGAAAAGAACCACCCGTTCATTCAATAAATACTCTTGGCACCAGCGGGACGCTGCCTGTGGGATTGGCAATTATCCGTCTCCCCGCCACCGGCACCGGATCGTTGGAACGGAAATCTATATATATTTTCTTCTTTAAGTATATATTAGTCAAAAAAACTCTATTCACATGGCGCAAACGGGCGATGACTGGATCTATTCAACCCACCGGGACCTCACCGATCTCGCCGCTTCGCGGATGGGTCTCTCCGCGTCGGGGCGGACAGTTCTCCGGAGGAATGTCATCGTGCCCGACGCATGGGGCAGGATAGACAAAGTGCGGCACTATATGCCGCTCTGTTCTTTTTTCGCGGGCGAACTGACGAGGGAAGCTATACGCGAAGCAGCGACCGGCAGCAGCGCCGAGACACGGGCGCTTGAAAAACTCGGCCATGCGATGCACTTCCTCCAGGATGCCGGCAACCCGTGGCATGCACGTCCCCTCCTCCCGCTTGTCCAGAAAAATCACCGGCCCTATGAGGAATATGTCGCGCGGAACATGCGGGACGGGTTCTGTTTCCGCCGGGCTCTCCAGAAACGTTCAGCACGGCCCAACCCGTACGCGGAATTTACGCACCGGATCGGGGACGGAGCTGCATATCTTGCGCGGCACGCCGTGACCCGGTTTTCGTTCCTTGATCGCACCATCCGTACGGATCCCCGGTGGCAGGAGCGCGAAGATGTGGCGGAAGTAACCGTGTCCATCCTCGGCTCCTGTCTGCGGATGTGCGAAACGCAGATCCATGCGTTTACCACGCGGGCACAACCGGTGGTCCCGCGCCCGGTCCGCCTGCCCTTCGCAGTCACCCTGACATTCCTCGGCTCCGACAAGCGGAGACTCCTGGTGTAATCCGCCGGAATCCGGACGGTCTATGTCGCGGGCGGTTCCCCGTTTTTCCATTGTTCAAGGAATATCATCAGCGCCCCGGCACCAAACAGGGGAAGTGCCGCCCAGAACTGGATGGCCAGGGTATCGGCAAAGAAGAAGAGGGAGACGATGCATCCGACGAACGGGGCGGCGGCATAGACAGCTCCTGCCCGTGCGGCTCCCATTTTCCGGAGAGCCGAGACAAAGAGGATGAGGCCGGCGCCGAACGCAACAAATCCAGTCGCAAAGGCGCATGCAACCGGGAACCATCCGGGAAACGGTTCCCGGAGAAGGGCGGCCAGGACAAGTGCGGCACCGCACCCGCACACTGCCTTTGCAAGGACGATCATCGCGGGCGAAAACCCCCGGATCCGTCCCATGATATTGTTGTCCACGCCCCACAGGAAACAGGAAAGGATGATGCCGGCCGCGCCGGTTGAGAACTCAAGGTCCGCCCCGCCGTTCCAGCTCAGCAGGATGCTTCCGGCGAGGATTGCGGCCAGTGCAGTCCCGGTCCACCGGTCGACCGGCTCGCGGAACAGCAGGAACGCGATGAGCACGGTTGAGACGATCTCAAAGTTCAACAGGATCGATGCGGCAGCCGCAGGTGTTACCGTAAGGGACGTGACCTGGATGAGCGGGGCAAAAATGCCGCCGATAACCGCGGTACCTGCCAGCCACCGGAATTCCCGGGCCGGAGACACATCTGCCGGAACCGGGACATGCAGATCGCGGACACCGAGCCAGAAGAGGGCCCCCGTGCCGGAACCAGAGGCGAGGACCGCCACGAGGACGGCGGGCGCCATCGAAGACACCAGGACCTTCAGGACGGGAACCGTAATCCCGAAAAGGACCGCGGCGACTGCAATCGTGGCAAAAGGACTCGCTCGCGCCCGGCTGAAAACCTCCATGGTGAACTCACGAAATCCGGATCATTTCTTGTGCGTTCATCGGAATTAAACCGTGCAGTAACCGGTCCCACGACCCGGCTTTTAATATATCCGGGATTTTTTTACCGGCCAAACGTTTTGTGTTTTCAAACGTTTGTGTTTTGGATAAAAATTCATGCACCTGATACTTCAGCCGATAAAAAAATCAGCCGGACGCAAAAAAACTGCCCGGTGCTTATTGCCGGTCTTCCAGGTGGCCTGAACCCCGGATCGTATTCTCAACTTCTGAGAGAAGCACCCATCCTTTATGCGTTCCTTCGATGGGTGCGTGCAGCCGGATCCGCTCAATCAGCTGTTCGTGCCCGACGAAGGCGCTGTGGCTCGCACATCCCCGGTCCCGTACAAAACCCGCATGTACCCTGCCGCGCCAGGAGCAGTTCCTGACGCATGTTTCGCACCGGTACTGGCTGACCTGCATCGCTACCGTCGCCATGCCCCACGATGATCCTCGATGTCCGCAGGTATATATTTTCTTGGTATCGTGCGGACAATTCGGCCGGAGGTCAGCGGGTCCATCTTTCTCGGAATGAGGATAACCCTGCCGGGAAAAAATGAGTAGGGTCTGTGGGGGATTTGTTCTGGCAAATCTGACAATGATCAAGAAAGACCCATGCTTCTTGATATTCTATTGTTGAACGTTCAAAAATATATAGATTTCCTTTTTAATCTGGTAACAAACAATGTGTTTTAGATGATTTCACGGGATTCAAAATCATTTTTGGGTCCTTTAATTCGTTTAACCTGAAAATATTCCGGCCGGAGGGCAGGATTTTTTTCAGATTATCCGGCGGGCACCATCGTGCGCGGATCCCGCGGGAAAAACCACCGGTGCCGGGTGAAACTATAGGTATCTGATGTAAAATCTATATTAACGTGGTAAAAAATATATACTCATGCGTCCACTATCTGATCGGTGAACTCACGAGTCTGTGGGGGATAGATGATTTCACCGGAAAAACCGTAGCAAATCAGTCAAAAGGGAAAATTTCCCCGATATCCTCTCTCCCTGCTTTTTTATCCGGACTTCCGGATCCTAAAAAGATCCGTCGTTCGCATGTTCTCCTGGATCAGGCTGCCGGAACTATGCTCCGGAATCAGAGGGTCGTCCACGTTTTTGTGCCGTGCGAAATGCAAAAAAATCTACGAACCGGGAATTCAAGTACGTGCCCCGGCCCGGCTCAACCGCAACTCTTATCGATATCCGGTTCCACGTATCATCCGGATTGGAAACAGTCATGATGAAAACACTCTCTCCGGATGAAGCGTTTGCACGCTCCGCACCGATGATCTACACGGTGGTCACGAGCATCGATGAACAGGGAAAACCCAATGCCCTCGGGGTGTCGTGGGTGACGCGGACATCCTTCGAGCCGTTCCTCGTGCTCGTGTCCATAGATCACGCACGGTATTCCCACGCCGGGATCAGGAAGAACCGGGAATTTGTGGTCAATTATCCCGGCCCCGGCCAGGAGAAGGGGGCATGGCTCTGCGGGACCACCACCGGAAAGACCAGCGACAAGACAAAAACATCCGGCCTTGCGTTCATTGCATCCGAAAAAGTCAGGCCGCCGACCATCGACGGCGCCGCGGTCGCGTTCGAATGCCGGGTAATCAGTGAATTCGAGACCGGGGATCACACGGTCTTTGTCGGCGAGGTCGTCGCTTCCCGGGGGAACCCGGAGGATGAACGGCACCTCTACGTGACGGCCCGGTTCCAGTTCTGTCCTCTCGACAATACCCTCGGGGAGTCAGGAGAGTAGAACGCTGCTGTCGCAGCGGGATGGGTTCCGTGGATCGGACTAAAAAAAGAACCATTTTTCAGAATGCCCGTATCTTCACAGGCTGTTTTTTAAAAAGACGACCGGAGACAAAAAACCTGCCTGAAGTTTGACCGGGGAGATCTTGTTATCCGGACAAAGGGAGGACCCGTTATGTTCTCTGCCAGACGATACCGTGTTCATCGACCAGGCGATCAGCGCCGATCGTGTACGAAAGAATCGTGTCACCGGGGACCCAGACGGCTTTTGGCGGGCAGACCGGGTTGCCACATGTTTTGTCCTCCTGCCAGCTCATGACAGATGGATCGAGTTTCAGGACCGTGTTTTCCGCAGTCCACGTACCGGACTTCGTTACGGAATACGAATTATCCAGATAGGTGCCATCCGGTCTGATTTCAAGCGTGTGGACGTCGCCGGTCGCAGTCGTATGGGTATATGTTCCCGCAACAGCCGGGGCCGACGCTGCACAGCCGGAGAAGAGGATGCACAGGATAACCGAATAAACTGCCAGCACAGAATACTCCGGGGTCTGCATGCTCCGTTCTCCGGAAACACTTCGCATTCCGAAGATTTATGCATTTGTTGACATTTTTCCGGGATATCTGATCCAAAGTGTCCGGATCCACTTTCACCAGAACGCATTGACACGTGATCCGCGCAACGCTGGTGCGACCGGGCGGGTCTCCGGGGAAAACCCGGTTTTTCCTTCACGGACTGTAGGCCGCCTCCCGCAAGGTACAACCCTGACAAGCGCCAATACGATCATTGCACGAGCGTGAGTATACCGTGGACCCGGCCCTTCAATACGCCATCTTCTTTTTTACCGGGATCGTGACCGGGACCGCATCCGGCCTCTTCGGGGTGGGCGGGGGGTTTTTGATGACACCGGTCCAGTTCTGGCTCTACATCCTCGGCGGGATGGACAGTACGGTCGCCACCCGGGTCGCCTTCGGGACGTCCCTTGCGGTGATGATCCCGACGATGGTGAGCGGGTCGCTCGCCCACGCTGCCCGCGGGGCGGTGAACTGGAAAGCCGCCGGGACCATGGGCTGTGCCGCGGTATTGGGGGGATTTTTCGGCGGGACGCTCGCTGCCCACCTCCCCGGCATCGTCCTTCGCGGGTTCTTTGCGGTCCTGATCATCGTGATGGCGGTCCGGATGGCATGGCATCTCCGGAGCTGCGAAGTCTGCGAGCCCCGGGGGTCGACTCCCGGCTATGTCCTCACCGGTCTTCTCGTCGGCACAGTGTCCGGGCTTGCGGGCATCGGCGGGGGGATCCTCCTCGTCCCGGTCCTGGTCATGCTCTTCGGCTACCCGATGCATTCGGCGGTCGGGACCTCGTCTGCCTGCCTCATCTTCTCCTCTGCCGGTGCCGTGACAGCGTACATTATCAACGGGATCGGAACGGCCGGCCTCCCCCCCTTTTCAATCGGGTACGTGAACGTGCCGGTGTTCCTCATCCTTGCTGCCACGACGATCCCGGCAGCCCGGTTCGGGGTCCGGTGTGCCCATGGCTGTTCCGGCCGGACGCTGCAGATCATCTTTGCCTGCGTACTGGTCCTTATCGGCGGGCTGATGCTGGTAAGCGGGTGAACGCACCCCCTGCGGCCAGACCTCCAGAAAAGCTCATCCCAAATACGCACTCGAAGAACCCTTCGGGTTCTTCTCAAGCCCCCTTCCTGGCGGAACGGGGCCCGTATCGGGCTCCGTTTGCCAATCCGGCGGACCCGTTTTTTGTTCCAGTGGAAATAGTGCCAACACCGCCAAAAAATATTGAGATAAATGGCTATTTTCAGAAAACAATCGATTAAAACAAAATAAGACCGGCCAATTTAGCGGGCCATAAACGGTCCCCCTTTTCAGATCGGGCATTCGTCCGTCCGGAAAAAGAGGGGCTGGAAACCCCCTTGGCGGCCGATTATCGCGATCGGCCCGGGCTCCGACGGATCCCGGTTTACGGGGTGTATGCCGGCACACCCCATGTCGTCGTCGTCTTTGTCGGCATCATCTGGTCCATCTGGTTTGACATAAAGTCACCCATCTTCAGGACTCCAGGCGTCAGGGTCGTGATGCGGATCCGCACCGCCAGGCCGGGTGCGTACGTGATGGTCTTCCCGTCCGGGCTCCATGAGAGGGGGCCGGGCTGGATATTCGAGATCCGGTTCCGGTTCGAACCGTCCGGGTCGACGATCCCGAGATAGCTCTCAGCGGAGAACGCAAGCCGGGTCCCGTCCGGGTTCCATGCAAGGGTATCAACGGTCCCGTCGGTCGTGATCTTCTGCAGCCCGGAGCCGTCCGGCCGGACGGTCCAGACGTCCCCGTCCCGGATGAACGCGATGAGATCGCCTTTCGGGCTCCACCGGGGATAGTCGTCGACCTTCCGGTCTATGATGTTGTCGGAAGGGTTCTCATCCTGCGTAACCGCACGCACCGACCCTGTTGCGACCGTTATTACGCCGATCCCGTTCTGGCCCGGCATCGCGAGCGGGACTGCGAGTTCCGTCCCGTCGGGGCTCCACGAGGATTCCGTGCTGAGAGAGAATGCCTTTGTCCCGACGCGGGCGAACTCCTGCGGGTTGCTGCCGTCCGGGTTCATGACAAACAACCTGCTCCACGTGGTGCCGGTCGCCGGGGACTTGTCGTCCGGGCTTCCGCTGTAGCTGTAGCCGTTGTAATCCGAGAGGTTGAACCCGGTGGCGGCAATCCGGCTCCCGTCCGGGCTCCAGGACGAGAAGAACATGTAGGGGAGGGGCCCGGGCAGCACGGCGGGTTCCGATCCCGGCGCCGGAATTACCGAGATCACGTTCTGCCCGTTGACGTGCCGGTCGAACGCGATGCGCCCGGACGACGGATCTGCAGAGAACTGTTGTACACCTGCGTCATGCGTGAGCTGCGTCCTGCTCCCGCCGGACCGGTCCATGATCCAGAGGTCATGTGCGCAGCTGCTTGCCTGCGTTACACCCGCTACCGGTGTGACCGCAGAGCAGTCCTCTGCAGAATACAGGATATGGCTGTCCCGGGTGAACTGGGGGCTTGAAAAAGACCCGGTGGAGCTGTAGATACTGATGTCGTCCTGTTTGCTCTGGTTCAGCTCGTTCACGGTCATAGGCGGAAGGCCGCCGACGGAAGGAAACTGCATTGCCTGCATCAACGCATACGCGGGGACCAGACAGGCCGCAAGGATGATCAGGAGCGCACCCCCGTACATGAGGAATTGCTTTCCCGTGGGATGAGTCCCTTCCGGGCCGGTGCCGGGCACGGCCGCGGGTTTCCGGGCCTCGGTCTCCCCGGCATCGTACAGGCCCGAGATGTACCGGAACTGGAAGACCGTCAGCCACGGCCCGAGGACGAACGGGAAGAGGAAGCCTGCCTCGGGGACGAGTGAGAGCAGGTCCACGACAATGCCGAAAACGAGCTGGATCACCAGCAGGATGACGAGCGCGAAGAGGTACCCGCCAAACCCCATCCGGTCGATGTCGGATTCAATTGCCCTGATTGCGAAGGCCTCGCGGATAAGCCCGGTCCGGGCAAACCGGGTGATGCCGACAATCCCGAAAAAAACGAGGAGGGCAAGGATGACCAGGTCGCCGATCAGGATGACGGGCAACACGATAACCATGCTGAGGAGCGAACTGAGGGACAAGCTGGTCAGCCTGGTGCTGAAGGTGAAGAGCTGGAGAAGTTCGAAGGCTACGAAAGGCAGCGCCCAGATGAGAACAACGATGTCGAGCCTGATGCCGTCGAGCGCGAGTGCGGCCCAGCGGTCGAACTCCGCAGGCTCCCCGCCGCCCCGCAGCAGCCGCACGGTATATCCCGAGACAAAGAAGGAGCAGACGACAGCGGCACCTGCGAGCGGGATGACTTCGGGCCACGGGATCGCGTCCCAGTGGATGACCGTCCCGTCAACGACTGTTTTGCTGGTCACGATCAGGGACAGGGCAAGGGCCGGCAGGCTGAGGAGCAGGAAGATAAGCCACCTTGACCACTTTCCGATGAGCGTATTTCTGGTAAATGCAAAGGTTTCAGAAAGAAAAGAGCTGAACGTCATTATTCACCGGTAAAAAATACGTACAGTCATTATATAAAGGGCGCTCATTTTGTTTTTATCCCCGGAAAGGATTTCCCGGGCACTTATCGCACCGGAAATCCCCGGCCCCGGATAAAACATTTTTATATTCTTCCGCGCTATGGAAAGACCGGTGAATTCCTGATGCCGACGATTGTCCATTTCGATGTGGCCGCAGAGGACCCGGAGAGAGCAAAGAAATTCTATGCCGCACTCTTCGGGTGGAAATTCGAGTCCTACCCGGCGATGCAGTACAACATCATCACCACCGCAAACCTGGACGGGACCCCGGGGGTCGGGGGAGGCCTCGGGAAGCGGATGGTCCCCTCGCAGCGCATCACCAACTACTTCGGCGTCGCCTCGATCGATACCGCGATGAAGCAGGTGAAGAGCCTCGGGGGAAACGTCGTGTCGGAGAAGATGGCGGTGCCGGCGATGGGATACCTCGCGAACTGCACCGACACCGAGGGCAACCCCTTCGGCCTCTGGGAAGCGGACACAAACGCCCGCTAGAAAGCCCGGACCTTCGGCCGGACCCGTTATCCCCGGCTTGGCTTCCCGGTACAGCTGGAGAGGAAACGTTATTTTTCCGGTGCGCATTTTTAAAAAAAGCGGGTTTTTAAAAAAGGTGGATGCGGGCTGCTCCGCCGGGACCCGTTCTCCGCACATAACGGGGAATCCCTGTGCGGGTACCCGGAACACGTCAATCCGAAGTATTTATTGTATGGGATTTAATACTCTTGAGTAATGGACCTGAAGGCTGATCCCGCTCCGACTCCTTTTGATCAGAAGCTCTTCCTGGTCTTCATCACGACGTTTGCCGCAATGACGGCGTTCGAATTCGCCGGGATGTACCTGTACCCGTATCCTCCCGACTGGCGCTCGAACCTGGTCACCAGTTTTTTCGTCAGCGGCCTCGCCATCATCATCGCCTACTTCCCGCTGAAGTCCTACTATGATACGAATGTCAGGGTACTCTCGGAGATGGAGCGGCGCCGGTCCGTGGAAATGGCCCTGAAGGGAAGCGAATCGTACCTCGGCAGCATCATCCGGGTCGCCCCCGTCGGCATAGCGGCCGGGACCGGCCGGGTCCTGGGGACTGTCAACGAACGGTTCTGCGCGATAACCGGCTACAGCTCCGCGGAACTCACGGGTACAACCACCCGCATCCTGTACCCCACGCAGGAGGAATATGACCGCGTCGGGAAGGAGGCCCGCGTCTGGCTCGCTGAGAACCGGCCGGCGGGAATAAAAGCGGTCTGGAAGAAAAAGGACGGGACGCTCATCGACGTCCTCCTCTCCTCAACCCGCGTCGACCCGTCGGACCCGTCCTCTGCCGTCACGTTCACGGTACTGGACATCACCGAACAGGAGCGTGCGGAAAAAGAACTGCGGGAATCGGAGAACAAATTCCGGAACGTGGTCGAGAACTCCTTAGATGGCATCCTGATCGTTGCCATGGACGGCACGGTCCTCTTCCGCAACCGGGCGGAGGCAGCGATCTTCGAGCTGGAGAGCGAGACGGCCCGGCTCGGTTCGGCAACGGTCTTCGAGTACGTCACCCCCGATGTGCGCGAGCAGCTGCAGAAGGACTTTTCCCGGGTCGCGCAGGGAACCGACAGTTACCCGGTGACCTACCCGGCACTCACCGCGACCGGGCGCCCGATCTGGGTCGAGGCCACCGGGAAACTGATCCGGTTCCAGAGCTCCCCGGCGGTCCTTGTCTCCCTGCGGGACATCAGCGGACGGAAACAGATGGAGGAGACCCTCCAGCGGGCGAACCGGAAGCTCAACCTGCTCTCGACCATCACACGCCACGATATCAACAACAAGCTCCACGCCCTGAACGGGTGGATCGAACTGGTCCATGCGAAAGTCGCCGATCCCCCGCTCCAGGAATATTTCTCGCGCATCACCGAGGCCAGCGACCAGATCGCGACGATGATCCAGTTCACCAAGGAGTACAAGGACATCGGGGTCAGGGCATCGGTGTGGCAGAACATCCGCGGGCTCGTGGACGAGGCGGGAAAGGATGCCCTGTCCGGGCAGGTCAGCATCGCAAACGAGCTCCCTGCCGGCGCCGAGCTCTTCGCCGATCCGCTCATCGTCAAGGTGTTTTTTAACCTGATCGACAACGCGCAGCGGCACGGGGGGAAGATCACGACGATCCGGTTCTCGTTCACCCCCCACGACCATGCAGGGATCATCGTGTGCGAGGACGACGGGGACGGCATCCCGGAAAACGCAAAGGAGCGCATCTTTGAGAGGGGGTTCGGGAAAAATTACGGCCTCGGCCTCTTCCTGATCCGCGAGATCCTCTCGATCACCGGCATGACCATTACCGAGAACGGGGTCCCGGGCAAGGGGGCCCGGTTCGAGATCGCGGTACCCCGGGAAGCGTACCGGTTTACGGATGCACGAAAAGATGCCGGCCGGTCCCGGATAGAAAATACCTGACTGCTCCGGAAGGTTTTTTCTTCGCGCCGGCAGCCCGTTCGTGTTCCGGAGACCCGGTTCCGTAAGGTCCCCCATAATCGCCGGGTTTATTGGTCACCGGTCTTTTTTCCTGAACCGATCATCATCCTGACGCAGACACCTCCGGTTATCCGGAACTCATCCTGCCGTTATCTTCCCTGAACGGGTCTTCTCCCGGAACAGGCCTCGTTCACGGATCCGGTCCTCTCCCGGTCGCCATCTTCAGGTATCCGGTATGCTTTCGGAGTCATCCTCGCGAAACCCGTCATCTCCCTCGTACTCATCGTCGGGTATCCGGTCATCCTCCCGCGAACCCTCATCTTCTGCCATCCCGTCTTCAAAGATGGTATACGACCCTCCGCCGGCGTGGTTCTCGAACTCGCTGATGAACGTGTTGAGCCGGGTGACCGGCACGATGGGGACCCCTTCACAGACCAGGACCTCCTCTTCGATGAGGGTGACGATGAGGGGGACTGCTTCCTCACCTGTGACCTCTTCATAAAAGGCGGTCCTTTCCGTGTGCTGT
>Ga0335069_10011028_pt1 | contig 12786 bp, 9 predicted proteins | sample Lox_Sample_11_FD_206714 | JGI IMG/M metagenome (GOLD analysis project Ga0335069, IMG submission 206714) | Soil microbial communities from Loxahatchee National Wildlife Refuge, Florida, United States - Lox_Sample_1.1 | ecosystem: Environmental > Terrestrial > Soil > Wetlands | place: USA: Florida... | reverse complement strand
GATGCTCCCGTCAACTTTCACGGCACAGGTGTGGTATCCACCCGCGCTAACCGAGGCGAAGCTGCCAGCAGGCGGTGTGGCTTGGCCGTAGCTGTTGTAGCCCCAGCAGGCGATGCTCCCGTCGTTTCTTACCCCGCAAGTGTGGTACTCGCCCGCGCTGACCGAGGTGAAGCTGCCGCCAGGCGGCGTGGCTTGGCCCGCTCCATTCGCGCCCGAGCAGGCGACGTTGCCTGCGGTGTTGACCGCGCAGGTGTGGTACCCGCCCGCGCTGACACTCTTCAAATCGGCCACGCAAGTCCCGGCGCCGTTGTCGTGGTAGCCTGCCAGGCAGGTTCCGCTCGGAACGCAGGTCCCGCCGCCGTCGTGGAAACCGAGGGCGCACCCCTCCTGCACGCAGGCTCCGGTGCCGTCGTTGTGATAGGCCTCCGAGCAGGTACCGGCGGCCACGCAGGTCCCATCCCCGCCGTTGTGATACCCGCTGGCACAGCTCGCGGCCACGCAGGTCCCGCTCCCGTTGTCGTGATATCCCGCCCCACACCCCGCGCTAGTGCCATTGCACACGTACACGGTTTGCTGGACCTCGCCGGGCTGCAGGATCCCATCATTGTTCGAGTCGAGGCCGGACTGCACGGCCACGCCGCCGCCGGCGCAGTTGGCACCGGCTATCTCGGGTGCAGTTGCGATCAACGACGACAGGCCGTTCTGCCCGTTGCTTCCATTTTGGCCGTTGGCCCCGTTCTGGCCGTTGCAAGCATAGCTCGTCTGCGCGACCTCGCTCGCCTCAAGCGTCCCGTTGCCGTTGGTGTCGAGCCCGCTCTGGATGCGGACCCCTCCGGCTGCGCAGTTCGCACCCGCGGGCTCGCTGTCCTGCCGCACGAGCGAGTTCGCGCCTGCTGCCCCGGTTGCGCCCTTCGCACCGGTCGCACCGGTTGCACCGGTCGCGCCCTGCGGCCCTGCGATGCCCTGCGGTCCCTGCGCCCCGCTCGCGCCGTTACACACCACCGTGGTGGACGTCACCTCCGAGTTGTCGAGCGTGCCGCTATGGTTTTGGTCGAGGCCGAACTGGATGCTGGATCCGCCGGCTGGGCACTGGCTGCCCGGGCTCACCGCTGTCACTCGAGAAGCGCCGTTCAGGCCGTTCAGGTTGGTCTGGACCCAGGTGTGGGTGCTGCCGTTACAGACATAGAACTTGGACTCGCTCGACACGAAATAGATTTGGCCGTCCCGGATGGCTCCGCAGTCCGGCAAACCCGACACGGTCAGGGCGAACTGCGCCGGCTGGCTGTAAGACGGAGGCGTGGCAGTCTTGTTCTGGCCCGAACAAGCCGCTGCGCCGGCCAGCAAGCCCATCACGGCCAGCACGACATGATTTCGAGAGGGGCTACCGGTTCTCGTTGTGACAGAATTCATGGGTGTGTCCTCCATTCCCAAAAGCCATCGGCATTGCCCCACGCTCCGCCCGCAGGGCCTCTGTCCCGTAGGCAATTCTCGTGGCAGCTGCAACCGCAATGCGGCGGAGTTTGCAAACCAAAGCCTCCCCCTGTCAATGACAACGTTCGGAAAAGGGCCCACAGACAAATCCATGGGGGTTTCGGCGCGAGCGGATCTCGCTGCACTAAGCTGGCATAGACCTGGCGAAACAGGAGGTCGTAGACCTGGATGAAGTCGCATGCCCACATGTCATCGGCATGGTTGGCAAGGAAGGTCGCCCAGTCCTGCCCACTACGCTTCCCGCAAGGCCAATAAAACGGGTCACGATGGAGTGGATTTTCATGGCGACGTTCGACCATGATCTCGGAAGCCGGTCGAGGCTTTCAGGCATCCTCATGGCCCCAGCCGGTCGCCGGCCGCCACGGGGACCTTCCTTCGGCTGGCCGCTTCTGTCAGACTGACCTGAACGGTCGCATACGACCGGCCTCAGAATGGAGGTGCCGATTGCGACAAGCCTGGTTATGTCTCATCCCGCTCCTCGTGCTTTGCGGCTGTGGCAGCTCGAGCAGGCATAACGGGGCGGACGGGAGCGCTGGCGGCGAAACCGGGAGCGGTGGAACTGCCGACGTCTCTGGCACAGCTTCCCCCGCCTTGATCGGCGTCGACCATTCCACGGTGAGCCTGGGCACGCTCGAGCTCCATCAAGATGGTGTGGCGACCGTCACCGTAACCAACATCGGGGCCGTGAGAGCCAACCTTCTAAGCCTGAACACGACCGATGACCTGGAGGTGAGTGGCTGCGACGGCGCGCTCCCCGTGCAGGATTCCTGCGAGCTGACCATCACGGCCCACCCCACCAAGGTCGGCCCCTGGAGCGGCACGTTGACCATTGCTGCGTTCCCGCTCGGCGCCCCCGACCTGGAAGTTCAGGTGACGGCCACCGTGGTCGGCGGCAGGATCAGCGTCTTCCCGGGAACCATCGCGCTCGGCAACGTCCTGCTAGACAATGGCGTCCACCGCGAGGAGATCATTCTCAGCGCCTCGGGCGAGGTCTCGGACTTGACGCTCACCACGTTTGGCCCTGACGTGAGCATCGACCGGGGTTCCAGCACCTGCGGCGCCACGCTCGCGGCCGGCTCGTCGTGTGTCATCGTTGCCTATGTCGCGACAACCTCGCCCGGCACCCTGAACGACGCCGTCCTCATCGGGTATGGCGGGCCCCAAGGCCCGCGCCTCGTGGTGCCCATCACCGGGAAGGTCCAAACTCCTGCCACCCTAGTCCTCAGCACGAGCCAATTGCTGGAGCTCGTGGCGGCCCCCGGGCAGACCAGCCCCGCCATCGCCCTCACGGTCGCGAACATCGGTGACTTCCCCACGGGGGATTTGACGACAGCCATTACCGGCGACCACCCCGCCGATTTCCAGGCCACGAGCGATTGCCTTACCCTCCCGGCGTACGCCACCTGCACCCTCACGCTATCGTTCGCCCCGCCCGCTGCCATACCGGCAGTCTGGCGAGACGCGACCCTGGTTCTCGCCGACACCAGTCCCGGCGGCTCCTCGGTCACGGTCGACCTGTCCGGTTTCGTGTCCACATCGAAGGAACTGGTCATATCTCCGGATATTGCCGACCTGGGCCAGGTGACCGTCGGAACCAAGAGTGCCGCCACGACCGTCAGCGTGCTGAACCCCGGCAGCGCGCCCACGGGTGCCCTGTCCGTCAAACTGGACAGCAACGAATTCTTGCTCGTCGGCGACACGTGCACCGGCACCTCCCTGGCTGGCCAAGAGAGCTGCGTCTTGTCGATCGCGTTTGCTCCGACGGCGGTGGGCCTCCGTGGTGCCGTGCTCGTGGCCGTTTCGGCCGGCGCTCAACCGGCCGCCAGGATGGTCACCGGCAAAGGCAAAGCCGTCGATGTTTCCTTCGCGACTCCGCCGGCCCTGCAATTCACCTATGTCGACGTGGGCCGAACCAGCGCACCGGAGAATGTCAGCTTCTCGAACCGAGGCCAGACGAACACAGACAGGCTCGTCCTCACCGTGGGTGGCAAAGACGCCGGGCGTTTTCTGGTATCGAATAACGACTGCGCCGGCATTCTGGTTCCTGGCGAGGCGTGCTCTTTCGACGTGACCTTCAGCCCCACAACCATCGAGACATCGACGGCCGAGATCACCATCACGGACGGAAAGATCTCCGCTACAGTCAATTTGGATGGCAGAGGCTTTCTGCAGATATGAGCTGCGCGAGCTCCGAGAGATAGACGGTGGTCTCGTCGAAAGCGAGGATGCCCGAGCAGATCGAAGACCCGCCTTCCATGGATTTCTACTACTCGGCGGAAAGCGGACCGAAGCCATACGCCAGATCGTGGCGTTCCACCGCCACGCCCCGACGGGATCGCGCGCCCGCGACCCGCCGGAAGTACTTTGCAGATTCGTGTGCGGCGGCGCCTGCGAGCAAGGCTTCGAGCAAGGGGCGCGAGATCTCGCGTGGGCACCGCGTCCGAGCGGTCGCGCCGAGGAGCCCCAAGAAGATCGGCAGGCCGAGGCGCCTGCTCCGCCCATGGAGCGCAGGCTGGCGCGCACCGCCCGCGCGGGCAAGAAAGCCGTCGCGAGCGGCCGGGCCGATCACCGCCGCCGAAGCAAACGCGCGAGCTGACAAGCTTCGCTCGACCTCATCAGGATGCCGTCGCCGGTGGCCGACAAATCCGGGCATCCACTCGTCGCTGCTCCTATACTCCCCGCGCGATGGGCCTTCTGGTCACAGCTCGCGACCTTGCAAAGTCGTTCTCGGCGCGCCCTCTTTTCGAGGACGTCAGCTTCACGCTTTCCGAGGGCGAGCGTGTCGGGCTCATCGGCCCCAATGGCGCTGGAAAGTCGACGCTCTTGCGCATGGTGGCCGGCGCCGACTCCCCCGACCGGGGCGAGCTGGTGCTTCGACGTGGCCTGCGCGTCGGGTATCTTGAGCAGGTGCCGCGCTTCGTATCGGGCCGCACGGTGCGCGAGACGGTGCTGGAAGCCGCGGACGGACGTTTCGACGCGGAAGCCGCGTGGCAGGCGGCCGCCCGCGCCGATCAGATCATTGCACGCCTCGACCTATCGGGGCCGCAGGCAGGTACTGACACGCTCGTCGAAACGCTTTCGGGCGGCTGGCGCAAACGTGTCGCCCTAGCTCGCGAGCTTCTGCGCGAGCCCGAGCTGTTGCTCCTCGACGAGCCGACCAACCATCTCGACGTGCAGAGCATCCTGTGGCTCGAAACGTTTCTCGCACAGGCCGCGTTTGCGACGGTGACGGTCACCCACGACCGTCTCTTTCTCCAGCGCGTCTCGAACCGTATCTTGGAGCTCGATCGTCGCCATCCGGGCGGCTTGTTTTGCGTCGACGGCGATTACGCGACCTTTCTCGAACGCAAGGACGATGCAATGGCCGCGCAGGAGCAGCGGGAAGCATCGCTGCGCAACACCCTTCGACGAGAGACGGAGTGGTTGCGCCGAGGCGCGCCGGCACGCACGACGAAGCAGCAGGCGCGCATTCACCGAGCGGTCGCGCTTGCCGCCGAGGTGGATGAGCTCGAGGTGCGTAACATGACGGCGACGGCAGCCATCGACTTTGTGAGCACGGGAAGAAAGCCGCGGCGATTGGTTGAAGCAAAGAGCATCACGAAGAGCTACGGCGGAAAGTCGATCTTCCGCGACGTAAGCCTCTTTCTCGGCCCCGGCAGTCGCGTCGGCCTCATCGGCAAGAATGGCTGCGGCAAGTCGACGCTGTTGCGCGCCCTCGTGGGGCAAGAGACGCCGGACAGCGGCGATGTCCTGCGTGCCGACAATCTGCGGGTCGCCTACTTCGAGCAGCAGCGCGAAAGCTTGGATGCCTCGGCGACGGTCACGGATACGCTGTGCCGGGGCGGGGAGCACGTCGAATTCCGGGGCACCTGGGTGCACGTGAACGGCTACCTTGCGCGCTTTCTCTTCCGGCCAGAGCAGGGGAAGCTGCAGGTGGGTCAGCTCTCGGGCGGCGAGCAAAGCCGCTTGGTACTGGCGCGGCTTATGCTTCTTCCCGCCAACCTCCTGGTTCTCGACGAGCCCACGAACGACCTCGATGTGGCGACGCTCGACGTGCTCGAAGAAACGCTCAGGAGCTTCGATGGCGCGGTCCTGCTGGTGAGCCACGATCGTTACTTCCTCGACCGCACGACGACGTCACTGTTGGCGTTTTCCGAGGTCGAGCCCGGCAGGGTGGAGCACATGGTGGGGCTTGCACAGTGGGAGGGCTTCTACGCCGCCGAGCAGGAGAAGCTGGCGGAAGCAGCCGAGCGGGACCGACCGGCCGCGCGCGCCGGTGCGAGCGCGCCTGCACCACGAAAAAAACTGAGCTACAAGGACCAGCGCGACTTCGACACCATCGAAGCTCGCATCGCCGCCGCCGAAGCACACGCTTCCGCCCTCGAAGCAGAGCAGGGCTCACCCGCCGTGGCAAGCAACGCCGCCCGCCTGGTCGAGCTCGCCGAGGAGATCGAAGCGGCGCGCGCGGCAGTGGACGCGCTGTACGCGCGTTGGGCTGAGCTCGAAGCGCTGCTGGTGTAGCGGGCCAACGCCCTGCTAGACGTCGATTTTCAAGCCAAGGTCCACATCACACGCAGCGTGCCCACCACGGATGCCCCAATTCTGCGCGCCGCACCGCACGGATGTCTGATCTATGAAGGTACGTAAAGTTCGCCGCGTCTCTCTCCCAATACCCAGCGCCACTAGCGGCCGGCGGGCGAGGTTCGCGAATGCGAGGAATCACGGCGCGAGCGTGATCTTGCGCAAGCGGTGGTAGGGAACCGGCGTATCGCTGCCCCCAGTTCCATCGGCTACGTAGATTGTCTTTCCGTCCGCGCTGACCGCAAGGCCTTCTTGGCCGAAGAATGCCGCGTTCTGGCCGCTGCCGTCGGCGAAGCCGGCAGTGCCATTGCCCGCGACGGTGCTGACGGTTCCGTCGCTGGCGATCCGTCGGATGCGGTGGGCGTCTACGTCCGAGACGAAGATAGCCCCATTGCCATCGGCCGCCAAGGCCTGGGGCGCCAGAAAGCGAGCGTTAGCCCGCGCCCCGTCCACCGTACCCGCGACACCGTCCCCGGCGAAGCTGGTGACCACCCCCGCCAGCGAAATTTCACGCAGGAGGTGCGCCTCGCGATCTGCGACTATGATCCGGTTTCCTGCCAGCACCGCCACGCCCTGCGGGTTCAAGAAGCGCGCCTCTGCCCCGGTTCCGTTGGCCGAGCCCGGACAGCCGGCCAATCCAGCCAAATCGGTCGTGACGTCCGTGGTTAGGTCGATGATGCCCACCCGCTGGTTCGCGAAGTCACTGAGGACAAGCCGGCCGTCCGAAAGGGCGGCAAAGCCCCGCGGCTGACCGATGTCCGCGGCTGCCACGCTGGCCACACCCGACGTGCGGTCGACCCGCCAGAGGGTGCCCATCGTCGTCCCGCGGTCACCGTTTGGATCCGCATCGGTCTGCGCGTAGAGCGTGCTGCCCAAGAGGGCCAGGCCGAAGGGACGCTGAAATGTCGACTGATTGGTGAGGGTGGAAATCACCCCAGCCACCGATACCCGGCGCAACCGATCGGTGTCGAAGTCGGCGACCACCAGCGATCCTTCCGGTTCGATAGCCACGCTGACCGGATTCGAGAACAGTCCGACACCCAGCTCGCCGTCCACTGTTCCCGGGTTGGGACCACCGGCGATGGTGGTGACCGTCACGCCGGAGATGAATTGGACGTTGTCAGGCAAAACTGCGCCTGCATCGGGGGGGGAATAGGCCGTGCACGTGGCCACCTCGGCCGCAACCAGGTCAGACGTATCCTGACGGTCGCCCACGCTTCCGCCGCCACCATCATTCGCGAAGCCAACGTCTGGAGCGTCCCCTGTGTCGACGATCAATGAGATCCCATCAGGGTTCGCGGGACGGTCGCCGACATCGCCAGCGCTCTCATCCTGGCCGCTCGACGCGTCCGCGCCGGTGTTGCCGTCTTGAACATCCGTCACATCCCCGCCGGCATCGTTGCCGCCCAGATCGAGTATACCCAAATCGGGGATGCGCAAGTCGGGCATGCCCAAATCAGGGACGCCCACTTCGTCGCGGTCCCCGCGCCCGCCCTCGGCCGTTGCCGTATTGCCGCCGTCTGCGAATCTGTCGGCGCTGGCCGCGTCCACGGCCGGGCCGTCCCCAGCGTCGTTTCTCCCAACCGCTCCGTCTTGCCCGCCGTCGCCGGCCGCCGTCTTATGCGAACCGCAGCCCGCGAACGCGGACAAACAAAGACCCAAGACGCACCAACACCGGAGCGCACGAGCTTTACGGAGCATCATAGTGGATGGTTAGATGCGTGTGCCCACGGGGATGAAACAGGTTTGCGCACGGCTCGCGTTTACGGAAAGGCAGATCCAGCCGCTGCCGACGGTCCTCGTAGTTCCACGGTGGATCGGCCACCGTGGCTCGGTCGAGCGGTATCTTGTGGGACGCGATAGAAGCCGCGTGCCGGATCCTTTTGTCGATTGGGCCAAAGTTATCGATGTCCTTTGTCGCGGTCTGCGCCCCGTAGGCCAGGAGCGCCGCCGCTCCCCCGATGATCTCCATCGCGACCGGCTCAGCTAGCAGTCCGTCGAACTCGGCCAAAAACTGGAGAATTTGGTCTCGTCCGAACGTCTTCATCGCTCAGCCTTGGCAAACATCGACTCGAAGCTATCCATGTCCATGTTCATGCGAAAGCCCCACTTCCGCGCGATATCCGGCGTACGCAGCTCGGCCAATCTTCGTTCGCGCGCGGTGGTGGGCTGAAAAAACTGCCCTGGCCGACGGCGTGGGCGAACGCGGAGTTTTCTGGCGGCCGCTCCGAATGCAGGATCTCCCGACAGCTTCGACGTCAGATCGAGAAAGAAGCCAAGCTCGCGCTCCCGGCCGCGGCGCCTTCCCTCTGCGAGCAGGCGGCCAAAGTCCAAACGCCGGCGCACCTTCCAGAACGTGGGCGGGAGAGCGCGCGCCACGGTCGCGCTCTGGCGTGCCAAGCTCATGGCCTCGGTCAGGACGGTCTCAGCCGGGGGTACCTCGGAGGGCGCAAGCTCGGGCAAGCTTCGCCCGGTTGGAGACGATACGGCGGAAGTACGGGATTCCGATCGCGCTGAGCGCGGTCGACCCGTATGGTCAAAGAGAAGGAGATCAGGCACATGGAGCCAGATGACGCCGCACTCGGCATGATCGCTGAGCCGCATTTCGGCGAGCTCGCCTCCATTCACAGGTGAGCGCCTATCGCCTCAGACCCTCTTCGATTGGCCGAGCAGAGTTTTTTGCCAACAACCGGGTTTTGTTGCATAGCATGACGCCTGAACCGCCCACACGACCTTGAGACTCTTGATCAAGGCGACGCACCCACAACTTGCAGAAGGTTGGACCATGAAGCCAACGGTACGCTGGAACGCATTTTCAAGGACATCTCTCGCCCTCGCGGGCGGCATTCTGTTCACTGGACTCGCCGCGTGCGGCGGCATTTCCACGCAACCCCGGGGGGGCAGCTCGACCCCACTCGCTGCGCCCGTGTGGCCGGACGACGTCACGTTCACCAGCTGCGATGACTACGCGACTCTGAACGTGGGCAACTACTTCATACAGTCGGACTATTGGAACAGGGCCACGTGTCCAGGATACCCGGGCTTCGATGGCGCCACCGGAACCCAATGCATCGAGATCAACAAGCAGACCGGCGCGTTTTCCGTGACCCAGGCGGCGCCGCCCTGTGCGCCCCACGTGTCCTCATTTCCGTCCATCACCTACGGATGTTCCTACGGCAACTGCAGCGCGAAGGCCGATCTTCCCATGAAGGTCAACGAGGTCTCGAACCTGACCGGCACCTGGGATTTCGCCGTCGGGGGCACCCGCGACGACTCCTGGAACGTGGGGTACGAGCTCTGGTTCTGTCCCGACAACAACTGCGGGGCCAGCGGCTTCCCGGGTGGGCTCGAGCTGATGATCTGGCTCGACTACCAGCACGCCGCGGGCTACAAGGACCACCACGGCACCACGAAGCTGGGCGGCTACACCTGGGACGTCTGGGAGGCCGACCCTGGCAATCTCAAGGCCGGCAGTGAGACCGAGAGCTGGACGTATATGGACTACATCATCCATGGCCAGTCGCTGACGTCCGTGACCGATCTGGATCTGAACGCCTTCATCAAGGACGCGGTGGCCAGGGGCTACATGCCGGACACTTGGTACCTGTACTCGGTCCAGGGTGGGATGGAGGTGCGGAGCGGCGGGATGCCCTTCAACAGCAACAACTTCTCGCTTGTCGTCAACGGCAGCACGCCCTCGACGGCTCCGCTGCCGGATGCTGGTCTGGCGTGCGTCGCCGAGCCGCCCACCGCGGATGGTCAGTTCACCGTCGCCGACACCTATGTCACCGTGGGACCGTTGCACGGGTATGCAGCGACCTGGATGTCCTTCACGCCCCCCTCGGTTGCCACCGGCTGTGTTGCGCCCGTCTGCACCGGAGGACAACTGGGAGATGTCGGGACTTGCTCACCGGCATTGGGGCCGTCGGCCCTGTGCATCGCGGGGGCGGTTTCGGCGGATTCGACCTATTACGCAACCATGGGGATCGGTTTCATGCTCAACCAGGACCAGCTCGTCGATGGCAGTGTCACGAGCGGTGACGGCGGCGTCATCCCCCCCATCGGCACTATCACCATCCCGAACAGCATCACGATCAACCTCGCCAAATCGGGGACCAACCTCTACGGGAACAATTCCCTGCGCGCCCAATTGGTCGACGTGGACGGCCATGCTTTCTGCTACGGAGGCGTGTCGGACGCGCCCATCCCCGTGGGGAAGTTCAACACCAAGTGCTGGAACAACACGGGCGACTACGCCACGCCCACCACGGCCTTCACCAAGCTCGACGTCATCGTGCCGAGCAGCGCGTCCTCGGAGCTGGACTTCTCCTACTGCATCACCAACGTCGTCGTGCAATAGCCCGACGGACCCGCACGTTCGCAAGAACCGGCGCGCCCGTGATCCGCGAAGAACCCATATTTGCCGGGAATCGTGAGGATTCTGGGCCGAGGTAGGATGGCCAAGCCATGCGCCTTGTCGTGTCCATCCTGGCCTGGGTTTTCCGCGCGGTCTTCACGTCGCGTCGCTCCCTCGTTCTCGAAAACCTTGCCCTTCGGCAGCAGCTCGCGGCCTACGCCCGAACCGAGAAGTAGCCCCGCATCAAACCCGGCGATAGGGCGTTCTGGATGGCGCTCTCGAAGGTCTGGCGGGACTGGTGCTCGCCACTGGTTCTGGTCAAGCCAGCCACCGTGATTGCATGGCAGCGGCGCGCGTATCACCGCTACTGGACCTGGAAGTCCGGGAAGCCAGGCCGTCCCGGCATCACTGCTGAGCACATCGCTTTCATTCGCCACATCAGCACCGACCATCGTGGGGCGAGGACCGCATCGCCGAGCAGCTGGCCCTGAAACTGGGTGTGACCCACTCAACCAGCACGATTCGCAAGTACATGGTCAGGCCGCGTGGACCGAGAGGCGGCCAGACCTGGAAAACCTTCATTCGAAACCATGCAAGCCAGATCTTCGCCGCCGACTTTCTGACCCAACCTACGGCGTTTTTCACCCGAGCCGCGACCACCTGTGGATCCTCAGCCGTAAGCCGACGATGGAGGACACCGTGTATGCGAGGATTCTCGCGCGGCTGCGGGTACAAGGCTACGAGGTAGAGCGGCTGAACCGCACGCCGCAGTAGGCTGGCGGTTTGTAGCCAGCCGCCAACCGTGGGGTCTTCTTACGGTGCCAGGCCCGCTAGGCGGTCGCAGGCGGCCCATAGCTGCTCTTCCAGCTCGGCATTCCTGAACTGGCACGGGATCTCCTTGCGCAGCTCGAATAACTTGCCGCTGGCGCCTTCGACATCCGAACTGCTCGCCAGCCACACCGCTGTGTCAGCGCCCTGCTCCACGCTGCGGCCATGGAAGAGCCCTATGATCCGGAGCAGCAGCCGCACTGGCACTGGCGTCTCGCGATAGAGGCCGGTCTGCACCAGCCCAGGCGCCATGGCATTGGCGGTCACGCCGCTGCCTACAAGGCGGCGGGCGAGCGCCCACGTCAGCAGCCGGTCGCACGCCTTGGACTGCTGATAGGCCTTGACCGGGTTGTACGGACGCTTCGTGAACTGCAGGTCATCAATGTCGAGGTTGCCGGCGTATGTGGATGCAACGTTGACGATACGCGCGGGCGCGCTGGCCTTGAGGATCTCCAGGAGCTCGTGCGTGAGCAGATGGTAGCCGAGTACGTTGGTCGCGAGGGTGAGCTCGATGCCATCGGCGCTCTGGCGTCGTGTGCGTGAATTGAGGCCAGCGTTGTTGACCAGGACGTCCAGACGGGAGTGCGTGTTCCGGAATGCCTTGGCGAACTCGCGAATGGAGGCCTGGCTCGCGACGTCGACGTGCATCACCGACACTCCCTTCGCGCCGGTGCGGCGTGCAATCTCTTCGAGCGTGGCCTGCCCTTTGCCGACATCGCGACATGCGAGCACGAGCTCAGCGCCCTGAGCAGCGAGTTGCGTGGCGATCTCCCTGCCAATGCCCGACGTGGGGCCAGTCACGATGGCAAGCTTCCCCTTCATTTCGACTCTCCTTCCGCGCCTCGCGTTCTCGCGGCCCTGCCGCGGCGCCTTGGCGCCCGGTCAGTCTTGCCGGGAAGACGCACCGACGCAAGTATGCTGCGCGGTTGGAGCCGGCGTCTCTGGCAATCGAAGCTTCTGCCCCATGGTCGCTCGCGGAGCCCGGTTGGCCCTTGGTCAGTCGGCCACCAATCCCCTGATGAAAACGCTTGTCACCATTTCGTGGGGAGTTACGTTTCTTCCGGCGGCCATGCACGGAAGGAGAAGAAACGGGCTCGCGAATCGCGCGGCCATCAGTCTCGCGGCGATGGCCGCGCTCGCAGCCCACACGCAGTCCGGCCCTTCTGTGGGAGGACCGCTGCCAACCATGCCGGTCCCGGAAGACAACCCGCAGAACGCGGAGAAGATCGCGCTGGGCCGCTATCTCTTCTTCGACGGTCGGCTGTCGGCGGACGGGAAGATCAGCTGTGCGAGTTGCCACGATCCCGGGCAGGGCTGGGCTGGGCACGACGCCACCGACACAGGGATCCACGGCCGCGTCGGCGATCGCAACTCGGGAACCGTGGTGAACTCTGGCTACATGACGTTCCAGTTCTGGGACGGGCGCGCGCGCTCGCTTGAGGAGCAAGCGCTCGGGCCGATCCAAAACCCGCTGGAGATGGGAGAGGCCCTGCCCCACGTCGTACACAAGCTCGACGCCATCCCCGGCT
>Ga0335069_10011027_pt1 | contig 12786 bp, 9 predicted proteins | sample Lox_Sample_11_FD_206714 | JGI IMG/M metagenome (GOLD analysis project Ga0335069, IMG submission 206714) | Soil microbial communities from Loxahatchee National Wildlife Refuge, Florida, United States - Lox_Sample_1.1 | ecosystem: Environmental > Terrestrial > Soil > Wetlands | place: USA: Florida... | reverse complement strand
GATAGACCAGTATGCAGGCGTGACGGGCGGGCCTGCGGCCGAACGCGGCGGCGTCCGCCACGGCGAGATACCCGGCCGCGCGCTTCAGGGCGCGCTTGAGCGTCACCGTGCCGATCATCGCGCCCCGCTCCCCGCCGCCGGGTCCGCGGCATGCCGCCGATCCTCCATGACGTTCATGACGGCGCGGAACTTCCCGTTCGCCGCGCGTGGGATGCGGTCCACGGGTTCGAGCGTCACGCGAACGGGCCCCATCCTGTCCTGCAGGCGCCCCACGATCGCGCGGCCCGCTTCCTCCGTGTATCCTTCGGCCGGGACCAGCAGCACCCTCACATGGTCGAACGCGTCCTGGATGATCTGTGCTTCGCGCAGCGGGAGATTCCCCTTGAACACGGTGTCGAGGCGGCCGACCGGGCGACCGTCCGTCGTCACCAGGAGATCGTCCGACCGTCCTTCGATCGCCTGCAGCGCGGGGAGCGTCCGGCCGCAGGTGCAGGACGCGCCGGCCGGCCTCAGGGCACCCCGGTCACCCGTGCGGTACCGGACCAGGGGCATGTCGGGGTTCAGCAATCCCGTGCAGATCAGCTCGCCGCTCTCCCCTTCACCCGCCGCGTCCTCCCCCTCCAGGACCTCGACGATCCCCACCTCCGGCCACATATGCATCGTCCCCGCGGCGCATTCCCCCGCTGCGGCCACAATTTCTGTCATGCCGTACGTCTCGCGGACGGGACAGCCGAAGGCCGCGCGAATGGCCTCGCGCTGGTGGGGGAAGAGAGGCTCCGCGTTCGTCACCGCGACAAGGGGACGGAAGTCTGATCGCCCTTCCCGCAGCGCGCACTGGGCGAGGGCGTGGAGCGACGACGCGTACCCCCAGAGGTACTTCACCCTGAACCGCACCAGCGCGTCCAGGTAGGAGGGGAGAAACTCAGGCGAAAGGTGGTACGAGGACATATAGAGCTGCCGGAGCCCGGCGTTCCATGTCCAGAACGGGGGCTTCCGCTGTCCCACCGGCGTGACGAGCTGGCCGCCCACGAGCGCCCAGCGGTCGTGGTATGATATGCCGTACCACCTGCGCCACCGTGCCTCGAACAGGGCGTACCAGCGGACGACCGTCTCCCGGCGGAACCACACATCCAGCGGCTTCCCCGTCGTTCCGCTCGTATGTTCATGGAACATCAGGGCGCGCGTCCGGTCGCTGGCCACGAAAGCGGCAGGGTTCCGCCGGAGCTCTTCCTTCTCCAGGACCGGCCAATGTTCAAGATATTCCGGCGAGCGCATGTCGCCCCTGCGCCGCCGCGCCGCCCAGAGATCCCGGTAGTACGGGACGCAGCGGCTTGCCCGCCGGAGCACGGCCCCGGCACGCTCGCGCTGCCAGTCGCTCCACCGGGCCGGCGACCAGGACTCCCGCGCCAGGGCTTGCTCCACGAGAGCCTCAGTTTCGCCGCTGTACCTCCAGGCGCGAAGAACATATCCCCTCGTGCTGGCCACCAGCGTGCGTACCGGCGGGGGGGCCTGATGATACAGGTGAAGCAGGGTCTCGCTCATCGGGGGCGTTTCTCCTGTGTGCCGTCACCCGGAGCCTCGCCGTCGCGCAGCGAGTCGAACAGCGTCTTCCACTGGGGAATCGTCCTCGACCAGTCAAACTGCTCGACTTTGCTGCGTGCGCTCCGGGATAGCCGCGCGGCGAGCCCTTCCTCCCGCATCAGCCGTGCGATGGACCGCGTCATCCCCGCGGCATCGTCGGGTGCGGAGAGGAGCGCCTCTTCGCCGTCGTTCACGAGATAGGGGATTCCACCAACGTTCGTGCTCACAACGCAGAGCCCGCACGCCATGGCTTCCAGGACGCTGACCGGCGTGTTGTCGATGTTCGTCGTATTGAGGAATATGTCATACCGGTCGAGCCAGTGCGGGACCTCGGCCTTCAGAACCCCGCCCGGAAATTCCATGCGGCCGGCGACGCCCAGCGACTCCGCCAGCTCCCTGGTTGCCTGGTAGCTGCCGTCGCCCTTGTCCCGCCCCACCATCGAGAGCGTGGCGTCCGGAAAATCCCTCACGAGCGCGGCGAGAATGCGCGGCGCCAGGGTCGGATTGTAGATCTTGTGAAATGCCCGGAGCCAGATGATGCGCGGACGGTCGGGCACCCGCACCCGGTAATGGTACAGCTGCAGGTCGAGGGAGTTCGGCAGGAGCATCGACGACGCACAGTACGGCGTCATCGCCTCCTTGAGGTAGGATGACGGGGCGGTGACGACGACGGCCGACGCCAGGAGGCGGCGCACGCGGTTCGGCCATCGCCGGGCGAACTGCGGCAGGTTCCCCCCGCGCATGGTCAGGACATAGGGCTTTCTGACACGGCGCATGACCCAGCAGGTCGCCTCGGCCCAGAAGAACGCGTCGCCGCTGAACACATCGACGTGACCGAATGCATAGCGGCGCCGCAGCCTCCAGGCGGTGTACACCATGTCCGCCAGCTTGGGCAGGCGCCGCGTCACGTGCGAGGTCATGTACACTCTCCAGCCATCCGCCTCGAGCCGGTTCGCAACTTCCTCGCTCAGCGAATTGGCCCCGGTCAGGGATGAGAAGAAATTCCCGACGAACAGCACCGGGTGCGTGTCCGGTTCGCCCGGGGTCTGCCGGGTCCGCAGGCCGTCGAACAGACGCTCCCACACCGGGAGCGTGCTGGACCAGTCGTGCTGCAGCGCATTCGCCCTCCCGTTGCGCGACAGCCGCCCGGCGAGCTCCCCCGATTTCAGGATGCGCCGGATCGCCGCTGCGAGCGGAGCGGGGTCGTTTGGCGGCGCGAGTAACGCGTCCTCCCCGTCCTTGAGCATGTACGGAATCCCTCCCACGTTGGTACTCACCACGCACAGTCCGCACGCCATGGCTTCCAGCACGCTGACGGGCGTATTATCCACGTCCGTCGTGTTGAGAAAAATGTCTCCGCGGTCCAGGAGCGCGGGGACCTCCTCCTTCGGCATCCCCCCGGGGAATTCAATGTGGTCGGCGACCCCCAGTGCGCGCGCCAGGGCGATCGTCTCCTCCCGTGAGCCGTCCATCTTGTCCCTTCCCGCCATCACCAGGTGCACGTCGGGGAATTCCTTGACGAGCAGCGCCACGACCCGCGGGGCGAGCATGGGATTGTAGATCGCGTGGAACGCGCGGAGCCAGACGAGGCGCGGGCGCGCGCTCGTCCGTTCGCGGTACCGGTAGCGGGAAAGGTCGACGCAATTGGGCACAAGCTGGCACCGCGCGGAGAATTGCCTCAGCCCCTCCTGCAGGTAGCCTGAAGGCGATGTGACGAACTCGGCCGATTCGAGCAGCCTGCGGACGCGGCCGGGCCATCGCCGGGCGAATGCCGGCAGGTTCCCCCCGTGCAGCGTCAGACCGTACGGCTTCCCCGCGCGCCGGAACACCCAGCACGTCGCTTCCGCCCAGAAGAACGCGTCTCCGCTGAAGATATCCACCAGGGCGCATTGATAGCGGTGCCGGGAGAACCAGGCCGTCGCCAGCATGTCCACGAGGCGGGGCAGCCGCGCGAGCCGGCCCGACGTCAGGAAGACCGTCCACCCCCGCTCCCGCAGCGCCGCCGCGATTTCCTGGCTCGGCATGTTCGACCCCGAGACCTTGGTCAGGAAGTTCCCGACAAACAGGACGCTCCGCGGTTCCCCGGGGGTCTCCTCGGGACGCGCGTTCCTCTCACCTCTATCGTGCGAATTCACGGGTGTGTCATTGATGGTTTCCGGTAACGCCGTCCCTGTGCCACGCGACTTCACGCGCCAGCCCCTCCTCCACGGCGACGCGGGGTGCGTAGCCGAGGAGCCGGCGCGCCTTGCCGATGTTGGCCCGCGTGGCGAGCTGGTCCCCCGGACGGCGCGGCAGCTTCACGATCTTCGCCCGCGCCCCCAGGATGTTCTCCACGATGCTGATCCCGTCGCCCGTCGTGATCGCCGACTCGGACCCGATGTTGAAGATCTGTCCGACGCAGAGGTCCGGGTGCCGCAGCGCCGCCGCCAGTCCCTCGACCGCGTCGCCGACGTATGTGAAGCTCCGGAGGTGGTGTTCGCTCCCCTCGAACAGGGAGAACGCCGTCCCCTCCATGATGGCGCGGATCAGGCGCGGGAAGAGTTTCTCGGGGCGTTCGCGCGGACCGTAGACCGAGAACAGGCGCATGGAACACGCGGGGAATCCACGGTCCCGCGACGCCGCCAGAACGAGCTGCTCGGCCGCGAGCTTGGTCACGCCGTAGTGCGACGTGGGACAGGGCTCGGATGACTCGTCCCCCGTCGCATTTGCGCCGTACACCGATGAGGTCGAGATATGCACGAACAGGCGGAACCCGGGAGATTCCCTGAGCGCGTCCATCAACCGGTGCGTCGCCGTGACGTTGTTCCGCTCGAACACCTCAAACGGCGTCGACGCGGCGAGGCCGGGCTGCGCCGCCAGGTGGAACACCGCTTCGGCATCCCTGACCGCTCCCCGGATATCGTCGGCGGCGAGGTCGAGCGGGAGCACCTCCACGCCCTTCCCCCGGAGATCGCCGACGTTGCGCTCCTTGATCGCGCGCGCATAGTTGTCCGTCAGGCAGTCTATCCCGGTCACGCGGTGGCCCTCCCCCGCGAGGCGTTCCGCGAGGTGCGATCCGATAAATCCCGCCGCGCCGGTCACCACGATCCTCATGCGCGTATCTCCTCCGCGCGCACTGTCTCTCCCTTTGTCCGGCCGGGCCCGTCGGCCCCCGGGCGTTCACGCACCGTGAGCACGCGGAGGTTCAGGAGCGTGGTCGCCCCCGCGGCGAAGAACCAGAGGCCTTTGCCGGCGAAATCCGTCGACATGAAGGCCAGGGCGTACACCGAGGTCGCCAGGAGGCCGATCGGCCACATGCCTCGCTGTTTCCGCTTCCAGCCGACGACGGCGAACGAGCCGACGAAACAGAGCAGCGCCAGGAAGCCGGGAACTCCGTTTTCCGCGAGCGTCTTCGTCCACCCCGAGTGCGCCTGCATTTCCCTGCCATAGGCGAATCCCGACAGCGACTGACGGTAGCCCATGTTGATCCATGCCTGCGCGAAGCCGCCGGTGCCGACACCCATGGGATGATCCCGGAAGATGTACCACGCGCCGAGCGCGAGGTCCGACCGGCCGCTGGTCCTGGCGGCGAAGCTCTCCTGCGGATCCAGGAGCTTCGAAATCCGGTGGACCGCGTCGGCGTTCAGGTCTCCGAACCGCGCGATCGTGATCAGTGCGATGCCCAGGGCGACCGCGACGTAGAGGATCCGCTGCGAGACGCTCCGCGTCGTCAACAGGAGGAACAGCATGCATGCCAGAGCGACGAGGAGCGAGCCGCGGCTTCCGCTCAGGAAGACCCATCCGAGGTTCGCGACCGCCAGCACCCAGGAGAGCGCCTGGCCGCGCCAACCCCGGGGGGCGAACCGGTACCCGAGGGAGAGGGAGAAGATCGCCGTCAGCGGGAAGTATGACCACGCGTTCGGGTTGACGTACGGCAATCCGTCTTTCTGGAGAAAATACACGAAGCTCCCCAGCGCGGCAAGCGTGCCGGAGACGATCCCCTGCAGATACCAGACCCTGGGGTTGCGTCTGCCCGGCGCAAAATAGACGAGTATCCCGAAGTAGATCACGACGTTCAGCACGCTCATGACGCCCGTTTCCAGGTCTTCCCTGTCGACCAGCAGCAGCCCGAGCGTGAGCAGGAGCACGAATACCAGGGCCAGCCTGGACTGGATATCACGGAGGCGGAGGACGAACGTCAGGTTCAGCCCGATGACAAGGATGAGCCAGTAGTTGAGCGTGTTCCACCGGAGGAGTCCGCCGGTCAGGAGCAGGACACGGGAAACCGCGTCCATCGTGCAGAGCATCCCGATCCCGAGGAGCCCCACCAGGGGTTTGTGCAGGCCGAAGATCGCCGCGAGGAATCCGGCGACGGTGAGGATCGTGAGCGAAGCCTGGAACCCCGCGACCATCCCCGCTCCCCAGGCGAGCGCGATAAAGACGACGAACGCGATCGCCCACCTGTCAAGCTCGGAGACATTTCTCGGCGTCTGAAAGAGGAGCGCACGGACGTGGTCCCCCCCCTGTGCGCTGGCCGGCCCGGTCGCGGGCCTGTCGCCGGACCGCGGCACCGGGGCTGCATCCCGTTTACGCATCGAAATGACTCCCGTAAGTCGGCGTGAATTGAAGGGCGTTGCGGAGGCGGGCGTTCCCGTGCCGCGCGGCCAGCTCGGCGTACGCCGCCATGAGCCGCGCCCCCAGCACGCTGAAGCTGTATTCCTGTTCGACGCGGCGCCGGCCGGCAGTGCCGAGCCGCTCACGCGTCTCGCGGGATTTCCAGAGGGCCGCCAGGTGCCCGGCCAATCCTTCAACATCGTCAAAATCCACGACGTAGCCCGTGACACGGTTCACAACGACGCTCCCCGCATCACCCGCCGGCGTGGTCACCACCGGGAGCGAAGCAGCCATGGCCTCGAGGATGACATTGGGAAAGCCTTCATGTTCCGACGGCATGACGAATATATCCCCCGCGGAGAGCAACGCCGGGACGTCGTCGCGGCGGCCGATGAATTCAACCCCCCCGGGGAGCAATCCCAGGTCGCGTGCACAGGCTTCCAGCTCGCCCCGTTTTTCGCCGTCGCCCACGACGATCCCCTTCAGCGTCGGGGCGGCACTCCGGGCCGAGGCGAGCGCCCGGAGATAGACGTCCACGCGCTTCTTCGCACGGAGATTGCAGACGACCATGCACGTTGCCCCGCCGGCCCCGGCGCGGGACTTGCCGGCCGCCGCCTCCCTGTCGAACGCGTCAATGTCGATTACGTTGGAAATGACGGTGATTTCACCCGTCCTCGCCCCTGTGGCGGGCGCGTTCAGCCGCGCGGCGTGTGAATTTGCGATCAGTCCCGCCGGCGCGCGGAGCAGCATCGGCCCGTAGAACCGGTTCATCTTCATTTCGTACAGCGCGTCACTGCGGATGCTGCCGATCGACACCGCGCGGCAGGCATGGGCGGCCGCCGCCGCGTAGAGGTTCGCGTAGAAATGCGCCGATTGCACGATATGCGGCCTGAACCTCATGAGCTCGGCCGCCAGCCTCATCATGCGGAGAGGGGGCGACGAGCGCTGCCCGATCCACCGCGGCGCGAGCCCCATCGCCGTCAGCGCGCCTTCGTAGAACTCCCCCCTGGTCAGGCAGTAGACGCGGACGTCCACCCCCGCTTCACGGAGGGCGCGCGCCATGTAGACGAGCTGTTTTTCCGCCCCTCCCTTTCCCAGCCCTCCCGCCACGAGGGCGACGCGGAGCGGTCCACCCGGCGTGCTCTTCCCGTTCACGGCGTGATTTTCCCCTGGACGACACTCATGTGCCATTGCCCGGCGCACTTCGATCCGATCTCCGCGGCCCAGGCCTCCAGCGTTCTCCCCTCCGCGTAGGCCCGGCACCGCCTGCGCAGCGCAGGCCAGTCCACCGGCCCTGTCAGGACGTCCCGGAGCGTCGCGGCAAGCGCAGCGCTGTCGCCCGGATTCACGAGCCACCCCCGTTCGCCCCGTCTCCCGATCACCATGCCGGCGGCGCCGACGTCGGAGGCCACCACGGGAAGCGCGCAGACGAACGCGTCGAGCCACGCCTTGCTGAACCCCTCGGTCAGTGAGGGCTGGACGCAGGCGTCGACGCCGGCAAGGACATCCCTGAGTGCGGACCTCTCGAGCTGTCCCGCGAAGCGGATGGAGTTCGCCGTTCCCGTCGCACCCGCCTGATGCTCCAGCGCGCCCCGCTCAGGCCCGTCTCCGATGATAATGAATTCGGGGAACGGGCGAACTCCCTCCCGCGCGAGGATCTCCACCGCGTCGATGAGGACGGAGACCCCCTTCTCTCCCGAGAGCCGGCCGACGTACGCAAACCGCGGAGGCGATCCCAGGCCGCGGTCGCACGCGGGTCGGCTTTCGCGCACCTCCCGTTCGGAAATGGCAGTCGAGAAGAGCCACGAAATCCCGGGCGCCGGCGGCTCTTCCCCCTCACCCGTGGCGAGCATCACGTTCCTCCCCCCCGCAAACGCTCTCATGAGCCCCCGCGTAATCCGGTTCGCCATCGTCGTCTGGCCCGTCGGCACCCAGGACCCGCTGTAGCGCACGATCAGCCGTTTCCTCATAAGAAGGGCGATCAGTATGCCGAGCAGGCCGATGTCGCTCGGGACGGCCGTGTGGACAACATCCGATTTCCGGATCTCGGCCGCGAGCGCACGGAGGTAGCCCGGGAGTCCCGCAGCCACCGAAAGCTTCCGCCGCAGGTCTGCGCCCGCCGGGCTCCGCAGGGGAACGATCGCAGCCTTCTCGGGCAGAGGCATGCCCCCGGAACCCGGGGACCTGCGCCGGTGAATCACCAGCGTCATCTCGTCAAAGAGCGTGGAGAGTGCCCGCATCTGCAGCGGATGGCCGCCGTCCGAGAGCCACCGCCCGTCGGCGTCCTGCCAGCACGGTTTGAATGCAATCGCGCAGAGCCGCATCGGGTCATGCCTCCCCGAGCAGCTCGCGTGGCAGCGCCACGCGGATTTCGCCCCGATCGCGCATCGAACGGACGAACTCCATCAGGGGGACCAGCAGCCGCACGTCCTGCGGGTTGCCGGAGTGGATCGAGTGGGGATGGCCATAGATGACCCCGAATCCCCCGTCGGTTGCACACCGCCTGACCATCGCCTCCGCGGCCCCACCGAACCCCCCCGGCGTGTTGAGCCGCACGCAGGAGACCGGGCCGATCCTCTCCAGGCGTGAGGGACGGTCGAGCCTGCGCGCGAAGACCCGCTCCGTGAGCCTCTGCCAGAGCGGGCGGTACGCGACACGGCAGAAACGGTACCCCGTTTCGCCGAGCGCGTCGCACAGCCTTCGCAGGTCGGTCCTCCCGCGGGGCACCTCGCGCCGCTCCGCGATGCTGAACGAGAGCCCGCCGGGATAGTCGAACGGCTGATTGTAGGGGGGGACGAACGTGCGGACGACCGCGCCGATGCACTGCTCAAGCGCGTCACGGCTTGCGCGCAGCGTCTCCATGAGCGCGGCCTGCCCGAGGGCCGGCAACCAGTCGTGCCTGAAGGAATGGCTGGCCACTTCGTGCCCGGCCGCATGGATGCGGCGCACCTGTGCGGGATCCTGGTACGGCCGGGAGCCCGGGAGCGCGGCGGCCCCCACCACGGCAAAGCACGCGGGAATCGAGAACCGGCCATGCAGTTCCAGGAGCTCGTCCGTGTGCGGGAATTCGAGGGGCCCCCACGATTTCCTCCCGCCTGGTCCGCGGGAACGTTCCGCCCCCCACTCGGCGTCGTAGTCCCAGAAAAACAGGATCGTACCTCCCCCGCGCTGCATGCTGTTCATCCTGTGAATTCTCCCGGCATCATTTCCCCCGAACGAGATCGAGCACCGCCTTCATTCTTCCCCCCGCCTGACGGACGGTGCCCAGACACCGGGATGGAAAGAGCAGATGCCGCAGAAGGAGGAGCGTATCCAGCCCCCAGGCATAGGCGAAGAGCGCCACGTCCCGCCACGAGCGATCGTCCAGCCCCCGTCGATGGATCAGGAATCTATTGTGGATCGCCATGTACCCGAGCGTGAAGTCATCCGGCCGCCCCCCCTCTTCATGCAGGTGCTGGAGCCGCGCCCTCCCCGCGAGCACCAGTCTCCCCCTGCGCCGTGCGCGGAGCGACATCTCGAGATCCTCGCCCTGCCCGTACCCCGCGAGTTTTTCGTCGAACCCGAGTTCGCGGATCTCCGCTGTGCGCCACATCGTCGCGCCGCCCGGCAGGTAGTCGCCATCCGTCACCTCGGGCGGCGCCTCCAGGAACGACCACGGGATGGACATGCCGGATCTCTGGTACGTCCCGGGCCTGAGGTTTGCCACAACGCGAAGGGCCCGCCGCACCCGCCAGAGGGCGTCTGGGGGATGCCCTGCGCCGTCCATCACGGCCGCGGCACCGACCACGGAGGTCCCTTCGCGTCGGTGTACCTCTTCCAGGGCGGCAAGACACCCCGGCGCGAGGACAATGTCGTCGTCAAAAAACGCGACCAGGTCCGTCGCGATCCAGCGGAGCCCGAAGTTCCTCTGCCGAGTGAGCCCCCGGAGCGCTCCCCTGACCCGGAAATACCAGGTCTCCCGCGCCCAGGCGGCCGCGTCGTGCGACGAGACCAGCATCGTCTCCGTCGCGTCGTCGTCGCTCGCATCGACGATCACCAGACGCTCGGGGGAGCGATCCTGGATACGGAGCGAGCCGAGGAACCGGCGCATGCTCCCTTCACGCCGGTACGTACACACGATAACGGACACGCCGGCCGACAGCGCCCGCTCTTCCCGGCTCCCCGGGGGAATCGCTCCCCCGGCGATCGTCCGGCGGACCACCACGGAGTCCTCTCCCCGCTGGTCTGGCGCCACGGTCCTATCTCCCGTTGCCGGCCACGCGGCGGAAAATTCCCGAGAGCTCGGGGAGCCATCGCCGGATCGACCAGTGCTCTTCGCACGCCTTCCTGCCGGCGGCGCCCATGCGGGCGCGGAGCGACGCCGAGCGAATGAGCTCTGCCAGCGCCTCCTCCCATTCTCCGGGGGTCGTCGCCTGGTACCCCGTGGTGCCGTGGATGACGATCTCCTTGTTGACCCCGACGGGCGAGCCGACGGTGGGTATGCCGGCGGCCATGTACTGCAGGAGCTTCAGGCCGCATTTGCCCCGCTGAAATTCCTCGTCGACCAGGGGCATCAATCCGACATCCATCATCGATTCGATCCGGTACTCGTCTTCGACGCTCCACGGGTGAAACGTGAAGCGCAGGTCCGTCGAGGGAAGCCGGGGAGGACTGTTGGTGATGATGACGAATTCGAAATCGAGCGACCGCTGCAGCCGCGCGAGCATCTCCAGGAACGGGTAGAGTGACGAGGGGAGCGATCGGTCAGACCCGCTCCATCCGATTCTCACGCTGCCGCGCCGCTCCTCCCCGTCCGTGCGCCGCACGACGTACCGGTCGGTGTCCACCACGGTCGGGATGATCGACACGCGGGAGGAGTACTTCCGCGCGAACTCGGCGAGGTACGCGTTTCCCGGCGTCACCCAGCCCGCGTGCTCGCACATCCAGCGGACCGCGTATTCGTTTTTCCCGATGAATATCGCGTCGTCAAAATCGAATACCACGCGCGGATTCTGCCTGAAGAGCCGCCGCTCGAAGAAGAGCCCCCCGCCCGCCAGGTCCCTGTTGACGAACACCACGTCCGCGTCTTTCGCCCCCCGCACGTCCCTCCACCTGTTCACCTTCATGACCGCGCGGCCCGCCCTGTAGTGCGCGCCCCTGAGGAGCCTCGGCTTCAGCGGGCTCAGCCACTGCCTGTCGGGCTCATTCGGCCGGTGGACGACGTCCCACCCCTCCTTCCTGAGCCCCGGGATAAACTGGATGAACCGGACCCGGCTCGCCGGGTCAAATGCGCTTTGCGTCATTCCCAGGATGCGTGACACGTGATCACATTCTCCTTTTTGTACTCGCGTTGTTCACGGTTTCTTTCCCTGCAATGCGCGCCGGACGCGCGCCGCCGCGCCCGTGAGGAGCCCCCCGACGGTGCGGTGTGAGAGCGCAGCCTCGAGCTCCGCGATGTGCTTCTGCTGCCGCGCAAGCCGGGCCTGAAGCTCCATGACGTCGTGCGCGTCGAACGCCTCCTTCCCCGGGTACAGGTCCGACAGACGGGGCGGAGAACCCGCGCGGCCCGGGACGTCACCCCCCAGCATGCGCGCCGGGAGGCCGAGCGGGCCGGTCCCGGTGTCGGCCCTCGCCGCCGCGACCATCGCGCGGACCAGCGCCCAGACACGGGGGGCGGCGGGCCCGTCGCACGCGAGGGAGTCGTTCAGGCAATCCTCCTGGAACGCCATCTTCCGGCCGGGAGGATCGAGCAGCTCGGTCACGGCCGGGGCGATGTGCGCGGGCGCCGCAATCGTCCACGCCGTCTGCACGAACCGGGGGACGTTGTGGTAGTCGAGCGCGGCGACGGGACGACCGAGCAGCATCGCTTCCAGGAGCGCGGTGCTCGGCGTCGTGATCACCGCGTCCACCGTCCGGAGCAGGGCAGCAAGCTCGAGCCCCGAAATATCCTGCAGCCGGTTCTCGACGCCGAGCGTCCCGTCGAGACCCTTGCTGAGCCGCCAGACGACCTCCAGATCTCCCCGCGTCTCCAGGTACGCCTTCATGTCGCGGAGCGACTCCAGTGTCACCGCCGTCTGCGCGGGCGTGAACCCCGGCTTCTTCGCGGTCATCACGAGGATGCGCTTTCCCGGCCTGCGCGGCGCGGGGGGGGCCTGCGCCAGCAGGTGGTCCAGCCGGGGCATGCCGGTGATTTCCACCCTGCCGGGGTTTCCCCACGCGGCGATCTGCCGCGCGCTCTGGGCGCCGAGGCAGGCAATCTTGTCGGCGAGCACCGGCTGGTGCTGGGGCGCCCCGCCTCCTTCGCCGAAAAGCGGGTTCTCGTACTGGCAGCGCCACTCCAGTATGCCGTCCTGTATCACGAGCGAAGGAATCCGGGCGCGGCGCGCTTCTGCAAGGCAGACGCTGATCTCGTACGGAAAATCGTTGACGCACAGGACGCAATCGGGCCGCGCCGCGAGCATGGCCGCGGGATCCATGGCGCCGTCATACACGAACGCGGCGGCGGGACCCGCGCAGGCCTCGACGGGCGCGACGTGGGCGAACTGGTCGCGCATCAGGCACCAGATTTTCAGCGGGGCGCCCCCCGGCGCCCCCGTCAGACTTTCCATCCCGGGGGAAGGTTCCGTGTGACTT
>Ga0335069_10011026_pt1 | contig 12786 bp, 12 predicted proteins | sample Lox_Sample_11_FD_206714 | JGI IMG/M metagenome (GOLD analysis project Ga0335069, IMG submission 206714) | Soil microbial communities from Loxahatchee National Wildlife Refuge, Florida, United States - Lox_Sample_1.1 | ecosystem: Environmental > Terrestrial > Soil > Wetlands | place: USA... | reverse complement strand
CTTCCGCGACGCCGCAAGCGTGGGTTACGGCCGGCACAGCCGGCCCTACGACTAACCCCTTAACCCCCTACGCCTCCGACTCGACGGCGAAGCGCTGCTGGTAGGCGGTGTAGCGTTCGCGCTCGATCGCCGCGTCGAGTCCGGCGTCTTCGAGCACGTAGCGGTGGGCGCCGTGCTTGTCCCTGGGGTTGGCGGCCAGGAAGCGGCGCATGCGCTCCTCGGCCTCGAGCGAGAGATCGAGCCCGAAGTGGCTGTAGATGCGCCGCACCATGCCCACCTCGTCGCGGATGAACTCGCTGAACTGCATGTCGAAGATCGGCGCCGTGTCGGGCGGGAGGTGGTCGCGGACCTCCATGGTGCGCTGCAGACCGTCGGCGAGTCGCGCCGCCCACTCCGCGCCGACGGCGGGGCGATCGATGTGGTCGCTGGACATGCTGCGCAGCAACGCCACCAAGTTGGCCAGCGAGGCGACGACCTTCACCGGGTCGCGATGGGTCTGGACGATGCGCGCGTCGGGGTAGATCGCCAGCAGCGCATCGAACGCCCACAGGTGCCCGGGCGATTTCAGCACCCAGCGGTCGGCGGGACAGCGCCATTGCAGGTACTGCAGCTGGCGGCGGTGCGCCGCGTAGACCCAGCGCAGATCGGCGTGATCGAGCCACGCCTGGTAGCTGGGCACCGCGTGGGTGGTGCTGAAGATCATGCTGGCGAAGTCGTGCGCGGTGAGCGCGACATCCTCCTGCGGCAGCCGGGCGCCCATCGGATGCATGCTCTTGAAGCCGGGGATGAGGCGATCGACGCCGGCGAGGTGCTTCTCGACCGCGGCGATACGCGGATCGGTCTCGTACGTGGCGCTCTGCGGCGGCGGCCACGGGTGCATGACCTCCCAGGTCATCGGCACGCGGTTGGCCGGATCCTGCGCCATCAGCTCGTGCAGGATGGTGGTGCCCGTGCGCGGCAGGCCGACGATGAAGATCGGCTGGTGGATCTCGCCGTTGGCGATCTCCGGGTGATGGTTCAGGACGTCGGTCATGCGCAACCGATTCTGCAACAGCCGGACGACGTCGGTGCGCGCGATGACCCGCCCGAGCATGCTGAGCGCCGACTCGGTCTCGAACGCGTCGAGCAACACGCGCAGAGGCTCGCGAAAGAACGGATCGCCGAAGTCGGACAGGCCAGTGAGCCGACGGGCGCGGTCGAACAGCGCCGCGGGGTCGAGCTCGACCAGGGGCAGGCCGATCCGGCGCAGCGCCGAGCCGGTGCCGTTGAAGATTCGCAGACCGAGGGGTTGCACCATTTGGGCTTCAGCCATGGCGGGCGACTGGAGCATACTGCGGCGCACGGGTCCAACGCTGCGCGCGCTCCGTCGCGCTTCGCGCGTTCAGCGTTCGGCGTTCAGCGTTCGGCGGTCATCCGACACCAAGCCAAGGCGCTAGCGGTCCTGGGGGCAGACGTGCCGCTCGCGTGTAGCGGACGGCCACCCCAACGCCGAACGGACAACGCCGAACGGGCGCCGGCGCAGCCGGCGCCCTCAGGAGTACCGGTCGTTGCGCCACGGGTGCGCGGTGTTCGAGTACCCGCGCCGCTCCCAGAAGCCGAGCTGGTCGTCGCGCGTCAGCTCGATGCGCTTGATCCACTTGGCTCCCTTCCAGGCGTAGAGCTGCGGCGTGATCATGCGCACCGGACCGCCGTGCTCGCGCGGCAGCGGGGCGCCGTCGGCGCCGTGCACGAGCAGGACGTCGTCCTTGAGGGCTTCGGACAGCGGCAGGTTGGTGGTGTAGCCGTCAGAAGCGTGGCAGACGACGAACTCCGCCGCGTCGGTCGGCTCCGCCAGCGCGATCACCGTGGCAACGCGCACGCCCTGCCAGGGGATGTCGAGGCGCGACCAGCCGGTGACGCAGTGGAAGTCGCTGACGCCCTCGACTTGCTCGAGGCGCACGAACGCCGCCCAATCGAGCGTGATCGGCGCGCGGCACTCGCCGTCGACGGTGAGCGACCACTGCTCGATCGGCACGACCGGGTGAATCCCGAGATCGAGCACCGGCCACTTCCCCGGGGCCGTCGCCGTCTGCCCGACCGGGAGCTGCGGCATGCCGTGGCGGTTCGCCGGTCCGCTGCCGAGCGGTCGCGGATCGGCCAGCGCCGGGGTGTGCTGCATCTTGCCGAGAAAGCGCTCGCGCAAGCGCAGGCGCGCCTCGACGATACGGCGCTGCGAATCGTCGTCCGGCTCGGACATTTCCCGACAAGCTACAATGGCGCGGTGTGGTGCGGTAGCGGTAGAGGATGAAACGATCGGTGGCGAGCACGTTGGCCGTTTCCCGTTGTCCGTTGGGGGAACGGACAACGGAGAACGGGCAACGGAAAACGTCCTCACGTACGCGCGCCGCCGCCCGCCATCCGTCCGTAGATCGCCAGGATGATGATCGCCCCGACCGTGCCGCCGATGAAGCCGGCGCCCTGACCGGCCTGGTACCAGCCGATCAGTTGGCCGAGGTACGTCGCCACGATGGCGCCAGCGATGCCGAGCAGGGTGGTCATGATGAACCCCATGTTCTCCCGCCCGGGATGGATGAACTTGGCGAGCACGCCGACGATGAACCCAACGATGATGGTCCCGATAAAGCCCATGGTGACCTCCTTCGGTGTTCGGCCGGGCGGCCGCGGCGGACACCCGGCGCCAGGTGGATTGCCGCGCGGCTGGATTACGGCAGAACCTGTGTGCCCGGTCAATCGCGGCCTGGCCCTCGGACGTTGTCCGTTCACCGTTGTCCGTTCGCCGTTCCACGCCATGCGGTCGTCGCGGTGGGGGCAGAGGAACGGAGAACGGACAGATGATCATGTTGGCGAGGATCTCGAGATGCGGAAGGCGGTGAACTTGTCGCCGTCGACCTTGGCAAAGACGGTGAACAGGTCGGCGAAGCCGGCGTTGGTGATGAACTGCTTGGTGCCGGTGAGTCGGTACGATCCGTCGGCCTCCCGCTCGGCGCGTGTGCGCGCGCCGAGCGCGTCGCTCCCCGAGCCCGGCACGGTGAGCGCGTAGCCCGCGAGCCACTCGCCGCTGGCGAGCTTGGGCAGGTAGCGCCGCTTCTGCGCCTCGCTGCCGTAGTAGGCCAACGGCAGCGTGCCGATCCCGGTGCGTGCGCCCCACGAGACGCTGAACGACGCGCACAGCGCGCCGCGCTCGGAGACCAGCATCGACGTGGTCTTCTTGAGGCCCAGGCCGCCGTACGCTTCGGGGACATCGATCATCAGCAGGCCGAGCTCACCGGCGCGCTTGAGCAGCGCCGCCATCAGCCCCTCCTGCTTCGACTCGATCTCGTCGAGGCGCGTCAGCACCTCGTTGCGGACGAACTCCTCGGCGGTGCGCGCGTAGAGGAGATCGTCGTCGCTGAAGTCGGCGCCGGTGAACTGGTCGTGCGCGCCGACCGGGTCAATGAGCCAGCTGCCACCGGGAATCGCCATGGCTCGCCTCCTTGCGGCGCCGTTTGCGCCGCGCTGCGTCATGGCATCCATGCCACGCGCGGGCGCGGCTGGCTAGACGGGTGGGCGCGCGTCGAATCGCTGGCCGAGCGCCCGCCGGTGGCCGCCGCCTATGAGCGCGGATGGGTGGCGGCGGGCGTCGCGATCGGGGCGTCGGCGGCGACCTGCGACGCGATCTGCTCGACGACGTCGTCCAGCGCCGCGCCCAGCGCACGCGCGGCGGCGGCCGGGTCGTCGTCCGCAATCGGACGCCGCGCGCTGAACGCGCGCTCGAAGATCGCCGTTTGGTCGGCGGCGCGCAGCGCGGCGAGGATCTGGACGGCGGCCTCGTGGGTGGGCGCCAGGACCTCGTCGAACGACACCAGCTCGAGGTCCAGCGTCGCCACCCGGCCCGACACGACCCGCCGCACCCCGGCCGTGTGGTCGAGCGCCTGGGCCATGACCCGCTCGACGTAGCGGGTCGGGAACTCGGTCCAGCGCCGCTGCTCGTACAGGCCGTGCTCGACGTCGGACACGCGCCACGCGATCTGCTGGCCGAGGTAGCTGGCGGCCCGCACGCGGCGCAGGCGAACCGGCCGCACGGCCACGGCGCCATCGGGGGGATCGTCGGCGGTGGCCAGCGCCGACGGCGGCGCGAAGTAGCGCGGCGGCGGCGCGTCGTGGAACAGGCACCCGGCACCGCAGAGCACCAGTGCAGCGAGCCATCCGAGGCGAGGGCGGCTCGCCCGCCCGAGCAATCGCCGGTTCATCGGGTCGGCGCCACCCCGTCGGTCCGCCGGCCGCGCACCAGGACGCTCGGGTCGCGGTCGACCGACTCGACCAGCGCGCGGATGGAGTCCAACGTCTCGCGCAGCGCCAAGAGGTCGTCGCGCAGATCGTCGCGCACGTCGCCGACCCCGCCGGAGACGCCGGTCGCCGCGCCGGCCACTGAGTTCGACGCCTCGCGCAGCGCCGACGTCGTGGCGCCGAGCTGCGACTCGCGCAGCGTGCCCTCGAGCGTCGAGGCCGCCGAGTCGAGCTGGCGTACGAGCCGCGCCAGCTGGCCATTGTCGCCCTGCAATTCATCCGAGAGGCGGCGGAACGAGCCGAGGGTCTGGCGGCCCTCGGCCAGCGCCGCGGTGGTTTGCTCGCCGAGCGCCGGCAGGCGGTTGGCGAACTCCAGCGCCGCCTGCTCCAGGCTGCGCAGGGTGGACGGCGCCGACGGGATGTAGTTCCACGGGGGCGAGAACGGCAGCGGCGGCGGCGGATAGCGGTCCGGCTCGAAGAAGTCGACCTCGAGGTAGCGCACGCCGGTGATACCCGCGGCCACCAGCTGGACGCGCAGGTTCTCGGGCATGAAGGGTTGGCCCGACTTGGGATCGGGGGCGCCGTTGCTGATCCCCAGGCTGCGCACGGCGTCGACGTAGATGTCCGAGGTGACCTGCACGTGCCGGTGATCGGGAGCGATGGTGATGTTCGCCACCGTCCCGACCATGACGCCGCGGAATTTCAACGGCGAGCCCACGTCGAGCCCCTGCACCGACTCGTCGAAAAACGCCACGGCGGCGAACGACTCGCGCCGAAAGCGCTGCGCACCGAGCCAGAACAGCACCCCGATCAGCGCGACGATGCCGAGCACGACGAACAACCCGAGCTTCCAGTGATTGGTGGTGGTCGCGGCCATGCGTCACGCCGCCATCGGTTGGCGGTTGAAGAACGCTACGACGCGCGGGTCGCTGCTGTGCTCGCGCAGCTCGACCGGGTTGCCGCGCGCGATGATGCCGCCCGCCGCCTTGTCGAGCATGATGCAGTGGCGGCCGATCGCGAAGATGCTCTGCAGCTCGTGGCTGACGATCACCACCGTCACGCCGAGGCTGGCGTTGAGCGCCAGGATGAGCTCGTCGAGCTCGGCCGAGCTCACCGGATCGAGGCCGGCCGACGGCTCGTCGAGGAAGAGCAGCGGCGCATCGAGGGCCATGGCGCGCGCGATCCCGGCGCGCTTCTTCATGCCGCCCGAGATCTCCGCCGGAAGATGGTTCTCGTAGCCCTCGAGCCCGACCAGCCGCAGCTTGGCCCGCACGATGGTGTCGATCGCCGCCGCATCCAGCCGCGTCCACTTCTGCAGCGGCAGTGCCACGTTCTGCGCCAGCGTCATCGAGCCGAAGAGCGCCCCCGATTGGAAGAGCACGCCGAACGTCGGCCCGAGCCGCCGGATCCCGGGCGGCGTGCAGGTGAGCTCGATCGTCCCGGCGAGCGGCCGCTCGAGCCCGATCAGGTGCCGCAACAGGGTCGACTTGCCGCAGCCGCTGCCGCCGAGGATGACGAACACGTCGCCGGCCGGGACGTCGAACGTGAGGCCGTGCAACAGCACCTCGCCATCGTAGCCGATCGACAGGTCGCGTACCGCAATCATCGGCGTCAGAGCCCGAAGGCGTTGAACAGCATCGTGAAGAGCGCGTCGATGACGACCAGGGCAAAGAGGCTCGACACCACCGCCGAGGTGGTGGAGCGCCCGACGCCTTCCGCCCCGCCGCGCGTCGCCAGCCCGCGCTGGCAGGCGATCAGCGAGACGTTGAGGGCGAAGACGACGCTCTTCAACATGCCCGAGCCGACGTCCCACAGCGCCAGTGCCTTGTGGGTCTCGAGCAGATAGGCGTTGACGGTCAGATCCAGCCCGAGCAGCGCCACCAGCAGGCCGCCGAGGATGCCGACGATGTCCGCCAGCACGGTCAGGATCGGCATCACCAGCACCAGCGCGATGACGCGCGGAAAGACCAGGAACAGGTACGGGTCGAGCCCCAACGTCCGCAGCGCGTCGATCTCCTCGGAGACCTTCATCGTGCCGAGCTCGGCGGAGAAGGCGGCGCCGGAGCGCCCGGCGACGATGATCGCGGTCATCAGCGGACCGAGCTCGCGGGTGATCGAGAGGGCGACGAGGTCGGCGACGAAGATGTTGGCGCCGAACTGGCGCAGCTGAACCGCCGCCTGGAAGGCGGTCACCAAGCCGACCAGGAAGCTGATCAGCAGGACGATGGGCAGCCCGTCGGCCCCCGCGCGCTCCATCAGGCGGCCGACGTCGTGCCAGTTGATCGAGCGCGGCGCGCGGATGGCTCGGCCCGCCGCCACGACGACGTCGCCGAGGTAGTCGAGCGCGTTGCTGTCGGCGACCATCGTCAGTGTCTCGCGCCCGATCTGATCGAGGATGCCGATCCGCTGCGGCGGCTGGTTCAGGCAGGGGCGCGGCGGATGGTGGCCGTAGAGCTCGAGCATGGCGCGGACGCGGCCCTGGGCGCCGACGATGTCGGCCTCCGCCCCTTTCGCCATCACCTCCGACTTGAGCTCGAGCAGCAGCGCCGTGGCACCGCCGTCGAGCGCCTCGACCCCCGACAGGTCGAAGCGCACGCTGGAAGGGTGGGCACGCAGCAGACCGCGGACCTGTGACCACGACGCGTAGAGGTCGCGGAAGCTCAGCCGACCGGCGAAGCGGAACTCGGTCTGATGATCGCCGCTGTCGACCCGCTCGACGCGAAAGGCGGGAGCTTCCATGACCTGGCTTGCGGTCTATCAGGTTCCGGCCGCGCTCGGAATCGCCGGAGGGCCGCGCGGGGCCGGCCCTCCGGTGGTGAACGCCGGCGACGGTCTCGATCGCGGCGCCGACGGAGCGGCGCCCTCCAGACTATGCCGCCAAGGCGACCCCGGGCGGCTCGAGCGCGATCGCCAGCGCCTCATCGACCGAGGTCACGGGGTGGAACCGGAGCTGATCGCGCACGTGCGCCGGTACCTCGTCGAGGTCGGCACGGTTGCGCTCCGGAACGATCACGTCGGTGAGCCCCGCGGCGTGCGCGGCGAGCACCTTCTGCTTCACGCCGCCGATCGGGAGCACGCGCCCCTGCAGGGTGACCTCGCCGGTCATGCCGACGGTGTGCCTGACCGGCCGACCGGTGAGCAGCGACGTCAGCGCGGTGGCGATCGTCACGCCGGCGCTTGGGCCGTCCTTCGGAATCGCACCCGCCGGCACGTGCACGTGGAACTGGCGGTCGGCGAACGCCTGTTCGCCGATGCCGAGCGCGCTGGCGTGGCTGCGGACGTAGCTCAGCGCGATACGGGCCGACTCCTTCATCACGTCACCGAGCTGCCCGGTGAGCTGCAGGCCGTCGCGGCCGGGCATCGCCGCCGCTTCGACGAACAGCACGTCGCCGCCGGCGCCGGTGACCGCCAGGCCGGTGGCCACGCCGGGCACCGCGGTGCGCACCGCCGCTTCCTGGAAGAACTTCGGGCGGCCGAGCGCACTGCGCACGGCGTCGGTGTCGATGACCACCGGCGGCGCCGTGCCGGAGGCGATCTTCGTGGCGGTCTTGCGCAGCACGGTGCCGAGCTCGCGCTCGAGCTGACGGACCCCCGCCTCGCGCGTGTAGTCCGCCACCACCGTGTTCAGCACCGCGTCCTCGATCGTCACCTCGTCGGGCCGCAGGCCGTTGCGCTCCACCTGGCGCGGCCACAGGTAGCCGCGCGCGATCGCCACCTTCTCCGGGGTCGTGTACCCGTCGAAGCGAATCAGCTCCATCCGGTCGAGCAACGGACCGGGGATCGAATCGCCGACGTTCGCCGTGGCGATGAAGAGCACCTGCGACAGATCGAGCTCGACGTCGAGGTAGTGGTCGCGGAACGAGTGGTTCTGGGCCGGATCGAGCACTTCGAGCAGCGCCGCGGACGGGTCGCCGCGCCAGTCGGCGCCGAGCTTGTCGACCTCGTCGAGCATGATCACCGGGTTCATGGTCCCGGCGTCGCGCAGCGCGCGCACCAAGCGCCCCGGCAGCGCGCCGATGTAGGTGCGGCGGTGCCCGCGGATCTCCGCCTCGTCGCGCACGCCGCCCAGCGACATGCGCACGAACTTGCGCCCGGTGGCGCGCGCGATCGACTCGCCGATCGACGTCTTGCCGGTTCCCGGCGGGCCGACCAGCGCCAGGATCACGCCCGAGCGGCGGTCGTCCGCCACGCCGCGCTCGGCGCGCAGCTTGCGCACCGCGAGGTACTCGGTGATGCGGTCCTTGACGTCCTCGAGCCCGGCGTGGTCGGCGTCGAGCACGGCGCGCGCGTGCACCGGGTCGAGGCGCTCCTCCGAGCGCTGGCTCCACGGGATGGCCAGCAGCCAGTCGAGGTAGGTGCGGATGATCGAGGACTCGGGGCTCTGCTCGCCGATCTTCTCGAACCGTCCGAGCTCGCGCTCGGCCTGCTCGCGCACGGCGTCGGGCATGCCGGCGGCGGCGATCTTGGTGCGGTACTCCTCGACCACCGAGCCCGAGTCCTCGCCCAGCTCCTTGCGGATCGACTCGAGCTGGCGGCGCAGGAAGTACTGGCGCTGTTGGTTCTGGGTGTCGGACTCGACGTCCTCGCGGATGCGCTTGCGTACCTGCAGCTCGGACAGCCGGTTGCGCTGCAGCTCGAGCGCCAGGCGGAGGCGCTCGACCACGTCGAGCGCCTGCAGCAGCTCGCGCTTGTTCTCGAAGGTCAGGTCGGGCGCGTACCCAGCCGTGTCGGCCAGCGCGCCCGGCTCCGTGATCGAACGGACGAACGCGCTCACCCGGCCGTCGTCGCCGCGCAGGTCGAGGATCTCCTGCACCACGGCGCGATACTCGCGCTCGAGCTCGACGGTGCGGCTCGCCGGCGGCGTCTGGTCGGGCCGCTCCTCGACCTCGACGCGCAGGCTGCCGTCGGCCGAGGGACGGGCGGCGCCGGCCACGCCGCGGAACAGGCCGTTCAGCACCACCGCGGCGCCGCGGCCGGGCAGGCGAACCTGCTCGACGACGTCGGCCACCACGCCGATGGCGGCGTATTCGGTGCCGTGGCGGGGAACCAGAAAGACGCGGCGGTCGTCGCCGGTGTCCACCGACAACGTGATCGACATGCCCGGGAACACCACCGTGTCGTCCAACGCAATGAGCCGAAGTGTGGTCATGGCGGCCAGGTAAGTCCCGTACTTGAGGTTGTCAACCATGGTTGGGCTCAACTATATTCCCCAAGCGATGAAACGGCCCCGTGACCTCGCCTGCGAGACCTGGAGGCTGATGTTCGACCTGCTGATGGCGTCGCGCCCGCACGTCCCGTCGGTAGCCGCCGAATGCGGTCTGACCCCGGCCCAGTGCCACGTGCTCCGCCTGCTCGAACCCGACGCGCCGCTGCCCATGCGGCGCATCGCCGACGCGCTCGGCTGCGACGCCTCGAACATCACCGGCATCGTCGACCGCCTGGAGACGCGCGGGCTGGTGGAGCGCCGGACCGCCGGCCGCGATCGCCGGGTGAAGGAGCTGGCCCTCACCCCCGCCGGCGTCGCCGCCCGCGCCCACATGCTCGCACGCCTGACCGAGCCGCCGGAGCCGATCGCCCGCCTGTCAGCCGCCGATCAGGAAGCGCTGTGCACCATCCTGCGTCGCGCGCTCGGCGAGCCGACGTAAGCTCGTCCCCGGATCCGAGCCCCGCCGCTCAGCGGAACGCCGGGACGACCTCCTTGGCAAAGGAGCGCACCACGCTCGGCTCGTACGGCTGCGGGAGGGCGATGATGAAGTGGCGGACCCCGATGTTCACCAGCTCCTGCAGGCGCGCGCGCAGCTCCTTCGGCGTACCCTCGAGCATCGCGCCGCCGATGCCGGCCGACTTCTCGATCTGAGCCGGGTCGCGGCCGATCTGGCGGCACACGCCGTCGAACTGCTCGCACAGGGCTTTGGTCTTGGCGATGTCCGGCGAGGCAAAGAAGTTCCAGATGTCGGCATAGCGCGCGGCGATGGGTTGGATCAGCTTCGGCCCCACCCCGCCGACGAGGATCGGTGGATGCGGCCGCTGCACGGTCTTGGGTTCGAAGGGCGCGTCCTTCAAATGGTAGTACTTGCCGTCGAACGTGCTGCGCTCGTGCGTGAACAGCAGCGTCATGACCTGCAGGGCCTCACCCAGCCGGCGGGCGCGGCCGCCGACGGTGTAGAATGGGATGCCGTAGGCCGTGGACTCGAGCTCGAACCACCCGGCGCCCATGCCGAGGATGAGCCGGCCGTTGCTGACGTGATCGATCGTGGCGGCCATCTTCGCGACCACGATCGGGAAGCGGTAGATGTTGCCGGTCACCAGCACCCCGACCTTCATGCGGTGCGTCTGCGCCGCCAACGCCGCGAGCAGGCTCCACCCCTCGAAGCACGAGCCGTTCGGATCGGAGAAGATCGGCATGAAGTGGTCGAAGGTGAACGCCGTGTCGTAGCCGAGATCCTCGGCGAGCTTCCACATGTCGGCGATCTGCTGGTAGGTGACGTGCTGCGGCGCGGTCTGCACGCCGAAGCGAATCCCACCCGGCTTGGGCGCCGCTGGCTTGGCGTCGTCGGCCCGCACCGGCGCGGCGCCGGCCAGGATCGCGGCGCCCGCCCCGATGGTCTGCACGAAGCGCCGCCGCGACATCGGTTGTCCTTCCATATGTCACCTCATCGTCGGGCGTTCAGCCCTGCCACCCGTGAGTCAATCCGGCCAGGGGTTTGGACCGCACACCTCACCATACACCGCCGCGACGATGCCGTCGCGGCTTACGGTCGGTGATGATCACGGGCAAGGGAGGCGTGGACACACCTACACCATCCGTCCGCAAGGGGAGGCTCAGCCATGAGGAGATGGGTCGGTCTGTTGGCCTCACACCCTCGCGGCGATTTGGGGACACGGCACGGCGGAGCTCAGCGTCGACGGCACGCTCGGTGGACAGTCACAGCTCGGCGAGGTGTTGCTCACCGCCGGTTCCGACGTGGTCGTCGGCGCGCCCGGGGCGGCGGGGACGACCTTTCATCGCGTCGTGTTCACCGCGACCCCACCGTGACAGCGTGGCGCCCGGGGGCGGCGCCTGGAGTGCGGACCCGCGCCCAGGGCAATCAGTCCACGGCGGAATTGGCCGGTGGATTGGCGTGCGCCTGAACCGGCGCGTCGTTCATGACGGTGCCCAGCGCATCCTTCAGAAAGCGCTCGTATTCCTGCGCCTGGCGCTGTTGCTCCGCGTGGCCGCAGCCGGCGGCGGCAGTAGCGAGCAGTGCGAGTCCCATAAGCAAGGCTTTCATATATCTCCACTCAACCGGCACAGGCATTCATGCCGCGCCGCGTCACTATCTTTGTGACGCGCGCCGGCGCTTCACGCAACGCCCCCGGCGATGAAAAGGGATCACCGCTCCATTAGCGCGGGGCTGAAGAAAAGGATTTCACCACGGAGTCAAGGAGGGAGCCCGGGCTCCTGACCCTCTGTGTTCTCCCCGTGGTGAACAAGCGGTCAGGGACTGTCAGCGGTGAGGGCGATGGTCCGCACGGTCCAGTAGTTGCCTACCGCTTCGAGGGCCGTGGCCTGCGGGCTGTACTGCTCGTATTGGTGCGAGGGGCCGAGGTCGACGGTGAAGGCGATCCGGCCCGCGGCGTCGGCGGTCACGTGCTGATCGGCGGCGCCGGCGCCCGCGACGGTATAGCCGCGGCCGGGTGCGTAGAGCGGCGCCGTCGTGATCGCGACCTGCCCGGACCCTTGCACGACCAGACCGCCGGCGCCCACAGCGCTGAGGTCGAGGAACTCGCGCACCGAACGGTCGACGCGGACGTCGTAGCCCCACACGGAGAACGCGCTGGCGATCGATCGGTAGCGGAACCCCGGGCGCGGCGTCGGCATGGCACCGGGTGCGTCGTCCGGTCGCGGGTCGGACAGCCGGGCGAGGAGAAACGGCAGATGCTGCTCGCGCAGCCAGAGCGGCCACCAGTTCCACGAGTGACCGCCTTCCGTCTCGTGATAGTCGAGCACGCCGTCGTCGGGTCCGCGAATCGCCTGCAGGTGGGAGACGAAGTCGCGGTTGGCGGGGACGAAGAGCTGCTCGAACTGCCACGCCAGGCAGTTGTCGCGCTGCTTGTCGGTCAGGCAGATCGTTCCGATGTCCATGGTGAGGTCGATGCCGTCGAGGTTTCCCACCAGGTCGACCGGCAGGTTGCCGTGCAGGTACGCCGGCGACGTATTCGGATCGCCGAGCCCCGGCATGGCCAGCGCGCCCAGATTCGACGACATCCCGCCGGCGGCGACGAACTGGTCGGGGGCCTTGGCCGAGAGATGCATCGACCCGTACCCGCCGTTGGACAACCCGTCGATGGCCCGCCCGGCCCGTTCCGCGATCGTCTGGAAGTGGCGGTCGACGAACGGAATCAGATAGCTGAGCACGTACTGCTGGTTCTGGATGGTGCCGTCGAGGCTGTCGTACCACTGCGCGTCGTCGCCGTCGGGCATCACGACGATGGCGGCGGCGGTGGGATCGGCGGCGATCGCGTCGTCCATGATCGAGC
>Ga0335069_10011025_pt1 | contig 12786 bp, 11 predicted proteins | sample Lox_Sample_11_FD_206714 | JGI IMG/M metagenome (GOLD analysis project Ga0335069, IMG submission 206714) | Soil microbial communities from Loxahatchee National Wildlife Refuge, Florida, United States - Lox_Sample_1.1 | ecosystem: Environmental > Terrestrial > Soil > Wetlands | place: USA... | reverse complement strand
AGGATCGTCGGTGACGGCGCGGACCGCCGGCCCCGCATACACAAGGTGCGCGTCGGTACCAGGGGCGATGTACTCGACGAAGCCCTTGATGACGCCGAGGGGGTCCTTCAGCCGGTCCCAGCGCGAGACCTGCAGCACCACCGGATCGCGGGCCTGTACGGGTCGCTCTTCCATCATCTGCGCGCGCCGGCGCACCGCCGCCGGCGAGCCGTCCTCGCGCGTGAATGTGGGGTTGATCCCGGCGGCGTCTCCATCGCTCAGCCCGGCAACGCGCAGGATTGCACCGACGGAGCGGTTATCGAGCTGCTGGTTCTTCGCGGAGAACGCGTCGATCACCGGAGCGATCAATTCGATCTTCGCGCGGTCGAGCCGGTCCCAGATGAACGCCTCGCGCGAGAACACGTACGCGTCGGCAGGCTCCACGTACGGTCGAAGGAACGACCACGCCCGACGTGACAGCGGACCCGGGGTGTCGATCCCGACGTGACAGCGCCAGATGATGCGCGCGCCGGTCTGCTTGAGCCGAGGTATCAAGGGAGCCGGCTGCGGGTCATGCACGATGACCACGTCCCGAGGATCCACCAACTCCGCAAGCTCCGCCACGCTCGGCTCGAGCGCGCTCTCGTAATGCTCGCGCTCGGCGTCGCCAAGATCGCCCCCGTCGCCGGACACCGAGTGCAGGTTGTTGTGGATGCGCTTGGTCACCGCAAAGAACGGCTCAGTGCCGGGGATCACCAACCAACGGGCATCGACTCCGGCCCCATGGGCATACGCGAGCAGCGAGATCAGCATCTCCGCAACGCCCCCGCCACGAGCCGTCGAGTTCACGTTCCAGACGACGCGACCATCGAGCAACCGACGGGCACGCGCGGCCGCGGCAAGCACTTCCGCGAAGCGGTCTCCAGGCAGCAACGATTCGAAGCGCTCAAGGCGGAGACTGCCGATCGTGACGGTCTCGAGCACCCCCACGCGTCGATTCTCGCAGAGACTCTATGCAAACACCCCAGGCAGAACGTGAAAAGTCTCCGCTTGTGCGCTGCAGATAGCGATCCACCGCTACTGAGAGCGCGGCTCGAGCACGACGAGCGGTATCTCCCGTTCGGTCCGCCGGCGATAGGTCTCATAGCCGCGGTACACGCGGACCATCAGTGTCCACAGCCGCTCGCGCTCCTCAGGCGTGGCGACGCGTGCGCGCACAGCCGTGCGCCGCGAGCGGACTTGCACGGTCGTGTCGGGATGGGCCAGGAGGTTGTGATACCAGGCCGGGTGCGTGGGATAGCCGCCCTTCGACGCGACGAGGACCAGGTTCTTGCCGTCCACTCCGTAGATCAGCGGGCTGGTCCGCAGCTTGCCGCTCTTGGCGCCCACGTGGTCGAGGAGCAGGCACGGCGCGAACCGTGGACCGCGGTGGCCGATGAGCCCGTCGGTCGCGCGATACACGGCGACATGACCCGCCATCACCCGTCGCGCGAGCGGCCAGGTGCGATCCGCGAGGCTCAGATGGTCCATGTGGCGCTCAGCCCTGATGGCGGCCACCGCCGGTGCCCGCCGGCAACTGCGTGCCGCCGCGATGAGCGGCGCTTGCGACGAGCCGCTCGCTCGCGTCCCAGAGGTCGGCGGCCTTGACGGGATCGGAGGAGTCGGACGACGAGCAGACGGCGCGCAGGCCCAGAAAGTCACGGCCGCTGGCATCCGCAAAGCGCTCGTCGAGCTGATGTTCGCCGGCAAGCACAAGCAACCCACGCGCGCGGTGCTGGAGGCGGCCTCCGCGGGCCTCTCGGTGCTCCTCGAGCTGATCGAGCAGGGCCAATCGGAAGGCGTGCTCGAACCAGGCGACCCCGGACGAGTCGGGCTTTTGCTGTTGGCAACCGTCCAGGGCATCGCCACGATGGTCAACGGCGGCATCGTCGGCGCCGCGGGCTCGGACGAACTGGTCGCGGATGCGATCGCCCATTTCGTGCGCGGCTCACGCTGCGCCGCGTAGCGTTCCTGCGCACCTCGGCCACACGCAAGTGCACTGCCGCGATCACGCGAGCTTCAGTGGCACCTCACCATAGGGATCGATCCGGTACACGAGCGACACGCGGTGATAGCCGTCGGCGATGTCCGCGCCTGCGGCTCCGCCGACAACGAGGGCTGGGCTCAGCCGCTTGCCCTCGATGACCTTGATCAAGTCCTTGACGACCCCAGGATCATCCAGCGGCGCCGCCTCCAGCCGGGCGGCCCGCAGAATGTCGTTCGCGCGCCGGGTCGTGATCGCAGCCGTGCGCAGCCGCGCAACGACCTTCGCCGCCGCCGCGGACTCGAGCTTCAGTGACAGGTACGACTCAGCGGCGCCGTAGTCATGATCAGCGACGTCATCCAACCACCGGATGGTGCTCGCGGGCCCGTTCTCGGCTGTGTGTCTTGCTTTGCCCTTTGCCATGAGCCGCAGCTTACTCTCGCCTGCACGCGGCGCACACGTGCGGATAGGCTCTCGCCGTTCGTCAACCATCGCCATCTGAGGTGTCGCCGCATGACCGAGCTGAGCGCAGTCGTCCAGTCCTTCTATGACCACTGGGCCGCCGGCGAGGTCAGCGAGTCACGGCCTATGTTCACCGACGACGCCGTGATCGTGACCCCGGCCGGGACGTTTGGAATCGACGCGCACGAGCAGATGGGCCACGCGTTCATGGCCGCCTTCCCCGACAGCCACATGGACATCTCGCGAATGGTCAGCGTCGGCGACGAGGTGTGGGTCACCGGCAGCTTCAGAGGCACGCAGACCGGCGACCTCGTCGGTGAGCAGGGCACGATCCCGGCTTCGGGCAAGGACATTGACCTCCCCTTCGCGGAGGTGTTCACGATTCGCGACGGGCGCATCGCGCGTCAGGAGACGTATTGGGATCAGATGACGATGATGGCCCAGATCGGGGCGCTGCCCACGGGCTGAACGTCCGCGAGCCGACACTTAAGACGCTTCCGCTGCTCCTCCCGCCTCGGCCGCGACGCGCACGGCGTGGTCGCTCTCGGCCACCTGGTCGCGTCGATAGTCGGCGACGGCGCGATCGATGTACACCATGAGGTCGGGTGGCATTCGGTGAAACCCCTCGCGGTCATACCACGTGGTCACAAGGACACCGATGCTGACCCACAGGACCAGTCCGATCGCGCTCGCAACCCACGCGCGAGTCAGGCCGGCGCCGCCGTGGCCATCGAAGTACCGGATCGCTCGGACTCCGTCCAGGATCTGGCGTAGCGGCTCGAAGTTGGCCATGAACCTGAAGAAGCCCGACAGCGCGTCGAGCGGGACGGGTCCCCCCTGACGACGCGAGCGCCAGGTACACGAACACCAGCAGCGCGACGAGCTGCCCAAGCGTCCCCAACGCCGCAAACAGAACGAGCGTGCCGATCGCGACCACCATCGCGGCAAACCAGCAGAGCAGCCACAGCGATGGGAAGTCGGGTGAATTCATCCCGAGGATGACGGTCGCCGCGAACAGCATCAGCCCGGTGAGGACCACCGTGAGCACGGCGGCCATGACCCATTTCGAGATCAGGGTCTGAAGGCGGCTGATCGGGACGGGCTGCCGCTGGCTCCACATCGGTCCGACCTCAGTGGTTGCGTATCCGAGCACAGCATCGATCGAGGTGCCGACGATCACCGCGCCCAGAAATCCACAGAACGTGGTCAGCAATGCGATGTAAGAAAGCGCTCAGGCCGAGCGCCGAGTGCGGCGGCACAGGCCGGTAAGCAACGACCGACACCGTGACCGGATCGGCGAGGACGGCGCTGGGCGCCGCCCCCGCGGGATCGACCGAGCTGACCGCAATCAGCTTTTGGCCGATCGCTCCCGATGCGTGCGACAGTGCCGGCTGGAGCACGCCTGTGGCCAAGCTCACCGCCAGCGTGCCCGCCCGAGGGTTTGTCAGCAGCTCGACTGCCGGTTTCGACGTCGCGCTGGACACGCCCGTGAGAGCCAGCAGATTGTTGGTGAATCCGGGCGGGATCACGACGGCGGTGTATTCCTTACCGAGGTCCATCTGACGCTTCGTCTGCGCCAGCGTCGAGGGGCGTAGAGCCAGCCGGCTCGACACGACCGGCGAGCCGATCAATCCCGAGGCGATCTGCACGCCGAAATTGACCGGCTGTCCAGCGACATTGGCCCCGGCGTCCTGGTTGACGACGGCCACCGGGAGCCCGTGCAGGTGCCCCGTTGGATTGACGACTGAGCCGAAGTAGACGAGCGTCATCACGGCGACGAGGAGGACCACCACAACCACGGGCGGAAGCCACACAGAGCGGACCTTGAACGGGTCCGACCACCGCAGCGGGGTGGGGGCATTCGATGGCTCGGGCGTGCTCATCGTGCCTGGGGTACGCGTGCGCGCCACCCAGTCGCCGGACCGATCTCCTGCGCGATCGTCTCGAGCATACGGGCGTTGTACATGATCCCGATCTCGTTCGTCACAGTCAGCAAGAGTTCGCGCGGCGAAGTGATCGCGATGACGCGGCGTGGACCCCGCGGGATGTTAGGGATGTGAGAGTGTTGAAGCCGATGGGCGGAACGGTTGGTCTGGTGCTCTCGGGCGGCGGCGCGCGGGGAGCGTATGAGTTCGGCGCGCTGGAGGTGCTGGCGCCCGTTTTGGACGCGCCGCCGCGCGTCATCGTCGGCACGAGCGCCGGCGGGTTGGGTGCCGCGTACCTGGCCGCAAATGCGCAGCATGGGCTCGAGACGGCCGCGCGCGCTGGCGCGGAGCAGTGGCTCGCGGTCGAGATCGGCGACGTCATCGGCCCGCTGTGCTCGCCGCGTGAGCTGGCTCGCGTGCTGCTGTACGGGCTCGAGCTGGTGGGTGTCCGCGCGCCGGCGCCGCCGAGCGCGCTCGACACCAGCCCACAGCCGGAGACGATCGCGGCCATGATCGACTTCGAGCAACTGGCCCGCAATGTCGAGGACGGCACGCTCGCGAGCGCGGCCGTCGTGGCCACGGCCTACGCGACAGCGCGAAGCGTGGTCTTTCACCATGGCGGCGTGTCGCCGCCGCCCGATAACCAACGCGGGATCGACTACCTCGCGACCCGGCTGGCGGTGGAGCACGTTCAGGCTTCGGCCGCGATCCAGTTGCTGTTCCCGGCGGTGCGGGTCGGCGATCGCTGGTATGGCGACGGCGGCGTGCGGCTCAACACGCCGTTGAAGCCGGCGCTTAGGCTGAAGGCCAAGCGACTGGTCGTGATCGGACTGAACTCTGTTGCTGGGCCACCGCTCGACTACGACGGGCGTCGACCGGATGTCTTCGACGGCGCCGCAGCCGTCGCCCAGTCCTTGCTCGCTGACCAGCTCGCACACGACGTCGACACGCTGAGCACGATCAACGAGGACGTGAAGAAGAGCAGCAACAGGATCACGCACGTGTGCGTGCCGTACATGTTCGTCGCGCCGACGGACCGGCTCGAGATCGGGCGCCTCGCGAGCGACGTGTACAACCAGTACTACGCGGGCGCCCGCGGGCTGCGTCACAACCGCGAGCTGTCGCTGCTCGGGCGGCTGCTGGACGCCGGACGCAACGCGGTCCGCGGCGATCTGCTGAGCTACTTGTTCTTCGCTCCGGAGTTCATCCAGCCGCTGATCGAGCTCGGCCGGCGTGACGCCCATGCCTGGCTCGATCACCAGGGTCGCGGTCATCCCTGGCGCACCGAGCACCCCTGGCCCGCGACGGCGCCGGCCGACTGACCTCACCCCCGGCCCCGTCAGACGCGACATTTTGCGCTCGGGCCGATCGCCCCGTCAGAATCGGTGGTCGTGGATCCGCGCAACAGTCCGTACGCCCCAGGGGCCGGCACGCGCCCGCCGGCGATCGTCGGCCGCGAGGATCTCGTCGAGGAATTTGCGGTCACGCTCGATCGGCTGGACCAGGGCAGGTCGGCCACCGCTCCAATGCTCTCCGGGCCGCCCGGGATGGCTCCGCGTTACCGGCGCCTTGCTCCACTGTCGCCGCAGGACGCGGCGCGCGCTCTGGCCGAGCCCGGCCCAAGCCGAAGGTGTGGACCTCGAACCCGAGGCCGTCGCCTCCGCGATTGACTACTGCGAAGGCAGCCCCTGGTTACTGCAGCTCGTGGGAGCGGCCGCGTGGGACAACGCGAGACAGTCGCCGATCGACCCTTCACGCCGTCGAAGCGGCCCGCGAGCTGACACAACAGCAGCTCGACGAGTGGTACTTCCCGCTTCCCGCGACTGCTGCGCAACCTGACGCAGCGACAATTGGCCATCCTGGCCAGAATGGCGGAAGGGGGCGCCAACGGTCCGGTGACGATGGCCTCGATTGAGCAGCTCAGCGACAACGAGGCAGACTGGATGCAGCTGTCAGGGTGCTCTCTGCGCTCGATCCGTTGTTCGTTGCGCCGGGCGGGGTTCAAGGCGCCGTGGTCGAGCGCGAACGATCGTCCCTCGACGCGGAACTCACACACGTTGTTGGTCCCACCATGGAGCAGAACCGGGTCCGCCAGCTGACACGCTTCATGCTCGAGGTCCCCAACGCCGACACGGTTGATGTCTGGTCCGACGCACGCATCTGGGATGAGCTCACCGAACGGCTCCACGCGGAGGCTGAGCCCGACATCGCGCAGGGCGCGCTGGTCGAGCGGGATGTGCTCGACCTGCGCGTCCGCGTCGCCCAGCCGATGCACGACCGACGCGTGTTCCTGGCCGGAGACGCCGCGCACCTGATCACCCCGGCCGGAGGCAAGGGCATGAACCTTGCCATTCAAGACGCAATCGAGCTGGCTTGTGGCCTGCGAGAGCGATACGGGCCAGACCGCACCGCGCAACGTCTCGCCGGCTACTCCGCGACGCGGCTGGCGGCGATCTGGCGCACACAAGAGTTCTCACACTGGATGCTCACGTTGCTGCACGCCGGCGTCAGCCAGTCGCGACACGACACAGACGATCGGGCGGGAGTGCAGCCGAGCGACTTTGCATACGAGCTCAGGCGGGCCCGGCTGCAGGAACTGATCGGCAATCGGCAGTTGAGCCGGTGGTTCGCATACGCATACGCGGGCGTCGATCTCTGACTCAGAGCGCGACAACGCAGTCGCTCTCGGCAAGCCGCAGAGCCACCTCCGCCGGTGAGGTCCATGTGCCGCCGACCTTCAGCAGGTCCTCGTCGATCGCCCCACGGGCGACGGCGCAGCCCTTTCACACGAAGATCGGCACCGAGTGATCGCGCAGCTTGGCTAACAGCTCGCGCACCGGCGGCACCCCGACACCTTCCAGCTCCTGGGCCGTGTGGCCGACGATCAGCTCGGTCGCGTCGCCAGTGAGGATGACCGACACCTCCTGCCCCACCTCGAGCGATCCGTTCGCCGCCAGGTGAAGCGGCATCGACACCCGGTTCGGATCGGCGCTCCCGGCGGTAGCGACATAGGCGATCGAGAAACTACGACACCGTAATCGATTGGTTTGAGAAGCAGTTGTTCCCAAGGGTCGTCTCCGCGACGATCGGAATCACATCGTTCGCGCAGGCCAGCAGGTGGTAGGTGCCCGGCGCGATCGTCGGGATCGTGAGGCTGGTGGCGTGTGTGGGGGAGAACTGACCGTCAGGCACGAGCGCCGGAACCGCGGTGCCTCCCTTGATCAGGACGTCGCCCGGCGACTTCGTGGCGTCTTTTGACAAGTAGTAGCGCGTCTCGGTCGCAGCGCTCGAGCCGCTGCCGAGATTCTTCGCAACGTCGACGATCGACAGCGTCCCGCCGACCGCCAGGCGCCCCGGCGCGGCGATGGCACCGGTCACCGCCAGATCTGCGCAGCCGTCCTTGGGATCGCCGAACCAGGCGACGCGGTCCTCGGACACGGACCTCGCGCCCGATTTCTGGATCGACCAGGCGGTCGCGAGGAACGTGTTCGGGCAGCCCGCGTACGCGTGCACCGACGCGTAGTCGCCCCACACGTTCGCGGTCGGCGTCTTCTTCCCGGGCATGCTTGCCACCCCGGTGGCCAGCTTGTGCAGGCCGATCGACGACCAATTTGACGGGTCCTTGACGATGAACGCGTGCGGCGAAGGGAATTGACCGCCGCCCATGCTGTAGACGATGACTCCGACGTCGCCGCGGCTGTTCACTCCGACCGCGGGGTACGTCCACGCGAACACCGGGCTGTAGATCGCATGCTCGGTGACGCTCTTGAGACTGCCGGTACGGAACACGGCGACCCGGACCTGCGGGAAGGCAAACTGAGAATCCTGTGGCGCCGTCCACAGCCATCCCACCGTATTCCCCGATCGGAAGCCGACGGTTTGATTGCTATTGAAGCGCTTGCAGGGATCATCGCCGTCAGGTGACGGGCACCGACCGGCACCGCGGGTGTTGGGGGCGAAGTTGTTCACGTCGCGGTCGACGTTTGACAGCTTCGTCGAGCCGTCGTCCACCGAGTAGATCCGCAACTCGTCGCCCTTGGCGGAGTTGTTGATGTGCTCGGCGAAGTACATCGTCGAGCTTGCATGTTCGACTGGCGCCATCGAGTTTGCGTTCGGGAGGTGCCAGGCCATGTGGCGAGGCGGCTTGCAGTGACCGTGGTGCATCTCGTCGAGCTTGTCGAGCGGGAAGCGGAAGATCTCCACGCCCAACGACGTGCCCTTCAGCGTGTGGACGTCCGTCGACAGGTACAGGAACTTGTTCGTCGAGGAGATCTTGTTGAAGTCGAACCACGCCGTCTTCTTGATCGCCGGGAACTGGCTCGGTCGCAGCACGATCTGGCAGGCCTGCCCTGCCAGCAGCTTCTGCTGGTTCTGGAACACGCGGATGGTGAGCGCGTTCTCCTTCGTGGGATTTCCGACGCCACACGCGATCCCGGCGCAATCGTCCTGGATGAGCCAGAAGAACAGCGTGTGCCCACCGCGCTCGACGCTGTACGCCAGCTGATCGCAGCATGCGAAGTCACCCTTCGCCGGCTTCTTCCCCGGGTTGAGCGCCAGCGTCGCCGGCCACGTCTGCCCATCGTCACTGGACAACGTTGCCCAGGTGTTCCCGGTGGCGAGGATCACGTTTCCGCCGTTCGCCGCCGTTGGCTCCTGCACCGCTCCACCGGCGACCGGCTGCGACACGGCGTTGCGGAACATCTTCAACGGGGCGAATCCGCCGGCGCCCGTGGTGCCGTCGCTCGTCGGCCCCTCCGTCGGCTTGTAGGGCTTGTCAGGCGGGTCCGCCGGTTGACGTTCCCGTTCGCTTTCGAGCTCAGGGTTGGGATCCTCGGGATGAATCTGGCGTGGGTTCACGGCTTGGCCCACCGTGAGCGTCTCGGACGTTCCGGTCAGCTGGCCAGACGTGCCGGTCACGGATGGCTGCGTGCTCGCCCGCCGGGCGATGCCCACCGATGCGAGCGACAGGTCGACGACGACAGCAACGACGAAGAGCGTGAAGACACGCGTCAGCGACGTGGATCTCATGACCGATTCCCCCCCTTGTCGGGCAGCTTGCGGAGCAGTGATGAAGTGGGCATCCCCGAGCCCTCGATCACTCGCCGGCACCCTAGCCGCCAGGGCCCGTGGTTGCACCGGGAGAACCCCTAGGCTTTAGCGCAGCTGATCGTCCGCGCTGGGGCGCGAGAGGGCGGCGACGAGCTGCGGGCGCGAGTGCACGCCGAGCTTTCGATAGATCTGTCGCAGATGGAACTCGATCGTCTTCGGCGTCAGGAACAGTTCCGAGGCGATCTCCCGGTTCGACGCTCCGCGCCTCACGGCGGCGGCGACTCGACGCTCCTGAGGCGTGAGCGCGAGGCCGTCGGCGCTCTGGCGCCGGCGCCCACCGGCGGCGCGCAGCTCGTCCCTCGCCTGGCGGGCCCACGCCGTCGCCCCCAGCCGCTCGAACCCGGCGAGCGCCTCGCGCAGCCGGTCGCGCGCTTCGCTGCGCCGACGAGCGCGGTGCAGCCTGCGGCCCAGCGCGAGCAGCGTTCGCGCTCGCTCGAAGGGCATCGGCCGCAGGTCATCGAGGGCAAGTGCCTCGGCGAACGCCTGATCGAACCCGGTCTCGAGAATGCCGCGGCAACGCGCCATCGCGGCGCCCGCGACCGGGCTGTCGCTTGATGCCGCCTGTGGCGCGAGCATGGCGAGTGCACGCCGCGCGTCCTCGTGGCGGCCCGCGCGTGCGTACGCCTCCACCATGTCCGGTAACCAGGGGACATTCGTCGGCTCCTCGATCCCGCGCCCGCGCACGAGCCGCTCGACCACCTCGAGCTCGGCGATCGCGTCCTCGACCCGACCGGCACTCAACGCGAGGAATCCCAGGGCGGCGTGCACGTGGCGCAGGCCCGCGGTGATCTGCTCCCGCTCGGCAATCTCGAGCGCGTCCAGCGCCGCCGCGCGGCTCTCGTCCTCCATCCCACGCGCTGCCAGCAGGCGCGACCGCGTGGTCAGGGCAAGGCCGTGGAGCGATGGCTGGCCCGTTTCGCCGGCGGTCCGAATCGCCTCGGCCGTGCGTTGCTCTGCTGCCTCCCAGTCTCCCAGCCGAAACGCCACGTCCGCCGCGACCAGGAGTGCGCCGCTGAGTACGCCGAGTGCGGCCGCCTCCCGCGCTCGCTCGCACAGAGCCGTGCTCTCGAGCTGAACCGGCTCGAAGTCTCCGAGGCCAATGCGAGCCCGCAGCAGGAGATGCAGCCACGGCCAGTCGGGGCCAAGCGGATCGAGCCCCCGCGTCAGTTGCGCGGCGGTGCCGAGGATCGGACGCGCCTCGGCCGCCTTGCCGCGGACGACGAGGACCCAGCCGGCCATCGTGAGCACCGCTGCGCGCACTGCGTCTGCCTCACCGTTGTCGAGCAGCGCGAGGGCCTTCCGCGCCAACTCCTCCGCTTGGAGGTGGGCGTTGATCGTCGCGGCCCCGATGGCCGCGTCCGCGAGCATCGCCGATCCCAGCGCGCGATCGTCCCGCTTGACGTCATCGGCCTCCCTGACGAGCACCTCGATCCCCTCGGTGCCGCGCCCCCGCCAGATCAGCATCCGCCCGCGAAGGTGCTGAGCCCGTCGGCGCTCGCTTCGCGGTCCCCCCTCGGCAACCCCCTCGAGCAGGGTCAGAGCCCGGTCCGGGTCACCGGCTGAGGCTGCCGCCTGCGCGGCTGCCAGCAGCCTCTGAGCAACGACGTCCGCGCCGCGCGAGAGCGCAGCCGCCCGCTGCAGCGCTGCCGCGGCGGCTGCATAGCCGCGCCGGGCCGCCGCCCTGCCCGCGAGCGCCTCGAGCTCGGCGGCCACGCTCTCGTTCGTTCCGACGGTCGCCGCGGCGAGATGCCACACCCGCCGATCGCCGTCGAGCACCCCTGCCAGCGCGGCGTGGATGCGCCGCCGCTCTGCCGGTGGCGCCGCGTGATAGGCCGCTCCGCGCACGATCGGGTGGGAGAAGCTGATCCGTCCGGGCGCGAGCCGCACCAGGCCGTGCGCCTCCGCATCGGCCAGGTGCGAGACGTCGGTGCCGACGGACACGCACGCTGCCGACACCGGAGGCAGCTCATCCCCGTCGTACGCCGCCAGCACAAGCAGGGCACGGCGGGCGCTCGCCTCGAGCTCGTTGATCCGTGAAGCGAACGCCTCCTGGAGACGCCCGGCCGGCGCGATCGGCAGCTCGATGTCCGTCATGCCGCGCCGCTGGTCCGGCGTCAGCGACGCCGCGAGCTCGACCAGCGCCAGCGGATTGCCCGCCGCCGCCTCACACACCTCGGCGGCCACCGAGGGCGCCAGATCCGGAAACGCTCGGTCGAGCAGTTCTACCGAGTCATCACGATCCAGCGGCCCGAGCGTCAATTCGGGCAGGCGGGCTTGCTCGAGCCACCCGCCACAGGGGTCTCGCACGGCGAGCGCGACGGCCAGGCTGCCGCCGGCGCGCCGAGCGACATACAGCACGCACTCGCGCGACGCCGCGTCGAGCCAATGGAGATCGTCGACGGCGACGAGCACAGGACGCGTGGCCGCCGCCGCCCGCAGCACGGCAAGCGCAGCAACGCACACCGCCAATCGGTCGCCGGGGGCGGGCGGCCCGAGCGCCACGGCGGCGGCGAGCGCGGCCGCCTGCGGCGCCGGCAACGTGGCCCGGTGCTCCAGCACCGGTGTCAGCAGGTCGGAGAGCCCCACGAACGGCAGCTCGGACTCGGTCTCCACGCCCGTGACCCGCAGCGCGGTCACGTTCGGCCCAGAGCGCTCGAGGAGGCGCTGCAGGAGCACCGTCTTGCCGATGCCGGCTGCGCCCCGGATCACCAACGCCTGCCCGTCATGGCGCTCCACGCGCTCGAGGAATGCGTCAACCCTGTCAAGCTCGGTCAACCGACCGACGACCATCACGTCAAACGTACAGGGCGGGCCCGGGCGGCGGTCGAAAACCGCAACTATGTATGTGCGTCGCTTTCGCGACCGGCGTCGTTCGTTACGGTGAACCGTCGGGTTGCGACATTCCATCCAGCGCGATCCGGCCTGGGCACGGCATAACGTGCGAGGATCGGTCATGGCCGCGACGTTTGTGCAGATAGGCACCGTGGGGGCGCTTATGGGGCAGAAGTCCGAGCCCGGCGTCGACTTTTTCACGTTGTGCAGGCCGGTGAGCGCGGCCCGCACCCCTCCGGGCGGTCGCAACCGGCCGGCCCGGACCCCGGTCCTCGTGCGTGAACCTCTCACTGCCCGTGGACCGGGAGGAGCGCGCTCGGTCATCGGATGGCCGGGGCGCACGCACGGACGCCGCGGGGATGGGGCGCCCGACAGGAAGGACATGATGCATGCGCCGCGATCCGGAGGCGTCAATCACGCGCCGGCTCGTCGGTCCGCTAGCGTTCTGAAGGGGGA
>Ga0335069_10011024_pt1 | contig 12786 bp, 9 predicted proteins | sample Lox_Sample_11_FD_206714 | JGI IMG/M metagenome (GOLD analysis project Ga0335069, IMG submission 206714) | Soil microbial communities from Loxahatchee National Wildlife Refuge, Florida, United States - Lox_Sample_1.1 | ecosystem: Environmental > Terrestrial > Soil > Wetlands | place: USA: Florida... | reverse complement strand
GAAGATCGACTTCGCCGGGCCGCGGGCCCCGCTGCTGCTCATCTCCGGGAGCGAGGACCACGTCATTCCGCCCTCGGTGGTGAGAGAGAACGTGAAGCGCCAGGACAAGGCGACGGCGCTCACCGCGTTCAAGGAATTCGCCGGCCGCTCGCACTACATCTGCGGCCAGCCCGGCTGGGAGGAAGTGGCCGACTACGCCCTCGACTGGGCGCTCAAGCCTCGGGAAGTCTACGAGGGGCTATGAGTTGAGGTGGGGGGAAACCTTGGGCGCAGCAGGGTTTGAACCTGCGACCCCTGCCGTGTGAAGGCAGTGCTCTACCGCTGAGCTATACGCCCGGACTGCAAGGCGGGCATACGTGCCAGACCCCGCCCTCGGCTGTCAATCACTTGAGGGCGTGGACTTCAGCAGCCGGTCCAGGCGGTCCTCCAGCTCGCGGGTCCGCCGCTTCAGCGACGACAGCTGCTTTCCCACCTTCCCGAAGTCGCTCTTCGCCGCCAGCTGGAGCGCGTGCATCAGCTCCTCCTGGCCCCGGTCTAGCACCTTCTTCCCGCGCTGCACCCGCCCCACCGCCTGGGCCACCCACTGGGCCCGCTGCTCGTCGGCCATCAGCCGCTCGAACGCCTTGTGGGACATCCCCAGCGCCTGCGCACGCAGGCTTTGCTTGACCATGCCGTCCCTCACTCGTCGACGAACCGGGTCTCCAGCCTCGACAGCACCCGGGCCACGATGTCCTTGTAGCGCATCCGCTCGAGGATGGGCTGCACGTCCCCGTCCACCCGCAGCCGACGCTGGAGAATCGCCTGCACCGGGTCCACGCTGCCAAGCAGGAGGCCCTTCCACACCGAGTACGGCGCGCGGATCCGGTACGCCGGCTCGAACTCGTCCAGATCGTCCGGGTCCGCCAGCACGCGCAGCTCGGCGATGCGCCCGGCGCGCGGACGCACCCAGGCCACGAAGTGCGTCTCCAGCTTGCCCGGCTCGGCCTCGATCACCACCCCGAAGTCGCCCGTCCAGCCGCGACCCGCGGCCACGCTTTCCGGGTCGGCGTTCACCATGGCCATGGCCGCTTCGGCCCAGCCGCGGGAGGGAAAGACCGGCATGGCCCTCTCTACCTCAGTCGCGACCGAGGATGCGGCGGATGCTCCGGAAGAGCCCGCTGTCGGTCTGCGCCGTCGCACCCACTGGCCGCGCCCGCGCCGCCTTCTCCTCGGCGAGCAACCGCTTCAGCGTGTCCGGCGTGTCCCGGGTGGCCAGCGCCACGTGCCGCGGCCCGGTGCTCAGCTCCACCACCACCTCGAGCAGGCACTCCTCGTTCAGCCGGAAGTCGATCCGCCGCCCCGCGGCCGAGGCCGGCACCTTCACCGTGCCCAGGTACTCGTTGTCGACGATGAACTCCGAGTCGCCCTGGAAGATGTCCAGCTCGATGACCGGGCTGTCCTCCTTGGGCCCCGGCAGCCGGAAGCTGGTGGTGAGGGGAATCACCGAGTTCTTGTCGATGATCTTCCGGAAACGGCCGTTGGCCATCGCGAAGCCGATCGGCATGGACAAGGCGTCGAGCAGGGTGACCGCGTCGATGTTCCCCAGCGACTCGGCGAGCAGCGCCGCCCCCAGCGCCACCGACTCGTCCGGGTGCACGCCCTTGCGCGGCGGCTTGCCGAAGTGACGGGCGATCTCCTGCTGGACCAGCGGCATCCGCGACTGCCCGCCCACCAGGATGATCTCGTCGATGCTCGGCTTGGCGATGCCCTTGTCCAACAGCACCCGGTCGCAGAGGTCGAAGGTCCGGTCCACCAGGTCGCGGGTCAGCGCGTTCAGCTGTTCGCGCGACAGCGGGATGCGCAGGTCCAGCGGTTTGCCCTTCCGCTCCTCGATGTAGGGCAGCTCGATCACCACGTTGGGGATCAGCGTCAGGTCGATCTTCGCCGCCTCGGCAGCGTTCTTGATCCGCTGCATGGCGATGGGGCTCTGGCTCAGGTCTATCCGGGTCTGCTGCTGGAACGTCTCCAGCACGTAGTCGATGATCCGGTTGTCGAAGTCCACCCCGCCGAGGAAGGTGTCTCCGCCCGTGGCCAGCACCTCGAACACGTTGCCGGTGATCTGCAGCACCGAGACGTCGAACGTGCCACCGCCCAGGTCGTAGACCAGGACGTTCTGATCCAGCCCCCGGTTGAAGCCGTACGCCAGCGCCGCCGCGGTGGGCTCGTTGACGATGCGCTTCACCTCGAACCCCGCCAGCCGCCCGGCCTCCTTCACCGCCGCGCGCTGCAGGTCGTTGTAGTAGGCGGGCACCGAGATGACCGCCTCGGGACAGGGGCCGCCGAGGAACTGCTCCGAGATACGCTTGGCGTGGCCGAGGATGAACGCGCCGATCTGCTCCAGCGAGTAGGTGGTCCCGCCCAGGTTCACCGCCACGTCGCCCTTGCTGCCCTCGAGGATCTCGTAGGTGAAATACTCCTTGAGCTCCTGGACGACCCGGCTCGCGTACTGCCGGCCGATGAGCCGCTTGGTCCCGTAGATGGTGTTCTTGGGATTGACCACCATCTGGTCCTTGGCCATCTTGCCGACCAGGAGGTCGCCCTTGTCGCTCAGCGCGACCACCGACGGCAGCACCAGATTGCCCCGGTCGGTCGGCACCACCTTGGGGATGCGGTTGCGCACCGAGGCCACCAGGGTGTTGGTGGTCCCGAGGTCGATCCCGACGATGCGCGGCTTCTCGGACATGGGGGTCGAGCCCTCGACTTTACGCGGGGAGCCGTCACCCTCCAACAACCGCCCCGCGGGGGGTTTCTTGACGACCGTTCGGCCGAGGTCACGATGTGGCGCCTCCGTGCCCCGTCTCCTCGCCGCCTGTGCCGTCCTCGTGTGCGCCGCGTGCGCCACCACGCGCTCAGGTGTTCCGCCCACCCCTCTCGGCCAGGAGCCCTCGGTCCAGGGTGACCCGGCGTCCAGTGTCGAGACTCGGTGGCGGGTGGTGGCGTCCGCCCGTCGGCTCCTCGGGCAGACCGCGGTCCAGTGGCCTGGACAGCGCTTCCCGGACGACTGCAGCGGCCTGGTGCTCGGGGTGTACGCCAGCGTCGGATTGCCGCTCACCGGGTCCGCCCGCCCGGGCGACAACGGTGTCACGGCGGTGTGGCGGTGGACCTCGGCGCGAGGACGACTCTTCCGTACCGGCCGCCCCGACCCTGGCGATCTGGTCTTCTTCCACGACACCTACGACCGGGACCACGACGGCAAGCTCGACGACGGCCTGACCCACATCGCGCTGGTGGAGAGCGTGGACGCCGACGGGACCATCTCCATCATCCACCGCGTCAGCCGGGGCGTGATGCGCTACCGCATGAACCTCGAGCGACCCACGCTGCGCAGCGACCCCGGGTCCGGCCGCGTGCTCAACGACTGGCTGCGCGGCTCCTCCGGGACGGGGAAGCCGGTGCTCACCGGCCAGCTCTTCGCCGTCTTCGGCGCCGTGCTCCCCCCTGCGCCCGAGGGAGTCCGCTCGCCGCTCCCGGTCCTCTCGCCGCAACCGCAGGGCGGAGACATCTGACTCAGGATCCGGGGAGCGCCCCCTCGAGCACGTAGAAGTGCTCGCCGGCGGGTTCGATTCGGATGGTGAACGTTCCCTCGAGCCCCTCCAGCGCCTCCGTCCCGGAGTCCGGCACCACGGTGATCAAGAGCTCCTGCTTCCCGTTCGCCATCACCCCGCGGTGGACGAGGGCGAAGCTGCCGCGCCGGCCGAGCAGCGTTCCCGTCACCCGCTCCACCGCGACGTAGGCGCCGGAGCCCTTCCGGGCGCCCATCGCGGTCAGCATCTCGCCGCGCGAGGTCCCCTCGAGCTCGCCGTGGAGCACCTTCTCCAGCGACATCCGCCCCAGCCCGGTGCCGGCGTCGTCGGCCACCGGAGCGATCTTCACCTCGAAGCTGCCCGATGCACGCACCGTCTGCACGCGTTTCCCTCCGTCCGGCGTGGCAGCGCCCGCTCCGGCGACGGGCCCGAGCCAACCACCAGGGCGCCCACCAGCGCCAGCTCCCACTTCGTGGCTGCCCTCCGCGGCCCAGAACGCCACCGTCGACACCCTCCCCTGCGAGCAGAGGGCGGGCGGCCCCGTCCCGGAGGACGGCGGCTGTGACGATTACTTGCCGCGCTCCTGGTCGATGAGCGCCTGCGCCAGGACGTGCTTCGGGTTCAGCGCCACCGCGGCGTCGAGCTTTGACAGCGCCGCGTCCCGCTGACGCAGGTTGAGGAGCAGGCGCCCGGCCAGCACGTAGGGGCGGATGAACGTCGAGTCGCGGGCCAGGAGGTCGTTCATCGACTTCACCGCCTGCTCGACGCTGTCGGGGGGGGCGCTCTTCGCGCTCAGGACGTACTCGGCATACGCCACCTCGGCCCATCCGTCCTTCCCGCCGAGCTGCCGGTAGCGCTCGGCGTCGGAGATGGCGCGCTCGGCGCGGCCGGCCACTCCGGCGAACACCGCATCGGCGCGCAGCCGGGATCGCTCGTCGTCCACGGTGCCGGGCGGCAGCCGGTTGAGCGCATCGCGGGAGGCGTTCAGCCTGGACTCCAGCGCGTTCACCGCGTCCACCATCGGGTCGGTCTGCTTCCGGAGCTGTTCGAGCCGCGTTCGAGCCGCGTCCGCCTGGGCCTTCCAGTCCGCGGGTGTCCTCTCCGCCTCGAGCCGGGCGAGCTGCGTGGTCAGCGCCTCGGCGTCCGCGAGCCCCCGGCGGAGCAGCGCACGCTGATCATCGAGCTCCAGCGTCTGGGCCAGCGCCTGCGTGGCGCGGGCGCCCACCCAGTGGGGGTACCGCTCGACCAGCGCGTCGAGGACCTTGAGCGCGGCCGCCCGTGACTGCGGGTCGTCGCGACGGAGGCGCACGAAGGCGGCGTCCCGGTCGGCGCGGACCGACGCAGGGACGGCCGCCCGGCCGGTGAACCAGCTCCACCCCCCGTACCCGACTCCGCCGAGGACCAGGAGCCCCAGGAGCCCCCAGATGGCCCGGCGCCTGCGGCGGCGGAGCTGCGCGGCGAGCGCTCGTTCGGCCGGGTCCGGCCGCGTGGGCCGCGAGGGCCCCACCCCCGGTACGGGCAGCGGCTCGGGCCCAGTGCCCGGGAGATCCAGCGACGGCACACCACCTGCGAGGAGCTGGTCCTCGGGCATCGGCGGCAGGTCCAGTCCCTCGGGACCGGGCTGCGCGGCTGCGCCACCGAACACCGCCGTCCGCATCGCCGGGGAGGGCTCGGGCGGTGCGGGGGGGCGAGCCGGGGAACCACCAAAGACCTGCGTCCGGTTCGCAGGCGCGGCGCCCGCCCCGAAGACCTGCGTCCGGTTGGCTCCCGCCGACGGGCCCGGGCGAGCCGGAGGGGTCGCGCCCGAGCCGAACACCTGCGTGCGCGCCGGCTCGGCCGTGCCCGACCCGAAGACCTGCGTCCGCCCCGCACCCGGAGGTACAGCGGGGGCCGGGGCATCGGCGGAGCCCGAGCCGAACACCTGAGTGGACGCGGACGGCGGCGGCCTCTGGCCGTAGGCCTCGGTGCGGATCGGCCCCGCGGTCCGGGCAGCGCTCCCGAAGGGCAGCGTCCCCGACGGCGGGCCCTGCTGCCCCTGGCCCGTCGGTGCGTCGCCGCCCCGCTGGGCGGTGAAGACCAGCCCGCAGCGCGTGCACTGCACCGGAGCCCCGCCCGTGGGGACCAGCCGGTCATCCAGGGCGTAGCGGGTGTGGCAGTTGGGACAGGCGATCTGCACGGAGGGCGGACGGAAGCGTTAGCAGGAAAGGTTTCAGGGATCGAGTTCGGTGGCCTGCTGCAACGTCCTGAGCCGGGCGGGACCCACACCCTTGACCGCGTCGACGTCGCCCCAGCTGCGGAAGGGTCGCGCCTGCACCAGTTCGTGCGCCGCCACCGCTCCCACACCGGGGAGCCGCGCCAGCTCGGCCTCCCCCGCCCGGTTCAGCGGGAGCCGGAGCCCCAGCGCGACCCGGACCGCGGCCGGCGGTGCCCCGCCCTGGTCGCAGCGGGCAACCCCGAGCGCGCCCTCACCCGACCAGCGGACTCGTTCCGGAGGACAGTCCAGCGCCGCGGCCGCGTCCGGCCAGCGGGCCTGGGCCCACCACCCGGCCCCCAGCGCCGCGAGCAGGGCGAGGGCCAGCGCCGCGGTGCGCCCGTGCCTCACGGGGCCGGTGCCGCCGCCGGGCGGTCCAGCCCGAACGCGCTGTGCAGCCCCCGCACCGCGAGCTCGGTATACTTCGCCGCGACCACGCACGAGACCTTGATCTCCGAGGTGGAGATCATCTGGATGTTGATGCCCTCCTTGCCGAGGACCTCGAACATCCGCGCCGCCACGCCGGAATGGTTTCGCATCCCGACGCCCACGATGGAGATCTTGGCGATCTGATCGTCGCTCTCCACCGCCCGGAGCCCGAGCTCCGGCACCAGCCGGTCCATCACCTCCCGGGCCGCCGCGAAGTCCGCCCGGCCGACGGTGAAGCTCAGGTCGGCCCGTCCGTCCTGCTGCGCGGTCTGGACGATGATGTCCACCACGATGTGCCGTTCGTCGAGCGCCCCGAAGATTCGCGCCGCCACCCCGGGTCTGTCCGGCACCCCGCGGAGCACCAGCCGGGCCTCGTTCCGGTCGTAGGTGATGCCGCTGACCAGCACGTCCTCCATCGCCGCGTCCTCCTCGCACACCAGCGTTCCCGGGTCGTCGCTGAAGGACGACTTCACCCACAACGGGACCCGGTACTTCATCGCGAACTCCACCGAGCGGATCTGCAGCACCTTCGCCCCGAGCGACGCCTCCTCCAGCATCTCCTCGTAGCTGATGCGGTCGAGCTTCCGCGCCGCGGGGCAGACGTTGGGGTCGGCGGTGTAGACTCCGTCCACGTCGGTGTAGATCTCGCACCGCTCGGCGTGCAGCGCCGCCGCCAGCGCCACCGCGGTGGTGTCCGAGCCGCCGCGGCCGAGCGTGGTGACGTTGCCCGCCTCGTCGATGCCCTGGAACCCGGCAACCACCGCCACGTCGCCGCGGGCGAGCGCGGCGCGCAGCGGCTCCTCGTCGATGCGCTTGATGCGCGCCTTGCTGAACGTGCTGTCGGTCACGATGCGGCACTGGTGCGCGAGGAAGCTGCTGGCTCGCCCGCCCGCGGCCTGGATCGCCAGCGAGAGGAGCCCGATGGTCACCTGCTCCCCCGTGGCGATCACCACGTCCTGTTCGCGCTCGCTCGGCCGCTCGTTCACCGCCTGCACCAGCTTCAAGAGGCGGTTGGTCTCCCCGGACATGGCCGAAACGACGACCACCAGGTCATGCCCCGCCGCCCGCGTCCGGAGACACCGCCGTGCCACGGCCCGGATGCGCTCCGGGTCCGCGACCGACGTGCCCCCGTATTTCTGAACCCACAGTGCCACGCTACAGTCGCTCCTCCATGCCCTGCGTGCAGAAGGCGCGCCACCTTAGACGCAGAACCGCGCCTCGGGGTACCTTGCGCCGCCCATGACGGACCGGCGATTGCTCCTGGACGGCGAGACGCTGACCCTGGAGGGGATCCGCGAGGTGAGCCGCGGCGGCTGCCACGTTGCGCTCGCCCCCGAGGCCCTGGCGCGGGTGGAGCGGGCGCGCGCCCTGGTGGACCGCGTCGCCGCGGGTGAGGCCGCGGCGTACGGCATCAACACCGGCTTCGGCACCCTTGCCGAGGTCCGCATCGACCGGAAGGACCTCCGGACGCTCCAGCGAAACCTCCTTCTGTCCCACGCCGCCGGGGTCGGGACGCCGCTGCCCATCCCCGAGGCGCGGGCGCTCCTGCTCCTCCGCTGCAACGTGCTGGCAAAGGGCCACTCCGGCATCCGACCCAGCACGCTTCAGCTCGCGCTCGACATGCTGAACCGCGGCGTCATCCCGGTCGTCCCCGAGCGCGGCAGCGTCGGCGCCTCGGGCGACCTCGCGCCGCTCGCCCACCTGGCCCTGGTGCTCATCGGCGAGGGCGAGGCCTTCGTCGGCGGCGAGCGGCTCCCGGGCCGCGCCGCGCTGGCCCGCGCCAGGCTCGAGCCGGTGGTGCTGGAGGCGAAGGAGGGCCTGGCCCTGGTCAATGGCACCCAGGCGATGTGCGCCGTGGGCGCGCTGGCGCTGCTCCGCGGCGAGTCGCTGGCCGAGACGGCGGACCTCGCCGGGGCGATGACCCTCGAGGGCCTGCTCGGGAGCCACCGGCCGTTCAGCGCCCAGATCCAGGCAGCGCGGCCCCACCCGGGCCAGGTCGCGGTCGCCGAGCACCTGCGCGCCCTGCTGCGCGACTCGGAGATCGTCGAGAGCCACGCCGATTGTTCCAAGGTTCAGGACCCCTACTCGCTCCGCTGCATGCCCCAGGTGCACGGGGCGGTGCGCGACGGACTCCAGCACGCCCGCCGCGTCCTCTCCATCGAGGTGAACTCGGCCACCGACAACCCGCTGGTCTTCCCGGGCGAGGACCTCATCGTCTCCGGCGGCAACTTCCATGGCCAGCCGGTGTCGCTCGCCCTGGACGTGCTGGCCATCGCCTGCACCCAGCTCTCGGCCATCAGCGAGCGGCGGGTGGAGCAGCTGGTCAACCCCGCGCTGAGCGGGCTCCCGCCGTTCCTCGCCAAGAACTCGGGCCTCAACTCCGGCTTCATGATCGCCCAGGTCACCTCTGCCGCGCTGGTCGCCGAGTCGCGCGTGCTGAGCCACCCCGCCTCGGTGGACTCCATCCCCTCCTCGGCCGGGCGCGAGGACCACGTGAGCATGGGGATGACCGCGGCGCTCAAGGCCCGGCAGGTCGTGGACTTCGCCCGGACCTGTCTCGCGGTCGAGGTGCTGGTCGCCGCCCAGGCGCTCGACCTCCGCAGGCCGCTCCGTGCCGGGCGAGGCGTGGCCGCAGCCCACGCGGCCGTCCGTGAGGTCGTCCCCACGATGGAGGAGGACCGGGAGATCCACCGCGACATCGAGGCGGTCTCGGCGCTCATCGACTCGGGGGCGCTCCTGGCCGCGGCCCACGCCGCATGACCGCTCCCCCCGAGCGGGAGGCGCCGGCCCCGCGCCCCACCGGTCCAGGCGAGACCGAGGTCGCCGAGGTGCGCGCCCGCATCGCCGCGCTCGAGCGCGAGGCGAGGTCGCTGGAGCCGGACCCGCGGAGCGCGCGCCTCTACCACGAGCTCGGACTGCTCTGGGAACGTCCGCTCGGAAACCTCCGCGCCGCCGCCGCCGCCTTCCAGGCCGCGTACCGGCTGGCGCCCCGCTTCGTGGAGAACCTCCGCTCGGCCCGGCGGATCTTCTCCGACGTCGGGAACTGGCCCATGGTGCTCCAGCTCCTCGACGCCGAGCTGGCCGCGACCGAGGGCCCCCGGATGCGCGCCGCCCTGCTGTTCGAGAAGGCGGAGGTGCTCGCCGACCGGCTCGACCGGTGGGACGACGCCACCCAGGTGCTCGCTGCCGCGCTCGAGCTCGAGCCGGCGGACCTGGGCCTCCTGGTCCAGGCCGAGGGGATGCTCGCTGCGCACGGCGACGTGGCGGGCCTGCTCCGGGTCCAGGTCCTCCTCGCCCGCGCGCTGCCCGACCCGCGCCTGGCCTCGCACGCGCTCCAGACCGCCGCCACCCTGCACGCCCGACTCGGCCAGCACCAGGACGCGCTGGGCCGCTGGCGCGAGGCTTTCGTGCTCGACCGGAGGGACCCGGTCACCCTCGGCGCGCTCCGGCGGGCCGCCGAGACCTCGGGAGACGACGAGGCGCTCATCGCCGTGCTCGCCGCGGAGGCCGAGCTGGGTGGCCCCACCTCGGTTCCGGCGTACACCGCGCTCGCCCGCGCCTACGTCCGCCAGGAGCGGTCCGAGGACGCCGTCGCCGCGCTCAACGCCGCCCGCCACCAGAACCCCGAGGACACCGCCGTCCTCACCGCGCTCGCCACTCTCCACGAGTCGCTGAACCGGCCCGAGGAGCTGGCCGACGTGCTCGCCTCGCTCACCGCCTCGGTGCGCGACGAGCGCGAGTGGCTCACCATCCAGCTGCGGCTCGCCGCGCTCCTCGAGGATACGCTCCACCGCGACCCTCAGGCAGTGCAGCGCTACGAGGCGGTGCTGGCACGGGTGCCGGGCCATCCGGCGGCGCTCGCCGGGCTGGGGCGGCTCCACGCCAAGACACAGGACTGGCCGGCCCTGGTCGCGGTGTACGACGCCGAGCTGGCCGGGGTGGGTGACCCAAGGACGCGCGCCGAGCTGCACTTCCGCTCCGCCGAGATCCTCGACGCCCGCCTGCACCGCACCGACGAGGCGCTGGCCCGTTTCCGCGAGGCGCTCCAGCTCGTCCCCGGGTACCTCCCCGCGCGCCAGGGGCTCGAGCGGGTGCTCCGGCGCGAGCAGCGCTGGCCCGAGCTCATCGCGCTCCACGAGGAGGAGCTCCTCTCCGTCACCTCCCCGTCGGACGGGGTCCCCGCCCTGGGCCGCATCGCCCAGGAGGCCGAGGAGCACCTCGGAAACCTGGACCTCGCCGCCGACGCGCTCCGCCGCGCGCTGGACCTGATGCCGGACCACCTCCCCTCCCTGGTCCACCTGGCCCGACTCGCCGAGCGCCGCGAGGTCTGGCACGAGCTGGTCCCCCTCCTCGAACGACAGGCCGAGCTGTCCACCGACCCCGCTCACGCCATTGCGCTCCGGCACCGCGCAGCCCAGGTGCTCGAGGAGCGGCTGAACGACGTGGGAGCGGCCATCGCCGTCCTCGAGCGGCTCCTCGGCGCCGACCGGACCTACCTCCCCGCGCTCCAGGCCCTGGGGCGGCTCTATGCCCGGGAGGGACGCTGGAGGGAGCTCGGGCAGATGTACCGCCGGGAGGCCGAGCTCGCCGGGCCGGCCCGCGCCGCCCAGCTCTGGGCCCGGATCGCCGACCTCGAGGAGAGCCGCCTCCTGGACCTCGACGGCGCCCGGGCTGCCTGGGACGAGGTGCTCCGGCGTGACCCCGACCACGGCGCCGCGCTCCGGGCGCTCTCGCGCATCCAGCGTGGACAGGGGGACTGGGCCGGGCTGGTGACCACGCTCGAGCGCATGGCCCGGACCCGCACCGACCCGCGGGCCCGCGCCGACGCCCTGTTCGAGGTCGCCACGCTCCAGCTGGACGCGCTCGCCGACCGCGAGGCCGCCGCCACCACGCTCGAGGCGGTCCTCCGGCTGGCCCCGGACCACATCCCGGCACTGCGCGAGCTGGAGGCGCTCTCGAGCCTCGAGGGAGGACCGGACGGGCTGCAGTCGCTCGAGCGGGCCACCGTCGCCGGGAGCCCGTCCGAGCGCCTGGCGGCGCGGCTCCGGCTGGCCCATGCGCTGCTCGCCGCCGGGCACCTCGACCGCGCCGCGGCGGTGGCCGAGTCCGCGCTCGAGTTGCAGCCGGACGACGTGGGGGCGCTCCTCCTCCTCGAGCACACCAGGGCGGCGGACCGGGCCCGGCGCGCCGAGGTGCGGCAGCGGCTCGCGGCGCGGGTGAGCGACCCGGGCCTGGCCGCGGCGCTGAGGCTCTCGGCCGAGTTGGAGCAGGGCCGGCCCCGCCTCGAGGAGCGGCTGGAGCACCTCCGTCGCGCCTTCTCGGTGGACCCCGAGGACCCGCGCACCGCCTTCCAGCTCGAGCGGACGCTACGCCAGGCCGGCGACGTCCGTGGGCTCCGCGAGCTCTACGAGCGTCGCCTGGCCGTCACCGAGGCGCCTGCGGCGCGACTCGAGCTGCATCTCCGCCTGGGCCAGCTCGGCGAGGGCTCGACCGAGACGCTCGCGCTCGCGCTCTCGGCTTACCAGGCTGCGCTGGCGCTCGAGCCCGCCGAGCTGGTGGCGCTCCAGGGCGTCCGCCGTGTCCGGCTCCGGATGGGCGAGATGGAGCCCGCCGCGCTCGCCTGGGAGGCGGAGGCAGCCGCCACCCGGGGACGGGAGGGCGCGGTGCAGGCCTGGCTCGAGGCCGGGCGGCTGTGGATGGACGTGCTCCAGGAGCCCGAGCGCGCCATCGACGCGTTCGAGCGCGTGCTGGACCTGGACCCGCTGGAGGTCGAGGCCTCCGAGGCGGTGGAGTCGCTCCTCGCACGCAAGGGCGGCGCCGCCGAGCTCGCCTCCCTCAACGAGCGGCGCGGGCAGACCCGGCTCGCGTCCGGGGACCGGCCCGGGGCGGCGGAGGAGTTCTTCAAGGCCGCCCAGGGCTGGCTGGACGGGGTGGGCGACCGCGGCCGGGCGCTGACCGCGCTCGGGCGCGCGCTCGAGGCCGAGCCAGAGCACGCCGATGCGCTCGAGCTGCGCGCGGTGCTGGCCGGCGAGCAGGGCCACTGGTCCGAGGCCGCCGAGGCGCTCGAGGCCCGCCTCCGGATCGGCGGGGACGCCGAGACCCTCGCCGCGCTCCAGCTCCGGCTCGGCATGCTCTACCAGGAGCACCTGGACCAGCCAGCCCGCGCGGTGGCGGCCTACAACGCCGCGCTGGCGTCGGTGCGTTCGGCCGAGCCGCTGGACCGGCTCGCCACTCTCCACCGTGCCTCGCGCAACTGGACCGGCGTGGTGGACTGCCTCCAGCAGCTCCGGGTGATGGAGACCCGGCCGGTGGACCGGGCCCGCACCTCGCTCCGCCTGGCCGAGGCGCTGAGCGAGGGCTTCGACGACGCCGAGCGCTCGGTCGCCGAGGCGAAGGAGGCGCTCCCGCTCCTCCTGGAGGAGCCCGAGGCGCTCGACCGCATCGTCCCGCTGTTCGAGGGGCGCGGGCGACTGGCGATCCTCCTGCAATTGCTCGACGAGCGCGCCCAGCCGCCCTGCCCTCCCGCAGCCGCGGCGCGCATCC
>Ga0335069_10011020_pt1 | contig 12788 bp, 10 predicted proteins | sample Lox_Sample_11_FD_206714 | JGI IMG/M metagenome (GOLD analysis project Ga0335069, IMG submission 206714) | Soil microbial communities from Loxahatchee National Wildlife Refuge, Florida, United States - Lox_Sample_1.1 | ecosystem: Environmental > Terrestrial > Soil > Wetlands | place: USA... | reverse complement strand
GCCGCTCTGGACCGGCAGGGCATGAAGGTGATCGCAGTGCCCAAGACGATGGACAACGACGTGCGCAACACGGAATACTGCATCGGGTTCTCCACGGCGATCACGCGCGCCATGGATGCCATCGAGCGCCAGCGCACGACCGTAGGCTCGCACGAGCGCATCGGCCTGTTCCGGGTCTTCGGCCGCGACGCGGGCTACACCGCGCTCTACACCGCCTACGTCACGTCGACCCGTTGCTGCATTCCGGAATACAAGGTAAATCTGGAAAAGCTGATCGAGATGCTGGTCACCGACAAGAAGAACAATCCCAGCAACTACTCGCTGGCGATCTTGAGCGAAGGCGCCGAGTGGGAAGGATACACGGTGAAGGAATACGGCGACCCGGACGCGTTCGGCCACCGCAAGAAGATGAGCGTCGCCGAAGACCTGAGCAACGAAATCAAGGCGCGTACCGGCGAGGAAACCATCGTCAGCGACCTGACCTACGATCTCCGCTCCGGCAGCGCCGATTTCGTCGATCGCATGGTGGCCTCGACCTTCGCCGGTATGGCCCTCGACGCCATCGGCGAAGGCAAGCACGGCGTGATGACGGCCATCAGCAACGGCTGCTTCTCGACCATGCCGATCCCCGATCCGACGCTCGGCCCGCGCAAGGTGGACGTCGAAAACATGTACAACACCGACCGCTACCGGCCGCGCTACGACCACAAGCTCGGCATCCCCATCTTCCTGACACGGGCGTGAACTGGAAGCATCTTTTCCGTAAACCCGCCGCGCAGCTCACTCCCGAGTTGCGCGCGCGGATTCAATCCTCCTTCGATGAAGCCGCAGCCGACGAAGAGCATTTTCCCTCGACCATCGACCCGCGCATCTATCATGTCAAGCTGATCCGCGAGCACTTGGGCGATCTGTCCGGGCGCCGCGTGCTCGACGTCGGGTGCGGCAAGGGGCGCTTCGCGCGGATCTTTCTGGAACAGGAACCCCGCGCGGAGATCTGGGGGCTGGACATCTCTGAAGAGATGCTGCGGCACGTGCCGGCAGGGATCCGTACGCGGGCGGGGTCGATGACCGAGCTGCCTTTCGAAGACGGCTGGTTCGATGGAGCCTATGCCACGGAGTCGCTGGAGCACGCAGTCGAGATCGATAAAGCCGTGAGCGAGATCTGCCGGGTGGTGAAGCCCGGCGGGCGCATCGCGATCATCGACAAGAACGCGGAGCATTGGGGGCGGCTGAAGACTCCCGAGTGGGAGAAGTGGTTCTCGCGGAAGGAGCTGGAACGGCTGCTCGGGAGACACTGCCAGGAAGTGTCGAGCCGGTTTATCTCTTATTGGGAAGACGTCGAGCCTGACGGGCTCTTTCTCGCCTGGCTGGCGGTGAAATAGGCGTTTTGTAGGGTAGGCCCTACAAAGGCCTAGTTCGACGAGCGGACTACGTCTTTGTAGCTCGTATTGATGAAGGCATCGACATCTTTGTGCAGCTTCTCGCGGGCTTTCTTGTCGATGTACATCATGTGGCCTGCTTCGTAATACGCGAAGCTGATGTTCTTGCGGATGGACGGCTCGAGACCCATGTGGCTCACCGTCGTCTCGATACCGTTGAAGGGCGTCGCCAGGTCGTAGTAGCCCGCCACGACCAGCACGCGCATGGTGCCCTGTTCGGTCATGGCGGAGCGCAGGGCTTCGGCGGGACCGCCCGGCTGTCCCTGGTCCCAGGGACGGACATTGCCGGTGATCGCGTAGTAAGCCTCGCTGTTCCACTTCAGCTCTTTGCGGACGTAATCCTGGAACATGGCGGAGTACGCGCCTTCGTAGCTTGCCTCGCTGGAATCGTACTCGTTGCGCTCGCCGGCGGCGTCGGCGTCCATGCCGGTGAAACGGGAATCCAGGCGGCCGACGGTCTTGCGCTTGTCGCGGAGCAGCTCCTTGAACCAGCGCTGCGGGTTGATGCGCAGGTTGGTCTCTTCGATGTATTTGGCGGAGAGGCCGGTCATGCGAGACAGGTCCTTCACCACCTTCTGATACTCGGCGGGTGAGATCTCGTCGCCTTTTTCCAGCGCCTGCGCGTATTCGCCGTGCGCGAAATCACGGGCCTGCTGCGCGATCTGCTCGATGGTCAGCTTTTGTAACTCGGGCGGCAGCAGCTTGTGATACCAGGCGGATGTGATGAACGTCGGCAGAAAGAAAATCGTGCGGTCGTCCGCGCCCCAGTTGCCGAAGCCGACGCTGCTGACCAGCACGACGCCGTTGAGATAGATCTGGTGGCGATGCTGGAGCGTGTTGGAGAGCTGCGCGCTGCGCGTGGTGCCGTAGCTTTCGCCGATCAGGAATTTCGGCGAGCTCCAGCGCTCGTTGCGCGTCAGGTACTGGTAGATGAAATCGGCGAACCACTGTGCATCCTGGGTGACGCCGTAGAACTGGGCGGGATTTTCGCCCGGGCCCGGCCGCGAGTATCCGGTGCCGATGGCGTCGATGAACACCAGGTCGGTGGCGTCGAGGAACGTGCTGTCGTTGTCGGTGATCGAATAAGGCGCAGGCATGCCGTGGCCGTCGTCGGTGAGCACGATGCGGCGCGGGCCGAGGCCCATGTGGGTGAAAAGCGAGCCCGAGCCGGGGCCGCCGTTGTAGACGAACGCGATCGGACGGCGCGCCGGGTCGGTGATGCCGTCCTTGGTGTAGGCGGCGAAGAACATGCTGGCCTTAGCGTTGCCGTTGTCGTCCTTGATGATGTAGTTGGCGGCGGTGGCCGTGTAGTTGATCGCCTCGTTGCCGATCTTGATGCTGCGGTGGGTGACCGAGGTAGTTTCGGGCGGTAGCGTACCCGTGCGTGCACTCGGGGGCGTTTCGGCGGTCTGGCCGCCGCGCCCTCCGCGGCCCTGGGGCCAGGAAGTGCAAGCGAAGGCTAACGATAAAGCGACGAGGGAAGCGATTCTCATGCGGGATATTCTATCGCGGTACCCTGAGAAGCGTGGATATCCGTCCGGCGAGGGAATCAGACCACGATGCCATCTGGCGCATTCTGGAACCGGTGATCCGCGCGGGCGAAACCTACACCCTGCCGCGCGAGATGAATCGCGAGCAGGCGCTGGCTTACTGGTTCGGAGCGGATCACGAGGTATTCGTCGCCGGGGAAGCCGGGCAGATTCTGGGCACCTACTACCTTCGCCCCAACCAGAAGGGCGGCGGATCGCACGTGGCGAACTGCGGGTATATGACCGCCGCCCACGCCACGGGGCGAGGGGTCGCCCGCGCCATGTGCGCGCATTCCCTGGAACACGCCAAGGCACGAGGTTTTCGCGCCATGCAGTTCAACTTTGTCGTGAGCAAGAACAGCCGCGCCGTCCGCCTTTGGGAGAGCCTTGGATTCGGAGTCATCGGATGCATTCCGGAGGCTTTCTCGCATCCGACTTTCGGCTATGTGAGCGCGTTAGTCATGTATCGGGAACTTTAGAGGCCACCTCGCGCCTCACGGGCACGGTTTCTTGCATGTAAACCATTCCGTTTCTACGGGGTACCGGCAGCCGTCCATTCGACCCCCGATTCCCCCCATTCAGCCCCCACAAGCACCGTACAACCAATAATTTCAACGTTTTAATGGCATTCGGTAGTCCCCCGGCATACACCTTCCCTATACTTTTGGCAAGCGCACTTGTTTGCAAAGCTGTCTGTGGAGAGTCTGTCTGCGTGCGCGACTTGGGGGAACCGAAATGCACAAGCCGATTAAGTACGCCGAAAAAGCCCTGACATATGCCGCCAATGCGGCTTGGGTGGTGTTCGACAAGGTCAACCAGATCAGTCAGAACCCGGGCTTCATTCCGACGTGGAGCGACAAGCCCTTGCTGAAGAGCTGGGAAAAGGCCAAGCCGCCACTGGGCTGGCCGCGGGAAACCGATTCGCTGTGCCCCCGATGCGTCCCCGAAATCCGCCAGGAGATTCTGGACGGCAAACGGCCGCTGGACGTGCTCTACACGGAAAAGCCCGGCGAGATCAAGGCGCAGATCATCGAGCGCGACGGCAAGATCCTGATGGTGAAGGATTGCCCGATCCACGGCCATTTCGAGGACGTGATGGCGATCGACACCGCGTTCTTCAAGCACCTGGAGCAGGTCTTCCCCGGACGCGACATCCGGGCCCACAACGACGCCCATCTCCACCATCACGGCTCTTCCACCATCACGCACGGCCGCGGCAGCGTGTTGACCATCGATTTGACCAACCGATGCAACATGATGTGCGACCCGTGCTTCATGGACGCCAACCAGGTCGGGTTTGTCCACGAGTTGACCTGGGACGACATCAAGACCCTGCTCGACAACGCCATCTCGATCAAGCCGAAGCGGCAGATGAGCGTTCAGTTCTCCGGCGGCGAACCCACGCTTTCGCCCTATTTCCTGGATGCGGTCCGGTACTCGCGGGAAGTCGGATACACCAGCGTGCAGGCGGCCACGAACGGCATTGAATTCGCCAAAAGCGCCGAGTTCTGTCGCAAGGCTGCCGACGCAGGCCTGCGCTACGCCTATCTCCAGTTCGACGGCATCGGCAACGCCGCCAACCAGCACCGTAAGGTTGGCAACCTCTTCGACGTCAAGCTGCAGGCCATCGAGAACCTGTACAGCAACGGCGTGGACATCATACCGGTCATCACCATCGTCAACGGCATCAACAACGAGCAGGTGGGGCGGATCATTCAGTTCGCACTCGATAATCCCAAGCGCATCCCGTTCCTCAGCTTCCAGCCTGTAAGCTTCACCGGCCGCGACGAGGCCGTGACCGACGAGCGCCGCGCCGCCCAACGCTACACCCTGAGCCATCTCGCACACGATGTCAAGGACCAACTGGGCATCGGCGAGCCGGCGCGCGACTGGTTCCCGATCTCCTTCATTTCCACCTTCAGCGACTGGAGCGACCTGGTCCACGGACCGCAAGCGACCTGGGGCCAGCTAAGCTGCGGCTGCCATCCAAATTGCGGCGTCGGCATGGCCGTGATGGTGGATAAGGAAACCAAGGAGCGGGCTCCAGTGACGTCGTTCCTCAATGCCGACCGGCTGGCCCGCGATGTGGCGCGCATCAACGACGCGGCGCGCAGCAAGTGGCTCTCCATCACCGGCATGGCGCTGGCGGTGGCGCGCAACTACGATCCTTTCCAAGCCCCTTCGCAGTTCAAGCTCAGCGATATGATGCGCAAGTTCGACAAGACGTTCGGCGCCACCGGCAAGAGCTACGGCAAGGTGGGCAAGGACCGCACCATGGCGGACATTCAAACGCGCCGCAATGACCGCTGGAACTTCCTGTTCGTCGCCGGCATGTGGTTCCAGGACCTGTTCAACTACGATTTCCGGCGCACCGAGCAGTGCATCATTCCCTACGCCACGCAGGAAGGCGAGATCTCTTTCTGCGCGTACAACACCGGCATCGGCTGGCGCAATATCATCGAGAAGATGCACATGACGGCCACCTTGACCAAGTGGTACGAGGAGAAGGGCCGGCACGAGATCTTCGCCGGCGGCAAGCACGTGCCGCTCAAGGAAGTCGCGCATTCGATGATGCTGCGCGACGAGATTGTGACCCTGGAAGAGCAGCACGATCTCGACGCCAAGGGCATCGCCAAGAACGCGCGCGAGGAGAAGATTCGCGCACGCGACGCGAAGTTGAAGGCCGAGGAAGATGCGCGCATGGCGAGGCTGTATCGGCAGCACATCCTCAAGGAGCAGCCCGGACCGGAGCTGGTCAGCATCGCGCCCGCCCCGGCCAAGCCCGCGCCCAAGAAGGTGGAGGAGCGGGAAGAAGTGGGCAGCTTCGGGGACTAGGAAAGTTCCAAAATTTTGCCGGCTTCCGGAGTTGCGAAAGCAGTAACCCCCGCCAGCCGACGTGCATCCTTGTACTACAAATGCAACAGGATGCTCGAATCACGCGCCGGAGCTTGCTGGCGGCCCTCGGCGTAGCGCCATTTCTCCGCGGCCAGCAGGCGCAACAGCCGCAGCAGGATACCGCCAAGTTTTCGACCAACGTCAAGGTCGTCAACCTCTACGCGAACGTTCGCGACAAGAAGGGCGAGATCGTGAAAGATCTAACCAAGGACGATTTTCTGCTCGACGAAGACGGCCGGCCGCAGACGATCCAGTATTTCTCTCAGGAAAGCAACCTGCCGCTCACGTTGGGCCTGCTGGTGGATACCAGTGGAAGCCAGCGCCGCCTGATCGGTGAAGAGCGCGATGCCAGTTCGCGATTTTTCGATGAGGTGCTGCGGCCTGACAAGGATGTTGCGTTCCTGATCCACTTCGATTTCGAGGTCGAGCTGTTGCAAGACATCACTTCGTCGCGTAGCCTGCTGCAGAAGGCGCTGAATGATCTTGAGTCTCCGGCGCAGTTGCAGCGGCGGTCGCAGCAGGGCGGGGGAGGATACCCGGGCGGCGGTTATCCGGGCGGAGGCGGCGGGTATCCCGGCGGCGGAGGAGGAAATCCGGGGGGAGGACGGGGCAGACGCGGCGGCGGCACGGATCTCTACGATGCGGTGCTGCTCGGCTCTGACGAGATCATGCGCAAGCAGAGCGGGCGCAAAGCGCTGATCATCCTTTCCGACGGCGTGGACACGGGCAGCCGGACTTCGCTGTCGAGTTGCATCGAGGCCGCGCAGCGTTCCGACACGCTGGTTTATTCGATCCTGTTCGAGGACCCGGAGGCCTACAATGGCCGCGGCGGCTACCCGATGGGCGGCATGGGGCGGAGGGGCCGCATGGGCGGTCCGATGCCCGTTCCGGGCGCGAATCACCCGGACGGCAAGAAGGTGTTGGAGCAGATTTCGCGGGAGACCGGGGGCCGGTTCTTCAGAGTGACGAAGAAAGAGCCGCTGAGTACGATCTACGCGGAGATCAACGACGACCTGCGGCACCAGTACAGCATCGGCTATTCGCCGGACGCGCCGCCCGACAATCGCGCCTTCCGCCACATTCACCTGACGACGAAGCAGAAGGGTATGGTCGTGACGACGCGCGAGGGGTATTATCCGTCGTAGCAGCTCAGGCATCAGGCATCAGGCGTCAGCTATCAGCTTTCAGCGCGGCGAATCCGCGCGCCTCGCGCGGCCAAGGCGGCATCACTCGCAACGCTTCGGGAACGGCTTCCGGCGCCGCTACTACACTCCACATTGCGCGATGCTTTTCGTCCATGAAGCGCTCGTCCACGGCGCGGTTCAGCAGCGCGACACAGGGATCGTAGAAGCCGTTCACGTTCACCAGCACCACGGGGCCGAAGAAAAGGCCCAGGCGTTTCCAGGTGATGGCTTCGAAGAGCTCCTCGAGCGTGCCGCAGCCGCCGGGAAGCGCCACGACGGCGTCGGCAAGCTCCAGCATGGTGCGCTTACGCTCGTGCATGTCGTCGACGAGGCGCAGCTCGGTGAGATTGCCGTGTCCCCATTCGAGCTCGTCCATGAAGCGCGGCAGGACGCCGACCACCTTTCCTCCGGCAGCGAGCGCGGCCTCCGCCATTCGGCCCATGGAGCCGAGCGAGCTGCCGCCGTACACGATCTGCATGCCAGCTTGTGCCAGGGTACGGCCCAGGCGGGAAGCGGCTTCGAGGTAGATCCCGGGGGAACGGGCGCTCGAGGCACAGTAGACACAGACGCTGCGGATCATCGGAATTCTCTAGAATAAACGAGAAGTGCCGGCGAAAAACGCGTACCTCGATTTTGTCCTCGAATGGCTGGCGCCGCTCGGGAGCATCACGCCGCGCAGCATGATGGGCGTCCACGTGCTTTACTGCAATGGAACCGTGTTCGCGCTGGTCGGCAAGGGCACGCTGTACCTGAAGGTCGACGACGTGACCCGGCCGCGCTACGAGGCGCTCAGCCTCAAACCGATTCAGCCGTTCGAAGGGCAGGGCTTGACGTTGTCGTTCTACCCGCCGCCAGCGGAGTTCTTCGAGGATGCCGATGCCATGCTCGAATGGGGGCGCGAGGCAGTTGGGGCGGGGATGCGCGCAAAGAAGAAGAAGCGCTCAGCGGTCCACCGGAAGTGACGATGTGCCGCGGCTGTAGACCCGTACCCAATCGATCAGCATGCGCTGCGGAAAGCGCGTGGTGGAGTCGGGATATCCGGGCCAATTGCCGCCCACGGCGACATTCAGCAGCAGAAAGAACGGGTGCCCGTAGACCCACTGCGTCCCCGAGGGCAGATCGGCGGGCGTGACGCGCTTGTAGGCATGGCCATCCACCTGGAACTCGACGCTCTGCGGGTCCCAGAGCACCGTGAATACGTGGAATTTGTCGGCGAACCGCTGTCCGTCCGGGAGGGAGAAGGGAGCGCCGATGCCGTTGCCGCCGCTGTATCCGGGCCCGTGGACTGTGCCGTGGACGGTTGAGGGCTCCTTGCCGATGTTCTCCATGATGTCGATTTCGCCGCAGCGCGGCCAGCCGCTGGTGGAGATGTCGGTCCCCAGCATCCAGAATGCGGGCCAGAGGCCCTGGCCGAAGGGGATCTGAATCCGGGCCTCAATCTTGCCGTAGGTGAACGCGGCCAGACCCTGTGTTTTGAGGCGCGCCGAAGTATAACTGGCGCCGTTGGCGACGGTCTGGATCACGAGGTGGCCGGCGCCATCGACGAAGGCGTTGTCGGTTGAGCTGGTGTAGTTTTCCAGCTCGGCGTTGCCCCAGCCGGTCTGGCCGAGGTCGTAGGTCCATTTGGCGCGGTCGGGAGCGCTGCCCGCGGGGCCGTCGAATTCCTCGTTCCACACGAGACGCCAAGGCCGCAGGGGCGCGGCATCTTGTGCGTGCAAGGCTGCAACGGCCAGCAGTGCTCCCACTGCGCCGATTCCCGTCATGCCACCATTATGAAACGGCTAATGCGGCCACTGATGTCCCGGCCAGGGCAGGCTGCTGCCAGGCGGCGGATTGGGCCCGCTGATGGCGGTGAGGGCGTCGAATGGCGATGCGAACTGGATGAGCGAATTGACCAGTTGATCCGCTGCCGGAGACCCCAGGCCGGTGGTGGGGTCCCAGCCTGGTCCGGCGCTGTAGCCTGCGACGTAGAGCGCGTTGTTACCGCTGGTGATGTCGAAGAAAGACGCCGAATAGCGGCTTTGGACCTGGCCAATACGGTAGAGCGCGGCATTGATGAATCCCAGAGGATACCCGGCCTTCTGGTCGGCTATCGCCAGCAGGGCGGCCCACTGCGGCGAGCCGGCACTGGTGCCGCCGAACAGATAGAAGCCCGCCGGGATGCCGGGTATGTTGAGGTAGGTCAGCAGTCCATGGAGCACGGCGGCGCTGTAGGAGACGTCGGGAACTCCACGCTGCTTGCCGCCGTGGATCGTGCCCTGCTGGTATAGGGGTTCGCCGAAAATGACACTGAATCCGCCGCCGGTGGAGCCGAAGTCGGGCTCGTTCCACGCAATCTCGCCCTGGTAGGTGCCGGGAGCCGGATTCACGGCTGGATTGCAGCCTTGGCTGGCCAGGCAATAGCGCGCGGCGTGCAATTCGGTGCCGCCCACCGCCGAGACCAGGGGATCGCTGGCCGGGGTGCCAACGGCCTTGACGAGCGAGGAACCGTCGCAGGTGGGCTGCGCCGATCCGAAATCGCCGGAAGAGGCAAAGAGGGTCATGCCTTTCAGCGTGGCTTCGACGAACAGCAGGTGTTGTTGCAGGAGCAGCCCGGGATCCATGCAGCTTTCGCTTTCGCCGAAACTCTGCGAGATCACGTTGCCCAGGTTGTGCTCTATGGCATACCTGGTGGCGCTCAGAATATCGGGATCGGAGTCGGATTTGGCCAGGACGAGCACGATATTGGCGCCGGGGGCGATGGCGTGCGACCACAGGACGTCGAGCGTAATCTCTTCAGCCCACCCCACCATGTCGCCATTGGTCGGGTCAAACGGCGTCAGGCCGTTCGGTGCGATCTGGGTGAAGCTCCCGAGGGCGGGATTGTTCGCTCCGCCAAGGCCGTTCAGACCGGGCAGACTGTAGAAGGAATTGTAGGTATTCAATTCCTGCACAATGTTCGGGGATTGGAACGCGTCGATGATGACGATGGTCTTTCCCCTGCCGTTGAACCCTGAATTGAGGAGGGTGTCGATCTTATAGGCGTGGCGTACCTGGTAGGGGTCGTAGCAGGTTTCACTCGGGTTGAGATTTGCGATCTGGCAGGTGAAGAGTTGGTAGCCCGGACCAAGGCTATTGGACAGGATGGCTTGTGAGCCCACCTTGAGGAATGGAGTTACCAAACTCCGTTTGGCGCGGCTACCAGCCGTAGGGGTGAGGGTAACCAACGCCGCTAGTGTAACGAACAACAGAACATGCTTTTTCACTTGTGTCTCTCCTCCATCGACCGGCGGGGGGCGCCGGTTGGTATCCCGGGGTCCGATTGTACATCCGAACGGGTGTTTCGGCACAGTATTTTTTTGGGTGGAGCGCGGGGGAGAAAAGAAAGCGCCGCCTGCGGGAGGGCAGGCGGCGCATGGGAACGGCAGGCTGGCGCCGATCAGAAGATTCGCTGGTGGACGCGATCCACCGAGAACTCCTTCTCAGCACTGTGGCAGGCGGCGCAGCTTTCGCCGAGCGAGGTGGTATTGGCGAGAGCGTGCGAGGCGGTGGCAACGTCATCGTGGCAGCCCTGGCAGGCGGCGGCGATGGGAGCCGTGGTCTTGGTGAACGCGCCGGTGCTGGCAACCATCGCCTTGGCGCCGACGTTTTCGACCATGTAGGTGCCGTCCAGATGGCAAGCGGTGCAATGTCGCAGGTCGCCCGGGAACCGGACTTCCTGGTAGTTGGTGCTGCCGAGGACGTACGAATTGGCCAGGTTCTCCCCACGATGGATGCTGTGAATCTGCCAGGCCAGGTTGACGCTGTCGCCGGAGGTGCCATCGGTCAATGCCGGGTTATGGCAGATCACGCACTCCTGGACTGCTGCACGGGTTCCGCCGTGGACGAAGCCGAGGTTCACGTGGCAGGCGGCGCACTTGTCGCTGGAGACCACCTGGCGGCGAGGGGTCATGGTGCTCTTATCCACGGAGAAATAGAACTGCACCGGCTTGGCGGCATCGGTGGCGGTAGTCTGCTTCGTGGTGCCCGGGAGCAGGGTGACCGAGTTGCGGGCCTCGATGGAGACGGTGTAGGAACCGGTTGCCGCGGCGGGGATCTTGTTGGTCATGGTGTAGGCATAGATACCGCCACCGCCCATGGGCGTCTTGCTGGGATCTTCGGAGACACGGATGGCGCCGGGGCCGGTGTTGTAGTCGATGTTCGATCCACCGAGCACGACCCGGATCTGGGTGATCTTGCTGATGTCGACCGGATTGCCCGACTTGTCCGTCACGCTGAAGGTCACGATGGGAGCGTTGCCGGGCGTGGCATTTTCAACCTTGACGACTTTGGTCACGAGGCCGGGGAGCGAGGTGGAGTTTTCCGGGATGAGATGCGCGCCGGGGACGGAGGCATCGAAATCGAGGGTGGCCTGAGAGCCGTGGCACTGCTTGCACTGGTTGTCGCTGGTCTGCGGGAGGTTGACGTGGTTGGCGCCGGTGGCGAAGTTCACGTCGTCGTGGCAGGAACCGCAGGCGTCCCGGGTGGGGTTGGTCTTCCAGTTGTCGGCCTGAGCGGCGCCCTTGGCGTGGCAATTGGTGCAATTGCGGATGTCCTGCGGGAACACGACGTCGGAGAAGTCGGACCATGCCCCGCGGTGGTAGATGCGGTAGGGGGTTCCAGCTTTCACGCTGGGGAGGCTGGATCCCATGTGGATCTTGTGGATCAGGACTTTCATATCCTGCGTGAGGTTTGTGTCGGGATTGATGGTCTGGGGGGTATGGCACAGGATGCACATCTCGACGGTAAGTCGAGAACCTCCATGGCCAGCCAGCGGGTCGTGGCACTTGTTGCAGGCGTCGGTGGGGGTAATGGATCGGGTCACTTTCACCGGCGAGCCGTTAGGGACGAAGTTGAGGACATCGTTTGACGCCAGGCTCCATTCATCATAGGTTCCATATTCGGAGAGATCGCGGACTCCGTAGACTCCGATGGCGTGGGTGGCAGTCGCGTCAAAACCGGCCGGCGCCTTGGTTTTGAAGGTGTAGGTATAGTCACCGACGGCGTTATTGGTGAAGGTGCCGCCGGAATCGGTGCTGGCCTGGTTTTGAGATGGGTTGTTGTTGATGGTCGCGGCGAGGACCCTCGTGGTGTAGGCCACGTACTGGGTCTTGCCCGCCGGGATGTAGGCGGCAATGTAGCTCAGAGCGACAGGTCCGGGGGTCGCCACTCCCAGTCTGTCGAGAGGATTCCCATCGACGTCCGTCAGCGTGACACGCGCGGTGATGGTGCCGTCATTCGCAATGGCGGCACTCTTGATCTTCACCAGGATTCCGGTGTGCCCTAAAGAAGACGTGGTGCCGCTCATCCTGGGATTGATGGTGGCGGCGAAATCCACGGTTTTCTTGGGCTGGTGATCGGCGGCCCAAACGATGTTGGCTGATGCTGCAAAAAAAAGGAAAAGCGCTGCTGCATTGGCAAGCGCCAGGGGTTTTCGCATTGGGTACAGAACCTCCATAAAAAGATAAACAGATATATTGGCCCTATATTGTCGTAACACGATTCATGGCGAATTGCAGGGATTCCAGACAGGAGGGCGAAGGGAAGGCGGAAGGAAAGGGCACACCCGCGGATGAAAACCACAGGGGTGGCCCCTCCGCAGTCACTCGCGGGCCTGGAGGCCCGCGTTACCGGTGCCTCGGGTCCGGCTTGACGATGAGCGGCTGCGTGTAGGACTTGCCGGCGACTGTCAGACGGACGGTGTAATCCCCGGCGGGCATCCA
>Ga0335069_10011019_pt1 | contig 12789 bp, 9 predicted proteins | sample Lox_Sample_11_FD_206714 | JGI IMG/M metagenome (GOLD analysis project Ga0335069, IMG submission 206714) | Soil microbial communities from Loxahatchee National Wildlife Refuge, Florida, United States - Lox_Sample_1.1 | ecosystem: Environmental > Terrestrial > Soil > Wetlands | place: USA: Florida... | reverse complement strand
CCCACCAGAAGAAGAGTGACCGCGTGTCAATGTAGCCGCGCGTGCTGTTGCCAAAACCGAGGAACACGGCCAGGCCCACCGCGGCGCACACGCTGACCGCCGCGCGACGACCACCGCTCCACGCGGCTGCTTTTGTTGCTGGATTGCCCACGCTCAGCGCGCATCATCCAAGCTCGCGCCGCATTTCCAATGCCGAAGATGAAGCTGCTCGTCCTCGCCCAGACCCCGCCCCCGGTCCATGGACAGAGCGTCATGGTGCGGACGCTGGTCTCGGGCCTGCCGTCCGAGGGAATTGCGCTGGAGCACGTGGACCTGCGGCTCTCGCGCAGCGCGGCGGAGATCGGGACGTGGCGCCTGGGCAAGATCCTGGCCGTGCTCGACGCCTGTTTTCACGCCGTGGTCGTCCGCGGCTGCCGCGGCTGCGACACGCTTTACTACGTTCCGGCCCCGGGCAAGCGCGGGGCGCTCTACCGCGACTGGGTCGTGATGCTTCTGTGCCGGCCGTTCTTCCGGCGCCTCGTCCTGCACTGGCATGCCACCGGACTGGGCGAGTGGCTGGCCACCCGCGCGACCGGACCGGAACGCCTCGTCACCCGTTGGCTCCTGGGCCGGGCGGATCTGGCGATCGTGCTGACGGACGGCCTGCGCGTCGACGCCGAGGCGCTCGACGCGAGGAAGGTCTGCGTGGTGGCCAACGGCATCGATGAACCGACAGCCGGATGCCCCGCGCCCGGGCCGGATCGTGGCGCCCCCTTCACGGTTCTTTTCCTCGGGCTCTGCTGTGAGAAGAAGGGGCTGTTCGACGCCGCCGAAGCCGTGGTGGCGGCCAATCGGCGGACGACCGGCGCCCCGTTCCGCCTCGTGGCGGCCGGGAGCTTTCCAGACGCGGCCACCCGCACGCGATTTTCCGCGCTCGCCGCGGCTCATCCGCAGGCGATTCGTCACGCGGGATTCGTCGCCGGCGCGGCGAAGCAATCGCTGTTGCGCTCCTGCGGCTGCCTGTGTCTGCCCACGCGCTTCCCGAACGAGGGCCAGCCGCTGGTCCTGCTCGAGGCGCTGGCCGCCGACCGGCCGGTGGTCGCCACGCGCTGGCGGGGCATCGCGGAGACTTTGCCGCCGACCGTGTCGCGACTGGTGAAGCCGGGGGACGTGGCCGCGCTGGCCGACGCGCTGGTGGACGTGCGGGTGCGGGCGCCCGCCGCCGGGGCCGCGCGCGCCGCTTACCTCGCCCGTTTCACCGCCGCACACCACCTGCGCAATTTGGCCACCGCCCTCGCCTCGGCCTAGCCGGCGCCGCTGTCCCCGGGACCATTCACCGGCAAAGGACGCGGCCGATCAGCCCGAGGCGGGGAAAGGTCGTCGCTCGGGTCATTCCAGCCCGGAGTAAACCTTTTCCCAGCGACCGGCGATGTCTTCCGCGAGGATCGTCGTCGCCCGGATCTTTGCCCGATCAAGCGCCGGCCGGCAATCGAGCCAGCGCGCGAGGGTGTCCGCGAGCGAACGCGCCTCGCCCGTCGCGAAGAGCTCCCCGTTCACTCCCGACTGGATCACGTCCGTCGCACCGCCGCTGTCCGCCGCGATCACCGGCACCCCGGCCGCCAGCGCTTCCAGCATTGCCATGGAAAAAGGTTCGCGATCCGAGGCGATCACCAGCGCGTCGATTTGCCCGAGCAATCTCTCGGGGCCGGGTTCCACTCCGTCAAAGCGAACCTGGTCGGCGATAGCGGCGGCCTGCGCCCTCGTGCGCAGCGCCGCCACCGCCGGCGGCGCACCCGCGCCGATGTGCTCGAAGGTCACCCGCGCCCGCAGTGCCGCCGGCAGCAGCGCGATCGCCTCGATCACGAGTTCCCACGACTTCCACGGCACCACCGCCCCGATGCCGCCCAACCGGAGCGTGTACCCGTCCGGCACCGACGGCGTCACCGTCGAGCGCGCGACCCCGCCGGGAATGCATCGCTCCCAGCCCGCTCCGGGAATCCCATAATAGGCCCGCATCGCCGGGCTGAGCCAGAAGAGGCGCTGGCCCAGCCGCCCCGCCGCCCAGCGATAAAACCACCGCTGGCTTCCGTAACAGTGCACGCTGGCCACCACCCTTCGCTCGCCCCAGTGTTGCAGCCAGAGCGCCGCCAGCAGGCCCGCGCGGGAATGCCCGTGAAAGATCCGGCGCGGACCGGCCTGCAGCCATGCCCGCACCTCGCGCGCCACCTGCCGCGCCCGCCAGAAGTTTGCCGGCCCCATCGCCTCGCCGTCCAACCGGGAGAAGTCCGCCTGCGGCAAGGCCGGCCGACGTTCCTGCCGGCCGCCCGAGTTCAGGCCCAGGCAGCACTGGAACCGGCCCGCCGCCGCCAACGCGTGAACGATCGACACGATGCCGCCGCGATCGTCGTCATAGCCGACGTAATGCAGGATGGCCGATCGTTCTCCGTTCACGGTCCCCCTATGGCCGCCGTCCGCTCCGGCGGCAGCAAAAAACCGCCGGGCGGGCGGCGGCCGATGAAACTTCTTCCCTCGCCCCGCCGGAACTGCGAGGGTCAGGCGCACACGTGACCGCGATCGGAAAACCCCTGCAGAACGTCCTCTGGCTCGTCGGCGAGCGGCTGGCTCGGGCGGCGGTGACCGCGACGGTGCTCGGCCTCGTCGCGCGCCACCTGCAGCCGGAGGGATTCGGCCGGCTCAGCCTCGCGGTGACCTGCGCCACGATCGCCGCCGCGCTGGCCAATCTTGGGCTCGAAGGCCTGGTCGTGAACGAGCTCATCAACCGGCCCGGACAGCCCGGCGCCGTGCTGGGCACGGCCTTCCGCCTGCGCCTGGGCGGCGGCGTGGCGGCGGCGGTGCTCCTGGGCGGACTCGCCTTTGCGCTCGACCGGAGCGACGCCGGGCTGATCGCGATCGTCGGGCTGGCCCTGCTGTTTCAGCCGGCCGAGGCGGTGGATCTCTGGTTCCAGCGGCACCTCGATTCGCGGCGGACGGTGGTGGCGCGATCCGTCGGCATCATGGCCGGCGCCACCCTGAAACTCTGGCTGGTCGCGCGCGGCGCCCCGCTCACGGCCTTCGCCTGGGCGCAGGTGGCCGACGCCGCCTTCATCGCGCTCGCCCTCGGCTGGGCCGGTCGCACCAGCCCCCATCACGCCGGACCTTGGACCTGGGACCGCGACGTCGCACGCGACTTCTGGCGTCGCGGCGCGCCGCTGGCCCTCGCCGCCGTCGTCGTGGCGCTGGCGATCCGCCTCGACCAGCTGCTTGTGCGCTCCTGGCTCGGAACCACCGGTGCCACGGGTTTGTATTTCGCCGCGTCCCGGCTGACGGACATGGCGCTCTTTGCCGGGGCGGCCACCACGCTGAGCCTGTTCCCGTCGCTGGCCGCCGGTCACCGGTCCTCGCCGCAGGACTATGCGCGCCGGCTGCAGGCGTCATTCGACGCCCTGTCGGCCATGGGCTGGATCGTGGCCCTGGTCTGCACATTCGCGGGCCCGTGGATCGTGCGGTTGATCTACGGCCCGGCCTACGCCGCGGCCGCCCCGGTCCTCGCCGTGCAAGGCTGGGCCTGCTTGTTCGCGCTGAGCGCCGGCCTGCGCTGGAACTTCATCCTGCTCTCCGCCCCGCCACTGCTCAATCTCGCGGCAGCGCTGCTGCACGTCGTCACCCTGCTGGCGGTCGCCGCCTGGCTCATGCCCGGGCGCGGACTCGCCGGCGCCGCCCTGGCCCTGCTGGCGGCCAACGTCGTCAGCGGCTACGTGACCAGCTTCCTGTTCCCGCCGCTGCGGGCCTGCGCCGGCGCCCAGACCCGCGGGCTGTTCATCGTCTTTACACCCGGGCGCTGGCCGGAAATGCTCCGGCAGTTTGTCGCGTGAACGCTCCGGAGACCCCCGACCCCGCCGTGCCGCCGCTGGACTACTCGCGGCACTACGCGCGATTTCATCCCGACGCACCCGGACACCGCAACGGGCTCACCCTGCTGCACCGCCGGATGCTCGGACCGTGGCTGCCCGCGGACCGCGCCGCGCCGGTCCTGGACGTCGGTTGCGGCCGCGGCTACGCGCTGCAGGACCTGGCCGGAATGGGCTGCACCGCGCTCGAGGGCATTGACCGCGACGCCGGGCAGGTCGCATTCGCCCGCGGCCTCGGCCTCAACGTCAGCCGCGTCGAGGACGCCGAACAGTTCCTCGCCGCGCGACCCGGACATTATGCCATGATCCTGCTGATGGATGTGCTGGAACACGTGCCGCGCGCGAGCCAGCCGGGTCTGCTGCGCGCCCTGGCCGCGGCGCTGCGGCCCGGCGGACGGCTCGTCTGCACCACGCCCAACGCGGCGTCGGCGATCGCCGCCTTCTGGCTGCACAACGACTACACGCACCAGTGGAGCTTCACCGCCGACAGCCTGGGCTTCCTGCTCGAGGAATGCGGCTTTCGGAGCGTGCGGTGCTCCGGTGTCGAGTTCTTTCCCCGGCCTCGCTGGCTTTTCTGGCTGCCGACGCCCCGCGCGGTCGCCTGGTGGCTGCGCTGTCTGGTGCGCCTGCGCCAGCGCGCGACCTTCGTGGCGGAACTCGGCTGGGCGCGGGGCCGGGCGATGGTCCTGACCCCGAACGTGCTCGCCGTCGCGGAAAAGGCGGAATGACTCGCCCGGTCGTCAGCTACGATGTCTTCGACACCGTGGTCACGCGCGTCTTCGCGCAGCCCCGCGACGTCTTCGTCCACCTCGGCGCCAGGCTGCGGGAACGCGGCCTGCACCGGCTCGAGCCGCTGGAATTCGCCCGGCTGCGGTGGCGCTGCGAGCATGCGGCCCGGAGGAAATCGCCGTGGACGGAGGTGCTGCTCGAGGACATCCATCGCGAGCTGGCGTCCCGGCTGAGCTGGGACGAGGCCGCGGTGCGCGAGGCGAGCGAGCTCGAGCAGGAGGTCGAGTCACGCTGCCTCCGGGCCGTGCCGTCGATGCGGGCGCAGCTGGCGGTCCAGCGGGCGGCCGCCGGCCGGCTGGTGTTCCTGTCCGACATGTATCTGCCCTCGGCCCGGCTGCGGTCCTGGCTGGAGCGCGAGGGGGTCGCGGAGCCCGGTGACCTGCTGCTCGTCTCCGGCGAACAACGGGCGAGCAAGAGCTCGGGCGGCCTGTTTGCCGCCGCCCGCGAGGCCACCGGAGGCGAGTTCAGCCGGTGGCACCACACCGGTGATCATCCATTCGCCGACGTCGCCCGGCCGCGCGAGCTCGGCCTGACCGCCACCCACGACACGCGGGCCCATCTGACGGCGCACGAGCGCCGGGCGCGCGGGACCGATGAGGAATTCGCGCCGCCCTGGCGTTCGCTGCTGGCCGGTGCGATGAGACTGGCGCGGCTGGAACGCCGTCCGGAGTCGCCGCGCGAATTGCGGCTTTGGGAGACCGGAACCAACGTGGCCGGTCCGCTTTTTTTCGGCTTCGTCCGCTGGACCCTGGCGGAGGCGCAGCGACGGGGAATCAAGCGCCTGTATTTTCTGGCGCGCGACGGGCAGATCTTCTGGCGGATCGCCCAGGTCATCCGGCAAGCCACGCCGGTCGACATCGAGTGCCGCTACCTCCATGCCTCGCGGCTCGTGTTCGCCGGGCCGGCGGAACTGTCAACGCCCGAGGCGCTGCGCTGGCTGGCCGCACCCACGGGACACTTTCACTCGCTGCGCCAGGCGCTCTGGCAGCTCGGCCTGGACGAGAAGTGGGCGCACGCCGCGCGGCCGGCGCCCTTGGCCGGCGTCGATCCCGAGACCAACCTCACCCCGGAGCAACGCGAGGTTCTGGCCGATTGGCTCCTGGCGCCCGAACGGCGGGAGATCCTGCGAGCGGCCATGGACCGCCGATGCGCGACGGCGCGGGGCTACCTCGAGGCGAACGGCCTGCGCGCTGGCGAACCGGTGGGCCTGGTGGATGCCGGCTGGCTGGGCAGCATCCAGCGCAATCTCGAGCGGATCCTCGGCACTCCCGAGGCACCGGCGCCGTTGACCGGATTCTACCTTGGCCTGATGCCGCCGCGGAATCCCGCGCCGGCCGGCGAACTCGTCGGCTACGCCAACACGTTCGCCCCGCTGCCGCTCCTGCGGGAGGAGTCGCACAAGGTGCTCATCGAGCTGATGGCCCAAAGCGATCATGGCCAGGTGCTCGGATTCGAATCCGCCGCGGACGGCTGGACGCCGCGGCTGAATGCGCCGGGGCCGGTCAACCTTGACGAGATCCGACTTTTCCAGGATGCAGTGCTGGCGTTTTCGCAGCGCCTGCTTTCCACGGCCGACCTGGCCCCGCTGCCCGACGGCGAATTCGACCGCGCCGTCATCGCCCTGTATCGGGTCCTGCACGACAGCCCGACGGAGGAGGAGGCACGGCTGTTTGGCTTCCTGCCCCACGCCGACCAGCTCTACGAGCAGTGCCACGCCAGCCTGTGCGCCGAGCCCGACCTCCGGCGGACAATTTCCGCCCTGCTCGATTTTCGAAAACGGCCGCCCTATTGGTGGATCGGCGGACAGGCGGCGCTCGGCCAAGCCCCGTTGCTGCGCGGTTTCCGCTGGCTCAAGCGCTGGAAGTGGCGGTTGTCGGGCAAGCCGGAGTGACCGGCGGGGAGAGGGAGCGTTAAGCTCTCAGCGGTCAGCTCTCAGCTTTCAGCTTTCGGCGGTCAGAGGTCAACGGTCAGGCCAAAGCATTTCGTCTGACGCCCAACGCCCGGACCGGCCCCCGCAGAAACATGCGCCCGGCGGGGACGCGCTCCGCCCCACCCTGGCGCCAGATCCGCGCGAACAACCGGGCCGCGCGGAAAAATGCGGGGGCGGTTCGCGTCAGGCCAAAACACTGCCGGGCATGGTAGGCGGCCTGAACGGGAAACCCCTCCGCCAGAAACCGCCGGGAAAATTCCTCCAACACGGCCACGCGGTCGTCGTCGGGGGCCGGCGCCTCGAGCAGCGCGCGCCAGTCGTCGCCCTCAGGCCGGCCGGCCCGGCGGCGGGCCGTCAGCAGGCGGACCACGCAGCGCTCGCGCGCGATCCGCGCGGCCTTCTCGACGGTTGTCTGGCCCGGATGATGCCGGTACTGCAGCAGGATGTCGGCGACGTAGCCGAACGGCTGGCGCTCGGCCGCCCGGGCCAGAAAATCGAAGTCCGCGGAGAACCGGAACTCCGTCCGATACGGCACCTGGGCCAGGAGCGCCCGCCGGCCGGCGTAGGCCGGCGTGACCACCGGTGCGGCATAAGCCGTGTAGCGAAACTGGTCTTCCGGTGCGGCGAGCGAGAATTCCCGGCCCAGCGTGCGCCCGTGCTCGTCAATGGCCTCCGCCCCGCAGGACACCAGCCCGGTGGCGGGCTGGTTGCGCAGCGCGGCCAGCTGCCGTTCGAAGCGCTCCGGCCGGGCGAGATCGTCGTAATCGAGCAGTCCGATGACGTCGGCCTCGGCGGCCGCCACCGCCGCATTGTGGGCGGCCGCGATGCCTTCATTCGTCGGCCGGGAAAGCAATCGGATCCGCGGGTCGCGGCCGTCCTCGCCCAGCGCCGCCAAACCCCCACCCGTGCCGTTGTCGACGAGCACGAGCTCGAGGTCGCGGCAGGTTTGGTCGAGGACGCTGCGCACCGCCGGCCGCAGGAAAGGCGTGACCCGGTGGAAGGCCATGATCACGGAGACGGCGGGCATGCGTTCCAGTGTGGGCAATCAGCACGCGACGCCAAGCCGCGAAGGCGACGGTGCACAACGAGGAGCGAAGCCATGGCGTCCGGGCCATCCGCCCAATGGAGGCAGATATCGACCAATGCCTTGAACCACTAAGGCTCACTAAGAACCCACTAATCCGAATACCTGGTTTTCGCGTCCGCGGGAAATCGTGACTCCGGTGCCTTGGTCTGGGTCAGCGCCCCGTTAGTGTGACTTAGTGGTTCCTCTTCCCGTGTGGGACTGGGTAGGTTCTTGGCCGCTGCGTGCGGCATTGCCTTTGCCCGCCGGCCGGCTTGGGCTGGGCGGGTGAATCCGCGCCTGCGCCAAGCCCTCATCCTGCTGGCGGCCGCCGTCATTTCGTGCTGGCTGGCGTGGGACCTGGCCGACGGCGCCTACACCTGGCCGGCTTTCGCCTTCACGCTCGCCGGGGGGGCGATCCTGGTCCGGCTCACGGGGCTGTCGTTCGATGTGATCGCACTCGGTGTCGTGGTCTTCGGATACATCGTGGCCAACCGCGGCTTCGCTCAGCTGATGCCTGCGCCCAGCCTGCCCCTGCTGCCGGCGGAGCTCGCGCTGCTCCTGACCGGGGGCTGGTCGCTGGTGGCCTCGGCGTTTGAACGCCGGGTGCCCTGGGAGCGCGACTGGCTCAACCGGCTCCTCTGGATTTGGCTGGTGGTGGGGACGGCGCGCCTGCTCTTCGATGTCCGCGAATTCGGCCTGATGGCCATCCGCGACTTCGCCATGGTCTATTACTCCCTTTTCTTCTTCATCGCGCAGCGCGTGGCGCGGCAGGAAAGGGCGCGTCGTTTCCTGGTGCTCAGCTTGGCGACGGCGACGGCGCTCCTGCTGCCCGTGGTGCCGTTGTACAGCGCATTCCCCGATTTTTTCCTCGGGCAGCTGACGGTCCGCGGCACGCCTCTCGTTTATTACAAGGGCGATCTCGCGTTCACCTTCCTGGCCGTCGGCGTCTGCCTCGTGTTCTTTCTTGCGACCGGCCGTCGGCGCCATTGGGCCTGGCCGCTGTCGGCCGCCATGTTTCTCTACGTCGCGGCCAGCGACAATCGCGCCTCGCTCTTCGGCGCGCTGGTGGCCATGGGCCTCCTCCTCGCAGCGCGCCGGTGGCAGCTGCCCGCCCTGCAGGCGACGGCGCTGGCGCTCGCGCTGGGTGTGCTGATCGGCCTCGGGATCGGGCTGGGCAACAGCTGGGCCGAACGAAAACTGGAGGCCGCGGGCGAGCGGATCCAAACGATGGTGAATGTCGGCGCGGTGCAGGCTTTTGCCAGCGAGGAGACCGCGATGAAAAGCGACAACAACCGCTTCCGGCTGGTGTGGTGGCGCAGCGTCGCGACTGAGACCTGGCAGGGGAATCCGGTTTTCGGGCTCGGCTTCGGCTACGACCTGGCCAAGGGCTTCCTTCGCGAATACAATCCGGACATTGGCGAGGAGTTCACCACGCGCAGTCCGCACGATGTTTTTCTTTCAGTGTTCGGCCGGATGGGGGCGGCGGGCCTCGCGGTCTGGCTGGCCTTGTGCGGCCTCATGGCCGCCGAGACCTGGCGCAGCTTCCGGCGCGGCGATGACGACCCCGCCCGCGGCCTCTGGTGCGCAGTCTGGGTGATCCTGGCCAGCGCCACTTTCGGGGTCGTATTGGAGGGCCCGATGGGCGCGGTGCCTTTCTGGACGATCCTCGGCCTCGCCCACGCCATGGGCCGGGCCCAACCACCGGGATCCGATCTCAACGAGGTCGCCTCCCCGCCTGACCCAACCGCGATTGAGGAGCTGCGGGAGCCAGCAAATGCCACGAGCTGAGCCTCCGAGTCGCACGAACCTTCGGCTGCTTCACCTAACCACTAAGGCACACTAAGATTGCACTAAACAGAACCAGGGCATTGTGGTGTCAGGTCCGTCCTGATTTGGGTTAGTGCCCCAGTTAGTGTGGGTGAGTGGTTTCGTAGCCTTGATGAAAACGAATTTGATTAGGAGCCGGTTACCCGGTTAGTTGCCGAGGCCCGTGAAAGCCGCTCCGACCATCGACCTCAGCCAGTTCTTCAAGGTCTCGACCCGTGAGCGGCTGGATTGGATCACGCCGGTTTGCCTGGCGCTGCTGGCCACGTTCGGCGTGTTCTTCATCTACAGTGCCCAACTGGCGACCGGCCGGGAGCAATGGGCTCAGCAGATAGTCTGGCTGGCCGTCGGATCGGTCGTTTACTCGGCCGTGGCGCTGCTCGACTACCGCCTCTGGTTGCGGTGGGCGCACTGGGTATACCTTGCCAGCCTGATCCTCCTCATCTTCGTGCTGATCCCCTTCATCGGCAGCGCGCGGATGGGGGCGCGGCGGTGGATCGATTTCGGCCCATTTTCATTTCAACCCTCTGAGAGCGCGAAACTTGCGGTGCTCGTGATGAGCGCCTCGATCCTGACCGGCTCGAAGATCGGCTCGGTGCGGGATTCGCTCCAAACCCTGATCAAATTGGCACTTGCGGCAGGTTTGCCCATGCTCTTGATAGTGGCCGAACCCGACCTCGGAACCGCGCTGGTCATTGTTCCGATGGTGTTTGCCATGCTGTACGTCTCCAATCTGTCGCTCCGCTTCTTTGCCGGGGCCGTGGGCGTGTTCGCCCTCCTGGTGGGGATGCTCGCCATCGACACCTGGCGGTACGCCAACTTCTTGGAGGCCCATAATTTGTCGCCGACGTCCGATCGCGGCGCCTACGAGGAGCACTCGTTCCTGCCGCTGCACGATTACCAGCGCAACCGCATCCTCGCGTTCGTCGCGCCCGACAAGATCGACCCCATGGGCATCGGCTGGAACCAGCGCCAGTCGCTCATCTCGGTGGGCTCTGGCGGCCTGACCGGCAAGGGCTGGACCGAGGGCACGCAGGCCAAGCTCGGCTACCTGCCGCGCAGCATCGCGCACAACGACTTCATCTTCTCCGTCATCGCGGAGGAAAAGGGATTTTTGGGAAGCATCACCGTCATCGGCCTCCTCGCCGTGGTGTTGTGGAATGGAATACGCATCGCCGGCCTCGCCCGCGACCGCTTCGGCCAGCTCCTGGCCCTCGGCGTCACGGTGCTCACCGGGGTGCACGTATTCGTCAACATCGCCATGACCGTCGGATTGGTCCCGGTGACCGGCATACCGCTTCCTTTTATCAGCTACGGCGGCACCTTCGTGCTCAGCTGCTGCTTGCTGCAAGGACTGGTCCAGAGCGTCTATCGATTCCGGAGGGATTTCTGAAATGAACCCCCGCCCGCGCGATACCGACCGTTCTGCCGGAATCTCCTGCGCGCCGCACGCCCGCACCTTGGGGCCCGCCGACTACACCACCAGGGACAGACCCCAACATGAACCCATCGAACAGCAACCCCGGCGTCCCGCAGGACGCCAATGCCAGCTATGAGCAGGAACTCGCCACCCCGCCCCCGCCCCGGAACAGCGAGCCGCTCTCCGTCGACCAGCTAAAAGCCGAATCCAAGGAGCGCGCCGCCCAGCGGCCGATCCTCCAGAAAATCCTCAACCTCTTCCGCAAGGAAAAGGGCTCGTTCCGCGAGCTGGTCATCAACTGCGAGCCCCTCGAGAAGCGCGTGGCGCTTCTCATCGACGGCGTCCTCGACCGCTTCGAGATCGAGCGCGAGTCGGACAACCGGATGGTCGGCGGCATCTACAAGGGCCGCATCAAGAACCTCGATCCGGGCCTCAAGGCCGCCTTCGTCGACATCGGCTACTCCAAGAACGCCTTCCTGCACTATTGGGACATGCTCCCGGCCGCCGCCGACTCCTCCGTCGAGGTCGTGCGCGTCAACAAGAAGAAGGACGCCGGCCCGCGCAAGCAGGAGCCGACCGTCAAGGACATCCCCAACCTCTACCCGCCGGGCACCGAGATCGTCATCCAGGTCACCAAAGGCCCCATCGGCACGAAGGGCCCCCGCACCACGACGAACCTCTCGCTGCCGGGCCGCTACCTCATTCTCACACCGTATTCCGACGGCTGCGGCATCTCCCGCAAGATCGAGGATCCGCACGAGCGCAAGCGGCTGAAGCAGCTGATCAACGAGCTCACCATCCCCGAGGGCATGGGCGTGATCGTCCGCACCGCCGGCGAGGGCAAGAAGATCCGGTACTTCGTCCGCGATCTGCACCTCCTGCTCAAGAAATGGGAGGAAATCACCCACAAGATGGAGCACGACCGCGCGCCGTCTTGCCTCTACCAGGAACCCGACATCGTCGAGCGCACCGTGCGCGATTTCCTCACCGAGGACATCGACCGCGTGCTGATCGACAGCGAGGCCGAGTACAAGCGCACCCAGGAGCTGGTTTCGCTGATCTCGACGCGTTCCCGCGGCAAGATCGCGCACTACAAGGACTCCATCCCGGTCTTCGAGCGCTACAACATCGAGCGCCAGATCGAGCAGACCTTCCAGCGCAAGGTCACGCTGCCCTCCGGCGGCCAGATCGTGATCGACGAGACCGAGGCGTTGATCGCGATCGACGTCAACACCGGCTCCCACAAGTCGCGATCCGGCGACGAGAAGAACACCATCTTCCAGGTGAACATGGAGGCGGCCACGGAGATGGCGCGCCAGATCCGGCTGCGCAACATCGGCGGCCTGATCATCATGGACTTCATCGACATGAAGGAGCGGCGCCACCGCCAGGCGGTCTATGACCGGATGGTGGAGCTGATGTCGGAGGACAAGGCCAAGACCCACATCCTCCCCATCTCGCAGCTCGGCATCATGCAGATGACCCGCCAGCGCCAGCAGGAGTCGCTCTCGGCCAACCTCTACACCGGCTGCCCGTACTGTCATGGGCGCGGGACGGTGAAGTCGGCCACGACGATGTCGGTCGAGCTCCAGCGCCGGCTCTCGTCCGTCGCCCGCCGGTTGCAGAGCCGGAAGGACAACAAGGAGTACTCGCTCCGCGTGCACGTGCACCCGTCGATCCTCGAGCGCCTCCGCGCCGAGGACGCCGACCTGCTCGTGCGTATGGAGAAGTCGTACGGCGTGAAGCGCGCCTTCCGCGCCGACCCGAACTACCACCAGGAAAACTTCAAGATCATCAACGCGGTGACCAACGAGGAATACCGCTGACGTTTGTAGGGTGACATGAATTCAATGCCAGCCTGACACGGTTTCGG
>Ga0335069_10011017_pt1 | contig 12790 bp, 12 predicted proteins | sample Lox_Sample_11_FD_206714 | JGI IMG/M metagenome (GOLD analysis project Ga0335069, IMG submission 206714) | Soil microbial communities from Loxahatchee National Wildlife Refuge, Florida, United States - Lox_Sample_1.1 | ecosystem: Environmental > Terrestrial > Soil > Wetlands | place: USA... | reverse complement strand
CACTCAAACTCGGCCTGCACACCGCGATCGGCTCGGGAGAACTCGGGGTGCACCGCGGCCATCCCGTCACCGTCGTCGTCACGACCACCCTGGCCGAACTCAACCAGGCCGCCCACGCCGCCGCCGCCGCGTCGACCCCGATGCCCGCCCCCGCGCTCACGGGCGGCGGTTCCCGGCTGCCGATGCCAGACCTCATCCGCATGGCGGCCGGGGCGATTCACTACTTGGCGGTGTTCGACGAGCATACCGGCCGGCCGCTGTACCTGGGCCGCCAAAAACGCCTCGCCACCGCCGACCAGCGACTGATCTGCTACGCGCGCGACCGCGGCTGCACCCGACCCAACTGCCTGGTGCCGGGCTACCGCTGCGAGGTGCACCACTGCCCAGACTGGGCCGTCGGCGGGTGCACGGACGCCGACAAACTGTATTTCGCCTGCGGCTGCGACCACGACGGCACCAGCCGGGGTGACTGGCACACCACCGTCACCGAGAACGGACGACTCGGCTGGACCGATGGCACCGGCCCACCCGAAATCAACCACGCCCACCACCCCGAAGAACTCCTACACGGTGACCCCGACCCACCCGACGAAGACGAGGGTTGAGCGGGTGCACGCGCGGTGCCACACTGAACCGGTGCCGCCGTACCGTGACCTGGCCGCGTACGACGATCGAGCGCCCGGGTATGACCACGGGTGGCGCGGCCGATTGCACCATGAGATCACCTATCGCACAGCCGATCTCGCCGTGGCGACCATCGCCTTCCCTCGTCATGTGCTCGACGTGGGATGCGGAACCGGTCATCTGCTGCGCACCCTCGGCCGCCGATACCCGGACGCCCGACGACTCTGCGGCATCGACGCCGCGCCCCAAATGATCGCGACGGCAAGAGCTTTCGCAGGCGACGACCGGCTGAGCTTCTCCGTCGGCGTGGCCGAACGACTCGGTTTCCCCGACGGCACCTTCGACCTCGTCGTCAGCACGACATCGTTTGACCACTGGACGGATCAACAAGCGGGACTGATCGAATGCGCCCGGGTGCTGCGCCCCGGTGGCGAGCTTGTGCTCGTCGACCAGTTCTCGCGGTGGCTGCTGCCGACCCTGGCCACGAGCCGTCGCGGCAAGGCCCGCACCCGGAGCCGCGCCACCCGCCTCCTGCGGCGCGCGGGGTTTGCGTCCCCACAATGGCACCGGCTGTACGCCGTGATCATCAACGCGGTCACGGCCACCAAGCCGGGTTAGCCCGGCGTGAACGGCCGGAAGCTGCCGTCGAGCACCTGCAGATGGCCGATCGTGCGCCCGGTGACCGCCGCGGGATCCACCAGCGCCAATTCCACTGCCGCCGCAGCGAATTCATCGGCGGGGGCGGTGTCCACGAATTCGCGGGCGTAGTAGGCCAGGCCCGGAGTGAGGATCGGCTTCGACGGCGAAAGCGCGTTCACCGCGATGTTGTGGTCGGCGAGATCGAACGCCGCGCACTGCGTGAGGTGCTCCAGCGCCGCCTTGGACCCCCCGTAACCGGGCAGCACCCCGCCGCTGCGGTCGGCATAGGGTCCGTCGCCGGGCATCCGCGACGCGACCGAGGTGATGTTGATGATCGAGCCGCCACCCGCATCGATCATGTCGGGGCACACCAGTTGCATCAGCTCGTAGGCGGCGAACACCCCGATGTCGAAATGCCGGCGATACGCCTGCAGCGGCGTGCTGACGAAGCCCGGCCACCCGGGTTTGGCGGCGGCCGACGCAGCGTTGGCCGTAGGCTTGGCGCGCGGCGCCCCTTCCGTTTTCGAGCCGGGCACCGGCGGGCGGCCGGGCGCGGTGAAGGCCGCGTTGTTGACCAGAATAGTGATGGGCCCCAACGCCTCTCGGGCCTCGCCCACCAGCCGGGCGACGTCGTCACGGTTGGTCAGATCGGCGCGGATCGCCACGGCGCGTCCGCCGGCCGCGTCGATGTCGGCGACCGTCTCGCCGATGGTTCCGGGCAGCCGCTCGTCCCATACCTGTTCGGTGCGCCCGGCGACGGCCACTGCCGCGCCCTCGGTGGCGAGCGCCAGCGCGATCGCCCGGCCCAACCCGCGGCTGCCGCCGGTGACGATCGCGGCGCGTCCCGCAAGTCGCCGCGTCACCCGGTCACCCCGTGCACGACGATGGCGGTCGTCTGCTCCACCCAGGTGTCATCCAGGTCCTCCTCCGGGCGCAGCAACATCCGCAGCATCGTCGCTCCCCCGATCAACTCGATCAATCGGTCCGGATCCACGCCCCGATGCGCCTCACCACGGTCGATGGCCTCGCCCAGCCGCACCCGCACCGCCGCGAACACCTCGGCGAAGCGCGACATCACCCGGGCGTTCAGGGCCGGATCGGCCGTCATGTCGGCCACCAGCCCGGGCAACGCGGCGCGCACCACCGGGGTGGTGAACACGTCGCGGGTCGCCTCGATCATCATCCGGACGTCGGCGGCGATGTCGCCGGCCGGGGCCACCAGCGCGGTGGGCGCCGTCGGGAACGCCGCCTCGTGGACCAGTTCGGCCTTGCTCGACCATCGGCGGTACAGCGCCGATTTCGTGGTGCCGGCGCGCTCCGCCACCGCGGCCAGGCTCAGGTTCGAATAGCCGATCTCCACAAGCAGTTCGGCGGTCGCCGACAGGATCGCCGAGTCGATGCGCGGATCCCGGGGCCGCCCCGCGCCGGGGGCCTTGTCAAGGTAGGACGGGTCTGCTTTCATAACGCTACCTACCGTATCGTAATTGCCTCACTGACGTGTCGAAGAATGGAGGCACCTGTGTCCAATGAACCTGTGCTGGACAAAGTCGACCGACTGCAGCGCTCCAGCCGGGACGTCAGCACCCTGCCCGCGGTGATGTCGCGATGGCTGTCGACGGTGCTCCCCGGTGGGGACGAGCCCGCTAAACCCCACGTGACCGTGGAAAGCGGCGTCGACTCGACGGGCATGTCGTCGGAGACCATTATCTTGACCGGGCGCTGGGAGCAGGACGGCCGGCCGATCGAGCAGAAGCTGGTGGCCCGGGTGGCGCCGACCGCCGAGGACGTCCAGGTCTTCCCGACATATCGGCTCGACCACCAATTCGAAGTGATCCGAAAGGTCGCCGAACTCACCGACGTCCCCGTCCCGCGCGTGCGCTGGCTGGAGCCCACCGGCGACGTCCTGGGAACGCCGTTCTTCGTGATGGATTACGTGGAGGGCCTGGTGCCCCCGGACGTCATGCCCTACACCTTTGGCGGGAACTGGTTCGCCGACGCGCCCGCCGAACGCCAGCGCGAATTGCAGGACGCCACGGTGGGGGTGTTGGCCAAGCTGCACTCAATCCCCAATGCCCAGAACACATTCGGGTTCCTCTCCGCAGAAGACGGCGACACCGCCCTGCGCAGGCACTTCAACTGGGTGCGGTCGTGGTATGACTTCGCGGTGCCCGACATCGGCCGATCACCGCTGCTGGAGCGGACTTTCGAGTGGCTCGAGGACAACTGGCCCGGCGAGGCGGCCGCGCGTGAGCCCGTGCTGCTCTGGGGCGACGCGCGGGTGGGCAACGTGTTGTACCGCGACTTCCACCCGGTGGCGGTGCTGGACTGGGAGATGGTGACGCTGGGGCCACGCGAGCTCGACGTAGCGTGGATGATCTACGCGCACATGGTCTTCCAAGAGCTCGCCGGCCTGGCGAGCCTGCCGGGCTTGCCCGACGTGATGCGCGAGGACGACGTTCGCGCCACCTACCGGCGACTCACCGGCGTCGACGTCGGCGACCTGCGCTGGTTTTACGCCTACTCCGGGGTGATGTGGGCGTGCGTGTTCATGCGCACCGGGGCACGACGGGTGCACTTCGGGGAAATAGAGAGGTCGGACGACCCTGATTTCGCAGAATCGCTGTTCTACCACGCCGGATTGATGAGGCGTCTCATCGGAGAGGATCAGTAATGCTCGGACCGCTCGACGAGTTTCCGGTTCATCAGGTTCCCAAGCCGATCGCGTGGGCGGGCTCCTCGGACCGCAACTTCTACGACCGCTCCTACTTCAATGCCCACGACCGCACCGGAAACATCTTCGTCATCAGCGGCATCGGCTACTACCCCAACCTGGGCGTCAAGGACGCGTTCTTCCTCGTCAGGCGCGGGGACACCCAGACCGCGGTGCACCTGTCGGACGCCATCGACCAGGACCGGCTCAACCAAAACGTGAACGGGTACCGCATCGAGGTCATCGAACCGCTGCGCAAACTGCGACTGGTCCTCGATGAAACCGAGGGCGTCGCAGCCGATCTCACCTGGAAGGGCCTGTTCGGCGTCGTCCAGGAGCAGCCGCACGTCCTGCGGTCCGGCAACCGGGTGACCCTGGACGCCCAGCGGTTCGCCCAGCTCGGCAGCTGGAGCGGCCGCATCGCCATCGACGGCGAGGAGATCGCCGTCGATGCCGCGGCCTGGCTCGGCAGCCGCGACCGGTCCTGGGGCATCCGGCCCATCGGCGAGCCGGAGCCGGCCGGCCGGCCCGCCGACCCGCCGTTCGAGGGCATGTGGTGGCTCTACGTGCCTATGGCCTTCGACGACTTCGCAATCGTGCTGATCATCCAGGAGGAGCCCGACGGGTTCCGCTCGCTCAACGACTGCACCCGGGTGTGGCGCGACGGCCGCGTCGAGCAGCTGGGCTGGCCGCGGGTGAAAATCCACTACCGGTCCGGCACCCGCATCCCGACCGGCGCCACCATCGACGCCACCGCGCCCGACGGCACGCCGGTCCACTTCGACGTCGAGTCCAAGCTTCCGGTGCCCATCCACGTCGGCGGCGGCTACGGCGGCGACTCGGACTGGCTGCACGGCATGTGGAAGGGCGAAAAGTTCGTCGAGCGGCTGACGTACGACATGACCGACCCGGCCATCGTCGCGCGGTCCGGCTTCGGCGTGATCGACCACGTGGGCCGCGCGGTGTGCCGCGACGGTGACGGGCAACCGGTGGAGGGCTGGGGCCTCTACGAACACGGCGCTCTGGGCCGCCACGACCCCTCGGGGTTCAAGGACTGGCTTACGGTGGCCCCGTAGGGCTTTCGACGCGCCTAGCGCAACTCGTCCACGATCTCCGACAGCGTCTGCAGCCCGATCGGTGACGGCTGATACAGGCACACGGTGTCCGCGACCCCGTCGACGCGGTCGCGGATGTGGGCGGCGATCTCCTTCGGCGTGCCACAGGCGGCGATGGTGTGCAGCAACTCGTCGTCGATGAGGCCGCCCATCTCGTCCCAGCGGCCCTGCTTGGACATCGCGTTGAGTTCGGGCTGCAGGTTCTCACACCCGTGCGCGGCCAGGACCGGCCGGTACGCCGGGGTCGAGCCGTAGAATCCCAGCAGCCGCCGCGTGCCGCTGTGATCGTCACCCGCCGAGACGATGATCTCGGGAATGACGGCGAACTCCCCGGGCCGGCGGCCACCGGCCTTCAGGCCGTCGCGCACCGCGGGCATCGTGTGCTCGTGCAGGAACCGCTTGGTGCCGAACGGCATCACCAGGAGGCCGTCGGCGTGTTCGGCGGTGGCGCGGGTCAGCCGCGGCCCGAGCGCTCCGACATAGATCGGCGGCGGGCCGTAGGGATTCGGGCCGGGGGAAAACGTCGGCGTCATCAGCGTGTGGTGGTAGTAGTCGCCGCGAAAGTCCAAGCGGCCACCGGTGTTCCAGGCCGCGAAGATCGCGCGCAGGGCCGCGATCAATTCGGTCATGCGGGCCACCGGGTGCTCGAACTGCGCGCCGAACCGCCTCTCGATCTGCGGGCGGATCTGGGTGCCCAGGCCGAGGAAGAATCGCCCCCCGCTCAGCAGCTGGTGATCGTTGGCCTGGTGCGCCAGGTGTATCGGATTGCGCGGAAAGGCGATCGCCACATTGGTCATCAGGTCCAGCCCGCCCACCGCGGCGGCCAGCGTCAGCGGGGCGAACACGTCGTGCTGCCCCTCGAAGGTGGCCACACCGCCGGCCCCGGCGTCGCGCAGCGCCCGCGCGCGCTCGGCCGCGTCCACCGGCCCGTACAGCGCGGTGATGACTTTCATCGACCTACCTGGGCACCGAGTTGGACCGGCAATGGAAATTGATCTTACGAAATCGTCAAAATACGGTTGACTAGGGGACGTGACGAAGCCGCCGCCGGTTGTCGACGTGGTCGTGGTCGGTGCCGGCTTTGCGGGGCTGTCCGCGGCGCGCGAGCTGACGCGGCAGGGCCATGACGTGCTGGTGTTCGAGGGCCGTGACCGGGTCGGCGGCCGGTCGTTCACCGGCAGCGTCGCCGGGCTGCCCGCCGATCTGGGCGGCACCTTCGTCGGCCCGACCCAGGATGCCGTCCTGGCGCTGGCCGCCGAGCTTCGGGTCGCGACCATCCCGACCCACCACGACGGCAAGAACGTGATCCACTGGCGCGGGTGGGCGCGTCCGTACCACGGCACCATCCCCAAACTTTCGCTGACCGGGCTGCTCGACATCGGCCGGCTGCGTTGGCAATTCGAAAGGATCGCCCGCAGCGTCCCGGTGGCGGCCCCTTGGGACGCGCGCCGCGCACGCGAGCTGGACGGGATGTCGCTCGGCGGCTGGCTGCGCTCGGTGCGCGCCAGCGCCTCCTCGCACGACCTGATGGCCATCGTGGCCCGGGTGACCTGGGGGTGCGAACCCGACGAGGTGTCGATGCTGCACGCCGCCCGCTACGTGCACGCCGCCGGGGGGCTGGACCCGCTGCTCGACGTCGAAAACGGCGCCCAGCAGGATCGTTTCCCCGGCGGCACCCAGCAGATCGCCGAGGCGGCGGCCGCCGAGCTGGGCGCGCGCGTGGTGCTGGGCGCGCCGGTCCGGCGCATCGAGCGGCACGGGTCGGGCGTCACGGTGACGACCGACGCCGGTTCGGCCGAGGCCGGCTTCGTCATCGTCGCCATCCCGCCGGCCCATCGGGCATCGATCGAGTTCGCTCCCCCGCTGCCCGACGAATACCACCAGCTCGCCCATAATTGGCCGCAGGGCCGGCTCAGCAAGGCCTACGCGGCCTACGAGACGCCGTTCTGGCGGGCCGGCGGGTTCTCCGGGCAGGCGCTTTCCGACAGGGGCCCGGTGTTCATCACCTTCGACGTCAGCCCGCACGCCGACGGCCCCGGCATCCTGATGGGCTTCGTCGACGCCCGCGCGTTCGACTCGCTTCCCACCGAACAGCGCCGCCGCGACACGCTGCGGTGCTTCGCCTCGCTGTTCGGCGACGAAGCGCTCAAACCCCTCGACTACGTCGATCAGCGTTGGGGCGCAGAGGATTTCGCGCCGGGCGGTCCGACCGCGGCGGTGCCGCCGGGTTCCTGGACCCGGTTCGGGCCGTGGCTGCGCGAGCCGGTCGGGCCGATCCACTGGGCCGGTACCGAGACCGCGGACGAGTGGACCGGCTTCCTCGACGGCGCCGTGCGGTCCGGCCAGCGGGCGGCCGCCGAGATCACCGCCTTGCTATGAGCCTTGCTAAAGCTAAAGCCTCGCTATGAGCTGATCCGGTGGAGCCGCACGTCGTCGGTCACCGATTCCACCAGAGCCCGCAGATGCCGGTTGACCTCGCGCGGCTGTTCCAGCATCGAGCAGTGGCCGCCGGGCAGCTCGACCAGGCCGACGACATTGGGCGCGGTGCGCGCGATCCTGCGGGACTGGCCGATCGGCGTCAGCCGGTCGCGTTGGCTGCCGATGACCAGCGTCGGCACCGTCAACCCGTCCAGATCCAGATGCCGCGACCCCAACGCGTTGACGAGCATCTTCGCGCAGCCGCCGCGCCCGGCCGGCGACGTCTGCGCGAACAGCTCGTAGACCATCCGCGCGACGCCCGGGTCGGCGCCGTCCGCGACCGCCAGCATCGCGACCAGGTAGCGGCTGGGGATCCGGGCCCCGGGCGGCAGCGGGAACCCGCCGAAAGCGGTGATCAGGCCGCGGGCGGCCAGGATTCGCGCCACCGACAACGTCCGCAGCTCGCGCGGCACCGACAACAGTCTCACCTGCCGCACCAGATCCCCGGTGGTGGTGTTGATCAGGGCGACGGCGTCGGCGCGCCCGTTGACCTTGTGGCGATACTGCGCCGACCAGGCGGCGATGGTGATGCCGCCCATGGAGTGGCCGGCCAGCACCGCGCGCTCGTGCGGCGCCAATGTCGCCTCGAGCACCGAATCTAGGTCGGAGGCAAGGCATTTGAGGCTGTAGCCGCCCGTGCCCGGGACGCCGCTCCGTCCGTGGCCGCGATGGTCGAACGCGATGACCCGGTAATCGGTCGCCAGGTCCCGGATCTGGTGCGCCCAGGCCCGGATCGCACAGGTGATGCCATGCGTGAGCACGATCGGATAACCCTCTGGCGGCCCGAAAACCTCTGCGTGCAAACGAGTTCCGTCGGCCCCGCGGACCGTCACGGCGCGGCTGGGCGGCAGGCCGTCGGGGAGCCGCTCGCATGTTCGATTCGATGTCACAGCGCTCATCGCCGCTCCCCCTTCGAACGCGGCCACGTCGCCGCACTCCGATATAGGCTCCCGATATAGGCGCAGTGTAGCCCGCTCTCAACGACGAACTGATGAAAACGGCCCAATACACGCGGCGAATTTCAGCACGATTGTGCAACAAACCGCGCGCCGCGCCCCACCGGACGTGAGACGCTGGCAGCCGTGCACCCGATGTCCCGTCGGGAGTTCCTCACGGCGACCACGAGCCTGGTCAGCGGCGCACTGGCGGCCGGCTGCGCGCCCGGTCCCCCGCCCCCGCCGGACACCCCGCCGGACACCCCGCCGGACAATAAGGCGGTCCTCGTCGTCGGCGCCGGCATGGCGGGCCTGTCCGCCGCCCGCAGCCTTGCCGACGCGGGATGGCCGGTGCGCGTCATCGAGGCCCGCGACCGCATCGGCGGGCGGGTGCACACCAACCGCGAATGGGACGTACCGCTGGAGATGGGTGCGTCCTGGATCCACGGCACGACGGACAATCCGCTGATGGAGCTCGCGCACGAGGCGCGGGCCCAACTCGTCCCCACCGACTACTACGGGTGGGCGAAGCTGGTGGTCGATCCGCGGCTCCCGCCGCTCGAGTACGACCCGGAAACGTGGCGCACCTTCGTCAAACGGGCTCGCGGCCACGTCGACGGCGGCAGCCTCGGCGCCGCGGTGGACCGCGCGGCCACCCGTGCCGGGCTTTCCGATGCCGACCGGGCGCAGCTGGGATTTTATGTCACCACCGAGATCGAGGATGAATACGCCGCCGGCGCGGACCAGTTGTCCGCCAACACCTTTGACCATGGCGAGTACGCCCTCGGCGACCAGGACGTCGTCACGAGCGGCTACGACGCCCTGCCGCGGCTCCCTGCCGACGGGTTGCAGATTCAGCTGAAGACGCCGGTCACCGCGATCGCGCGACACGATAATTCCGTCGTCGTGCGCGCCGGAAACCGGTCGTTCGAGGGGCCGGCGGCGATCGTCACCGTTCCCCTGGGCGTCCTGAAATCCGGTGCGATCACGTTCGAACCGCCGCTTCCCGACCCGCACATCCACGCGGTGAACGCGCTGGGATTCGGCGTGCTGTCCAAGAGCTTCTTCCGATTCAGCCGACGCAGCTGGGACGCTGAGAACGCCTTCTACCAGTACCTCGGCGCCGAGCCGGGCGCGTGGTCGCAATGGTTCACCCTGCCGGGCGCCGCGGGGCCGATCGTGTTGGCCTTCAACGCCGGTGACCGCGGCCGGTGGGCGGAGTCGGCGCGGCCCGCCGAGCTGATGGCCGGCGCGCTGCCCATCGCGCGCCGGCTGTTCGGCGACGAGGTCGCACCGGTCGAGGTCTCCAGCTCGAACTGGGCCGTCGACCCGTATGCTCTCGGCTCGTATTCCTTCCATGCCCCCGGTTCCGGCCTGGGCGACCGGCGCCGGCTGGCCGAACCGATCGGCGACCGGCTTTACCTCGCGGGTGAGGCGGTCGGCGCCAACAATCCGGCCACCGTGACCGGCGCCGTGGCCAGTGGCCGATACGCGGCCGGCCAATTGATGCACCGATTGGGCGGCTGACCGTCGCTACGAGCGTTGCAGCGCCTGCGCGCAGGCATCGAGGATGGCGAGGAAGCTCGAGCGCAGCAGCCGATAGCTGAGGGCCTCCAACAACTTTCCCCCGGCCCATGCCGGATGGGTGTAATTGGTCAGCCAGTCCACCCGGGTGACGTCCCCTGAGGCGGTGAACGTCAGCGTCCCGCCCTCGTGGTTGAACGGCGGGAAGGACCGGACGATGAGGTAGGAGTAGCTGTGCGGCCGGTCGTAGGCGGTGATCTCCTCGCGGAACCACGTGCCGACCCCGACCACCTCACGCACCGCGCCCGCGCCATGCCCCGGCGAATCCTTTGCGTAGCCGGCCTTCAGCACCAGCGGAGCGGCCGCCAGGTTCGCCGGGTCGGCCAGCCAGTCGAAGACCCGTTCGGTGGGCGCGGGGATCGTTCGCTCCACGCGAATCTGGACCATTCGACCCATGCTAGGCGCCGTCGTCTCGCACATAATTCGTCTCGCACATCATGTCTCGCACACTATTGTGTAGCGTCAACGAACGGGAGCCGATGAGAACCGTGTTGTTGGACACGCACGACCTGGGTAAGGCCGAGCAGATCCTCGGTCAGACCTACGTCGCCGTGCGCATCGGCCGCACCGCGAGCGGCGCCAACCACATCAGGATCTCGAGGCGGTCCTTGGGGCCGCTCACCATCGATGAAGCCGAAGCCGGCTGCGAGTTCAGCTACGACTCCGAGTCGCCCGAGAAGATCTACCTGTGCCGGGTGCGTTCGGGACTGGTCGAGGAGCGGATACCCGGGGCCGCCACGAATTCCGTTGGCGCCGAAGAGGTCTTGGCCCTCGGCGCGCTCGACGTGCCCTTCACCGGGCGCGTGAGCCACGCGCGCTGCGACATCGTCACGGTGGACAGAGGCCTCTTCGATCGGGTGGCGACGATGGGTAACGGTCACCGGCCCGGGCCGATCCGATTGACCGATTCGCGGGCGGTTTCCGCGGCGGCCGGAAGGCAATTGGTGCGTGCCGTCGACTATGTGCGGGACGGGTTGCTGACCGACCCGGCCCCGAGCGGCGCGATGCTGATCGCCTCCACCGCGATGCAGCACCTGGCGGTCACCATGCTTGCCGCCTTCCCCAACAACGCCTTGCTGGATCCCACGATCGAGGATCGGCACGACACCACGCCGGCGTTGCTGCGGCGCGCGATCGCCTTCATCGAGGAACACGCCGACAGCGACATCGGGATCGCCGACGTCGCCCGCGCGACCTACGTCACCCCGCGCGCGATCCAGTTGATGTTCCGTCGTCACCGCGATTGCACGCCGATGGAATATCTGCGCCGGGTCCGGCTGCACTACGCGCATCAGGACCTGCTGGCAGCCGACAGGGCGCACAGCACCGTCACGCAGATCGCCGCCAGGTGGGGGTTCGCGCACACGGGTCGATTCGCCGTCTACTACCGCCAGGTCTACGGCCAAAGCCCGCATACCACGCTGCGCAACTGACGCTAGGTCACCAGTTTGAGCGTGGCGTGGGGGCTCTGGCCGTACGTCTGCCGATACAGCACCGCGAACCGGCCGGTGTGCGCGAAGCCCCAGCGCTTTGCGATCTCGGTGACGGTGCTGCGGGACGGCTCGGCGGCAATCAGGTCGTCGTGCGCGCGATGCAGCCGGACCCGGCGCACGTATTCGGTTGGCGTGGTATCGAGCTGGCGCCGGAAGAGGTACTGCACCGCCCTTGGCGTCAGATGGACGGCGGCGGCGATGTCGTTGATGCTCACGTCGCCGGCGACGTGGCGGTGGATGAAGGCCACCGCCCCCTTCAGGGTTTCCGGGAGCGCGGGGTCGCCGGCCAGGTCCTGCTCGGTGGCGTTGGATGGGTAGCACTCGAGCAGCGCGCCGGCCAGCAATGGGGCCATTGCGGCAACGATCAGCGGTTGCTGGGCGGTGTCGGGCGCGGCCATCGTCGCGGTCACGTAATCCAGCGCCCGATGCCACGCGCGCACCGCGCCGCGCGAGCGTGGGCGCCAGTTCAGGAACCGGATCTGGTGCGACAGCGGTGCGTGCCAGCCCGCGGCGACCCGGTGCAGCGCGTCCGCGGCGATGCTCACCACATCGAACCGCGCGCCACTCACCCGAAGCGCGCACGACATGCCGTGCGCGACCAGAATGGGGCAATCAACGTTCGGGAACGGCCCCCCCGTCACGGTCAACGATCCCGCGCGGGGCTGGATCACGACAACGGTGTCGGCGGGCGGTATTTCGAAGGCCAATTGCCCCTGGATCGACACCTCGTCGACCGCCATGGAACCCGTGGCGCAGCGCCGGTGGGTGACGCCCGAGCGGCTCGTGACCCCGCTGACGCGCCAGCCCGGCGTGTAGGCGCGGGCATAGAACCCGCGGATCGCCTCCGGTTCGACGATGCGGAATTGCTCGTACCGGACGGCGGCCCCGCTTGGGGCCGACCCCGGGTCAGGCGCGGGGGTGGGACGCAGATCGACCTGGATCGCGTCGGGTTCACCGGCGACGCCGACGACGAATCCGGGTGCCGCCGTGTCGGCGATGGCCGTCATCGGGGACCTGCGCGGCGGCCACCGGGTGCTCTCACGGCCGCATCACCGGGCACCTGTAGACTGAAACTCGGCCGGCAGCCAGTGTCGCGACACGAGCTGTCGGTAGATGTTCAGTGAGTCGAGCGCGATCCGGTCCCAGGTGAAGCGGGAAACCGCGCGGCTCCGACCGGCCGCCCCCATGCTCTCGCAGTGGAAGCTCTGCGCC
>Ga0335069_10011016_pt1 | contig 12790 bp, 5 predicted proteins | sample Lox_Sample_11_FD_206714 | JGI IMG/M metagenome (GOLD analysis project Ga0335069, IMG submission 206714) | Soil microbial communities from Loxahatchee National Wildlife Refuge, Florida, United States - Lox_Sample_1.1 | ecosystem: Environmental > Terrestrial > Soil > Wetlands | place: USA: Florida... | reverse complement strand
CCGAGGCAATCACCAAACGGACCGACCTGCGCCAGGGCAAGGAAGAGACGGATCGTCTTCGCGCCCGATTCTTCGGTACGCACGACGGCATGGAGAAGGCATACGCCGACGCCAAGAAAGACGTTGAGCGGCTGCAGAAGCAACTGCTGGAACCGGACAAGCCGTTGACGAAGGCGCAGGCGCAGGATTTGGGTCAGCAACTCCAGACTGCCGAAGCTACCGAGGCACGCCGCAAGGCGGCCCTGGATGCGGTCGCAAAAGGCGCAGAGCAGCTCAAGGATTTTCGCCGCCAGGCAGCCGAGTTCGAGAAGAAGGGCGATGAAGCCGAACTGGACGCGATCGGCAAGATCTACTATCAGCGCGACCTGCTTCTAAAGCAGGCCGAGAAAGTGAAGGCGTCCGAATCGGAGATCGCCGCGATCCGCAAGTCGGCGGACGAGCAGGCGGCCGTCCTATCGAAGAAGGCCTGGGAGGAGTTTGAGAAGTACGCCGAGAAGGAAGCAGCCGACCGGCGAAAGAAGATGCTCGCGCTCATGATGCCCTCGAAGGAGCAGATGAAGGAGTGGGAGGAGGGCTTCGCCGCGCAGGAAAAGATCGAAGACATCGGGGTCCAGGCGCAGCGCGATGAATTGCGGCGGCGCGCGTCGCGGTCGGCACGCATGGCCGAGTTGGCCGGCGGAAGCGACGAGGAAGTCGCGCAGCAGGCTTACGAGACTCGCCTCAAGCTGGCGGTCCAGTTGGCGAACATCGAAACGGAACGCATCTCGAAAGAAGAGAACGCAGCGAAGCGATCGGTGATGGCCGCGCAGGCGCAGAAAGACCTCTTCACCGAACTCGCCCAGGCGAAGGACCAGTTCGACGAGAAGCAGGCGCAGCTCCAGCAGAAACGCGAGCAGGAGTTGCAGTCGCAGATTGACGGTCTGCAGAAACAAGCCGAGAAACTGATTGACGTTCTGTTCACCAAGCCCGCGAACTTCGGCAAGGATCTGGTGAAGACGATCCACTCCGCGGTGCTCAAGCCGGTCACGGAAACGCTGGGCGGCGCGGTGGCGAATGTACTGCATCCGATCGTCTACGGGTCGGACGGGCAAGGTGGCATCAACGGGCTGTTGCGTGGCACATCGAAGGATCCGGTGCGCGTGTCCACGGACATGAACACGGCGGCGACAATGCAGAACAGCGCGGTGATGGCCGGTTTGACGGCGATCCTTGCCGCCGGTATGGGAATCGCGGCTCCGCACACGTCTGGGGGTGTCTCCGGTGTCCCGAGCATCTCGGTTCCATCGATCTCGGTGCCCGCGCCGGTATCCGGGTCCGTCGCAGTGAGCATGCCGACCCTGTCGGCATCTGGCGCAGGGACATCGCCCCCCGGACCAATCGTTACCGCTGGCGCGGCTCCGGCCGCAGGTCCGAGTGTGGCCGATCTGATGAATCTTCCGGCGAGCACACACGCCAGCGCCAGCATGAACCCCCTCGCCACAATTCTTGGCTCCGGGTCCAAGGGCGGCACGTCTGGTGTTTACAGCCTCTTCAACAAAGGCGGCTTCTCGAAGGCGCTCTCTAATCTGAAGGGCACATTCTGGAACCAGGACGCGTGGAACGCCTCTGATAGCAACTTCTGGGGTGGCGTCCAGGGTGTCGCGAAGTCTCCCGCAGCCGGAGCCGCGGGGATGATGCTCGCAACCAGTGGACTATTCGGGTCGCAGCGCGGCACGTGGACCGGCGCTCTCGAAGACACCGCCGGAGGTGCGTTGATCGGCGAGCAGATCGGTGGCCCAATGGGAGCGGCAATCGGAGCAGCGGCGGGCTTCACCGCCGGCGTGGTCGAGAAACTTCTCGGCATCGAGTCGCCGCAGCGGAAGGCCCACGACGACATCAAGAGCATCTACGGTGTGGACATCCCGCAGAATAGCGGCACGATTAAACAAGTTGTCCAGATCGCGCAATCTCAGTTCGGCGGCGACATCGCCGTCGCGGTCCGATCGCCTAGCGTGCGTCAACTCGTGATGTTGTACTCGGAGGCCACCGGCCAGAAGATGCCGCTATCCGCCACGACGCCGTACGCGGGGAGCCTGGTGGAGCAAGGCGGCAAGCTTTACCAACAAGCCAGCTACCAGGATGGGCAAGCCCACGTCTATGCCTCGAACCTCCCGACGCTCGGCGGCATTGCCGCCGGTACGTATCCGACGCCGGGCAACCCGAACACGGCGGGCGGCAGTGGCGCGACGTACTTGTCGTTGAACATCAGCGGTTCCGACGCGGCGAACTTCATGACCGGCCAGTTTGTGACGCCGCAGTTCGTTACCGACCAGGCGATGGCGGCGCAGTATTCGAGCTACGGCCGCACGCAGCAATCGGCCAACATGCAGCTACCCGGATTAACGGTGGCGTGATCCAATGCCAGGCAATCTCGTTCAGAGTGAACCCAACGGCGTGATGCCGGCCTCGCTGTGCACCGCGTTCACGGAGTTGCGCGAATACGTGCAGCTTCAGAACCAGTATCACGACGGGACGATCCAGCGGTCGCAGCTTGCGCATACCTCGCGCCGCACGTTTCGGCTCAGCAAGCGGCTGAGCGCTTCGCTGCTCTCCTCGCTGTACAGCTTCTGGGCGGCCCAGAACGCCGGGCTGACCCCGTTCGCCTTCTACAATCCATTCGATGTGGCGTCAGGGCAGCAGATCGGCAGCAACTACGATCCCACGGGAAACGAAACTCAAGGCCGCGTGACTGTGGTGTTCCGCGGCAACTGGGCGCAGGCGACAGACATCGCGAGGACGAACCTGCAGGGATTGGAACTTGTGGAGGTGGCCTAAATCGCGCCGATCCGTGCGCCAGTGCGCGGGGTGTGAATTGCATCGCCGGTGGCAAAAGGCTTCTAGCGTATTCGGGTATATCGCTGCATCTTGACATGCTCGTGAGGTCGCAAGCTGGTTTTTCCGAGGAGGTACATCAGTGACGCAAACACCAATGTGAGCAAGCCCACGGCAATGTGCCTGATGCTCACCGGGTAAGCGCGGTTGAACTCCGGCAACGCATGGAGCACTAGCATCGCCCAAATACACAGGGTGAAAAGGCTGACCCACTGATTGATTTTGGATACCGAGATGAACGCAGGCCCCGTCAGAAATCTCTCGACACGCGCCCACACGCCACTTGCATCGGGGCGATATAGCAGAGTCTTGTATAGGGGCCCTGTCACGTCGTCTTCCAGCATGTCAACGTGATTCTCCCAATTCTCCTGCCAGAGCTTGCTGCCCTGATTTACGAGAAACCACGCCCAGGTGAAGAGGCCGCCAATACAACTGACGATATAGGCAAGATACTCTTTGTCCTTTAAATGCTCCGCACTCAAGATTGCGAAATAGCCGGCAAACGCAGCCGCGATCAGCGTCCAGAAGTAGGCAGCACGTCGCCAGTAGAGGTCGATTTCAAACTTCCGAATATCGAGCGCGTGCTCAAGAGCTTTTTGGGCCTTGTCTTTGTCTGCCGGAACGCCGAGTCCAAATGACTTCCTGTAATCCTCCTCGTTGTTCATCGTGAAAAGAACCTACCCTATAGCCGCCTTCGGCGGTAAGCGACCAGTCAATTATAGGCCACGGCACGAGCGGAGTTTGTAACAGATCCAGAGCTTCACCTTGCCTGCGGTAAGCGGGCCACCTCTATTACTATGTCCGACACCATCGGCCGCATCACCGTCCCCACGGTGATCAATTCCGGCCAGACATTCCCGCTCACTACGCAGTACCCGTTCGGCTTCTCCGTTGAGCGCCCGGTGATCGTGCATCGCTTCGGCAGCCTCGACGCCAAACAGGAGCAGCGGTATTACGTCGGCATCGGTCCTCGCAAGTTTCAGTTCAAGCGGCCGAATCTCAACTGGACGGAATCCAACCAGCTCAAGTCGTTTTGGGAATCGATGCAGGGGCCGTGGAAAGCGTTCACCTACACCGTCCCGAATCCAGATGGAACAACCACCGGCGTGCTGGTGACCTTCGAGCAGGCGCCGATTTCGTTTGAGTACCTGCGCAACGCAGCCCAGGTCGGATTGAATCTTGTCGAAGTCGTCGATCCGACCCAAGCGCCCTCCTACACAATCAGTTCCACGTGCCTGCGATTTCCCTCGAGCGCCCTGTCCACCGCCCTGCTCTCCGAAGTCCAGCAGATCGTCCCACTCCTCCACATCCGCGTGCGCGAATCCGCGGTTGCGGATATCTACCTCTCCGATCGGCGCGTCACGGTGGGCGGGCAATTATATCTGCCGCGCCTGATCGGGATCGGTGAGCCTGGCTCCGACGTCCTGATTTCGCAGGACATCAAAGGCACCTCGGACAATGTCCGCTTCACGTTCGGCAACGGCGACCGCGTGATGACGCAGCTCGCCAACGACACGGACCTGAAGTATGCCGAAATCGACCTCTGCCTCTTTCACGTGAACTCCGGCATTCTGCTGCAACTCTGGAAAGGCGTCATCCAGAACTTCACGAGCGATGGGACGCCGATTTTCCCGGTTACGTGCTCCGACGGGTTCTTCCAGATCATGAACCAGTACCCGGAGCGGCAGGTCAGCCGCCAGTGCTGGAAGACATACAACGACGGCGTGAATTGTCCGTGGGCCAGCAAGGGGCGCAGTGCTTCGGCGGTGACTGCCGCCGGCGGCGATCCCACAAGCTGCGACTACTACCTCGAATCGGCGAACGGCTGCCAGGTACATGGAATGTCGCCCTATTTCGGCGGCCATCAGGCCGACCCGCAGGGCGTCGTCATCAAGGATGACTCCACCGGCTTCCTCGGCTTCGGCCGCAACACCGTCACGGCGACGTCCATCATCTCGGATACAGTGTGGGGACTGGCCCTGCCAGAGATCTGGTGCAACAGCGGCGGCAATCCACTCTTTGGGTTCATGGCGACCGCGTTGATGGTGGACTACCGCGATGAATCGGGCTATGCGGACTCGCTCGGCATCTTGAGCGCAGGGCCTCTTGGTGGATTCACTGCGTCGATGGTCGTCACCAATGCAGACGGCTATCGGTACGTGGTCGCACCGATGGTTGATGGGTACAGCTGGCAGGGGCTGAAGGTCGACGGCAACCTGAACATCACCAAATACCAGCCCGGCTACGGCCTGCGGTACATCTATGGCACCGATCCTGCGAACGCAAGCACAGATTCCTTCTCTCTGGGGCAGGGATCGCCGCAGGTGTGGGAGCCGAATGTTTACGCGGCGGGCACGGCAGCGTGCGAGATTCGCATCGTCAAGTCCACCACCATCCAGCCGAGCACCCCCGACCAGCACCAGATGACCGTCCCCATCGACTACGGCATGTGGGGCTGGACGTGGGACCAGAACGGCAACCGCACGGCGGTCAAAGGCCTCATCAACCCGTTCTGGATCGCGGTCAACATGCTGCTGCGGGCGATGGGCTTGTACGGCGACCCTTCCACAGGCTCGAACCCCGCCGGCGGAAGCGGCCCGACGTCCTCCGCGCAGCTCGCCACGTTCGTGTTGTCGTCGCTGATTGTGGGCGACGGAAGCGGTGCAGCCGAGATCGCGGCGGACCAGGTGGCGGCCATCCTCGGCACCGGCGTGGAGACGCAGTTCCAATTCCAGGGGATCATCAGCAGCCAGAAGCCGTTTCGCGATTGGCTCACCGAGGTCCTCAACTGCTGCCTGGGCTTCTACACCTGGGAGTTCGGAATGCTGAAGCTCGGCTGCCGGATCAACGCAAGCGCGGTGGACGCTTACACGCTCGCCAACTCTCTGTTTCAGAGCCTGCGGCTCACGCCGATCCAAGCCGGCTTCGAGCATCTCGTGCTTTCGTTCGCCGATGCCGCCTATCAATATCAGGCGAACACAGCCGAGTACTGCGATAAGACCCACGCAGCCTACTACGGGCGTGCCGGGTCCCCGCTCACAAGCCAGATGCACTCCGTAGGGTGCTCGACGCTGAGCCAGGCACTTCGTATCGCCGCCACGCGGACCCGCGAAGAGATCGGTGGTGTGAACTACGCGGAGTGGCGCGATGCGCGTGCCGCGTCGTGGCAGACCACGCTACTCGGGCTTGGCAACGAAGTCGGGCAGGTCGTGTCGATGACGCATCCGGACATTCCAGGACTGCATGGGACTTGCGGCGTCACCGGCACCTCGGTGACTTGGGTAAGCGGCGACGCCTTCGACAAGTCGATGCAGAACAAAGAAATCGTGATCAATGGCGTACAGACCACGGTCACGTTGTGCCTCACGGACCCAACCTACACGACCGTGACAGGCCTGCTATTGGCTTCCGGGCCGGGGGACGGAACGAACCTTCCGTTCCAGATCATCACGATGTCTTTCCGCATCCAGCGATGGAGCCTGAAGAAGGACTGGTCGGTGCAGATCGAGGGGCAGACGGTCACGGATTCCATGTACGATCTGGACGTCGGGCCGAAGCCGATGGACGTGGTGCCCGCACCACTGCCGCCACTCTTCTATCCGATTCCGCTCGGTCCTGCCTGGGCACCCTATCAGGTGCAAGCTGCTTCGAATGATGCGCTGTTTCCGGGCGAGTGGACCTTCGATACCAATCAGTCTTACGCGCAGTTGGCCGACGGCAGCATGCTCGCGAACCTGCTTGTTACCGGGAAGCTGCCAGTCAACGAGTTCAGCGCCACAGGTGCTGGTGCGCCGGGAATCGGATCGATCTCGCAGTCCGCGACCGGCGGCTCGTTGCCGGCGAACGCAACGCTGCGCGTGGCAATCTGCGCGATCGACTCGAACGGGCTTCCTTCGGCTCCTTCGAATATCGCCATCATCGGAACCTCGGGATCTGGAACGGACACGTTCACCTTGGAAAGCATCACTTGGCCCGCGGTCGCAGGCCTGGTTTCTTACGTGTTGTTCGTCGCCACCCAGGACGACTTGATTTGCGCGCAGGCGACCGGAATGCTGACCGCCGGTTCGAGTAACACGTACACGCCCGGCTCGATCACCTTCGGCGGTCCAGTAGTGCGCTCGACGTGGGCGCTGCCGTCTCCATATGTCAGCAAGGTCCGGATCAAGGCAAAACACGAGATCCATGGTGGCGTAATCGGCGGATCGATCGATAGCGTGTCCGCCGGAACGCTCGTGACGGGCTACCTTCAGGGCGCGCCGCCCTCCACGAATCCATCCTGGACGCCTGTGGGCCGCATCATGTCCATCATCGGCAGGCCGGAAGGCGACACGCCGTATTTCAGCGCGAAGGTCACCTCGTGGGACCAGACCACCGGTACCGTCGGCGTTACGCCCGATCCCAACGGCATCGTCCAGGAGGGTGACTGCTTCGTCCTTCGCTTCAACGCCGATGCGTCGAACTCGGCCCATCCGACCTCCATCACCGATTCCGGCTGCCAAAACAACGTCTATCCCAATGGCATGACGCCCGGCGCAGAGGTCGGCAACCTGATCCGGGTGATCCAGGGGGTCTCACGCGGGACGCCGCCACGGAAGATTGTCGCGAACACGGCGACCAGCCTCACTTGGGATTTGCCGATGGTGATCAATCCTGGCGACGTGTGGATTGTCGAGGAACCGACGTGGCCGTACTCCTGCGACACGACCTCGCTCGATAACGGCAACCCGCTGGCCGTCACGACGATAAACATGCCAACCGGCAACTTTGTGGACGAGACGCTCGTGATCGTCGGCTTCACGGTTGACGTGAACGGCAACGAGTCGCCTGATGGCGATGCACCTGTCCGCGAGGACTGGGTATTCGGCGCAGAAGGGCTGTCGAAGGTCGCTGGCCTCGTGTTCCAGATGCAGGGAACGCTGGGCATCGAGTCGAACGCGGCGCAGCCCTTGTATCTGAATCGCCCTGTGACGGTCGGCGATGTGAAAGGGTATGTGCAGGCCGCGCCGACCGGTTCGGGAGTTACGTTCACGATCTACGTCGGCACCACAGCGTGGCTGACGTTGACTATAGCCGCCGGCCAGACCGCTGTTGTTGCCACGCCATCGCAGATCGGTGCTCTGTCGCAGATTCCGGCCAACACGCCCGTATCCATCGGCATCACGGCGGTGGGCACGACGTTCCCGGGAGCGGACCTATCGGTGTTCATCTACTCGTAATCTGCGCAAGGGGCGTGTTCATGACTCATCCTTCGACGCCGATTCAGCGAACGACAGCATCGAAAGCCGTGCTGAATACGCCAACGAACTCTATCGCATCGGTGATCTGAGATTCGGATATGACGATCTCTCCGTCTCCCCCGTGGGCGAGATGGTTGCGCCATCGCGCTAGCTCTTTCAGACGTTCCTTCGCGCGATCTCCAGTCGCTCTCGCGCCCTTGGTCCCTAACAATGCCATCACTTTGGCTTCAGCACCTATCCTATCCCACCATCCGGAAATGTCCAGATTGTCAAAAGCCTTTTCTAGCACCGAGGGATTCACGCCAGCTAGTGCAGAACTGAACGCTATGGCATTGAGCTTGAATCTGCCGCTTCCTCGCTTACACGATGCCAGGTTCTCAACCAGTTGTTCGACGTCGAAGGTCAGATAATCCCGCGGAGTATCCAGTGTCGAGAGCAGCCTTCCAGTCAGAACGAGATTTCTGTAGCCCAACGTGCCCGCGACGGAATCGTAGCTGGCTGCATTAGCGGCCTTCTCATCGACGATATGGGCTATGGTGCTTCGCATGTAGCGCTCAAGGGAGGCAAGTAGTCGGATAAGGAGCGGACCATAGACAGCTTCTGCGCTACTCGGCCGAGAATTGATAAACCGCTTGGCAAGTTCCGTCTCTTCTCCTTGCGCTTGCCATTGCAGGACTTTCCCGACGCGCAACCGAAGCTGCGACGCGAGGCGAACGAATTCTACGTCATGTCTAAGCGCTTCGATATTGGCCTGCAATTCCTGAAGCGGCGTTGGCATAAGAGTGCCGATTCTTAAATTGCGTTCTCGATGGCTTTCGTGAGCAGGTCCATGCGTTTCTGGACCGCTTTGGCTGTATTCGGTTTTCCGATGATAATCTCGAAGTTGCGCTCGTTCTTAAGGAGCTTTTCTATCTTCTCGCCAACACGCGCCTTTGCCGGCATGAGCTTGGCACGGCTATCCCAAAGGCGGTCGAGCGCCACCATAATGCCATCGTAAAGAGGCTGAGAGATCTCTAGCTCTCCTTTTTCGTTTTCGTACTTGAAAGCGCGGTCGCCGAAAATGTCGTGTGCGAGTCGAAGACGCGTCTTGAAGTCGTTGCTGAAGGCCTCAATCTCCTGCTCCTTGGCGTCAATGTTTTCGATCATGCAGCGATCAAGCATGCTGCGGACCGAACCTCTGATATTGCTGCGCTTTCGGAAAGCAAAGAACCGAAGAACAAGTTCGCAATCGATCATTCGTCGGTAGAGAGGATTCTTGCGCAGACTCTCGTCAACGTTCCCGTGTCGGTCCACATGCTGATCGTAGGGCGGGATGGCCCAGACCTCCGTGAATAGAGGATCACGGGAAAGGGCAATCAACATTTCGTTGAAACTACCAGCGTACAGACAATTCCGCAGTTCTTGCGCATTCAAATGCTGGCCGCCAGTATTGAGGCGCTCAAAAACCAATTTGCGCACCTCCCCCTTGTCGGGCCCACCGTCGCTGGTGCCACCGACTAGTAGAACCGTTACCGATATTCGGCGTCGATCAAGCCCACGCTGCAGCGTCTCTGGGAGTTCGCCATAGCGTGAACCGTTCAATTCACTCCATTTTTCGAGACCTCGTAGGGCGAAGCGATTCGAATAGAAGTCGACAATTGAATTGAGACGCTGCTGCCCGTCCATGACCTCATAGCGACTGAGATCCCATTCGTACAGAAAGACGGGAGGGATAGGTACATTCAACAACAGCGACTCGATGAACAGGCTTCGCTTTTCATCGTCCCATACCAAGCGACGCTGGTACTCGGGACGTAGATTAAGCCACTTCTTCTGCAAGACGAAGTCCTGAATCTGGGGTAAGAAGAAATCATTTCGCTCTTGGTTGAGGCGAAACGCCGTGTCGCTGAATTTTTGCTCCAGGTCCTTCGTCGTGGCTTTCTTGGTCTTCGATTTTGCCTTTGCCATTGCTGAGCCTTCATCCTACGGAGCAATCGTGTGTACAACCGGATCGCGGAGAGATGCAGCCTTTGATTGTAACGCCCATTCTACAGCGTCGAGAAGTTGGACCGCGCTTTTCTTTCGCTTCCGGCGTTGATAGGCGGCCACGTGCCTAGCGAAAGTCGAAACACGCGTAAGCGCATTGTACAGGGGGGTGCGAGCGATGGACCAGATCTATAAACTCCAACCGGATCGCACGATGCACCTCCAGGGCTTCGACGACTACGGCACGGCGGCCGCGCTTTGGGGCGCATCAGACAACGGGTTCACCGTGTCTGGTGTGTTCCGCGACCTGGCCGACTTTGCCGTTCTGGTCCTGTTCCAGAAGGACGATCCGTTCGGGCATCCGTTGTTTTCGTACCTTCCTGACGGCGACCTCACCGGCCTCGCGCTCGACTTCGATGTCACATGGCAGGGCATCCAGTCCTGGGAGTCGCTCAAAAACGCCTGGACCGACTGGAACTCGCTCGATTACTCCGTCAACGGCGTCGGCTCCAACAGCCCGAAGTGGTTCGGCACGACGGGCGTCACTGTCACCTGCAACACGACCGGCCGCACCGGCGCGTCGGCCACGTTCACACTCAACCTGAACAGCCCCCAGGCGGGCGACAAGGTCACGCTGTGGTATCAGAATCAGTCCTTCATCAGCCCCGCGATTTCCGCGGCGCACCCAACCACCGATCAAGCCATGTGGTGGCAGGGCAACGCGGCTTATAACCACTGGGTCACGATCGGCTCCGCGACGTACTCGTGCCTGGAGGATTCGCTCAATAGCGCAGGCGTGGCGAGCAATATCGCCGGCCAGATCAATGCCTCCGATCCGAACTGCGCAGCCACGACGGGCGGCACCTATGGCAACGAGATCTTCATCACCTTGAAGGCTGGCGTCGCCGGGCCGGTAGCCGTTTCGAGTTCGGATGGATCGGCTTCTGACACGCTGACGCAGACCACGGCAGCTTCGATCCTTCAATCTATTGCCCAGCAGCTCAACGCCGTCAACTGGGTGGCGAACGGCCCGGTCGTGCTCAGCGCCGCCGTGTCATTGCCAAACCAGTTAGTAATAACGGCCGCGCCCGGAGCCGACGGCAACATGGTCGCGTTCTACCAGACGGACAACACCGGCGGCAGCCGTCTGTATTTCACCGCGAGCGACTGGAACCTATCCGGCGGCTCGTCGGACAACGTCTCCTGGCACGTGCACATCGATTTCACCGCGCTCGGTTGGAACAACGTGGACAAGGTCTGGTGGACCATCGCGCCCGCCCTGCCGAACAGCCAAGCCTACCAGCCCAGCGAGTGGCAGGTGGTTGTCACCAACTGGACCGTGACCAGCAGCCCGGCCAGCAAGCGATCACTCCAGGTGGCGGGGCCGGGGTCAGTTCGCATCGAAGAAGACAGCACGTGGGTGAGCACGTCAGGATACTGGGAAGCCGCTCCCGGCAACGATCCCGTGGACGGTGCCTTCGCTTTCTGGAGCCAGGGACGCGCGATCCGTGCAGCGGCTTCCGGTGCCAGCGTAACCATCGAGACGCATTGCCAGTACACGCACGGCATCTACGTCGGCACGCGCCTCGATACCAGCTGCGGCATCGTAACCGCAACGCTCGACGGCGGCGCGCCGGTGACGCTCGACTGTTACTATCCCGTGACCACCACATCGCAGACGCGGCGTCTGCTCTTCTCTGGCGTCGCGGCAGGGCAGCACACGGTCGTGATCACGCTATCGGGCAACAAAAACCCATCGAGCCAGGGCTGGTACTTTTACTTCGATTTCCTCGAATGCGCGGTACTGAGCGATGTTCCCGATCCGGCGACGTCCACCACCAGCGTGGCTGTCGCGACCGACTTCGACACGGACAACACCTACAAGCTGTCGCCCGAGAGGCTGATCTGGAATATTCAGAAGCTCGGTTTGCTGGGCGAGATCGACCACTATTGCGGCGTCTTCTGGTGGAAGCAGTCGATCATGTCGAATCCGTCATACCCGCAATGCACGGTTACCTTCTCGGGCAACTGGAATGATCAGGACGTCGTGTGGCTGCACGTCGGCGGCTCCGCGATCGGCAAGACAGTTTTCGGCGGCCAGGACAGCAGCACTACGATTGCGAGACATTTCGCTAATTTCATCAACGCCATTTTCGATGGCGCCTGGGCGTCCGCCTCCGGCAGCGGCCTGACGATCACCTCGCACTCGTTTTCCAGCGTCTGGCAATTTCACGTGTATACGGAACTACCCGCATCGAACACCGGCAGTGGTCAAGCCACGGTGAGCGGCGATCTGCAAGGCGGAACGTACGGCACGACATGGGTGATCGATCCGACGCAGACGCCGGTGCTGAATCGGGCCTTCCGCGACTGGAATGCCGATTTCTTCGCGCTGTTGAAAGCGAACAACATGAGCGTGGTCTGTTCGTTTTCGCAAGAGTTGGTGAACCCGCCCGACAACCCACCATCGTCCGTATGGGTGCAGCGCTTTCCCGACGGCACGGCGGTCGAGACTGCCACCGGCTTTGGCACGCTCAACAGTTCGCAGGTCGCTTTCAGTTCCGGACCACAGATTTACATGGGGCGGGCGCACGCGGCGATGGCAGGTCTGATGCTGGCAGCAGGACTCACGCCGAAGCTCCAGTTTGGTGAAATTCTCTGGTGGTTCCAGGCGAACGCTTCCGGCATGGCGTTTTGCGATGCTGACACCCAGGCCG
>Ga0335069_10011014_pt1 | contig 12791 bp, 9 predicted proteins | sample Lox_Sample_11_FD_206714 | JGI IMG/M metagenome (GOLD analysis project Ga0335069, IMG submission 206714) | Soil microbial communities from Loxahatchee National Wildlife Refuge, Florida, United States - Lox_Sample_1.1 | ecosystem: Environmental > Terrestrial > Soil > Wetlands | place: USA: Florida... | reverse complement strand
TCGAGCCAGGCCTGAATGTTCTCTCCGGCTGGACAAGCATTGTTACAGGGCGGCAGTAGATCAACGTAGATCGGGCGTCGGAATCGGATCGGCCCCGTACCCTTGTCGTGTGTCAAATCAACGACCGGGGTCATATCACTCCGCTTGGCGCCCATGCTCTGCACGCTCCAAATCACTCCTCGTCAGGCATCCCCGTGATCATCCCATTGACCTTTTAGCGGCAGGCCTTGAACTCACCCTGGCCGAGCGCCGGCGTTAAGCTTGCCGGGAACGTTCACTTCTGGGCACCGACGGGAAAATTGCTGGCTAGAGGCTGATTAGCCGCAAGATGTTCATCCGACTCGGCTTCCGCCACATTCTTCTTGACGCGTATGAAGCTGTCTGGGCTGACCGAGATAGAGTCGATTCCCGCCTGTACGAGGAACCGGGCGAACTCGGGATGGTCGCTGGGTGCCTGTCCGCACAGCCCAACCTTGCGATTGGACTTGTGCGCTGACCGTATAACGCTCGCGATCAGCGTGGTAACCGCTTCGTCCCGTTCATTGAAAATTGGCGCCAGTTGTTCAGAATCGCGATCGATCCCCAGCGTGAGTTGGGTCAAATCGTTGCTCCCAATCGAAAAGCCATCGAAGCGTTCAGCGAACTTCTCCGCCAAAATCACATTCGAGGGGATCTCGCACATCACATAGACCTCGAGGCCGTTGCCGCCGCGGCGCAGGCCAAAATCCGCCATCGCCTGCAAGGTTTTGTCCGCCTCTTCAAGAGTTCGGCAGAAGGGGATCATCACCACGACATTCTTGAGCCCGATTTCTTCACGCACTTTGCGGATCGCCCGGCATTCGAGCTCGAAGCCCGCGCGGTAACCCTCGCTGTAGTAGCGGCTCGCGCCGCGCCACCCGATCATGGGATTTTCTTCGTGGGGCTCAAACTGCCGTCCGCCGATGAGCTCGGCGTACTCGTTGGTCCTGAAGTCGCTCGTGCGTACGATAACCGGATGCGGATAGCGTGTCGCCGCGATCCGGGCGATGCCGGAGGCAAGCATATCTACGAAGTATCTGGTTTTGTCCTCGAACCCGCGGGTCAATTCCTGAATCTGCTCGCGCGCACTCTCGTCTTTAACCTCCTCAAACTTTACGAGCGCCATCGGATGAACCTTGATGATGTTGGCGACGACAAATTCCATGCGCGCGAGACCAATCCCATCCGCCGGCAGGCGCCACCAGCGCATCGCCGCGGCCGGATTGGCCATGTTGAGCATTACCCCGGTTTTGGTTTTGGCGATCTGATCGAGTGCAAGATCGCGCATCTCGAACGCGGCGATTCCGTCGTATACGTAGCCGTCGTCACCCTCGGCGCATGAGACAGTCACGTGTCGCCCAGTTTCGAGCACAGTGGTGGCTGTGCCTGTGCCGACGATCGCAGGCAAACCCATCTCGCGGCTCACAATCGCCGCGTGCGAGGTGCGCCCACCATGGTCCGTGATGATCGCGGCAGCCCGCTTCATGATCGGCATCCAGTCGGGGTCGGTAATCCTTGTGACGAGGATCGCGCCGTCCTTGAATTTGGCAATCTCGGTAGGGCTGTCGAGCCTGCAGACCATGCCGGTTGCGATCGCATCACCGATGGCGAGGCCGGTTAGCAGTCGTTCGCCCTTTTGTTTGAGAGTATAGGTCTTGAGCGAATCGGCTTCTCTGCGCGACTGCACGGTCTCGGGGCGCGCCTGAACGATGAAGAGCTCACCGGTTTCACCATCCTTGGCCCACTCCATGTCCATTGGCCGGCGGTAGTGGTCCTCTATCGCCACGGCCCATCTTGCAAGCTTCAGGATATCCTCATCGCTCAGGACGAAGCTCTCTCGCTCTTCTTTTGAGGTGTCGATAGTCTTGGTCGTCTCCTGGCCGCTCGCGCCGTAAACGATCTTCTTTGCTTTCGCGCCCAGCCTCTTCTCCAGGATTGGCGCAAGATTTTTCTCGTGCAGGAGCGGCTTGAAGACCACGTATTCATCGGGCTCAACCATTCCCTGAACTACGGCTTCGCCCAGTCCCCACGATCCGTTGATGAGTACTGTGTTGGGAAATCCGGTCTCCGTATCGAGGGAAAACATCACTCCGGCACCGCCTCGATCCGAGTGGACCATCCTCTGTACGCCCACCGAAAGCGCCACCTTCATGTGATCGAAGCCATGGTTTTCGCGGTACACGATCGCGCGGTCGGTGAACAGCGAGGCGACACATCGACGGACCGCATCGAGCAGATTCTTCTCTCCGCGAATATTGAGAAAGGTCTCCTGCTGGCCAGCGAAGCTCGCGTCGGGCAAATCCTCAGCTGTGGCGCTGCTTCTGACGGCGACATCGAGTTCGGGTTGACGTGCGCGCTTGCAAAGCTTGCGGTATGCACTAGTAATCGCCTCAGCCATCGCCTCAGGAAACTGCGCGCGAGCGATCAACTCGCGTATTTGCTTCGCGCCCGCCGCCAATGAGAGCTTTTTCCCCTTTATGTCGCCGAGACAGGTGGAAATTATGTCTCTCATTTGATTGGCATCAATGAACGCCCAATAGGCTTTCGCGGTGACCGCGAAGCCGTCCGGAACCGGAATCCCCTTTGCGGACATGTTCCGCGTCATCTCTCCTAACGACGCGTTTTTGCCGCCCAACTGCGCAATTTCCGAAGAGCCCTCATCGCAGAACCACGTAATGTAGTGTTTGTCCATCTCCATGCTCCTGCCGCTGCGAGAGCGGCTATTAAGTTAGAGGGTTGTGGCCCTTCATTTCTTCATCTCGCTTTGCCCGCTCACGAGTTGAAATTCGCGCCATGATTTGCGCCGCCTTATTCAACGAATCTTGCGGTGACAGAGCTTCGCACCGCGGTTCATGATCTGCAATCATGGCCATCAGGCACAAGGGATGCGCAGGTCGTGGCCGGTCATCTCCGAAGGCGGCGCGACCTCGAGCATCCCCAGCAGCGTCGGCGCAACGTCGGCCAGCGTGCCGCCAGCCTTGAGTCCGCCCTTGCAGGACGGGTCGAAAAGTATCAGCGGCACCGAGAAGGTGGTGTGCGCGGTATGGGCTTGGCCGGTCGCCGGATCGGCCATGAACTCCGCCTTGCCATGATCGGCGGTGATAAGTGCGACGCCGTACGCGCGCTCGACTGCGCCTACTACCGTGCCGAGCGCGCCGTCGCTCGCCTCGACCGCCTTGACCGTGGCGTCGAAGTTGCCGGTATGGCCGACCATGTCAGGATTGGCGAAATTGATCACGATCACGCCGAAGCGCCCGCCCGCGATCTCCACCGCCGCGCGCTCGGCGATCTTCGCCGCCTGCATCGCGGGTTCGAGATCGTAGGTGGCGACCTTGGAGGACGGGATCAGCACGCGCTCCTCGAGCGGAAAGGGCTTTTCGACTCCGCCGTTTAGGAAGTAGGTGACGTGAGCGTATTTCTCGGTTTCAGCCACGCGCAGGTTGTGTATGCCGTTGCGCGCCAGCACCTCGGCTAGCGAGTTGCGCACGTCCTCCGGTGCGAAGGCGAGCGGCAGACCGAAGCTGCGGTCATACTCGGTCATGCAGACGTAGCCGACCCGCGGAAAGCGCGGGCGCGCAAAGCCGCTGAAATCCTCCAACGCAAGCGCCACAGTGAGCTGGCGCGAGCGGTCGGCGCAAAAGTTGAAACACACGACCTGGTCGCCGTCGTTAAGCGGCGCGCCGCCCGCGATCACGCGCGGCTCGACGAACTCGTCGGACTGCCCGGCGGCGTAGGCGTGCTCGACCGCCTTGCGCGCGCTATGCTCGGCGATCCCCTCGCCAAGTACAATCGCCCGCCAGGCGCGCTCCGTGCGCTCCGAGCGCTTGTCGCGGTCCATCGCGTAGTAGCGCCCACTCACCGTCGCCACCCGGCCGCATCCCACGCGCCCGAGTTCGGCCTCCAGCGCGTCGATAAACGGCAGCGCCGAGCGCGGCGGCTTGTCGCGCCCGTCGAGCACCGCGTGCACGGCGATGTCGCGCAGGCCCTCGCGCGCCGCGAGCCTGAGCAGTCCGAACAGATGATCGATATGGCTGTGCACGCTGCCGTCGGAGAGCAGGCCCCATACTTGGAGCGTGCGCGCGGCGTCGCGCGCGCGATGGATCGCGCCGAGCAGCGCCTCGTTGCGTGCGAAGGCCCCGGTCTCGATCGCCTTCGTGATCCGCATCACGTCCTGGTAGATCACGCGCCCCGCGCCGATCGTCAAGTGGCCAACCTCCGAGTTGCCCATCACGCCCGGCGCGAGGCCTACCGCTTCGCCCGAGGCTTCGAGCTCGGTGTGCGCCTGGGTGCGCCACAGGCGATCCGTCGTTGGCGTGCCCGCGGCCGCGATGGCGTTTGCCTCGCGCTCCGCGCGCAGGCCCCATCCGTCGAAAATCACCAGCACTGCGACCGGCGGACGACTCATCGCGCGCTCCCCGGCCGGCGAAAGGCCGCAGCGCCGGGCCAGACCGCGCGCGCGCCGAGTTCCTCCGCGATGCGCAGCAGGCGGTTGTACTTGGCGGTGCGCTCGCCGCGGCTCATCGAGCCGGTCTTTATCTGGCCGACGCCGGTTGCTACCGCGAGATCCGCGATCGTGGTGTCCTCGGTCTCGCCCGAGCGATGGGAGACGACCGAGGTGTAGCCGGCCGCGCGCGCCATCTCAATGGTCTGGAGCGTTTCGCTGAGCGTGCCGATCTGGTTGAGCTTGATCAGGATCGAGTTGGCAGCCTGCTCGTTGATGCCGCGTTCGAGGCGGCGCGGGTTGGTCACGAACAGATCGTCGCCGACGAGCTGAACGCGCCCGCCCAGCACGCGCGTCAGCAGTTGCCATCCCGCCCAGTCGTCCTCGGCCAGTCCGTCCTCGAGCGAGACGATCGGGTAGCGGTCGAGCCAGTCTGCCCAGAACTGCACCATCTCCTCGGCGTCACGCGAGCGCTTGTCCGAGCGCGCGAACACGTAGCGGCCGTCCTCGTAGAATTCGCTCGACGCCGGGTCGAGCGCGAGCGCAACGTCGGCGCCGGGACGATAGCCGGCCTTGATTATCGCCTCGAGGATCACCTCGATCGGCTCCTCGTTACTGCGCAGGTTGGGAGCGAAGCCGCCTTCGTCGCCGACGTTGGTCAATTGACCACGCTTCTTGAGCACCGCGGCGAGCGCGTGGAAGACCTCGGCGCCCATCCGGATCGCCTCGGCGAACGAGGGCGCGCCGAGCGGCACGATCATGAACTCCTGCATGTCGACGCTGGAGTCGGCGTGCTTGCCGCCATTGAGCACGTTCATCATCGGCAGCGGCATCAGGCTCGCGTTCGGGTTGAGATAGCTGTACAGCGGCGCATGCGCCGCGGCCGCCACCGCATACGCCGCCGCGAGCGACACGCCAAGCATCGCGTTGGCGCCGAGCGCCGATTTGTTTTCTGTGCCGTCGAGTATGATCAGCCGCTCGTCGAGCGCGCGCTGGTTGGCAGCATCAGCCCCGCGCAGCGCGGCGCCGATGCGACCGTTGACGTTGGCTACGGCGCGCGTCACGCCCTTGCCGCCGAAGCGGCGCGCGTCGCCGTCTCGCAGTTCGAGCGCTTCGTGGACGCCGGTCGAGGCGCCCGAGGGCACTGCGGCGCGGCCGAGCGCGCCGCCTTGCAGCCGCACGTCAACCTCGACAGTCGGATTGCCGCGCGAGTCGATGATCTCTCTCGCGCGTATTTCAGCAATATTGGCTGCGGACATCGGAAAGAGCCCTCATGCTCAAAGCAAAGCAATAAAATGAACGAGCGACCGGGGCGTGGCCTCATGCATGATAGAGCCGCACGCCACAGCGCGCTACTCTGCGCACCGCGGCGCTACGCCGCGCGGCGGGGCCGCTGCATGTCCTTGGACAGGGCGCGCTCGGCCACCGACTTGAACAACCTGACCGGTATACGCTTCACTCTGCATGACCATCCTTCTCCACTTGCCGATAAAAGCGCCTGACTATTGTTCGAGCGCCTGGACACCCGGTAGCTCGCGCCCCTCGAGGTACTCAAGCGTCGCACCACCGCCAGTCGAAATGTGCGTGAAGCGAGAGACCCACGGCGCTTTGGCGACCGCGGCTTCGGTATCTCCTCCGCCCAGGAGGCTCATGGCCCCGCTCAGCGCTACCGCCTCGCCTACCTTGAGAGTGCCTTGCGCGAAGGCGGGCGACTCGAAGTAGCCAAGTGGACCGTTCCAAACAATGGTCTTTGCGCCTTTGAGATGCGTGATGAACTCTGCGACCGTGCGCGGACCGATGTCCAGTCCCATCTTGTCGGTTGGAATTTCCGTGACGACCCTGCCTGTGGCGCCCTCGCTTGGCGCATCGGCAACCACATGGTCGGTTGGCAGCAGAAAGACCAATTTATTGCGGTTTGCTTCCGCTTCAAGTTCGCGTGCCACATCAAGCTTTTTATCTTCGACGAGCGATTTCCCCGTGGCGACTCCCCTCGCCTTGAGGAAGGTGTAGGCCATAGCGCCACCAATGAGAATCGTGTCGACTTTCGGTATCATGTTTCTGAGTACGCCTATCTTGTCCGACACTTTTGCGCCGCCCATGATTAACACGTAAGGCCGCGACGCATTGTCAGTGACGGCCCGCAAGGCCTCGAGTTCGCGCATCATCAGCAGGCCGGCGGCCTTCTCGGCCACAAAGCGAACGACCCCAACGGTCGAGGCGTGCGCGCGATGTGCCGTGCCGAAGGCGTCATTCACGTAAACGCTCTTCCCCCGCGCCAAGTCCTGAGCAAAGCCGGAATCGTTGGCTTCCTCCTCGGGATGAAAACGCAAGTTCTCCAGCAAGAGTACCTGGCCCGCGCGCAACGAAGCGACCATCCGATCGGTGGCGTTCCCCACGCAATCTGGAGCCAGCGGAACCTCAATTTTCAGAGCGAGGGACAGATATTCAGCAACGGGCTTAAGGCTAAGCTGCGGCATGCGGCCCTTGGGACGCCCAAGGTGCGAGCAGAGAACTGCGCTGCCGCCATGATCGAGAATGTAACGAATGGTGGGGAGACTGGCATCGATCCGGTGCGGGTCAGATATCTGCCCGCCTTTCAGCGGCACATTGAAATCGCATCGCACCAAGACCTTCTTGCTCCTCAAATCAAGCGAGGAAATCGCGCAGATTGGCATGAGTTAACTCCTGCATCCATCGAAAGAGAAAATCAGAGCTTGTTCGCGATGTAGCTCGTGAGGTCGACAAGACGGTTCGCATAGCCCCACTCGTTGTCGTACCAGGCGAACACCTTGCCGAGGCGACTCCCGATCACTTTCGTCAAGTGCGCATCGAGGATCGAAGAGCAAGGGTCGCCGTTGAAGTCAGTTGATACCAGCGGCTCTTCGCAATACTCGAGGATTCCCTTGAGCGCGCCTTCTGACGCTGTCTTCATCGCCAGATTGATCGCCTTGCTGTCCGCATCGCGATTCAGGATCACAGTCAGATCGACCAGCGAAACATTCGGCGTCGGCACCCGTATGGCGATGCCGTCGAGCTTCCCTTTCAGGGCCGGGATGACCAAGCCGATCGCACGGGCCGCTCCGGTTGAAGTCGGGATCATCGACACCGCAGCGGCTCGCGCCCGGCGCAGATCCTTATGCGGGGCGTCGAGCAATTTCTGGTCGTTTGTATAGGCATGCACCGTGGTCATCAGGCCTTGCACGATTCCAAAATTCTCCTGTAGGACCTTCGCGATCGGAGCCAGGCAATTGGTCGTGCACGATGCATTCGAGATCACATGATGCTTCTTCGAATCGTAGTCACGCTCGTTCACGCCCATGCACAGCGTTGCGTCGGCGCCTTCGCCAGGTGCGCTGATCACGACCTTTTTCGCACCGGAGGCAAGATGTGCTGCCGCCTTGTCGCGCGAGGTAAAATGTCCGCTAGCTTCAACGACGATTTCAACGCCGAGCTTCGACCATGGCAGCTTCGCAGGATCATGCTCCGAGAGCACCTCGAACGTATGCCCGTCTGCCATGATGTGCGAACCTGCGACCTTGATCTGCTTCGATAGGCTTCCATGCACGGAGTCGTACTTGAGCAGATGGGCAAGACTCTCGGCGCTGGTCACATCGTTGACTGCCACGACCTCAAACGAAGTGTTTTTCTCGAGTGCTGCCCGATAAAACATTCGGCCTGTTCGGCCAAAACCATTGATTGCAATGCGGATCGACATTTCGCCAACCTCCAATCTTCAGGCCTGATTAGTGGGATTTCGCTGCCCGCAACCGGGGAGGGGCAGGGCGGGTGCGATGCTTGTCAGTTAACACCGGACGCCATCTTCCAAAACGGCGAACATCAGTATGGGCGGCCCATTGGGCGGCCGGCGCGACCCGACCGTGTCTTAGTACTGTTGTCGAGCAGCTCGCGGTACGCCCCGATTCTGATCAAGATCTGTGCTGATGTTGTTTGTGTCTGCCACCGCAATACCTAATGCATCATCCATGCCCCGCAGTCGGAAGGGCGGCAGAGCACGCAAATTGCCTGAAAGATGTGACCGCTTGAGGACCCGTGCCGTCCGTCAACCAGATATTCACGATGTATCCATGTGTCATCCCAATGACTCCGTTTGCGCCACGACCTAGGGATCTTGACGCGAATGGTGGCAGAGATTATCGGAAAATGAGCGACTTTTGGTCTTGGCTCGGCACGGCGCTGCGTGTTCTGTTCATTATGGTGCTCTCTTAAATGGGTGTAGACTCTCATTCGGTGAAGATCGCGGCGAATCGTCGCGGCCGAAACAACGCTGCTTTGCCAGGTATGTTGGGTTCCCAAACGGGCGAGCGTCTCAGATGTTGTTCACCCAGGTCGCTCCACCGGACTCCGGCGACGGGAGGAACGCCCAAATTCAGTCCGTGGCGCACCAAGACATGGTCGGAAAAGCTGCTGAATGGCAGGTCCTTATAAAGTCGCTCAACAGTTTGCTCCTCGAATACCACCGAAAGTGGTCCCCACCCTTTTGAACGACAACGACAGATATAGGTTGGGCGTCGCTACCATGAAGAGTCCCGGTAGTCTGGACACACAAGCGACAGTTACGAAACTGTTCCACACACAACCTCGACGAAATAACTGGCTGGCAGGTCTGTGTCGGGCTTTTCCCAAAATAGGCGGACGGAAAAGACCGCACCAACGTCGATGGCTCTGCCGGGTTCGACCCAGCCGTAGCTGGTCTCAGGCCGGTCCGCTGCAATCCCGAGGAGAACGGTCAACTCGGGTCGATAGTCTATCGCATCGCTCGGCAACGAGTCCCATATTCAGGCATTCTCTGGCGAATCGCCGCAGAAAACGCGCGTATCGGGGCGATAGCGCACGCCCCACCGGCACCGGAGAGAGCTCACACGTCGAATCCATGCCGCGTCACTTCGATTTTCGCTCCGTGGGCGAGGAATTCGGTGCCGATGTCTGGGCGAACGATGCTTTGGGCGAGCACATAGAAATTTGCAGACATCGCGGGTCCTGCGACGGAGTGCCATTTGGGGCAGCTGCGCGCTAGTGATGGCCGTGCTTCTGAGGGACATGCTGAGCCGTGCTGAAACGGGGACGCTGCCAGACGCGATAGCGCCCGCATCTGGGCGGTATGACGGTTTTCAAGTGCCTCACGGGCAGCCTGCGTACGCTCGAGCGCCTGCACTTGCTTATCATGCCGGCGCTCTAAGGCTTGCATTGCTGTTCGTGCTGGCGCTCAACTTGTTGTGATCCGCGACAATCAGATCTGAAGACCACCGGCGATAATAGTCGCTCCACTTGTCGGGTCGGTCCCGCTCCATGAGAGCTATGACCTTGTAATCGGTATCGATGGGTGTCGCGTGGCCAGTTTCCTAAATTTTTATGAAAGGGTTCCGGATACGCGGCCTGGCGAAGTCATCTATCTGAACATCTTGCGCAACGGACATCGCGTCCAGGTACCGCTGCAGATAACGTCGGCAGTGCCGCCGCCGGAATCCTGGGTGCGATGACCCCTGTCCCTCTTCAAAACTTTGTATCTGTGGATCGAGTTGTGCAGTAAGGACCGACGGTGCAGGCGGGGGAAGTAGCGCACGTCGACCGGGTTGACCGAGGCCGATTCGAGGGTTGGTCGTGGGTCAGGCGACTCGAGCCCGGACTTCTCAAGCACTTGAGCAGGCCTACGCGATCGCTCAGGATGTGCCGCGCGGCGAGCCCACCGCGCGCTCAAGCTCCGGCGCCGAAAGTCGCCACCCCTTCCCATTGTCACTCGCCGAGCCGTTAACCAGGCATTTGGAGACGTAGTACCGCTATCGCCGCCTGCCCTTGGCAGCTCCTTGCACGTAGACCGCCTGACCATCGGCATCGAATCGCCCCCATCCCCATGTGCTCGGCCCCATCCGGCCTCCTCGCATAGCTAATCCAGTAAATACCCGAGCCTTCGATGCGCTCAAACAGCCCACGGTCCTTTCTGTCTTTGCGTGCCATTTTCTGTTCTCCGTACCGCCGAACATCTATCAGCTAATTGGAAGCGCTACGTTTCGACCCTGCGACTGAACGTGCCTTACACGGCGAACTGCTCGCCGTTGGCTTCGGGGCAGATGCGACAACTGTCTCGATCAGATCGTTGACATAGTCGATGGGAATTACTTCAGCCAAACCAGAGTTTTCCTCGAATATTACTCTAGGTCTCAGCGTCTGCTCACTCACTGCGATGTCTTCATATGGTACATAGCCATGAATCATGCCGATCAAGTACGAAGTACCGTGTGCTTTGGTTCCGGAGATTGCAAAAGGCTCTGGTTTACTAATAACCGGGCCACCACTGTTTCCAGGAAAGGAGAACGAGTCAATCAGGAACATAGGCTGTTCCTCGTTCAACTCGTCTCTAATTCGTGCAATTGTGCCACTTCTAACTATGACGTAGTTGTGCTTACCCAACTCAACCAAACCAAGCGGAAAGCCCAAGACATAGACGCCGTCGCCTTCACTTAGCCCCAGGTCATTCGCCTTGGCGCGGTCAGCCACAGCCTGATCGCTAGGAAAGAACGCCAGATTAGAGATTCCCCGCTGCTTAAGAACCGGAACGTTTATCTCAGCGACCGCCACGTCAGTTGCTTCGTCTGTCTTAAATTTGTCAAGATGGATCGGATATTCTTGAGCAACGCTGCCAGGCATTGGATTGAAGCGGGCCAACGGGGTTACGAAGGTTCGGGATCTGGCGTGACGCTTCGCCTGGTTTACAGCGTCTCTGAGATTGTTGATTACGTGTGCACATGTAATTGCGAAAATCCTGTACTGTCCTTTTTGCCCTTCGACTGCCTGCCCGACCAGGAATCCACTGGCTTGCCACTGCACTCGCGTTGGAGCGCCCTGCTGGCTGATTGATAGGCCAATCGCGATGACGCAGTCGAGGAAAAAAGGTGGAATCATCGCTGATAGTACGCTTCCCCTAAGTAGCCGATGCGCAAGGCGCAACATCACATTTCACCTCCGATTGTATAGCACTATGCTAGTGGGGTCCCATGCTTCCTATTGCTGCCAACCCAGAAATAGTGTGAAGAAGAATGTGTTAATAACGTAGAGCCCCACGAGTTAACCATTGGCTCAGTTTCTCCACCAACGTGTTTCCGCTCCAAGTTTGAATTTCCCACTACCCGTAACGACTAGTACGAGCCTCTGCACCGCCTGCTCCACCCACTTGTGCCAGCGATACGGATCTCGCACACGACTCTTCTCTTTCAAGCGAGCAAGCAAAAAACGAACCATAACTCTTTCTACACTAAATTAGAACCTGAGGATAACGATTTCCGATTGCCATCCGCTAAGGTTTCTTTTAAGTCTGCAAGAATGGACTGCTCTTCGGAACATCGTGACCTCGCGTGTAACAGGTCAAAGCAATTGACAAAATTTCGCTAGTGTCCTGAGTTAGAAATGCGTTTACAAAATCTTGCGACCGAATCGAGGATTTGGTCGGCGGTTTTGGTCCAGATGAAGGGTTTGGGATTGCGGTTATGGTGGTCGAGGTAAGCGCGGATGGCATCCTGCAGTTCGCGGGTGCCGCGGCGTAGTTGCTTTTCGGTGAGTAACGCGAACCAGCGCTCGACCAGGTTGAGCCATGAGCCGCCGGTGGGTGTAAAGTGCAGGTGGAAGCGGGGATGGCGCAAGCTGTAAAACTTTGGATATATTTTCATTTTGATTCCACTTGATTGTGCGCATCTGCACAAACTCCTAAAGACGCACGCCACCTACTACACTGACGTCCGGACCCACCTGTCGTTAAGCAAGAACAAGAACAGTACGCATCTTAGACCCATCGAGACGGCCTGCACCATGAATACGTTCGAGCTTGAGTTTCGGCTAGGGATACCTGGCCCGGGTCTCCAGTGCTCGATAGGTTACGATGGTTGTCCCCGCCCATGAAGGTGTTCGTCCTAAGCCGCTATTGTTAATGTTTAAAATCGAACGACGCGGCACATTTATCGCTCATCTTTGCTTGAGGCGTGGGTCGTCACTGTCAACGCATCTAGCATTGTAAGCTTGGTCTATCCGAAGTCCGTCATTGTCCTTCTTCATGACAGCGTTGCGAAGCAGCTTGATATGGGCATCGATGCATTCTCGCTTTGAATCGAAGCTGCCGACTGCGGTCCATTGAGAGAGTGGCACGAGCGGGAGAAGACCTAAATAGGGTTCACCATTGCCTAGGGAGGGTAGTAGCGGCGGCAGCATCAGATACCAACTGATCAGGGCGAGCGCAGCGGCGTGACGGGTTTTCATAGCTCATGTGTTTCCTTCGCGGGAAGTGCCCCGCGCGTCGTTGAATTTGAAGGCAGCCGGCGGCGGCTGA
>Ga0335069_10011013_pt1 | contig 12791 bp, 12 predicted proteins | sample Lox_Sample_11_FD_206714 | JGI IMG/M metagenome (GOLD analysis project Ga0335069, IMG submission 206714) | Soil microbial communities from Loxahatchee National Wildlife Refuge, Florida, United States - Lox_Sample_1.1 | ecosystem: Environmental > Terrestrial > Soil > Wetlands | place: USA... | reverse complement strand
TGCCATATGGAGAGCCGGTCTTGGCGTTTGGGATGTAGGAGATAGTTCGCCCGCCGTTTCTCAACCGCGATACGTTGAGCTACCGACGCCGCCCGCCGTGCAAGCGCATCGTCCGATGACGCATCGAACCCTCGCTCGCGCATTGCCGCAAAGTTCAACAGGTCGCGTTCCGTAACGCAGTCATCCATCGAACGAGGCAGTGCGCCACTGCGGCGTGCACGCTGGCCGAGCGAGTTGGAGTCGAGCAGGCGGCGCACTTCGGCCAGGTAGGGCGAAGGGCCAAGCGGCTTGCCTTGCTCATCTTCGGCCGCATAGGAGAGCACGAGTTTGTGCGATGGCATCGAGAGCGCGAGAAAGAAGAGAAAAGGCTCTTCCGCATTCCTGTGGGCACGCGATCGGATAATAGGTCCGGGGGCGTCGGGTGCGTCGCTGCCGAGCTTGCGCCGCAAGCGTTCACGCAGCCGTGGATTTAGTTCGCGCACGACCTCATCTGGTATCAGCGGGTTATCCGGATGCTGCTGCGGAAAGACGCCTTCGTTCATACCGAGCAGAAAGACCCGATCGAAATCCAATCCGCGAGCATCCATGACCGAGAGAACCTGTACGGCTGGCCCTGTCGGTACCGACGCCTCAAGCTCAGCGTCGCGGAGAACCTCTTCAAGATATCCCAGGAATTCCTGCGGGCTCAGTTCTCGGTCCGGTGCGAGACGTTGAGCCTCCACGGCAAGACTGTCGAGCGTAGACCATAGCGCGCCGGTAGCGCGCGCGGCCGAGTCGGTAAGCAAGGCGCGAGCGGGATCGAATTTAAGCCATTCGAGCAGCGCACGGAGATTCTTCAGATGCTCTCCCAGGCTTGCATTGGTTTCGAATGGCCGAAACTGATCCAGCAGCTTCTTCCACGCGGAACTGTGGCGTTCTAGCCGCGTCAAGTTGGCTTCGATTCGACGCTGAGTCTCTTCGTCGCCAGCCATAGTCATGGCTTCGATCAACTCGCCGCGTCGGCGCTCGAAACACTCTGCCAATGGTCGCGTCTGATCAACGTATCCGACCTCTTGCAAAAGTCCGTGTGCGTCTGTGACTGCGTTATCGATTAGGGAGTTGTCGCTGAGTGCGAGGAGCGCGTCACGCCGATAATTCTGAACCGGCAGATTAACGATCGCGATTAAAGCACGCGCGGGTGCGGTTCCGCGCAGCGGCTCGCCCGAATTAATCGATAGTGGTAGCCCGTAGCGGCGAAACGCCGCCCCCAGATGCTCACGATACAGCGCGATGTTTCGGGCCACGATTGCGATGCGACTCAGATCGATCGGTTCATCGCTGGTCTCACACAGACGATATATCGTGCGGGCCGCCTCGTCGGCCTCGGCGCGCGGATCCGGCGCCTCAATAATTGCGACGGTCTCATCGGGCGGCGGCGCCGATGGAGGATTCTCAATAAAGATATGCTCTAGAAGAAAGCCGAGCCGTCCCGATCTTCCCTCGCGGCGTACGAACTCCGGCAGGACCTTATCGGCAATCGACTCTTCGCTCACGAAGCAATTCCAGGTGAGATCGGCGAAGCGCGATGCGTCGACTTTGTGTGGCGCGGCCTGAATCGTCAGTTCGGCGTCCCCGACGATTCGAATCAGCGCCGCGATAATCATGAATTGCAGCAGGCTGAGGTCATAAATCTCGGCGACGAGAATCCGCTCGACCCCTTCCAGATAGTGCGGTCTGGTTCCTATGCGTTCACACCGGAGCAGAAACTCGAAGACCGCAGCCTCCTGATCGTGGCCGTCGGCCAGCGCGCACTCTTCCAGTCTCGTTTGATAGGCCCCGAAGATTTTCGCGAAAGTTTCGAGAGCGATATCCCGTCGCCGTATCCCGGCACTTGCGGCAATCGAGTCTTCCGGGGTGAGCTTCGCACTCTTCAGTTGTCGAATAAGGCTCAGCATCCGATCGGCAGCACCCGGGGATATCTCTATCTGAGGCTCTTCCGCACGAACGCGCGCGACCGCCTCGCGCATCATCAGCCGCTCAGCAATTGCATCGATACTTCCGCGTCGGTCGAGGGTTTCGCCCCAGAGCGCTTCGATTACCTGCGGCATCGTCGTGATGCGATAGCCAAGCAGGCTTCGGTCGCGGCTCTGGCGCACCAGTTGGTCTTGGACTTTGCGCGCCGTCGGGTAAATTACGAGTCGGGCATCTCTCATGTCCGGTGCATCAACTATACGCCGCTCGATCCAGAGGGTGCACCTGGGTGCGATGGCATCTATCCACCGGTATAAAGCCGCGCTTTGTCGTTCTTATGCCCAGAGGACCCAGTTATCTTCCGATTGTATCGCGGACCGTGCAGTTTCGACCCGGATGAGTCTTTGACAGTCTCAAATACGTTGCATCGCGAAGTGTCTGCTTAAGCATTTTACCGCGTAATTGCTTGGTAATTTTGTCGCCTAAGCACGCTTAATGATGGCCCGCGACTTGCTGTCTTTATAAAGCGGAGCGCCGAGAGTGGCGCTGGATGAGAGGAGCAGGGGTTATCATGTCGGTGCGAGTTTTGATCGTTGACGATTCGGTTTTTACGCGCGATGTACTGCGGCAACATCTGGAGTGCCTTCAGTGCTCAGTGATTGCCGAGGCGGAAAACACCCTGCAGGCACTCGATCTCTTCCATACCGTGAATCCGGATCTGGTTGCGCTTGATGTTGGCGTGGCGCAGACCGGCGGAATCGGCGCGATGGCACTTTTTCGAATCATGCGGAGCGAGGCGCCGGATCTGCCGATCCTCGCGATCAGTGGCTTCGCCTATCCCGAATTGTGCAAGGCCTACCTGAAAGAAGGGGCGCTCGACTACCTGAAGACACCCTTCAACGCACAAAGCTTTGCGCGCGTCCGTAATCGGCTGGTTGAAATCTTTCCCGAGTTGAACCACCTACCGCCACCACCGGCTATTGCTCAAGCGGCTGGCGGCCGCTGAGATACCCCTCAGCTCGCGGCCGAATGGTACAGCGAGCCTAGCCCATTCGGCACCATCACGCGCTCAACTTGCAGCGGTTCTCCCGGCGTGCATACGACCTCGGCGGCCCATCCGGCTTCCGAGCTTGCGTAGAGCGGCGCGGGAGTCCCGCAATAGATCGCGCGGGTCGCCCCATTCGAAACGTCGCCGTACAGATGGATATGGCCCAGCGCGATATAGTGATAGCCGCTGGCGCTTATCTCTTCCGGAGTGATCGGCGAAGAACGATGGGTCTCGCCGCCCTCGGTGTAGAATCCATGCGCCAGGGCGATATTCCAATGTTCATCAGCCGGTTCCGGTAAGCCTCGCAGCGGCTGAAACTCCGGCGAATGCTCGACCAGGGCACGTCCCCACAAGCGCACCGACAGCTCGGGGAAATGAAGTGACCGGCCTTCAGGTTCAAGTATTAGATGAAGATTTGACGGGAACTGCTCGGGAGTCATGGCGGCGTAAATCGATCTCTCGTCGTGCGCGTCGTGATTTCCAGGAATCATCACCACCGGCATTTGCGCCCGCCCGATAGCACCCATCGCGAAGGCCAATGCTTCTTCGCTGACCCGGCTGGAATCGAACAGATCGCCGACAATCAGCAGCATATCGGCCTTCTTATGCTTGGCTAGCTCGATTACTCCACTAAAGGCGGCACGGACCCGGTCGCGGAAATCGTCGCCGCGCGGTCCCACACCAAAGGTGTCGCTCTCCAGATGAACGTCGGAAGTGTGGATGAGCCTCAGGGGTCTTTGTGGATCGCGTGGCACGCGAGAGTCTCCTCGATTCGGTTTCACGCCCGGCACCCGGGTCGCGATTGTAGGCGACACCTTAGCAGGGAAGCCCTAAATCTCTCAATTGCCGACCGTCCAAGTCCACCATTAAGGGTTGAGGACAGGTGTTTTCAGTAAGGTTGGAGTGACCTTATCGACGTGTCATAATCCCGTAGCATTACGCCACGATGAAACTACGAATCGACGATATCACCGCCGAATCGCGGCATATTTCCTTTTCGGAACCCGAGAAGGAAATAAATCACGCGTTGGATAGCGGTCCGATCCACGAGTACCGGCTGCTGCGTCCGGTTGGGGTCGATCTATCGTATTATCGCGCGGGGATGGAACTCTTCCTCGAAGGTTCGGTTGATGCGCAAACCAGCGCCAACTGCGCCCGCTGTGCCGAAGAGTTCAGCACCTCAGCCCGTAGGCCTTTTCGCTATGTGTTGGCGCCCAAGTCAGTGGCTGACGAAGAAGGCTCAGACCCGCGCAGCGAAGACCTGGAATTTTCGTTTTACGATGGTGACCACGTCGATTTGTCACCACTGGTTCGCGAGCAGGTTCTGCTCGCTCTGACCGAAAGACCCCTTTGTCGCGAAGATTGTAAAGGTCTATGCGCCAGTTGTGGCGCCAACCTGAACGAGGCACCTTGTGGATGCACCAAGGAAAAAGGTGATCCGCGGCTGGCGGTCCTGCGCACCCTCAAGGTTGGTCGCGCGTCGTAGTATCATCTGGTAAAAATTCAGGCGGAAGTAAAATCGGATGCAAGCACCAAAGCGTCGTACCTCAAAGTCCAAGCGCAACAAGCGCCGCGCGCATGATGCGCTCACCCCGGTAAACCCCCATAGCTGCCCGAACTGTGGCGAGCCCACGATGCCTCATCGGGTCTGCCGTCACTGCGGCACCTATCGCGGACGGGAACTGGCTCCAACCGCCGAGTAAGGCGGAATACGTCGTTGCTCGCCGCAGGAGTGATTCCGCGGGCGTCGCGATGATCGTTTTTCAACAGGGACAATCGTGAAGATCGCGCTCGATGCGATGGGCGGCGACTTGGCGCCCAAGGCCGCTATTGAGGGAGCCATTCGTGCCGCCCGCGATTTCAAGACCGAAGTCATTCTGGTCGGTAAGCGCGAAGTAGTCGAAAGCGAACTTGCTCAGATAGAGCACAAGGGTCTTCCGCTCTCGATCGAGCATGCTCCCGACGTGGTCGAGATGGACGACTCGCCGCTCGAATCCGTACTGGGCAAACCCGAGTCGTCGATTCATATCGGTCTGGAGATGGTCAAGCAGGGTCGAGCCGACGCCTTCGTCAGCGCGGGCAACTCCGGCGCTGTGATGGCGGCGGCGATGGCAATCCTCGGGAACCTGCCGAATGTTGATCGACCCGCGATTGCGTCAGCCGTCCCGACTACAGCTGGACTCGCCCTGCTGATCGATGCGGGCGCTAACACCGACGTCAAGGCTCTGAACCTCGTGCAGTTCGGTGTGATGGGCAGCGTCTATTGGAAGCACGTCGCCAACATACCAGAGCCCAAAGTCGGCATCTTGGCGAATGGCGAAGAGGATTCTAAAGGCACCGATATCACGCGATCCGCTGCTGCGACGCTTAAGCAGTTAGCCCCGCGGATTAATTACATCGGCTACGTCGAAGGGCGCGATCTCAACCGGGCGAAAACAGACGTAATCGTCACTGATGGCTTTACCGGGAACGTCGCGCTCAAGACGATGGAGGGCTTTGCCTCTTTTCTGCTGAGTAACCTGCGCGAAGTTTTCGAGAGCGGTTTTCTGCGCAAGATCGCGTATCTCTTAATCCGCAAAAAACTCAGTGCGATTCGTGCCCGACTCGATCCTTCCGAATATGGCGGCGCGCCTCTTTTGGGGGTCAACGGCGTGACGATTATCGCGCACGGCTCGTCGAACCCCCATGCGATCCGCAACGCGATTCGGACTGCGGCGAACGAAGCTCTGGTGCGCAACGTTAATAGCGAGATCGTGGAGATCCTCGCACAGATACCGGGCACTGTTCCCGCGAAAGCGCAGGGCAGCAAGGGTATTCGAGGTCTTCTCACCAAGATGCGCGATCGGTTGCATATTCCGCATCGTGAAGGCCATCCGGAAAAGAAAGACGGTCATACGGATAAGAAATCCGATCAGCCAGCGGCGGCGAGTACCGATAAAACAAAGGCCGCGGCCGCCGAGCCGACTCCGCAAGGACGTGAGACGCGACCGACTGAGAAAGTGCCCGATGTTGCGACGCCTAAAGGTCCAGTCGACCATCCGATACAGTCCAACGGCGTTGCGAGCGATCCGGCCCATCACGAGCCGGCGGCCAAACCGGACGATCACGATAAGCCGGTAACGAAACCGCCGACAGCCTGATCGCACCCGACTCTTTCCATAGCAAAGGAAATCCATCATGAAGCTGGCGTTGCTCTTTCCGGGTCAGGGCTCACAAAAAGTTGGTATGGGTGGCGTGCTCGCGCGCGATTACGCCGTCGCGCGGGCGGTGTTTGAAGACGCCAACGAGGCACTGGGTTTCGATCTCCAGAAACTCTGCTTGGAAGGGCCCGAAGAAGAGTTGCGTCTGACGGTGAATACTCAGCCCGCGATCCTGACGGTTTCTACCGCGGCGTTGCGGGTCTTCGAATCCGAATGCAAAGTTACGCCCGAACTCGCTGCCGGCCATAGCCTGGGTGAGTACGGAGCGCTGGTCGCAGCAGGCGCGATAGCTTTCGCCGATGCGGTCCGTGCGGTGCGTGAGCGTGGCCGCCTGATGCAGGAAGCATGTCCGGCGGGGCAGGGCGCGATGGCCGCGTTGATCGGTCTGGATCTGGCGGCGGTTCGATCTCTTTGCGAGGAGGTCTCGACCGGTGGCGAAATTGCGGTCGCCGCGAATATCAACGCTGCGGATCAGGTCGTAATCTCGGGCCACGCCGCTCCGGTGCGCAAAGCCCTTGCGATAGCCAAGGAACGTGGTGGTCGCACTTCGACGGAACTCAACGTCAGCGCTCCGTTTCATTCGCCCCTAATGGCTCCGGCGCGCGATGGGATGGCCCCTTTGCTGAGCCAAATTAAGTTTGCCGATTTGCGTTTTGGCGTGATCGCCAACGTTACTGCCCAGATCAATCGGAGCGGAGAGACCGCACGCAGCTTGCTGCTCGATCAGATCACCGGCCCCGTTCGATGGGAAGAATCGATGCGTCTCATGGCCGGTCAGGGAATTGATGTCGCGATCGAGGTTGGACCGGGTCGTGTCCTGGCGGGTTTGATGCGCCGGATCGATCGCAACATCAAGGTGCATTCCTCGGAGGAGCCAGCTGCACTTCAAGCCGCTATCGCCGCTGTCTCGGCGAGCGCCTGAACCGCTGTTCGTGAAGGTTGCTTTATTTTGTAGGCTGAACTTGCCTGCACAGTTTTAAGTCCATAAGCTGCGCTGTACATTGGCGCAGACATAGCCAGGGAGGATCGAAAGAAGATGGCCGGAGAGGTGGAAGCGAAGGTCCGCGAGATTATCAGCGAACAGTTGGGAGTATCTGCGGATGAGATCACGCCGGAGGCCTCGTTTATCGAGGATCTGGGTGCGGATTCGCTCGATATTGTCGAACTCGTGATGGCGCTCGAAGAGCAATACGGGATCGAGATCTCCGACGAGGACGCCGAAAAAATTCGCACCGTCAAAGACGTCGTCAGCTACATCGACGCACACAAGAGCTGATTGCAGCTCACTCTTAATCCCGTCGCGGTTCTCTCCGGACGGAAGCGTTAGTCGATAGGCTTCCGGCTGTGTATTCCCGTGCTATAAGGGCTCCATCGACTCTCAGTAGAGAAAAGGCTGGATAAACCGAATGCGCTGCCCCTTTTGCCGGCGTGGCGCCAGTCGCGTGGTCGATTCGAGGATGTCGGCAGACGGCGCGGCTATTCGCCGGCGCCGTATCTGCTCTTCGTGCAAGCGCCGCTTTACGACCTACGAGCGAATTGAAGAGACGCCGCCCCCGATGGTCGTCAAAAAGGATAATCGGCGGGAGCCTTACGATCGCGGCAAAGTCATCGCCGGGCTAACGAAAGCCTGCGAGAAGCGACCCGTTTCCACCGAGACGATTGCAGAGATTGGCGATCGTATCGAAGCGGCGATAGCGGAGCGCGGCGGTAGCGAGGTCCCCAGCGTCTTTATCGGGTCAGCCGTGATGGACGAACTCCATCGCATCGATCAGGTCGCTTACGTCCGCTTTGCTTCGGTCTATCGCTCCTTCAAGGATATCGAGGAGTTCATGCGCGAACTCGAAGAGCTGATCGATCGACGTAAGCAGGAAGCCGGCGAAACCAAGGCCAAGAAAAACGAAGCCTAGATTCCTTACCTCACACAATGCCCGCGAAGACTCCGTCGGCTAATCCGGACGAACATTATATCCGCGAGGCCTTGCAACTTGCGCAGGCGATGCTCGGGCGCACCGCGCCGAATCCCTCCGTCGGATGCGTTATCGTTCGCGATCGTCGCATAATCGGTCGGGGTGCAACTGCCGCCGGTGGCCGTCCTCATGCTGAGACCCAGGCACTGGCACAGGCGGGGCACCGCGCCCGTGGTGCTACTGCTTACGTGTCATTCGAGCCGTGCGCCCATCATGGCCAGACGCCGCCCTGCGCGCAGGCGCTGATAGACGCGGAGGTCGCACGCGTCGTAATCGGATGCGGTGATCCCTTTCCCAAGGTGCGTGGCCGCGGTATCGCGATGCTGAAGCGGGCCGGGATCGACGTCACCGTCGGTGTCCTCGAGGCGGAGTCGCGGACGCTCAATGAGGGCTTTATTAAGCGCATCATAACAGGCCGCCCGTTTGTGACGCTGAAGCTTGCGATGACGCTCGATGGCCGGATAGCGGCGTCGAGTGGCGACTCGCGCTGGATTAGCTCGGAAGCGTCGCGCGCCATGGTCCATCGATGGCGCAATGAGAGCGATGTCGTGATGGTCGGGGCGGGAACCGTTATCGCCGACAATCCGCGCTTTACCTGCCGGATGGAATGTGGGCGCGACCCCGTTCGACTCGTCATCGATCCCAATCTGCGTTCCGATCCGTCCGCACGGATCTTTCGCCAGCGCTCGATCGCGCCAACCTTGGTCGCGACTTCGACCGACAAGACGAAGGCTGCCCAATCCCGTTTTGGTCGCCGGGTCGAAGTTCTGGGCGTGCCCAAGAATGATACGGGGATCGATCTCGATGCTTTGATGCGCCAGCTCGCTGCCCGCGGCTGGTCGAAGGTGCTGCACGAGGGCGGGGCTCATCTGGCGGGTGCCGCCCTCAAGGCTGGAATCGTCGATCGCGTGGCCTTTTTTATCGCACCCAAGCTTCTGGGTGGCGGCCTTTCGGCGATCGAGGGACTGGTAGCACCGACGATGCGGTCGGCGATACCCTTGAATAATCTCGCCGCTCAAAAGGTCGATACAGACTGGCTGATCGAGGCAGAAGTGCACCCGAACAAGCGCCGCCCGCGCTAAAGCTGTTTTTCCTTTTCATGGCTCCGGTGATACTATTGATCGCTTAGGCGGTTTCGGATCGATGGAAGATATCTTCAGCCAAATTCGTGCAGGCAAGATGGTCGTGATGGCGACCTCGGACAATGAGGACGCTGAAGGCGACCTCGTGATGGCGGCCGAAAAGGTCACACCCAGTCACGTTAATTTCATGGTCCAGCAGGCGCGCGGAATCGTATCCGTGGCGCTTCCGGAGCGCCGTCTGCGCGAGTTCGGAATACCGCTTGTCCCGTCGTCGCAGGATGACGATGTACTCGAGCAAGCCGCCGCTCTGGTCGAGGCCCGCGAAGGCGTCACGACCGGCATTTCGGCTGGCGATCGCGCTCGCACGATTCAGGTGCTTGCTTCGGATAGCTCGGGTCGCGAAGACATCGTGATGCCCGGTCATATCCTGCCCCTGATGGCTTTGAGCGGTGGCGTGATGATGCGCAGTGGTCGCGCTGAAGGCGCGGTCGATGTCGTGCGTAGCGCCGGGATGCGCCCCGTCGCAGCGCTGTGTTCGATTCTGCGAGAAGACGGCGAGGCGATGCGGTTGCAGGAATTGCGCGACTTCGCGCAGGCGCAATCGCTACCGTTCTTCAACCTGCGCGATCTGATTTCCTATCGCCTCACCAACGAACTGCTGGTTCAGCGCGTCGGTGAGAGCACCTTTACCGTGCCGGCCGGAGAACTCCACGCGATCGTTTTTCGCAACATTGTGGACGGCCGGGAGCATCTGGCTCTGATTCACGGCGATATAGGTGGCGGCCGCCCGGCTTTGGTGCGCCTCCATTCGGAATGCCTTACCGGTGACGTCTTTGGCTCAGCCCGCTGTGATTGCGGCGAACAGCTGAACGAATCCATCCGCCAGATTCTAGCATCCGAGGCCGGAGTGATTATCTATCTCCATCAGGAGGGACGCGGGATAGGTCTTGGCAATAAGATTAAGGCCTACGCCCTCCAGGACCAGGGGATGGACACGGTCGAAGCCAATCTCGAACTTGGCTTCAAGGAAGACCTGCGCGATTACGGTATCGGCGCACAGATCCTGCGCGATCTTGGGATCGGCGAGGTTCATCTGCTGACCAACAATCCGCACAAGATCGAGAGCCTCGAGCGCTATGGCGTATTGGTCATCCGTGAGCCGCTCGAAGTCACGCCCCATCGCGGCAATATCGAGTATCTGCGGACCAAGAAGGAAAAACTCGGCCATCTGTTCACCAAGCTGAAGGCCGCGAACTAACGTACCCGCTTGGGGCTTTTGCACAGAGTTCGAAGCATCAGATTTCGTTATGGGATTAAGACACGCCGGTCGCGAACTCGCGCTCAAAGCCCTTTATCAGATTGATGTTAAGGGCGAGGCCTCCAACGAGGACCTCGCGCTTTTTTTTGAGGCGTTTCCGGCTGACGATCGAAGCCGTCTTTTCGCGTTGCAACTGGTCGATGGGGTTCGCCGCGATACGGCGCTCCTCGACAAGCATCTGGCAGGAGCGCTCGAACATTGGTCCATCCATCGCCTCTCGCGCGTCGATCACAATATTTTGCGGCTCGCACTTTATGAGCTGATCCGCATGAACGATATTCCGGCGCGCGTTACAATCGATGAAGCGATCGAATTGGCAAAGACCTACGGCGATAATGAGTCTGGTCGTTTTGTAAACGGTGTACTGGACGAAGTCGCCGGCCGATTGAAACTGAAGGGTAAGGGCGAAGAGCACGATCGAAAATGATGCTTCGAATCAGGCGTGAATCGCCGGGGATAGTTGGGCGGTTGGTGTGGGTATTTGCGGCCCTATGGTTCGCCGGATGCGGTTATCATTTTGGGGCGTCCGGCACCGGTTTGCCTCAACAGGCGAAGACGCTTTACATCCAGAAGTTCAGTAACCATACGCGCTACACCGGTATCAACGACGAATTCATGCGCGTGCTCGAAGACGAGGTCAGTGATCACAAGCGCCTCGATCTCGTAGATAGCGCGGATCAGGCTGACTTGGTTCTGGCCGGCGAAATCTACACTGTCGAGGTCCGGCCCATTGCCTCCAATGCCGTTGGCGAACCCATCGTTTACTCCGAAGCGATCAAGGCTACCGCGACGCTGACCGACAACCATACCCGCAAGGTTCTGTGGACTTCGAAGGGTATCGGCTCGGTCGATAACGCACCGGCTGTATCATCCTCGGTCGTTACGACGTCGCCGCTGTTTCTGCAGCAAAACCTGCGTGCGCAGGATATCGGTAATCTGCCCGATATCCAGTTGGCTCAAACCCAGCGAGCATCGACGCGCGAGTACAACATGGAACAGATCGCTCAGAACCTCTACGCCGCGATGTCCGAAGGCTTCTAGCCCCACAGCTCCCGATGCCGGCTGAGAACGCGCTCGCCTTTCTGCGTAATCTCCGGCGGGACGCTTTGCCGCCTCCGGTGGTCGTCATCGCCGGACCGCAGCCCTTCGTCCGCGAGTATTGTCTCGATCAGCTTCGCACCCGGCTGACGCAAGCCGGTTACAAGTATCGCTCCTTTCAGCTGGGTACCGGCGCAACTATCGATCCCGTTCTAAACGAACTCGGTGCGGCCGATCTCTTTGCGCCGAAGCGACTGGTCGTCTGTAGAATTCTGCGCTCCTATCGCGACCGGGGAGGCTCTTCCGACGAAGATACTGAGGGGCGCGCCTCAGGTTCCGACGCCGGTGGCGAAGCGGCCCTGGTTTCCGCGATCGAACGGCTCGGCGATGGGGTCAGCCTCGCCGTCATATGCGAGAAAGATACGGCGCCCGCGAAGATCCGACGCGCCGGCGAGCAGCACGGAACGATCGTTAATTGCATGCGCCCGTTCGATAACCAGATAGGGCAATACGTCGAAATCATTGCTCGCAATACCGGATTGAAGGTTGCTCCCGACGCAGTGGATTTGCTGTCGACCCGTCACGGCAGCGATCTGAGTGCGATCGCCAATGCGCTCGATCGCGCCGCAATCGCGGTCGAGGAAGGCAAGGCGCTACAGGCCGCCGATCTGGGGGCGAATGGTCGGAGCAGAGTGCCCGATCTTTTTGAGCTGGCTGAAGCGATCGCTCGGGGCGATACCAACGAAACGCTCGCTCTCTTTTCTCGCGCGATTCAGGTCGGGCGCGATCCTATCGAGATGCTCGCGGTGGAAGTTATCCCGTTGCTGCGCCGCATGCTCGTCGCGGCTGCGCTGCTCGCGGTTCGCAAGGGTCCGCCGGCAATCGCAAGCGCGCTGGGGATGCCCCCATCCAGCACGATGGTAATGAGGGCCGTCGAGGGTGCGCGCAACTTCGGCTTGGCACGCCTCCGCGCAGCCCATCGTCGCGCTTGTCAGCTCGACGAGCGCTTTAAGATGGGCTTGATCAAGGAACGCGAAAGCGCAGTAGCCGGAATGTTGCTCGATCTGATGGCGCGCGAGGGCGAAGCCTAGGCGCTCTTGGTGCCGTGGGCTTTGTGCAGGCGGCGCGAGAGACGGGCGATTTTGCGCGAGGCCGTGTTGCGCTTCATCACGCCCTTGCTCGCCGCTT
>Ga0335069_10011010_pt1 | contig 12793 bp, 18 predicted proteins | sample Lox_Sample_11_FD_206714 | JGI IMG/M metagenome (GOLD analysis project Ga0335069, IMG submission 206714) | Soil microbial communities from Loxahatchee National Wildlife Refuge, Florida, United States - Lox_Sample_1.1 | ecosystem: Environmental > Terrestrial > Soil > Wetlands | place: USA... | reverse complement strand
TGGTTCATCCGTGCGCGGGCGTCCGCCCTCTTGTTGCTTTCCTCGAACTCGACCGCGGCGCGCGCGTCGTCCTGTTCGTCGCCCAGCTTCATCGTGCTACGCAGCCCTTTCCACAGGGTGAAGAGCACCAGCGCCGAGCCGGTGAGAATGCTCGTCCAGTCGGCCGGGTTCGCCACGGTCGGCGTGCGCTCCGTCTGTGGTGCCGCCTCAGCCGGCGCCGCTAGCGTCTGCGAGGGCTGCGTCTCTGTCGTCGTCGCTTTCTTCCTCGTCATCGAATGCCTCCTCTACTGCGCCCACAAGCGCCGCCGTCGAGAGGCCCGATGCCTCCGGCGTCGATAGCACTTGTCCTGAAAGTCGACGGCGCAGTCCTTCGAGCGCCGCCTCTACTGCTCCATCACTCTTGTCCACGAGCCCCAAATCGACCTGTGACACGACGCCGGACTCGCGCAGCGCCAACGCCAGCGCCCGCGACTCGCGCTCTCCGCCGACGACCGCGTCGACGACACCGATCTTCTTCAAGTTGGCTAGCGCCATGTCCTCGTCGACCGTGCCGGCCGCGAGCAGGTACTCGACCCAGGGAGGACTAGTCCGCTTCCCCAGGTGAACGTCGAGAATGCGTGCCTCGAACTGGAGCGCATCGCTGGGCACCCAGGGAATCTCCAAGATGATGGTGCCTTCGGCATCCGAAAGGTCGATGCCGACGCCGGACGACAGCACGTTCACCAGCAACGGCGTGGGTCGCGGGTCCGCCTTCCACGCGTCGACCACAGCGGTCCGCCGATCCGGTCCCATCCACCCGCCCGCGACGTAGAACGGCGAGCCGGGGAAGCGCGCTGCAATCAGCTCGGCGAACGCTTGAAGGCTCTCGTGGAAGTTCGCGCCGACGAGCACCTTCACCCCGCGCTGCGCGACATGGAAGAGGACGCGCTCCAGCGCCGCCTCGAGCTTCACCGCAAGAACACTGCTCACCAGTGTCCTGAGTGCCTGCGTCTTCTCAGCGCCGTAGCCCTGCATCGCCTTCTTGCCCAGCGCCGCCTCGAGCGCCTTGTAGCGCTGGCCCTCTTCTCTACTCAGCGGGCACAGCGTCACCTTGCGGTCGATGGCGGGCAGATCGTTCTTCACCTGCTCGCGCGTGAGGCGATGCGACACTGAAGAGAACCGTGCCGCCGCCTCATCGAGGTTCGTCTCGCCGCCGGTCTCCCAGCCGTACACGCCCTCGAAGGCTCCGGCGTAGCGCTTGAGGTAGCCCCACTTCCCCGACCCGATGCCGCCCATCAGCTCGTAGAAGACGACCAAATCCTCCGGCCGATTCCGCATCGGCGTGCCCGACGTCGTCCAGACCTTGCGGCAGTTCTTGTGCTTGGCCAAAGCGATGAGCGCCTTGCTCCGCGGCGCCTTCTCGTCGGTGAACAGCTGCACTTCGTCGACGCAGAGCGCGAACGGACCGAGCGCCGCCAAATCGAAGAGCGTCTCAGACCGCGGGCTCACCAAATCGTGCTGGCACGCGATGAAGTGCGCGGCCTGCGATTCCACCACGCGCGCGTGATCGTTCTCGATGGCCTTGCCCCACTTCTTCTCGAGACGATCTCTGACCTCTTGCTCGCGCTTCATCAGCTCTTCCTCGGACGGGCGACACGCCGCGAGTTGCTCCGGGCTCGGCACTGGCGCAAGAGGCGACCCCGCCCACTGCTTGGCCCACTTCTTCTTGAAGGCCTTCTCTGCGCTCGCGATCCTCTTCGCGCGCGCCTTCTTGACCTCGTTCTCGATCGTCTTCTCGAAGGACGCCTTGCGCTTCTCAGTCTCGAGCGGTTGCCCCTCTAGCTCGAAGAAGTTCATGCCCGGGAACGCGAGCGCCAGCTGCCTGCTCCACTCCGCCGTGACGTTGGCCGGCGGCACGACGAGCACCCGCTCGAACTGCCGCGTCGCGATGCCAGTCGCCCCCGCGTGAATCACCGCCGTCGTCTTGCCCACGCGCGGCGACCAGCACAGCAAAAATTCCCTTCTCGTCAGCAGCACGCCAACGACCCAGCTCTGATAGTCGCGCAACGTGAAGTTGCTCTGAACGATACAAGGCGGCGCCATCAGCGTCGGCCACGAGACGACGACCTGCACGTCGCCGCGCTTCTTCGCCGCGAAGTCCAAGGCCGCCAGCGAGTGCAGCGCGCCCATCCAGATGTGCCGCGCCTTCACCCAGTAGAAGCCCGAGACCTCTTTCACGAAGTCGACGAGCGCCTTGTCCCAGCCGAAAGCGAGGGTGACGCGGCCGTCGAGATCGACGCTGGCGCGGATCGTTTTCACCGCCACTCCCTTCCGCACGTGCAGCGCACCTGAACCGTGCGCCGGCCCGAGTAGACGTCGATCGCTTGATGGACGTGCCGCCCAGCGAAGAGATCGACGTACCTGAACAACAGGTGCCAGTACCGACGAAAGCGAGCGCCGAGCATCACGGCCCACGCCCTTGAACTACATGCACACGGCGGCCAGCGCCCGCGTTCGTACGGGGAGACAACTCGAGAACGCAGACCGCCGCGTGCACGGCGGACAGCCCCATGCTGTGCGCCTCCTTCATTCTTTGAGCCCCTGCCGGCCCGGCAACAGCACGCCCGCCTTCACCAGCCGCAGGCGCGTCTCGTTCACCAGCGCGAACGGAGCGCCGGTCAGCTCGCGCGCTCGGGTGCACGTGAGGTTCGGATCCTTCGCCCACAGCTCGCGCAGCTGCGCTGCGTACTTGAGCCGCTGACTCGGGGAGATTCTGTCGCCAAGGATGCGCGCGCTCATCTACAGCGCCTCTCTCAGCGCCGCGATCGGATCAAAGCTCCCGCTCTGCGAGACGGCGATGTCGTCGCGGAGCGCCGCCAACGGGAACTTTTCCTGCCCCGCCGCAGCGACGACACGGAACTCACCGCGGGCCGTTCGGTGCTGCACACGATCGTCGTGTTGCAGCAATCCACAACGAAGGCCGGTCACTGCACAGCGAGCCACGCACTGCTTCTTGAAAACAGACACGTATCCCTCCTTCCGAAGCCTCGGGGAAAACCAGAATTGCATCGGAAGTGTGCCCTTCCGAGAGACAACGAGTGCAACTGACCACGTTGCACCTAAATCGACCTGTTTAGTCCAACTCAAAGAGCCGTGTCAACTACCGTTGACGAAAAAACTTGGGCGTGAGACATCGCGCGCCGCACCAGCTGCCGTAGCACGACACGACGTCGCACAAACAGGAGAGGGAGCCCCCTTGTCTCGTTTCATGGCACCGTTTCGCCAGTTCTTCGCCAAGGCAGTCGATGCACCATTCGAGTACGGAGAAGCCGCCGCGCTGATGACGTTGAGCACCGTGGCGCTTGGCCGCCGCGCGCTCGACTACGGACAGAACGGAGTACGTCCGAACCTGTTCATGATGCTCGCCGGAGACTCTTCCGTCGCTCGAAAGTCCACCTGCGTGGGCTTCGCGCAGTCGCTCATCGCCGAGGTTGACGACCAGCGCATCGGCCCGCGCGACTACACCGTCGAGGGGCTGCTCCGGTGGATGCAGGAGAAGGATCCAGTCACGAAGAAGGGCCGCAACAAGGTGACGCTCTTCGCCGAAGAGTTCGGCGGAGACCTCGCGCGCATGGAGGCCTACGCCGGCACGATGGCGACGGACTTCTGTGCGCTCTACGACGGCCAATCTTTCACGAAGGTCAGAGCGAAATCAGGCTCAATCTCGATCCAAGACCCGCGCGTGTCGCTCTTCGCCGCCTGCGCCTACCCGATGATGCAGAAGCATCTCAAGCCGCGGGACTGGTTCACCGGTTACCTCATGCGCTTCGTCTTCGTGACGCCAAATCCGTACACGATGCGCCCGTCGACGCCGCACGCGCCGCCGTTCCCTCATCCCGAGTTCAGGGCCTGCGTCTCCGCGCTGAAGATTCTCCGCGATGACCTCTACCAGAGCCGCTCTACGCACGCGAAGCTTCAGCTCGACTCGCAAGCATCTTCCTTCTTCACCCAGGTCGTCTCCGCGCTGCGCCCCACGCAGGGCATGAGCCACATCACGCAGACGTACCTCGCGCGCTTCTCCGTGAACCTGCTCAAGCTCTCGTTGCTCTACCAGCTCGATCTCGATCCGTACTCGAACGTCTCGACGCTCGCGGTGCAGCAGGCCACCAACTTCGCCCTTCAGGTGTGCTGGCCGTCCTTCGAGACGGCATACGCGAAGACCGCGATGGGTGACTTCGAGGGGCTCTTCGCGGCCGTATTCTCCCGTCTGCTGACGAACGGCCCGACGTCCCGCTTGGACCTCGCCCGCGAGTTCTTCGCGAACGAGGGCCTCGAGCGCGTCGTCTCCTACATGAAGAGCAACCGCCTCGTGCGAGCCTACAACGGGCCCCAGGGCGAGATTCTTCAGCTGATGCCCTGACGTGGTGAAAAGAGCCCTCGGATCGAGGGGTGGGTATAGATCTTGACCCACCCCTGGATCGGGCTCGTCGACTGCGACAAAATGTCGCGATCGAAGATCGAGGGCCCTGGGGCAAAAACGGTCCAAACGGTGAAGGAAAGAAGTAGTCTTATAAGTATATAGAAGGTATATATATTTTGTACTATAGAAGACCCCTTTATACATGCACCGCCTTGAAGGGGATAGGAGGGCCGTCATGACGTCCAATCACGATCCAGACCGCGATCCAGACGTCGATCACGATCCGACCTCAGATCCAGCTCCGGATCCGGACGTCGACCCTACCCCCGCCCCCACCCCTACCCCTACCGGGGGCGTGCATGAATTAAAGAGGCGCGGACGTCCGAGCAAGACGCGGACGTGCGTCCAGTGCAGCGAGCCCCGGATGGCCTCCGAGTTCAGGAGTGCCAAGGCGACGGTGTGCCGGCGCTGTGCAGGCGAGAATGCGAGAGCGAACGTGAAGGTGACAGAGATCCTCGCGAAGGAGCGCGTCGACAAGATGCGCACTGAGATGCTGGCCATGCAGCAGCTGCCGAAGGCTGCGCTCGCGCTCTTCACGCTCCCTGTCTGTGCGTGCTGTCGCGACATGCGCGACGTCACCGCGGATCCGCTCGGTGGCGCGCTGCTCTGCCCGATCTGTCTCTTCCAGATCGTCCGCTGCGGCCGCTGCGCGACGCACGCGAGCCGGGACTTCTACCCTCAGCTCACCGCGAACCCGGTTGTCGACGTGCCGGCGGAGCTGCTCCACGCGTACGGCTTCAAGACGACCGAAGAGCTTCGGCGCGAAGAGGAAGCCTCGACGACCGTTCCAGTTGCTGATGGGGCTTGACGTACCCCCCTGCTGTGTTATGTCCTGCCCTCGCTTCGCCTTGTCGGGCGAGGAACCGGTGTCGCCTAGTCGGGCGTGCCACGCAGTAGCAGCACTGGGACGGTCTCGTCGGTCCGTCAAAAACGTAAGGGCACAAGCACGCGAGTTCCTCGGGAGCCAACTTCGTTGGGTACCACGACCGTCACCTTGCGCCTTGAGACTGAGCAATGGGAGAGGCTCCAGCGGTTTCGGATCCTCAATGAGATCGAGACGCCAAGCGCCGCGATTCGCGCCCTGATGGAAATTGGGATGCGCGATGCGCAGCCATTGGAGCAGGCGTGGATGAAGGCAGCATGGGCTGAAGGTCACAAGGCCGGCGCGAAGAAATTTCGCGATGAGCTTGAGAAGGCAACCAAGGGCTCGGCGAGCGTCTGACCTTGAAGGCAAGTACAGGCGAGAAACTCACCGTCACGATCACTCTCTTTGGAGAAGATCTCGAACGCATGCGCGAGTTCCAGCTTGAGAACGGCTTTCCCTCGCTGAACATCGCCGCTCGTGCTCTCTGTCTCGGAGCGATCTCGATCTATCCGTCGTGGGGCATCACGCGAGCAATGGTCGAGATGCTCGCGTTCGAGATCCGGCAGCGCTTGCTTACTGAAACGTACTCGACGCTCAGCAAGACGCAGGCGAAGATCGAAGAGGAACTGTCGCAGCTCGTACAACCGGGAGAGCAAACGTGAAGATCAAACGCGATCTGTTCAAGGTCCATCGTGGTCAGATGGACGAGAAGGGTCAGAAGCTGGAGCCCGAGCAGCAGACGGTGCAGCACATCTATCAGGGCACGACGCCGCTGAGTGTGTCGACGCCCGGCATCCTGAGAGAGGGCGTGCAGGGGAACATCCCGCTCGAGATCGTCGCGCACGCAACGGCCGCAGAGGTCGCGCGCTCCGTCTCGGCTACCTGCGGCCAGTGCAAGAACTTCAACCGCTCGGCGTGGATCAAGATGCTCAGTGTCGCCGACAACCCGGGAAGCTCAGCCGCCGAACGTCATGGCGTGAACCAGATTCGCGCCGAGATTCTCATGCGCATGCCGGAGCCCGAGAAGCACGTCGGTGCCGACGGTGAGTACGACGTCAACCACACGCTGCACTCGATGGGCATGTGCTTCCCGCTGCGCGAGTACTACAAGGAGAAGGACGGCAAGGACCCGGGCATCATGGCCGTGTTCTCGGAGAGCAGCTGCCCGCTCGAGATCTGCACGCCCGACAAGCCCTTCGGTCTCTACCAGCCGAAGGATCTCGACGCCGAGAAGATCGGCGCGACGAACTACGATCGCGTGATGGTGACCGCGGCAGGCGGGACGCCCGCGAAGTGAGCCTCACGCCCGCCATGGCGGAGATTTGTCAGCGCGAGGCGGAAGCCCGTGCGCGCGATGAGGAACTGCGCCGTCGTGAGGCCGCTGTCGCTCCGGCGTACGTACGAGCGCGTTTCGAGGCGATGCGCGACTTCCACGTTCGATATCTGTCGCTGTTGCTCTGTACGGCGAAGCTGAACATCAGCTACGCCGCGAAGCTCGCGAAGCTGGACCGCACGAACTTCAAGAAGCTGCTCAAGCGCTACAAGATCGTCAAGGAGGACCTCAAATGCGAGTGAACATCGACCCTGCGTTGAAGACCACGTTTCCGCCCGAGATTGTCGACCTCGCGGTCGCCGCTCTGAACAACCGCAACGGCAAGGTGCTCAAGAACGTCGAGCTTCAAGGCACGTTCCCGGTGTCGGGCGCGGTGAAGTTCATCTGCGTGTTCGGCTTCGACATGGCGGTGTGCAAGGCCGACTGCGAGTTCTTCGTCGATGGGCGCTCGCAGCGCTTCGCGGGCGAGGTCATGGTGAACCAGATGATGAACGCCTACGCGTGGTGGCCGCGGTTCGGCTGGGCGCCGATTCTCGTGCCGGCGCTCTCGGTCGTTCAGCTCCAGGGGCGGCCCGGCGACTCGTGGTCGGTCATTGGCTCGGTCGTCGAGAAGCCCACCGACCGGAATCTCTTCGTCCCAGCGCCGACGATCGATGGGGACATTATCAACTGCGCGAAGTACATCGACGCCGTGCCCTTCGAGGGCCGCCTCTGATGAAGAACGTGGAAAAGTACATCGGGCTCGCATCGACCGTCCTCACTGCCGGCCGCGAACTCGTGCGCGAGTTCAAGAAGCCAAAGGACCCGCCTGTCGACCCGGACGTCGCGAAGCTGTTGACGGGGCTCGTCGAGCACTGCGCTGCGCTCGAGGAAGAGAACAAGAAACTGAGAGCGAAGATCCGGGCTCTCGGAGGAACGCTGGAATGACCGAGGCACTCGTCTTGTGGTTTCTCGCGGCCGCCGGCTTCGCGCTCGTGCTGGGGCACAGTCGCATCACTGTGGGCTTCCGGCGATGGCTCGCGCCGCCCGACACGGCGACGCCCGGCGCGCTCTCTGGCAGCCGCGTGCTCTGTGAGCTGATCGAGTGTCCGATGTGCTTGGGTGTTTGGGAGGGCGGGATCGCGGCTGCGACCGGTCTCGTGCACGTGCCGTTCGGCTTCTGGCTGTCGGTCGCGGTTCTTGCCTTCTCAACGTCCATCGTGAACTACGTGCTCGCGCGCTTGGCAGGAGCGTTCGACTGATGCGCCGCCTGCTCTTCGTCCTGTTGTTCTCGGGCTGCTGGCACCTGCTGGAGCCGGTCGCCGCGGTCTATGAGGTCGCGCATCCGCCGCCGAAGTGCGACGACGCGCTGATGCCTCGAAACGGTAACGCGTTCACCTGCGTCGATGTCGATGGCGGGTACGGCGGCGGCCCGGGGCATTGGCAGTGCGTCGGGCCCTCGTCTTTCGATGCACCACTGTGCGATGGAGGAACAAACAAATGACTGACAAGGTCCCCCAGTTTCCAGGCAAGCCTCAGCAGATCGGCGCGCAGCAGAAGGAGCCGTGGGCGCAGTCTGCGTGTCCCTACTCACTGTCCGGCGCGATCTCGCGGCTGGGTCCGGTCGAAGAGAAGCTCCTCGTCACCGCGGGCGCGCAGAACCGCGAAGACCAGAAGGCGATCGTCCCGCTGCCCTGCATCGGCCCGCGCTGCTCGCTCTTCATGAGCACGAAGCTCGCCAATGGGCAGGAAATCTCCGGCTGCGCGCTCGTGATGCAGGTGCTCGAGACGAATCGCACCAACATGCTTCTGGCACGGTTCCTCGACGCGATCAGCGAAGAGGAAGCCCCGGCCGCCGCGCCGGCCGCTCCCGCGACCCCCACGACTCCCTGAAAGGAAACACCATGGCCACCCCTCCGCAGACGTTTCGCCCCGAAGAGACGATGGAACTCATCGACGCCAAAGCGAAGGCGAATCCCGAGCGCGCGCTGTTCTACGTGAAGGTCGCGCGCAAGGCGACGAATGGGCTCGTCCCTCAGCAGATCGCGGCGTTCACCCAGGCGACCCTGGAACATCTCGGCGACCCGGCGCGCTGGCTGTTTCAGCTCGGCGGAGGCGGCGAGTACGTTCTCCGTGTCTCGCACATCGACACGCAGCATCAGGACATCGGCGGCGCGCTCTACTTCTCGCTGCCAACGACACCGCCGAGCGGTGCGCCGATGCGGCCCATCGACGCCTCGGCGACCTTTCGTGAAGGCTGGTCGGGTCCGTCAGTGATGGTGATGCCGCCGCCCGTGCAGCCGACGCCCGGTCTCCCTCCGAACATCCGCAACATGGTGTTCAGCGGAACGCCGTACGCGAGCGACGCGGAGACCCTCGCGGCCGCAAACGCCGGAGTGCAAGTCCAGCAGGGCCCCGCGGCGGATCTCGCGCGCCGTGAGCGCGAACTGATCGAGAAGGAGGCCGCGCTGCGCAAGGAGATCGCAGAGAAGGAGGCGAAGATCCGCGATGACCGGCTGCTCGCCACGATCGAGGCGAAGAACCGCGACCTCGATGCGAAGCTCGAACGCATCGCCGCGAACGCGAACGCGCCGCGCCGCGATGAGTCGTCGTGGGTCGAGAAGCTCGTCGCGTCGCTCGTTCCTCTCATTACGCAGATGATGACCTCGCAGCACGAGATCCGCATGCTGATGATGAAGCAGAGCACCGAGCAGAGCGCCGCGCAGATGGCGGCCGCCGAGCGCAGTCATCAGCAGATGCTCGAGTTCATGAAGGCGGCCGCCGCGCCGAAGCAGCAGGGCATGAGCGAAGAGATGAAGATGCTCATCCAGATGGTCGAGAAGGAAAAGGCAAGCAACGGCGCCGATGCCATGGCCGCGATGACGATGCGGCTCGTCGATGCGATGGGCATGGTGACGAAGAACTCCATCTCGATGATGGAGGCGGTCGCGGAGCTGAACTCGGCGCCCGAAGAGCACCCGGCCGTCGCTGCGATTCGCGAAGGCGTGAAGGCCATCGGCATCATGGCCGCCGGCATGCGCGACGGCGCGCGGAAGATGGTGCCGCAGGGACAGCAGCCGCGGATGGTCGCCGGGCCTCAGCAGCCGCAGCCGAGGCCTCAGCAGCCCCGGCCGCAGCCGCAACCGCAGCCTCGTCCGAACGGAGCGCCGCCGCAGCAGCCCCAGCGCCCGGCACAGACCCAGCCCGCGCCCGCTGTGGCTGCTGCGCCTCCGCCGGTCGCGGTCGTAGACTTCCCGGCGAGCCCGGCTCCGGCTCCGGCTCCGGCTGCTCCGGTCGGTGCTCCGCCGGCCGTCGCTGTCACGCCGCAGCCCGGTGAGATGCGCCCGCTCCCGATCGACATTCTCGAGAACGGCATCCGGCAGATGGCGCCTATCGAAGAGGTCGCGCAGTACTTCGTGGGGCTCTGCAAGGTGAAGGACGCGAGCCTCTTCGCCGCGCTCGATGACCCCGAGTGCGATGGCGATCCGGACAAGGTCATCGTGAAGCGGTTGGGCATCGAGTTCGTCGCCGCGCATCAGGAGTATCTCGAGGCGCTGTCCGATGAGATCGATCGCCAAGGTGAGGCTGCCGGCGTCGTTCAGCACGACGACGAAGAGGACGACGGAGATGAACCCGACGAGCCGGAAGAGACGCCGGCCGAGATCGTCGAGCCGCCTGCTGTCGCCGCGCCGATCGTGGTGCAGGTGCCGCAGACCTAAAACCTTCGCCGTAGATCCGGCTGTTCCGCCCGGTGGGAACACCTGACGTTGCCGGACTGTCAAGCCTCCACGTACCGTCGGCGGTGTGAGGCGTTCTTTCGGTCGTGCGGGCTCGTTCGGGTACTCGCCCGGTGCGCAGTACTACGAGCCGGCGGACCAAGTGCAATCGCTGCGCGTGCTCGGCGAGTTGACCCAGCGCGCGACGGTCGACCCGCTCGTCGTGACGACGGCGAAGAAGATCGTACGCGACTGCGGTTCGCGGGCTGACCAGTGTGAGCTGGAAGCCATCTACAACGCGGTGAAGTACGGAGATCCTTCGGTCGCGCCGCTGCGCAACGGCTTCAAGTACATCGCCGACCCGCGGTTCGCTGACTACTTCACGAGCCCGGTCGACTCGCTGAAGAGTTGTTTGGGCGGCGCGTGCGGCGGCGACTGTGATGACCACGTCGGTCTCGTCTGTGCGCTCTGTGGTGCGCTCGGCTGGAAGGCCGGGCTCCGTGCGTGGGGCCGCAAGAACGACGACGGTTACTCCCACGTCTACGCCGTCGTGCTGTTCCCGAAGCGTCCGCCGTGGTCGCAGGTCGTGACCTTGGACACTACCGTTCCCGAGTTCGGTCTTGGAGACGAACCGCCGAAGGGGAACGTCATCACCGCGTGGCTGAGCTGAAGAAGTGAACGTAGTCCCACCCCAGAAGGAGAAGCACATGGCAGGTAACCGCGTTGTCGTTCAGGAGGGCTACGAGATCCCGTTCGCCGGTTTCGACGGGTATCGGCGCCGCAGGAAGCACCACCGGAAGCACCGTCGGTCGCACCGTCGGGGCCGTCGGACCGCGCACCAGAGCAAGTTCGGGCGTGCCGCGAAGCACTGCAAGGGCCGCAGCAAGGGCGCCTTCCGTGCCTGCGTGAAGGCGTTCCTGCGCAAGCACTGAAGTACGTCGTCGACCTTCGTCCACCCTTTTCCACTCTCAACCCTTCACCCTCAACGCAGCACGCAGCAAGGAGACAAGCATCATGGCTCGTCATCGTCGTCGCCGTCGGTATGGCAGCACCGTCGGCGTGAACCTCGGAGCACTTCCCGGTCTCGGGAAGTCCATCAACAGCACGGACGCGCTCATCGGCGCGGGCGTGGGCGTGATTGCGACGGCGCTCGTCAAGGGCCTCGCGAACATGTTCATGCCCGGACCGGCGGCGCAGGTCCGCGGAGCGCTGGGGTCGTTCTTCCCGGCCGCCGCGGGCGCCGTCGCCGCCACGGGCGTCTACTTCGGCAGCAAGATGCTGCTGAAGACGTCGCCCGAGAAGTCGATGAGCTACGCCGTCGGGGCCGCGGTCCCGGGGCTGGCTCAGAGCCTTCAGCAGCTGGCGGTTCAGTACGTCGGCCCGGCCACGGGTGGCGCGCTGGACTTCAGCGGCACGGTCGGCGTCAACATGGGCGTCTACACGCGCAGCCCCCCGATGGGGATGCTCGTGGCCGACACCAGCGATCAGGGTCAGGGCACCTACGGTGGCCTGCTCGTCGCCGACCACAGCGACAACCTCAGCGAGCTGGCGGCCATCTCGATGGGGCCGGACAGCGACGGCATCGCTGAGCTGATGACGATGTAAGAAGTTTGGGGTGGAGCAGGCGCCAGCGGCCTCAAGCCACTGGAATCGATCGCGCTGCTCGGACGTCACGGTCCACCACCTCTTTCTCGGGCAAGTCAGCGACGCTGCGCCCGTACGTTGTTCGAGCAAGACAGCCTCCTGGCTGCGCTCGCAGGGTCGATCGGCCTCAGCGCCATTTATCGGCCGCCTCTGCAACCTCGCAGTCAGGAGTTCCAACACCATGAAGATTATCTTTCCCGACGCTTCGCAGCGCTCGCCGACCGCGGTCGGTGGGACGTCCGACCTCCGCGACCTGAACGTGTACAGCTCGGCTGTGCTCGCTCACGGTGGCGGTGGCGTGACGCAGGTGTTCACGCAGCCGCGTGGCGCCTCGATCCCCGAGCTGATCTCGGGCTCGCTCACCGCGACGACCAACGCCCACCAGATGAAGTACACCGAGCTGACGACCAACATCACTCAGGCCGGCCAGTTCGGCTCGGCGCTCGGTGAGGGCTCGGTCCGCGCCCTCGGTCTCGACATCGAGAACGCCTACGTCACGGCGTTGACCGGCGCGCTCAACACGTACGGCGCGGGTCAGCAGGAGGTCTCCGAGGTCATGGCGAAGATGTTCTTCCGCCTGCTCATCGGCGGCAAGAACCAGATCGAGTCGGCGATTCGTCACCTGCCGGCTTCGGGCGGCATCAACGGCAACACGTTCACCACCGCGACCGCGGCGACGGTGTCCGTGCTGAGCAACGGCCTCCCGGGCTCGTGGCGCTCGCTGAAGGTCCCGATCCTCATCGCGCGCACCGACACGGTGGTCGGTGACCTCGGTGTCGCCGGCAGCTCGACGCTGG
>Ga0335069_10011009_pt1 | contig 12795 bp, 16 predicted proteins | sample Lox_Sample_11_FD_206714 | JGI IMG/M metagenome (GOLD analysis project Ga0335069, IMG submission 206714) | Soil microbial communities from Loxahatchee National Wildlife Refuge, Florida, United States - Lox_Sample_1.1 | ecosystem: Environmental > Terrestrial > Soil > Wetlands | place: USA... | reverse complement strand
GGTCCGGATGCGGTCCAGCCCCAGCTTGGCGGTGCGAATCTCGTTGCCAAGCGAATAAAGGAACTGAACCGAATCGGGATAATTCACTGCGCGTCTGGTCTAACCCAGGAAGAACTTCAGAGCCCGCGAGATGTAGGCCTTCATTTCCAGGCGCGGCACCACGGCGTCCAGCATGCCGTGCTTGAGCAGGAACTCCGAGCGCTGGAACCCCTCCGGCAGCTTCTGGCGGATGGTCTGCTCAATGACGCGCGGGCCGGCGAAGCCGATGAGCGCACCGGGTTCGGCGATATTCAGATCGCCCAGCATGGCGTAGCTGGCCGTGACGCCGCCGGTGGTGGGGTCCGTGAGTACGCTGATGTAGGGCAGGCGCGCTTCGTCCAGGCGCATGAGCGCCGCCGAAATCTTGGCCATCTGCATCAGGCTGATGGCGCCTTCCTGCATGCGCGCACCGCCGGAGGCGGAGACAATCACCACGGGGGTCTTGCGCTCGATGGCGCGCTCAATGGCCCGCGTGATCATCTCGCCCACCACGCTGCCCATGCTCCCACCGATGAACTTGTTCTCCATGGCGCAAATCTGGACGGCGCGGCCCTCCAGATTCCCCTCGGCGGAAACCAGCGCGTCGCACAATTGGGTGGCGCCGCGCGACGCCTCCAGGCGGGCCGTATAGGGCTTGCTGTCCACGAAGCCAAGCGGGTCCGAAGAGCGCAGGTCGGCGTCGAAGCGCTCGTACGCGCCGTCATCCAAAAGCAGCTTCAGCCGGCAGAGCGCGTCGATGCGGGCGTGCGCCCCGCATTTGGGGCAGACGTTCCAGTTGTCCTCCCAATCCTTCTTCCAGACAATCTGGCGGCAGCCCTCGCACTTCTGCCACAACCCTTCCGTGCGGACGCGGCGTTCGTGATTTTCGATGCGCGGCAGCTTGTCGCCGGATGGCGTATCCCGCTTGAACCAAGACATGAGTCAGTCCTAACGTTATCGCGGGTAGGGATGTCCCCGCAAGCTGGCGAACGCCCGGTAGATCTGCTCGGCCAGCATGGCGCGCGCGAGTTCGTGCGGCATCGTAAAAGCCGAGAGCGACAGCAGAAGGTCCGCGCGCGCCGCCCACCCCGCGGGCAAGCCATCGTGGCCGCCAATCAGAAACACCAGGTCGCGCCCTTCCATTTCAGCCTTGGCGAACAGCGCCGCCATCCCTCCGGAGTCCATCGCGCGGCCCGCCGGGTCCAGAAAAATCTTGCGCGCCGCCGGATGCCTGGCCCAGAGGTCCGCGCGCTCCGGCCGGATCTCGCGCATCTCCACCGGCGCGAAGCGCGCCGCGCGCGTGGCGTAGTCCTCGGCCAACGCATTGGCGTGCGCGTCCTTCGGCTTCCCGATGAAATACAGATAAGTTCTCATGACGGCGGCGCAACCCGGACCGCGCGCCGCTACTCTTCCGGAATTTCCACCGTCTTGGCGCCGCGCCAGAGGCGCTCCAGATCGTAATACTCGCGCGCCTTCGGAGAGAAAATGTGCACCAGCAGGTCGCCGTAGTCCGCCAGAATCCACTCCGCCTGGTCGTAGCCCTCGACGCTGATGGGCAGTTCCCCCAACTGCTTCTTCAGGTGCAGCCGCAACTCGTCGGCGATGGCCTGTACCTGCCGCTGGTTGCTACCCGTGCAAATCACGAAATAGTCCGCGAACGAGGTGATGCCGGTCAAATCCAGCACCCGGATGTCCGCGGCTTTCTTCGACTCGGCCGCCCGGACCGCGGCGAGCCAGTTGGGGACTGTGGTCTGTAGTTCTTCTGTTGCTTTTACGTGTGCCTTCAGAACACGCTCCTGTCCGTATCGTACTACAAGCGGGGTGGGCCAACCGGTTTCCAGGCGCCGTCGCGCCGGGCAATTGCCCTGGGTCGGCCCGAAATCGCTTCGGGCCGCCGCGCGGAAGGGCTGCGAGACGGGCCGCCGCGCGCGGCTTGAGGCATGGACCGCGGCGAACGCGCGCGGCCGCCTACGGGTTGATCACGCGGTGCAGGTCGAGCGACGGAGGCGGCGCGTCCGTCTGGCTCAACATGACGTGAACCTGGCCGCGATGATGCGTCTGATGGTTGAAGAAATGGGCCGCTGCGACGGGGGCGCTTTCCCGGCATTGCTTGCCCTGGCTGTTCACGTAATCCAGGCTTCTCTCGAAAAAATCGGAGTCCAGGGCGGCGAAGAACCGTTCGATGCGCTGGTCTTCGGCGATCCGGGCGGCTTTCAGGGGGATAAAGTCCTCGAAGAGGACCGTGTTCGTCGGGGGCGTGGTTCGTCCGCCGCCCTCAAAACGCGCCATCCAGATCCGGTCGCCAAGCAGGATGTGGTTCAGGAGCCCATGAAATGAATGCTGCCGAAAGAGCCTCGGCGCGTTTTCCGGTATTCGTCCGGACCGAGGAGCGAAACGCAAGCGAACAGCCGCTCATTCGCCACGCGGTTATATCGCGCCATAATTTGAAAGTGATTCGTCAGGTCCATTCCGTTCAGCCTACACCCCGGGCGGAACCAATAGACCCGAAGCCATTCGGCTAAAATGAAAAGCGGAGGAATGGGTGAGTGGTTGAAACCGGCGGTCTTGAAAACCGTTAGCGGGGCAACTCGCTCGGGGGTTCGAATCCCTCTTCCTCCGCCATTTTTCCCTTCGAAATGCTATACCGCAGTCGTGGCTAGATCCTCACCTGGACCGGGCTCTTTAGCGTAAACTCCAGGGGCGTTTCGGCTCTTAGGGCTACGTTTTTGTGGCCGGTCAGGAAGGCGGTTGTGGCGCCGGCCGCGGCGCCGATGCCCGCGCCGATCATGGCTCCCGTACCGCCGCCCGCGGCGGCTCCCACCGCTGCTCCTCCGCCTGCGCCACCTCCCATCAGAACCAGGTTGCGCTTCTTGTGCGAGCCGCTGGTCCTCACGTCCGGACGCGTCCCGATGTTATAGCGGACGCCGTTCAGTTGGAAGGAATCAAGAGCCAGTTCCATCACGGCGCGGCCCTTGAAGCGGCCGGACTGCTTGGCTTCAAGGACGCGCCCGTGGAAGCGCGTGCCTTTCGGCGCCACCACCCGGCCGCCCACGGTAATCGGGGCGTAGAGCGTGGCTTCAAAGCCCTCGCCCGCGCGGTCATGTTTGGTGCTCAGACCCTGGTCCAGGCGGACGTGCACCTCGGCGCCGGCTGGAATCACCAGCGTGTCCGCCCGCGAGGCCGGCGAAGATCCGGGCATGGGAGAGGGACGAGCCGAGGAGGCCGTCCCCGCAGCTGCCGGCGTTCCCGCCGAGGCACTCGAAGGCGGCTGAGCAGGCGCGTTCGCCGCCTGCCCCGCCTGAGGGTTCTGGGCCGCCGGCGCGGATTGCGTGGAGGCTACCTTCTGCGCCGTTTGCGGCTGGCGGGAATGCCCGCATCCCATGGCCGCCAATACCGAGAACGCAACGATCACTTGTTTGGCCATCATAATTCACCTCTACCGTTCCGCCACCTGCGTCTTGGGCGTTGCCAGGTATCCGGCGATTTCATCCTTGTTCACGGTGTTGACCACGATCTCGTACGGCTGCCGTCCGCCGGTGACGTAGAACTGGATGGGCTCGTCGATCGTGCGGTCGCGTTTCTCGGTGAGCTTGTCGTTCGCCAGCACGTCCAACGTGAAGCGGTTCCTCTTCGGGTCGGTCTTGCGGAGAGTGAGCCGTACGTCGGAGATCTTCTGGCCCTCGCCGGATTTCTTGATGTCGAACTGGAAGTAGTTGCGGTCGCCCAAGGCGCGCAGTTGAGCCAGCTCCTTGGCGTTGGTGGCGATCAAGCCGCTCATCACACCCATGTCTCCGCGCACGCTCTTAAGCTCCGTGCCGTGGCCCTCGAGTTCGGATTTGGTGGAATCCACGTCGGCGCGCACGGTGGTGACATCGCCCTTGACGCTCTGGACGTCGCCGCTTACCTGGTCGAGCTTGGCGCTGGAAGAGTCTTCCTCCGCCTTGAGAGCGGTGAAGTCATTGGCGAATTTCTTCTGCTCCGCATCGCGGGCGGCTAAAGAGCTGCTCAGCTTGGCGTTGGCGCGGCGGCTATCGGCTTCCGCCTGCTGGATGGCCGCGCTGGCCTCCTCGGAGACGGAGTCGATGTGCTGGGCGGAGTCGCGGCTCACCTCGGCCGTCTTACGGTCCAGCGAGGCGATCTGCGCGCTGATCGTCTGGCGCTCATCGGCGGCGGAGTTCGCCATGTCGTGGGTGATGAAGAGCAAGTAGGCGTTGGCCGCCAGCGATAGAGCCGTGGCCGCATACCAGGCGGCGTGGGTGCGCCGCGAGGCGCGCTGCTCCCCAGGTTCCATTTCGGGTTCATGGGAATCGTGTTTAGTAGCGTCGGACAGCATAGGTCACACCTCGCGGCGGACTGGTGCAGATGGCGGGCCAAACGCTCCGAACCCCTGGTTTCAGGGCACTTACAGCGCCCGGACGGACCTATTCCGGCTGCCTGAGGGAAGTATTGGCCGGTGCGGAGAGAAGGTTTTACCTGGTCGAGGCGCCGGGCGTCCTGGCCTGGCTCTTCCGCCGGCGGCCTTCCTGCGCGAGTTTCACGGCGACGGCGGCTGCTGCTGCCGGATCGTGCCGGACCTTCTCGGTGTGCAGCGCTAGATTGGCGGAGTGGACCTGGATGCCCATCTCGAAAATGGCGTCGAGATCATTCTCCACCGGAAGCACGTCCTGCCGCGCGTAACGCTTTCGCATGGCCGGGAGGATGGGACGCGAGTTCACCACCACGTAATCCAGGAACTTGCCGCCGGCGTGCTGGTGAATGGCGCGGATGTGGTCCGAGGCGCGGAATTTCATGGTTTCGCCGGGCTGCCACATCAGGTTCACGAAGTACGCCTTAATCGCCTTTGAGCCGCGAATCGCCGCGGGAATCCCCTCCACCAGCAGGTTGGGGATGACGCTGGTAAATAACGATCCGGGTCCCAGCGTGATGACGTCGGCCTCGCGAATGGCCGCGAGCGCGTCGGCCAGCGGCGGCGCGTGGCGCGGCATGAGCCGGATGCGGCGGATGGGCTTGCGGCTGCGGCTGATGCGCGTCTCGCCGGCTACCTTGGCCCCGTCGGCCAGCGTCGCCTCGAGCGTGACGCAGGAAGGCGTGGAGGGAAAAATGCGGCCGCCGATCTTGAGCACTTCCGCCGAGACCTTCACCGCGTCCGGGAAATTTCCCACCACCTGCGTGAGCGCGGTAAGGAACAGGTTGCCGAAGCTGTGTCCCTTGAGGCCGCGCCCGGCTTGAAAGCGATGCTGGAACAGCCGCGCCAGCAGTGTAGCGTCCTCGCTCATGGCCACCAGGCAATTGCGGATGTCGCCGGGCGGCAGAACGTCGAACTCGCGGCGCAAGCGGCCGGAGCTGCCGCCGTCGTCGGTAACGGTGACGATCGCGGTGAGATCCACGGCCGGTTCGGAGGCGCGGGTGTAGCGCTTCAGGCCTTCCAGCAAGGCGGAGAGGCCGTGGCCGCCGCCAATCGCCACCACGCGCAATGGGGAAGCGTCATTCATCACGGCAAGGTCCGGGCGCGGAACGCGCATTCCGCGGACTGCCCGCAAGCGCCGCGCGCGAGGTTTCGCCCCGGCAAGGCGCTAGATCTTCTTCTCCGGATACAGCAGCGCCTCAAACGAAGGCTGCCCCGAGAGCGGCGCGAGGTCGGCGTCGTGCCGTGCAATGATCCGGTTGCGCGGTTCCAGTTCGATGGCGCGGCGCACGTTCTCATGCGCGCCCGCCAGATCGCCCCCCAGGGCCTGCGCCACGCCCAGCGCGTAATGGATATGGTCCGATCCCGGCGCCAGCCGCATGGCGGTCTCCAGGTGCTCGCGCGCCTTGGGGACGTCGCGCGAATTGATGAGAGCCACGCCGTAGTTGTAATGGTCCTCGGCGGTGTTCAGCGCCGGCGTGAATTGCTGCAGGCGCCGGTCGCACATGGCGGAATGCACCTGCGCCCGCTGCGCCACGTCGCGTTCCGGACCCTCCATGGCGCGGGCAAACAGCGCCCGCGCTTCCTTCAGTTCGCGCAGATGAAAGAGCTTCATCGCGGCCTCAAACGCCGCGCGCTGCCCGGCTGCATCGTGCGGAACGGCGGACGCGGTGGAAGAGCCGGCCGCGGCCGTCCCCTCCATCCCTCTGCCGGATTTCTTAATCGCGGGAGTCTTCCTCTTGTCCGCCATGGCTCCATCGCGCCTTCCCAGGGCGCAAACGATATGTGTTTATACCAGACCCGGGGCCGCCCGCGCAACCCGCCCTCCGGGGCGGCGCCACGGCCACGTTCACGCGATTCCAGCTTCGCGCAAAAAGCGTGCGGATTCTTCCGGTGGGGTGGGGTTTATGTAGAAACCCGTGCCCCATTCGAAGCCCGCCACCTTGGTAAGGCGCGGGATGATCTCGATGTGCCAGTGAAAATGCGCCAAGGCCGCCTCCTGCGCCGGGGCGCTGTGCACCACGAAGTTGTACGACGGGCCCTCCAGCGTGCGGTCGATCTTGCGCATAGTGGAGCGCAGCACCCAGGCGAGATTCTGCAAAGACGGCGCGTCGGAATCCTCGAAATGCGAGGCGTGCCGCTTCGGGAGGATCCATGTCTCGAACGGAAAGCGCGGCGCGTAGGGCTCGATCACCACGAAGCGATCGGTTTCCGTCACCAGACGCGCGCCCGCGGCGGCCTCCTCGCGGATGATGTCGCAGAAGATACAGCGCTCTTTCAGGTCGTAATACAGCTTCGCGCCGTCCACTTCCTCTTTCACGCGCTTGGGAATCACGGGCAGCGCGATCAACTGCGAATGAGGATGCTCCATGGTGGCGCCGGCCAGCTCGCCATAATTGCGGAACAGGAGAATGTAACGGAAGCGCTGGTCCTTCTTCAGGTCGGCCGCGCGGTCCCGCCAAGCCCAGAGCACTTCCTCGATCTGGCGCTCCGGCATGTTGCAGAGCGTGGCGCCATGATCCGGCGTCTCCACGATCACCTCATGCGCGCCGATGCCGTTCATCTTGTCGTACATCCCCTCGCCCTGGCGGTTCAGGTCGCCCTCGATACCGAGCACGGGGAACTTGTCGGGAATCACGCGCACGCGCCATCCGGGCTCGTCGCGCGAACCGCCGTTGCGGTAGGCCATGATCTCCGGCGGGGTTTTGCGCTCATTGCCCTCATCGAAGGGGCAGAGGCGATTGCACGCGGCCGGAACCCGCTGGCGGATGAAGTCGCCCGGACGTTTGGCGCGGTCGCTGGCGATGATCACCCATCGCCCCGTAATGGGATCCTTGCGCAGTTCTGGCAAGTGGGAAAGAACCTCCGGGATCGGGAATCAAGACTTGGTAACAGACGATTATAGCGGAGCGCCCCGCCGCGCGAGCCGCACCCACCGGAAAGCGGTTCCCCGGCGGCCGCAGATCCGCCCCAGCGCTCTTCTATCGCCAAGCGTTCCGCAACCACTCGATTTGCGGCGGCTCGGTGAGCACCACGCTCACGATGTCAAAGCGCGTCTTCTCCCAATCCACCTTCGCGCGCCGCGCATAGTCCCGCGCGGCCCGGTTCACGTGAGCGCGCTTCTCGCGGTCCACGGCGCGGTCCGGAGTCCCGAACTTGGCCGAGGCCCGCGTCTTGACCTCCACGAAAATCACTGTCTCGCCGCTGATCGCCACCAGGTCCAGCTCGCCGTGGCCGTGCGGCGGCCGGTAATTGCGCGCCACGATGGTGCATCCGTGCTCGCGCAGGTAGCGGTGCGCCAGGTCTTCCCCCATGCGCCCGCGGTTGGCGCGCCCCGCGCGCCGCCGCAAGGCGTCCGCCGCGCGGTACAGCAAGCCGATCACTTGATCGCCTCGAACTCGAACTCCATGGCCTTGCCGCGCACCACGAAGCACAGGTAGTATTCCCAGAACCGCCGGTAGCGCGGGAAACGGTTCACCAGAAGCTCGAAGCCCAGCAGCTTCCAGAACTTCAGCAGCTTCACGCGCACGGAAACCTCGCGGTAGCGGACCTTCGAATAGTAGCCGAAGCCGCCATGGTTTTCGCCGAAATAGCGGAAGCTGAAGCTGTTCAAGTGGCTCTTGTGCGTCGGATCGCAGAAGGAGCTGAAGTCGGTGTAATGAGGGGTTTCGATGCGCAGCGACCCGCCTGGCCGCAACAGGCGGTGAAACTCCTCCATGCTGGCCATCACGTCGCTCACGTGCTCGATCACGTGAATCGCCGTGATGCGGTCGAAGGAGTTCGCGGCGAACGGGTACGGCGGACGGTCCAGGTCCACCAGAACGTCCGCGCGGCTGGCGGGGTTGCGGTCTATGCCGATGGAGCCCGGCTGTTTGTGAATCCCGCAGCCGACGTCGAGGGTTCTCATCCGAAAACCCGCTCGAAGATTTTATCCACGTTGCGGAGTTGCCGCTCCAGGGAGAACGCCCTGGAGATTTGCTCTGGCGAGAGGGCCGCGCGAATTTCCGGATCGGCCTCAATGGCCGCGCGGAAATCTCCCTCTTCCTCCCACGCTCTCATGGCGTGGCCCTGCACCACCCGGTAAGCCTTTTCGCGCAGCATGCCGGCCTCCGCCAAATCGAGCAGAAGCTGCCCCGAGAACACCAGCCCGCGCGTCATGTCCAGGTTGCGGCGCATGCGTTCCGGATAAACCAGCAGGCGGTCCACAAGCTGCGTGGTCTTATCGAGGAGGTAATCCGCCAGGATGGTGGAATCCGGCAGGATCACGCGCTCCACCGAGGAGTGTGAAATGTCGCGCTCATGCCACAGCGCGATATCCTCCATGGTCGCCGTGGCGTTGCCCCGCACCACGCGAGCCAGGCCGCAGATCTGCTCGGAGGTCACCGGGTTGCGCTTGTGGGGCATGGCGGAGCTGCCCTTCTGGCCGCGCGCGAAATATTCCTCGGCCTCCCGCACTTCCGTGCGCTGCAGGTGGCGCACTTCCAGAGCGATCTTTTCGCACAGCGCCGCCGCCAGCGCCAGCGCCGAAACGAACGCGGCATGGCGGTCGCGCTGAATCACCTGGGTAGCGACCTTGGCGGGCGCCAAATTCAGGCGCGCGCAAATCCGTTCCTCCACTTCCGGCCCGATGTGCGCGAAGGTGCCCACCGCGCCGGAGATCTTACCCACCCGCAGATCCTCGGCCGCCGCCTGAACGCGCGCCAGGTTGCGCCCGGCTTCCTCATACCAGAGCGCGAACTTGAGCCCGAAGGTGACCGGCTCCGCGTGCACGCCGTGCGTGCGGCCAATCTGCACCGTTCGCTGGAATTCCAAAGCGCGCCGCTTGAGCGCCTTGCGCAGCCCCTCCAGGCCGCGCAGAACGATGGCCGCCGCTTGCCGCAGCATGAGCGCCTGCGCGGTATCCACCACATCGTTGGACGTCAGCCCGTAATGGAACCAGCGCGAAGCGTCCGCGTGCCCGGCGGCCGCCATGGTCTCCGCCACCGCGGTGGTGAAGGCGATGACGTCATGCTTCACCTCCTTCTCGATGTCGAGAATGCGGTCCACCTGAAAGCCCGCGTGGGCGCGCAGCAGGCGCGCCGCCTCGGCCGGAACCACGCCCAGCTCCGCCAGCGCTTCCGACGCCGCCAACTCCACCTCCAGCCACTGCTGAAACCTGTTCTGGTCGCTCCAGATTCGGCCCATTTCGGACCGCGTGTATCGGGGAATCATTTATCCTCTTAGAACTCGAAAACTTCCGTGGGAAGGTTCTGCGCGGCGATCGACAGCCGCGTCTCAAACCCGCGGCTCTCCAACGCCTGTGTGGCCACCAGCCGCACAATCTCGGGATGATTATTCTGCTCGCTCAGATGGCCGAGCACCAGCCGCGCCGTGCATGGCTCCAAATCGTCCATCAGGTAGTCCGACATCACCAGATTCGAGAGGTGCCCCACGCGGCTCATCACGCGCTGTTTTACGGACCACGGGTACGGCCCTACTTTCAGCATATCCAGGTCATGGTTGGCCTCGAGCAGCAGCAGATCCGCGCGGCGCAGATGAAACTTCACCGATTCCGGAATGTACCCGAGGTCCGTGACCATGCCGATGCGCACGCCTTGCGCCTCGAAGCGAAAGCCCACGGGATCCAGCGCATCGTGCGGCACGCTGAAGCTCTGCACCTCAATATCGCCCACGCGAAAGCCCGCGCCGGCCTGAAACCTCTCCAGCCGCGCCGGCGGATGTTCGCCCCAATCGATGGCGGGCTCCGTGAGGCGGGAGATGTAGATTACGGCTTTCAGATCGCGGGCGCGGCCCAAGACGGGCAGACCGGAAACGTGGTCGGAATGTTCGTGGGTAATCAGGATGGCGTCGACGCGCCGGAGGTCCTCGCCAATCGCGGCAAGCCGCTTGCCGAGTTCCCGCATGCTCAGCCCGGCGTCCAGTAGAATGCGCGTATTATCGGTGGCCAGCAGTGCGGCGTTTCCGGAACTGCCGCTGGCCAGCGCGCAAAATTTGACGATTGCCCGCCTCCCTTGACCCTTCAGAATACACCATGGCGGAAGGGAGGGAGAGCGGCGTTTGGAACTCGCTATTTTTCCTCGTCCACGGAGATCTTCAGCGCGCGGAGGAAGCGCTGGTCCTGGGAGGTCAGTTTGATTTTGCCGGTTGTTTCGAAGACGGTCTTCTTGGGCGGCGCATCGGCAGCTTCGGCCTCATCCGCCTCTTCCTCGGCGCCGTCTTCGTCCCTGCGGTTGAATCCGATGGTAGCCTCGAGAACCAGGAAGACGTCGTAACCGGCCTTCTTGATCTCGCCGATCGCTTCCGCGATCCGGTCGGATTCGGAGAGAGAATCGTTGATCGCGTTTCCCAACTCCTGCATCAGACGCTTCAAGGGTTCTTCCACAACTCCTCCCAACTTGGTGGATGCGCCGGAACCGTCCCGCGTTCCGGGTACGTCTTCGCATCCCCGTGCTTCGATTGTAGTGGACCCGGCGGGCGTTCAACAACCGAATGCCGTCTATCTTTGGGTATCGGCATTTTCACGGAGCAACATGAGCCCGGAGCAACGTAAGCCCGCGTCCTTCCGCCGCGCCTCTGTTAGGATGAATGCGTGCAGCAAAAGCAGGCCATCCGCGCCGGAAGGAAGTTTGTGCAGCACATCGTGCCGGCCGTCGTGAAACCCGCCCACATCCTCTGGCATGAAGTGATCGGCTTCATTTTCTTGTGCTTAGGGGCGACGTTCGGGTTCTACACGGCGCGCTACGCGTGGCGGGGCGACGGCATGCGCACCACCGTGGCGGGCATCGCTACGGCGATCATGATCTGGTACGGCATTGACGGTTTCCGCAAGGCGCGCAAGATTTCACGCTCATGACGGATCCGCTCGGCCGCCCCGGCGAATTTCCCTACACCCGAGGCGTTTACTCCGGAATGTACCGCCAGCGCCTGTGGACCATGCGCCAGTACGCCGGCTATGGCGATGCCGAGGAGAGCAACCAACGCTATCGCTACCTGCTTTCCCAGGGGACTACGGGCCTGTCCGTGGCCTTCGATCTGCCCACCCAGATGGGCTACGATTCCGACCACGCCATGGCCAGGGGCGAGGTAGGCCGGGTCGGCGTGGCCATCTCTTCCCTCGCCGACATGGAAACGCTCTTCCGCGAGATTCCGCTCGCCGGAGTCTCCACCTCCATGACCATCAACGCCACGGCCGCCATTCTGCTGGCCAATTACGCGCTGGTGGCGCGGCGGCAGGGCGCGGATTCCAAGCGCCTCAGCGGCACCATCCAGAACGATGTGCTGAAAGAGTACGCCGCGCGCGGCACGCACATCTATCCGCCGCGCCAGGCCATGCGCATTGTGACGGATATCTTCGCCTGGGCCGGCCGTGAAATGCCGGAATGGAACATCATCTCCATCAGCGGCTATCACATTCGCGAGGCCGGCGCGACGGCGGTGCAGGAGTTGGCTTTCACCTTCGCCAACGCCATTGCTTACATTGAAGCGGCGCTTCGCGCGGGCCTGGATATCGACTCTTTCGCTCCGCGGCTTTCCTTTTTCTTCAATGCGCACAACAATTTTCTGGAGGAAATCGCCAAATTCCGCGCCGCGCGCCGCCTCTACGCCAAGCTGATGCGCGAACGCTTCGCCGCGCGCGACGCGCGCTCCATGATGTTGCGCTTCCACGCGCAAACCGCGGGGTCCACGCTTACGGCGCAACAACCGGACGTGAATCTGGTGCGCACCACGCTGCAGGCTCTGGCCGCCGTGCTGGGCGGCGCGCAATCCCTGCACACCAACGCGCGCGACGAGGCTCTGGCGCTGCCCACCGAGGAATCCGCGCGCCTGGCCCTGCGCACGCAACAGGTGATTGCCCATGAAAGCGGCGTTGCGAACACGGCGGACCCAGTGGGCGGCAGCGAGACTATCGAGGCGCTCACCGATTCCATCGAAAGCCGCGTGGCCGAGTATCTCGATCGCATCGAGCAAATGGGAGGCGCGCTCGCGGCCTTGGAACGCGGCTACATCCAGAACGAAATCCAAAATTCGGCCTATGAGTATCAGCGCGAGATAGAAACCGGCCGGCGCATTCTGGTGGGCGTGAACCGCTTCCAGATGGATTCCGAGCGTGGCGGCCCCATGTTCCGCGTGGATGCCGCGCTTGAAGAGCGGCAGATTCAGAACCTGCGCGCCGTCCGCGCTTCCCGCAGCCAATCGGCGGTCGAGGAAAGTCTCGAAGCGTTGGAGCGCGCGGCGCGGGGCGCGGATAACCTCATGCCGCACATCCTGGACGCCGCCGAACGCTATGCCACGCTGGGCGAGATCTCGGACCGCCTGCGCGCCGTTTTTGGCGAATACCAGGGAGCGGAAGGCTAGCGCCTTTCCAGCGCCGG
>Ga0335069_10011008_pt1 | contig 12796 bp, 8 predicted proteins | sample Lox_Sample_11_FD_206714 | JGI IMG/M metagenome (GOLD analysis project Ga0335069, IMG submission 206714) | Soil microbial communities from Loxahatchee National Wildlife Refuge, Florida, United States - Lox_Sample_1.1 | ecosystem: Environmental > Terrestrial > Soil > Wetlands | place: USA: Florida... | reverse complement strand
CGGTGATCGTGGCGGGCGTGTAGGCGGGCATGCCGTCCCGCTCGAGCAGCGCGCGGGCCTCGCCGGGCGGGAGCTGGGCGAGCAGGGCCTTGCCGACCGCGGTGCAGTGCGGCTGGACCCGGCGGCCGGGCTCGGTGAACATCCGCATCGAGTGCGGGCTGGGCACCTGGGCGATGTAGACGACCTCATCGCCATCGAGCATGGCCAGGTTGGCCGTCTCGCCGGTGAGCCGGACCAGCTGGGCCAGGAACGGACGCAGCCAGGTACCGAGCGTCCGGCTCGAGATCTCGCCGAGCCGGATCAGCCGCGAGCCCAGCGTGTACCGCCGCGACGCCTCCTGGCGGACGTAGCCCCGGTTGACCAGCGTCCGCATCAGCCGGTGCACGGTGGGCAGCGGGAGCCCGGAGACGGTGGAGAGTTCGGACAGGCCGAGCGCGCCGCCGGCGTCGGCCAGCATTTCGAGCAGGTCGAAGGCCCGCTCGATGGACTGCACCCCGCCCGCCGCTGCCGCGCCGCGGCCGGTGCCGTTGCTGCCGGCGGTGCCGTGACTAGCCGGCGCCGGCCCGGCGTCCTGGGTCGATTCGTTCACGCCTTCCATGATACAGAAAACGTAATTCGCATAACAGAAGATTCCAGCGTGTCCGGCCTGCGGCCCCTGACGCCGAACGGCCTGGCAGCACGTGGATGCGCCCGGCTCCGCCAGGCCCCGAGTCACAGCCCGGCCTTCCTTCCCCCGGACGGCAGGCTGTTTGATAAAGGTAGCACCCCGGGCAGGAACGGGGCCCGGCAGGCGGTTGACGTGGCCGCTGGCTCGGTTTAGGATTAATCCAAAAAACGGAAAAGAAATTTCGGGATACGGAAAATGTCTGATCACTTGCTTCCTTACCTGGCTAACTGCTCGCTGCTGTTCACCGAGGAGCCGCTGCTCGGCCGCCCGGCCGCGGCCCGCGTCGCGGGGTTCGGGGCGGTCGAGTTCTGGTGGCCGTTCGCGACGCCGGTGCCCTCCGATCGCGAGGTGGATGCGTTCACCGACGCGATCCAGCAGGCCGGGGTGGCGCTGGTCGGCCTGAACTTCTTCGCCGGCGACCTGGCCGGCCCGGATTGCGGCGTGCTGTCGATCCCCGGGCGCAGCGCGGAGTTCCGGGACAACATCGACGTGGTGGCCGGCATCGGCGAGCGGCTCGGAGTGCGGGGGTTCAACGCGCTGTACGGGAACCGCGTCGAGGGCCTGGACCCGGCGGCCCAGGACGAGCTCGCGGCGGAGAGCATCGGGCTGGCGGCGAAGGCAGTGGCCGGGTTCGGCGGCACGGTGCTGATCGAGCCGGTCAGCGGGCCGAAGCCCTATCCGCTTCGCACCGCCGCCGACGCGGTGGCCGTGGTCCGGCGCGCTCGCGCCGCGGGCGCCGCCAACGTCGGCTTCCTGTGCGACCTGTACCACCTGGCCAGCAACGGTGACGACATCGACGCCGCGATCGCGGCGTACGCCGAGGACGTGGCGCACGTGCAGATCGCCGATGCGCCGGGGCGGGGCGAGCCGGGCAGCGGCCAGCTCGACCTGGACCGGTACCTGGCCGCCCTGGCCGGGCGGGGCTACCGGGGCTGGGTAAGCCTGGAGTACAAGCCCACCGGCACCACCGAGGCGAGCCTGGCCTGGCTCCCCCGGGAGCGGCGTAGCGGACGAACGGAGGAGAACTCATGAGCACCCAGATCGGGTTTATCGGACTCGGCATCATGGGCGGCCCGATGGCCGCCAACCTGGTCAAGGCCGGGTTCGAGGTCACCGGGTACAACCGCAGCCCGGAGCGGGTCGAGCAGCTCGTAGCGGCCGGCGGACGGGGCGCCAAGGACATCGCCGAGGCGGTGCGGGAGGCCGACGTGGTGGCCACCATGGTCCCCGACTCCCCCGACGTCCAGCAGGTCCTGGCCGGCGAGGGCGGCGTCTTCGAGAACGCGCCGCCCGGGGCGCTGGTCATCGACTTCTCCAGCATCCGGCCGGACGTGGCCGCCTTGCTGGCCACCGAGGGCGCCGAGCGCGGGTTCCGGATGCTCGACGCGCCGGTGTCCGGCGGCGAGGCGGGCGCGATCGAGGGAGTGCTCTCGATCATGGTCGGCGGCCCGGCGGAGGACTTCGAGGCGGCCAGGCCGGTGTTCGACGCGGTGGGCAAGACCGTCGTGCACGTCGGGCCCGCGGGCTCGGGCCAGACGGTCAAGGCGGCGAACCAGCTGATGGTGGCCGGTCACCTCGAGCTGCTGGCCGAAGCCATCGTGTTCCTCGAGGCCTACGGCGTCGACACCGAGGCGGCGCTGCGCGTACTGGGCGGCGGGCTGGCCGGCAGCACCGTGCTCCAGCGCAAGGGGGCCGCGATGCTGGCCCGCGACTTCAAGCCCGGCTTCCGGATCGAACTGCACGACAAGGACATGGGCATCGTCACTGCCGCCGCCCGCGAGGCCGGCGTGGTGATCCCGCTCGGCGCCGTCGCCGCACAGCTGGTCGCGTCGCTGAAGGCGCAGGGAGACGGCGGGCTGGACCATTCGGCGCTGCTCAAGCTGGTCGAGCAGCTTTCAGGACGACAGGAGTAAGGCACGATGCCACGGATGACTGCCGCGGACGCCGCGGTCGCGATCTTGCGCCGGGAGGGGATCAGCTGCGTGTTCGGGCTGCCCGGCGCGGCCATCAACCCGTTCTACGCCGCGATGCGCCGGGACGGGGGGATCCGGCACACCCTGGCCCGGCACGTCGAGGGCGCCTCGCACATGGCCGAGGGCTATACCCGGGCCCGCGCGGGCAACATCGGCGTGTGCGTCGGCACCTCCGGGCCCGCCGGCACCGACATGATCACCGGCCTGTACTCGGCGAGTGCCGACTCGATCCCGATCCTGTGCATCACCGGCCAGGCCCCGGTGGCCCGGCTGCACAAGGAGGACTTCCAGGCGGTGGACATCGCGACCATCGCCGGGCCGCTGACCAAGATGGCGATGACCGTGCTCGAGCCGGCTCAGGTGCCGGGGGCGTTTCAGCAGGCGTTCCACCTGATGCGGTCGGGCCGTCCCGGCCCGGTGCTGATCGACCTGCCCTTCGACGTGCAGCTGGCCGAGATCGACTTCGACCCCGAGACCTATCAGCCGCTGCCGGTGTACCAGCCGGCCGCGAGCCGGGCCCAGGTCGCCAAGGCGCTGGACATGCTGGCCGCCGCCGCCCGGCCGATCATCGTGGCCGGCGGCGGGATCATCAACGCCGACGCCGCGGACCTGCTCACCGAGTTCGCCGAGCTGACCGAAACCCCGGTGGTGCCGACGCTGATGGGCTGGGGCGCGATTCCCGACGACCACCGGCTGATGGCCGGGATGGCCGGCCTGCAGACCGCGCACCGGTACGGCAATGCCACCGTGCTGGCCTCGGACTTCGTGCTCGGCATCGGCAACAGGTGGGCGAACCGGCACACCGGCGGCCTGGCCACCTACACCGCGGGCCGGACGTTCGTGCACGTCGACATCGAGCCGACCCAGATCGGGCGGGTCTTCGCCCCCGACTACGGGATCGTCTCCGACGCCGGGGCGGCGCTGCGGCTGTTCGTCGAGGTGGCGCGCGAGCGTCGCGCAGGCGGGCAGATGGCCGACCGCACCGCCTGGGTCCAGGAGTGCCGCCACCGCCGCGCCACCATGCAGCGGCGCACCCATTTCGACAACGTGCCGATCAAGCCGCAGCGGGTGTACGAGGAGATGAACCGGGCGTTCGGCCCGGAGACCCGGTACGTCAGCACGATCGGCCTGTCGCAGATCGCGGCGGCGCAGTTCCTGCACGTCTACCGGCCGCGGCACTGGATCAACGCGGGCCAGGCGGGCCCGCTGGGCTGGACCACGCCGGCCGCGCTCGGCGTCTGCGTCGCGGACCCGGACACCCCGGTGGTGGCACTGTCCGGCGACTATGACTTCCAGTTCATGATCGAGGAGCTGGCGGTGGGCGCGCAGTTCAACCTGCCCTACATCCACGTGCTGGTGAACAACGCCTACCTGGGCCTGATCCGGCAGTCGCAGCGCGGCTTCGACATGGACTACTGCGTGCAGCTGTCTTTCGACAACGTCAACGCGCCCGAGGTCGGCGGCTACGGCGTCGACCACGTCATGGTGGCCGAGGGGCTCGGCTGCAAGGCGCTGCGGGTGACCGAGCCGGGAGAGATCGGGCCCGCGCTCGAGGAGGCCAAGAAGCTGATGGCCGAGTACCGGGTACCGGTCGTGGTCGAGGTCATCCTGGAGCGGGTCACCAACATCTCGATGGGCACCGAACTCGACAACGTGGTGGAGTTCGAGGACCTGGCCGAACGGAGCGAGGACGCGCCCACCGCGGTCGTCGCCCTGCTGGACTGACAGGGCTGGATTGAGGGGCTGTGGCGAAAGCGGGGCGCGGGCATGAACCAGGTACCAGGCGATGAGGCAGGACGGTGACCCGGACATGAACACCGAAGACAAGCAGGCGTGGCCCGACCTGGCCAGCCGGGCGCTCGGCGGCAGCGTGACCTTCGCCAACGACGAGCTGTTCGCCGAGCGGGAGAACCTGGTCAAGCCGGAGGAGCCGGCGTTCCAGCCGCACACGTTCGGCCACAAGGGCCAGATCATGGACGGCTGGGAGACGCGCCGGCGGCGGGAACCCGGCCACGACGCCGCGATCGTGCGGCTGGGCTGCGGCGGGGTGGTGCGCCGGGTCGTGGTCGACACGTCCTACTTCACCGGCAACTACCCGCCGGAGGTATCGGTCGAGGCGTGCGGGGCGGAGGGCTACCCTTCCCCGGCCGAACTGGCCGGGGCGCAGTGGACGACGCTGGTCCCGCGCAGCCCGGTGGCCGGCGACGCCAGGAATGACTTCGAGGTCGAACCGGGGCGACGCGCCACGCACGTTCGGCTCACCATCTACCCCGACGGCGGGGTAGCCCGGCTCCGGGTCTACGGCGAGCCGGTACCCGACCCGCGGCTGCTGCCGGCCACCATCGACCTGGCCGCGCTGGAAAACGGCGCGGTCGTGACCGGCTGCAGCAACATGTTCTACTCCTCCCCCGCCAACCTGCTGCTGCCCGGGCAGGCCCGGGTGATGGGCGACGGCTGGGAGACCTCCCGGCGGCGCGACCAGGCGAACGACTGGGTGGAGGTACGGCTGGCCTGCGCCGGGTCCGTCGAGGTGGTCGAGCTCGACACCTCGCACTTCGTCGGCAACGCCCCGGGCTGGGCGACGCTCGGCGGCGACGGCGGGGACTTGCTGCCCCGCACCGCGCTGCAGCCGGACACCCGGCACCGCTTCGCCGTGCCGGGCGGGCCGGTGACCGGGCAGGTCAGGCTGGACATCTACCCCGACGGCGGGATGGCCAGGCTCCGGGTGCTCGGCAGGCCCACCGCCGAGGCGCGGGCGGGGCTGGCCGGACGGTTCCTCGACGTGCTGCCCGAGCCGCAGCTGGCCGGCCTGCTGCGGGCGGCCGGGCTGCCGCCGGCCGAGGCCGCCCGGCGGGCGGAGGCACGGCCCGGCCTGGACGGCCTGCCCGCCGCGGCCCGGGAGCGGTTCCGGCTTTCATTATCCACATAGCGACAATAAAATTCCGTATTACGAGACCTATTGCGGGAGCTAATCATGGCCATCACCTTCGGCGACAACCAGTACGGCAAGGCGGAGGTCCGCCTGGTGCACATCACCCGCGACGGTGACCGGCACCAGATCAAGGACCTGAACGTGTCCTCCGCGCTGCGCGGCGACTTCGCCGACGCCCACCTGACCGGCGACAACGCCAAGGTCGTCGCCACCGACACGCAGAAGAACACCGTCTACGCCTTCGCCCAGCAGTACGGGGTGGGCGAGATCGAGGAGTTCGCGCTCCGGTTCGGCCGGCACTTCGTGGACGACTTCGAGTGGGTGACCGGCGCGAAGATCAGCATCGAGGAGTACGGCTGGGACCGGATCTCGGTCGACGGCGCCGAGCACGGGCACGCCTTCTCCCGGGCCGGCGGCGGCACCAGGACCACCGACGTCACCATCGACGGTTCTTCAGCGTGGGTGGTATCGGGCCTGACCGACCTGGTCGTCCTCAAGTCGACCGGGTCGGAGTTCTGGGGCTTCCCGCGCGACCGGTACACCTCGCTGGCCGAGACCAGCGACCGCATCCTGGCCACCGCGGTCACCGCCCGCTGGCGTTACGCGGGCACCGACGTGGACTGGGCCAAGAGCTACGCCGACATCCGGCGCATCCTGCTCGAATCGTTCGCGGTCAAGCACAGCCTGGCGCTGCAGCAGACGCTGTACTACATGGGCGAGCAGGTGCTCGAGGCCCACCCCGAGGTGGCCGAGATCCGCATGTCGATGCCGAACAAGCACCACTTCCTGGTCGACCTGAGCCCGTTCGGCCTGCCTAACGAGAACGAGGTGTACTACGCGGCGGACCGCCCGTACGGGCTGATCGAGGGCACGGTGACCCGGGACGACGCACCCGGCCCCGGCCGGGCCTGGCAGGCAGTGCCGGGTTTCTGCTGAGCCCTGGCAACCGGAGCGCCTGGCAGGCCAGTTTCTGGCTCTTACCGGGTGGATTCGGGCTTGCGGGTTGATTTGGTGGATCATAGTGCACCAAAACCACCCGGAAGCCCCAATCAACCCCGCTATTTCCTCCGTAGGTTGGTCAGGATCCGCTTGGGCATCAGCAGGCACTCACGTGGCCAACCTGGGATGAGGCAGAAGGCTGCCGCCGGACCGCGACCCAGCCTTACCCACTAGTTATCCATGATACGGAAAAAAGTTTTCATTCTGATCTGGCTATTTAGATCGCAAAGAGCTATGGTCAGAAGGTAGGCAACAGAACGCGCCGGTGCGTTCTGCCGGACCGCTCGCGGTGGTGGCCTCGCGGTGGTGGCAGGGTGACGGCGGCGGAGGCAGGAGCGTGTGCGGTGGAGCCTCGACTAGTGGTCAACGGCCGGACTCGTGAGCTCGGCGAGGTCGGCGGCCACGTCACCCTGCTCGATTGGCTGCGCGGCAGCGGGCTGACCGGCTGCAAGGAAGGCTGCGCCGAAGGTGAGTGCGGCGCCTGCGCGGTGCTGGTTGCCCGGGACGACGGGCCGGACCGGACCCGCTGGGTCGCGATCAACGCCTGCCTGGTGCCGGCCGCGGCGTTCGACCAGCAGGAGGTCGTGACGGCGGAAGGCCTGGGCCAGCCGGGACGGCTGCACCCGGTCCAGCGCGAGATGGCCGACCGGGGCGGCTCGCAGTGCGGGTACTGCACGCCGGGCTTCATCTGCGCGATGGCCGCCGAGTACTACCGCCCGGACCGGCGGCTTGCGGCCGATGGGACGCCGAACGGGTCGGGCCGACGCTCACCCGACGGCGCGGCGCCCGGTGACGAGCACGACGACGAGCACGGGCCTAACGGCTTCGACCTGCACGCACTCAGCGGCAACCTGTGCCGGTGCACCGGCTACCGGCCGATCAGGGACGCGGCCTACGCCCTCGGCCAGCCCGAGACGGACGACCCGTTCACGGCCCGGCTGGCCGAGCCCGCGCCGGCCCCCGCCGCCACCACGACCTCGAACGAGCAGGGCCGCTACGTCCGCCCGGCCAGCCTGCCCGAGGCCCTCGACCTGCTGGCCGCCGAGCCCGGCGCGCAGCTGCTGGCCGGGTCCACCGACTGGGGCGTCGAGCTGAACATCAGGCACGCCAGGTCCCCGCTGACCATCGGCATCGAGCGCATTCCCGAGCTGCGCGAGTTCGCGGCCGGCCGCGACACCATCGACATCGGCGCCGCGCTGAGCCTGTCCGAGATCGAGGCCAGGCTGGACGGGCGGGTGCCGCTGCTGGACCAGATGTTCCCGCAGTTCGCGTCCCGGCTGATCCGCAACGGGGCCACGCTCGGCGGCAATCTCGGCACCGCCTCGCCGATCGGCGACACCCCGCCCGCGCTGCTCGCGCTGGACGCCATCCTGGTGCTGGCCTCGAGCCAGGGCGAGCGCGAGGTCCCGCTGGCCGATTACTTCACCGGTTACCGGCAGAGTGTCAAGCGCCCCGACGAGCTGATCAAGACGATCCGCATTCCGCTGCCGGTCGCCCCGGTCAGCGCGTTCCACAAGATCGCCAAGCGCCGGTTCGACGACATCTCCGGCGTCGCTGTCGCCTATGCAATGCGGCTGGCCCCGGACCGTTCGGTCGAATCCATCCGGATCGGGCTGGGCGGGGTGGCCGCCACGCCCATCCGCGCAGTGGCCGCCGAGCAGGCGCTGGCCGGCCGGCCGTGGACCCGCGAGGTGGTCGCGGCGGCCGCGGAGGAGATGGCCCGGGCCGGCACGCCGATGAGCGACCACCGCGCCAGCGAGGCCTACCGGATCGCGATGCTGCGCAACTCGCTGCTGAAGTTCTACGCCGAAATCAAGGAGGCCCGGTCATGAGCAAGGGATTCGGACCGCTGGCCGACCGCCCGGAGCAGCCCGCGGTGGGCCTGGCGGTGTCGCACGAGAGCGCGGACCTGCACGTCACCGGGGCCGCGCTGTACACCCAGGACCTGGTCGGCCGCACCCACGGCACGCTGCACGCCTGGCCGGTCCAGGCGCCGCACGCGCACGCCCGCGTGATCGGCATGCGCACCGAGGCCGCCTATCACGTGCCCGGCGTGGTCCGGGTACTGACCGCCCAGGACGTGCCCGGCCTCAACGACGCCGGCGAGAAGCACGACGAGCCGCTGTTCCCGAGCGAGGTCATGTACTACGGGCACGCGGTCTGCTGGGTGCTCGGCGAGACGCTGGAGGCGGCCCGCCAGGGCGCCGACGCGATCGGGGTCGACTACGAGCCGCTGCCCGCGCTGGTCAGCGTGCACGATGCCATCGAGGCCGGCAGCTACCAGGGCCACCAGCGGACGGTCAGCCGCGGCGACGCGGCCGCCGGGCTCGCGACGGCCGCGTACCGGTTCAGCGGCGAGCTCGAGATCGGCGGCCAGGAGCACTTCTACCTGGAGACGAACGCCGCGCTGGCGCTGGTCGACGAGAACGGCCAGGTCTTCGTGCAGTCCAGCACGCAGCACCCGTCCGAGACCCAGGACATCGTGGCGCACGTGCTCGGGCTGTCCGCGCACGAGGTCACCGTGCAGTGCCTGCGGATGGGGGGCGGCTTCGGCGGCAAGGAGTTCCAGCCGCACGGGCTGGCCGCGGTGGCCGCGCTCGGCGCCACGCTGACCGGGCACCCGGTGAGCCTGCGGCTGAACCGGACCCAGGACATCACCATGACCGGCAAGCGGCACCCGTTCTTCGCCACCTGGGAGGCCGGCTTCGACGCGGACAAGCGGCTCTGCGCGCTGCGCGCCACGCTCACCAGCAACGGCGGCTGGAGCCTGGACCTGTCCGAGCCGGTGCTGGCCCGGGCGCTGTGCCACATCGACAACGCGTACTGGATTCCCGACATCGAGGTCACCGGCCGGATCGCCAAGACCAACCGGCAATCCAACACCGCGTTCCGCGGCTTCGGCGGGCCGCAGGGCATGATCGTCATCGAGGACATCATGGGCCGCTGCGCTCCACGGCTCGGCCTGAGCCCGCACGAGCTGCGGCACCGGAACTTCTACGCGCCCGGCCAGGCCACCCCGTACGGGCAGCCGGTGCGGCACGCCGAGCGGCTCGAGGCAATCTGGTCGCAGGTGATGGAGCGCAGCGAGTTCGCCCAGCGCCAGGCCGAGGTGGCCGCGTTCAACGCCGCCCACCCGGACACCAAGCGCGGGCTGGCGATCACCCCGGTCAAGTTCGGCATCTCGTTCAACCTCACCGCGTTCAACCAGGCCGGCGCGCTGGTCCACGTGTACAAGGACGGCTCGGTGCTGATCAACCACGGCGGCACCGAGATGGGCCAGGGCCTGCACACCAAGATGATCCAGGTCGCGGCGACCGCGCTCGGCGTGCCGATGAAGGCGGTCCGGCTGGCGCCGACGCGCACCGACAAGGTGCCGAACACCTCGGCCACCGCGGCCAGTTCCGGCGCGGACATCAACGGCGGCGCGGTCAAGAACGCCTGCGACCAGATCCGCGAGCGGCTCGCCGTGGTGGCGGCGGGCCGGCTCGGCGTGCACCCGGACGACGTGCGCTTCACCGACGGCGTGGTCACCGGCATCGGTTTCCACGACAAGCAGGTCGCCTGGGCCGATCTGGTCCGTGACGCCTATTACCGGCGGGTCCAGCTGTGGGCGGCAGGCTTCTACCGCACGGCCGGGCTGCACTGGGACGCCGAGCGGATGCAGGGCGAGCCGTTCAAGTACTTCGCCTACGGCGCCGCCGTGGCCGAGGTCGAGGTGGACGGGTTCACCGGCGCCTACCGGCTGCGGCGCGCGGACATCGTGCACGACGTGGGTGACAGCCTGTCCCCGCTGGTCGACCTGGGCCAGGTAGAGGGCGGCTTCGTGCAGGGCGTCGGCTGGCTGACGCTGGAGGAACTGCTGTGGGACGAGACCGACGGCGAGCACCGCGGCCGGCTGAACACCCAGGCCGCTTCGACCTACAAGATTCCCAGCTTCTCCGAGATGCCGCCGGTGTTCAACGTGCACCTGTTTGAGCGGGCTACCGAATCCGGCGTGGTCTACGGCTCGAAGGCGGTTGGCGAGCCGCCGCTGATGGAGGCGTTCAGCGTGCGCGAGGCACTGCGGCAGGCGGTGGCCGAGTTCGGCCCGGCGGGCTGGAGCGTCGACCTCGGCTGCCCGTCGACCCCGGAAGCCGTCTTCTGGGCTGTTCTTTCTGCCAAGGATGCTGCCGCGCGGGCCGTGCTGCCGGTAGCGGCTCACGCGGGGGTATGAGATGGACTGGCTGAAGGCCGCGCAGCAGCTACGGGACGAAGGCCAGCCCGGCGTGCTGGTGACCGTGGCCGAGGTACGCGGGCACGCACCGCGCGAAGCGGGCGCCAAGATGGTGGTCGGCCGGGACCGCACCTGGGGCAGCGTCGGCGGCGGCAACCTCGAGGCGACCGCGCTCGCCCGGGCCCGGGAGATGATCGGGTCCGGAGCCACCGAGCCGGAGATGTACGAGGCCAGGCTCAACCCGCACGCCAGGAACGAGCACGCCCGCCAGTGCTGCGGCGGCGTGGTCAGGCTGCTGCTCGAGCCGCTCGCGGTCCGGCCGGTCGTCGCGCTGTTCGGCCTGGGGCACGTCGGCTACGAGCTGGCCCGCATCCTGTCCCGGCTGCCGGTCCGGCTGCTGCTGGTTGACTCGCGCCCGGAGCAGCTAGACCGGGTCCGGCTGGCGGACGTGATCGACGGCACCGCGGACGTCGGCATTCACCACACGCTGCTCGGCGAGCAGGTACTCGAGCAACTGCCGCGCGGCGCGCACGTGCTGATCATGACGCACGACCACGCCGAGGACTACGCGCTGTGCGACGCGGCGCTGCGCCTCCCGCAGCCGCTGGGCAGCATCGGGCTGATCGGCTCGGCTGCCAAGTGGACGCGCTTTGCCGCTCAACTTGCGGCAGCTGGCCATCGTCCCGATGTAATCGCCCGTATCACCTGCCCGATCGGCCAGCCCGGGATCGCCGGCAAGGACCCGGCCGTGATCGCCGTCGCGGTCGCCGCCACGCTGCTAGCCGTCCTCCCCGCGAGCCAAAGGGCCGCCGGCCCTGCCTCGACTGACGAGCGAGGAACGAGCGAGGAGGGAAGGCAGGGCAGTGAAGGGGGAAGGGGAGGTGGGCGGGGGCCCGGAGGCGAGCGGGAAAGACAGAGCGCGAAATGACCATATACGGAGCTACCGTCGTTGACACGCCCGGCGACCCGTTCGCGGAGGGCCCGGCGGCCGCGCTGGCCGAGGACGGCGCGCTGCTGGTCCAGGACGGCGTCATCCGCGCCCGGGGCTCGCTCGCCGCGCTGCGCACCGCCCACCCGGATGAGCCGGTCACCCGACTGGACGGCGGGCTGCTGCTCCCCGGCTTCGTCGACACCCACGTCCACTTCCCGCAGATCCGCGCGATCGGCGGGATGGGCCTGCCGCTGCTCGACTGGCTGGAGCGGTACGCGCTGCCCGAGGAGAGCAAGCTGGCCGACCCGGCCTATGCGCGGGCGGTAGCCGCGGAGTTCCTCGACGGCCTGGTGGCGTCGGGGACGACCAGCGCGCTGGTGTTCGGCTCGCACTTCGCCCCGGCCATGGACGAGCTGTTCGCCGCGGCGGAACGGCGGCGCCTGAACATCACCTCCGGCCTGGTGCTGTCCGACCGGGAGCTGCGTCCCGACCTGCTGAGCTCGCCGGAGACCGCGCTGGCGGATAGCGCCGACCTGATCCTGCGCTGGCACGACCGGGGACGGCTGCGCTACGCGGTCACGCCGCGGTTCTCGCTGTCGACCTCGGACGAGATGCTCGACGCCTGTGCCCAGTTGCTCGGCAAGGGCGTCTGGTTCACCTCGCATCTCAACGAGAACCTGGCCGAGATCGCGACCGTGACCAGGCTGTTCCCTGGATCCCAGCACTACCTGGACACCTACACCAAGCACGGGCTGGTCACCGCGCGCAGTGTGTTCGCGCACAACGTGCACCCCGACGAGGCCGAGCTCACCCTGCTGGCCGAACACGGCGCGTCGGTCGCGCACTGCCCGAGCAGCAACGGCGCTCTGGGCAGCGGGCTCTTCCCGCTGCGGCGGCACGTGGAGCACGGGGTCCGCGTCGCGCTCGGCACCGACGTGGGCGCGGGCTCAGGCCCGTTCCTGCCCAAGGAGGCGCTGCAGGCCTACTTCATCCAGCAGCTGCTCGGCCCGGCCGGACTGAGCCTGACGCCGGTGCACCTGCTGTACCTGGCCACCCGGGCCGGCGCGCGGGCGATCGGGCT
>Ga0335069_10011007_pt1 | contig 12797 bp, 5 predicted proteins | sample Lox_Sample_11_FD_206714 | JGI IMG/M metagenome (GOLD analysis project Ga0335069, IMG submission 206714) | Soil microbial communities from Loxahatchee National Wildlife Refuge, Florida, United States - Lox_Sample_1.1 | ecosystem: Environmental > Terrestrial > Soil > Wetlands | place: USA: Florida... | reverse complement strand
CCACAAAGGATCAAGAAGGAATTGCTGGCCCACTTCTCGCAAAGGACGCGAGAAATGGGGCACCCGGCGAGGGCCGGGACGATGAAGCTGGTTGGGAACGCGAGGATTTGGTGGCTGGCCCACTTCTCGCAAAGGACGCGAGAAATGGGGCACCCGGCACCCGGCAACGATTGGAGATCGAACCACGAAGGATCAAGAAGGAATTGCTGGCCCACTTCTCGCAAAGGACGCGAGAAATGGGGCACCCGGCACCCGGCAACGATTGGAGATCGAATCACGAAGGATCAAGAAGGAATTGCTGGCCCACTTCTCGCAAAGGACGCGAGAAATGGGGCACCCGCGAGAAATGGGGCACCCGGCTGGTCTTGTAGGGGGACGGAGTTTTGGATTGGGCGGAAACGATTGAGACTCGATTGAGGTGAAGGGATGACGGCAGCGGCGGAGAAGGTGGATTCGGGGAAGATGGTTGGGGCGAAAGGCAGCGAGGACAAGGGGACAAAAGGCACGCCTGCGCCGGAGAAGCGGCGGGCGCTGGGGCGCGGGCTGGAGGCGCTGTTGCCCGGTCCGCGGGCGGTGGGCGCGGCTCACTCGTCCCAGGTTAGCGACCAAGAGCATCGCGAACCTGGGGCACCGTCTAGCTCCGGGGCAGTGTCGAATCCCCCCTCAAGCACAGAACGGTTGAATGGGGCACCGTGGAGGGATGTTCCTACGCTTTCGCAAAGTGCGCGGAAGGATGGGGCACCCGGTGACGTGCGAAAGGATGAAGTGCCCGAGAGGGTTGGGGATTTGCAGGCGTCGGCGGAGACTCCGCGTGGAGAGCCTATTGGAGATTTGCAGGGAGTGGCGGAGTCGGACAGTTCCAAGTCCGCGGAGAGTTTTGATGGGGTGGAGGTGCGGGAGCTGCCGCTGGAGCTGATCGACAAGAACCCTTACCAGACACGGCATTTCACGCAAGAAGACGGAGACGAGCTGATCGAGCTGGGGAAGTCGATCCAGGCGCAGGGGCTGATTCAGCCGATCACGGTGCGCGAGGGGAAGAATGGGCGCTACACGCTAATCGCGGGCGACCGGCGGACGCGGGCGTCGAAGTGGGCGGGGTTGAAGACGATTCCGGCGATCATCTGGGAAGTTTCGGAGCAGGCAGCGGCCGAGATGACAGTGATCGAGAACCTGATGCGCGAGGATCTGAACTGCATGGATCAGACGCGCGCGTTCGTGCTGCTGAGCCAGAAGTTTCACATGACGCAGGCGCAGATTGCCGATCGCGTGGGCATGTCGCGGGAGTCGGTATCGAATTACATGCGGCTGGCACGGCTGCCGAGCGAGGTGCAGGATTACCTGATCAATGGCGAGCTGGAGTTCAGCCACGCGCGGCAGTTGTTGAAGCTGGAAGACGACGCGATGGTGCTGAAGGTGGCGCAGCGGGTGGTGAAAGAACGGATCGCGGTGTGGGAACTGGAAGAGATGATGCTGGGCGGCGTGCCGAAGGAGTTCAAAGCGCCGGATGAAGAGAAGAAAGCGCGGGGGGCGCGGTGGGTGGATCCGAATGTGAAGGCGGCGCAGCGCGACCTGGAGCGGGTGCTGGGGATGCGGGTGCGGATCCGGGACCGCAATAATAAAGGAAGGATTCAGATCGAGTATTCAAACCTGGAGGACTTCGACCGGGTGGTGGGGATGCTGAAGGGGAAGTAGGGGAAGGTTTCAAGGCGGCAATTAGCAGTTGGCACTTAGCATTGGCCGGGTAAGTTGATGCCGACGCTGAGAGTGGCGCTGCGGATCGAGGCCAACAGGCGAAAATTCAAGATCGAGAGCAGTACTCTCCACGCGCGGCAAATCACAAAAGAGATGGTTGTCCCAAGGGTCGGCTGGAAGACGGCGAGCCGGATAAGGCTCTTACCCCAATCATCAGTATCAAAAGACCAAAGGCAAGCGCCGAACAAATCCACCAGAGCAGCGCCAAGACGACGACGATCCAGACAAGCGCGACACCTGTACCATCTACGCCGTCCCCTGGCAGATGATCGAAGTCATCCGGGCGACTGGTGTTGAGTGGTGGCGTGTCCATGTAGGGGACACTATATGCCCGTTCAATCGGTAAGCAAAGAACTGTTATTGTAACGTTCGGGCAAAGGACGGGAAGGGAGCGAGCAGTCCGCAGTCAGGCAGCGCGCGGGTCATGAGAAGCGCTTGGCAAGGGGACTTAGCATTTGGCATTAGGCACTTGAGACTTAGTATTTGGCACTTAGCATTTAGCCCAGAGAGGATGATAGGGGTGAGAGGCAGCAATGCGGATGGTCCTCGGGTTGGGTGCAGGGCATGGGCCAGTCACTTACGTAACAAGATTGCAAGCGGGCGGGACCCCAGAATCGGGCGTGGGTTTTGGAGCTAGATCGTGGTCCGATGCATGGGGGAACGCCTTGGCTGGTTGAAGAATGTTTTTCTGGTATCGGCGAAGTAGAGGGTGATCGGTCGAGAGAAGAAGCCGGGCTTACAGAAACGCATCGGGCGAAATAAGCTGGCGAAAAAGAATCGGCAAAAATAAGAACGAGTGAAGTCCTTGCCTGGCTGGGAGTTCAGGGGTAGAGTGAGGACGTTTCCGGTACGACTTTCCGTTGACAAGGGATTTTCTGCCGCTGCTCCGACGCTCGGTCGAGCAGCCTGAAGCACCGCGCAATCGCTCGCACGCTTTGTGCCAACACCAAGCTCGGGTAGCAGTTCAGTTTGGGAGGCGGTTATGTTCTGCCAGCGTTCTCCGCGACAACTCCTGTTCAAGTTTTTCTTGCAACGTTTCAGTCCAATTTTCTTGCTGAGCTTTTTGCTGATCTTCGTGCTGGGCGGGATGGCCGGGGGACTGGCGGCGGCGCGGGCGGCGCAAAATGCCGAGAGTTCGGCAAGGGCGAGTGCCGGTGGGAAGGCGAAAGCGGGCGGTGCTGATCGGTCGACACTCGGAACGAGTGTGCGAGTGGGATTCCGTGCGGGTGTGAGTTATGCGTCGGGCGGCGTGTACGCGGATGCGGTGGCGGTGGCGGATGTGAATGGAGACGGCAAGCCGGACCTGGTGGTGGCGAATCATTGCGCGGACAAGGCGTGCGCGAAGAGTTCGATCGGCGTGCTGCTGGGGAATGGCGATGGGACGTTTCAGGCCGCGGTGAGTTACGACGTGGGTGCAGTCACGCATGATTCGCCGGCGGTGGCGATCACGACCGGGGATGTGAATGGCGATGGGTATCCGGATGTGGTGGTGGTGAGCGGCGCGCGGGTGGGGATTCTGCTGGGAAACGGCGATGGGACATTTCAACCGGTAGCGAGTTTTGGGACAGGCGGTCGGATCGCGCGGGCGGTGGCGGCGGTGGATGTGAATGGCGATGGTCGGCTCGATCTGGTGATTGCGAGTGCGTGTCCGGAGAAGGAGTGCGCGGCAGGAACGTTTTCGGTTTTGCTGGGAAATGGCGATGGGACTTTTCAGAAAGGCATGCGCTATGCGCTGCAGGGAAACGACGCGTTTGGCCTGAGCGTCGCGGATGTGAATCACGATGGGAAGCCGGACGTGGTGGTGGCGAGTGCGAACGAGATCGAAGTGTGGATGGGGAAAGGTGATGGAACGTTTCGCGCGGCGAAGAGTTATGGCGCGGGTGCGCATGCGATCGCGGCGGGGGATGTGAATGGGGACGGGAAAGTGGATCTGGCGTGGGGCGGGTGCGCGAATGCGAGCTGCGAAGAGCGGGCGGCTGGGGTGCTGCTGGGTAAGGGCGATGCGACGTTTGCGAGCGCGAATCTCGCCAGCGAAAGTGCGCTGAAGGAGACGGCCGGAGTTACGGCGAGCGATTCGGTGGCGATGGTGGACATCAATGGAGATGGGAAGCTCGATGTGTTGGTCGGGAATCATTGCGGCGTGAGCGCAGGATGCGCGCAGAAAGAGATCAGCGTGCTGCTGGGGAATGGCGATGGGACGTTTCGCGCGGCGAAGAGTTTTGGAGAGAGCGCGTATATGACGGCGGGAGTTGCGGCCGCGGATCTGAATGGAGACGGAAAGCCGGATGTGGTGGTGGCGAAACACTGCGCGAGCGAGTCGAGTTGTGCAGGCGGGGTTGAAGTGATGATCAACGCGTCGGAAGAGACGGCGCTGGCGAGCACGACGACGACGGTGACGTCGACGCCGAATCCCTCGGTGTACTGGGGGGAGATCACGTTCACGGCTACGGTTGCGGCGGCATCGGGGACGCCGACGGGGACGGTCGATTTCCAGATTGGGAGCCAGGACCAGCAAATTCCCTTGATCGGGGGAGTAGCGATCGCGACGTTTTCGGCCGTGCCGGTGGGCTCTAACACGATGACGGCGAGTTACAGCGGGGATTCGGAGTTCGCGGGGAGTTCGGGGACAGTAGTGCAAACGGTAACGAAGGAATCCACATCGCTCGCGCTCAGTTCCAGCGCGAACCCCGCGCAAGGCGGACAGACGGTGACGTATTCAGCGATCATCACGACGCAAGGAGCCTTTACTGGAACGATCACGTTCACGGACAACGGGAACACGCTCGGTGCAATTCCGGTCGGAAGCAGCAGTGCGCAGGTGAGTGAGTCGAACTACAGCGCAGGTACGCATGCGATTGTCGCGACGTATAGCGGCGACAGCAACAATGTGGGGAGCACGGGGAACCTGACCGAGGTGGTGCAGCCGGTCGGCGTATTCCGGCCGACGTCGCAAACATTTCCGGCGCAGCCGCTGCACACGACAAGCACCTTCAAGCCGATCGGCTTTTTCAACTTCACGCAAGCCACGGTGATGGTGAGCAATGTGACCACGACGGGGGATTTTGCGGTCTCGGCGAACAGCTGCATGAATGGAGTGAAGCCGAACACGCACTGCGACGTGGATATCGTGTTCACGCCGACGGCCACTGGAACGCGGACGGGGACGGTGACGTTTACGGATACGGCGCCGAACAGTCCGCAGACGGCGACGCTGACGGGAACTGGGATTGGGGGTTCGCTGGTGAAATTGAGCGTGACGCCGGCCCGTTCGGTGTATGGGACGACACCGATCACGTTCGCGGCGACGGTCACGGGATCGTCGGGAACGACGCCGACGGGGCAGGTGAGCTTCATGAATGGCAGCATGACGCTGGGGACGGCGACGCTGACGGGCGGTACGGCGACGCTAGTCATCCCGTTGCTGGATGCGGCCACGTATGAAGTGGCGGCGGCGTACGGCGGGGACAGCAACAATCCGCCGGGGACATCGGATCCGGTGAAAGTGGTGGTGGAGAAGAATACGAGCACGACGGTGCTCACGAGCGTAACGCCGAATCCGGTGGGGGCGAACCAGCCGTTTACGATGATGGTCTCGGTGACGGGAGGGGGACAGCCAGCCAGCGGGAATGTGGCATTCCTGGGGCACCGGCTGGGGGGTCCGCTGGTTGTGTACGGAACGGCGGGGTTGTCTCCGGATGGGACGGCCGCGTTGTCGCACAGCCTTCCAAATTCAGGTCCGTACGATGTAATTGCGAAGTTCCTGGGCGGGCAAGACCAGAAGTACAGTTGGTCGCGCTATGTGAGCTTGACGGTGCAGAATGTGACGACAACGTCGTGGACTTCGTCGCTGAATCCCGCGCCGTTTGGGCAAACTGTGACGTTCACGGTGCAGGTGGCTAATAGAGCAGCGAAGTTGACGGGGGCGGGGACGGTGACGTTGATGGATGGAAAAACGACACTGGGGAGTGTATCGACGACAAGCAGCATCGTGACGTTTCCGATCACGGGGCTGGCGAAAGGGACGCACTCCATCCAGGCGATCTATGGCGGCGATACCTACGATCAAGGGAGCGCGTCGCCGGTCATGAATCAGTTGGTGCAGGCGATTGTGAGCACGACGACGCAATTGACGGCGTTTCCGAATCCGAGTGTGTTCGGGCAACCGGTGAGCCTGACGGCAGCAGTGAGATCGGGGACGTTCCCGGTGCAGGGTTCGGTGCGCTTCATGCGCGGAAGCTCGAGTTTGGGAACGGCGACACTGGATGCCAGCGGCAATGCGGTGCTGAGCGTGACGACGTTGCCGGTGGGGACGGATGCGCTGACGGCGGTTTACGCAGGGAGTACGGGTTTCCGCGGGAGCCGGTCGAGTGCAGTGAGCGAAGTGGTGAACGCGGCGGCGACGAAGACGACGGTGAGTTCCTCGGAAAATCCGGCGCCGAAAGGGACGCCAGTGACGTTTACCGCGACGGTCGCTCCGGCGTTCACGGGGACACCGACGGGCACGGTCACGTTCATGATGGGCAGCACGGTTCTGGGGACTGTGACGCTGGTGAATGGAATGGCGAGCGTGACGCCGGCGCCGCTGGGCCTAGGGACGCATACCATTACTGCGACGTATAACGGCAGCGCGGACTTCACCGGGAGTTCAGGGAAGGTTGCGCAGAGGACGGAGTAATAAGGAGCAGTCAGCGGTCGGTACTTGGCAATTGGCCGCGATAGGTGGGGCGCTGCCGGGCAGTCAGCACTCGGCACTCAGCACTCGCATTGGCACTCGCGTTTGGATTCAATTCACATTCTGGGTGGTGGTCGCGGAAGCTTCTCCGTAATTTGAAGTTGCGGGGAAGGTGGCGGTCACGACGTTACTGCCTTGGGGCAGTGCGGTGGTCGACAAAGCGGCGGTGCCGGAGGGCGTGACTTTGGCGCTTCCGAGGGTTCCGCTGGTATCGCTGAAGGTTACGAGGCTGCCGACGGGCAAACCCCCGGTGCTGGAGAGGGTCGCGGTGAAGCGCACCGACTGGCCCAGCCGGGAGGGATTCGGCGCCGCACTCAGGTTCATGGTGAGGCTGGCGGGCGCGACATTTTGAATGACGACCGCGGAGGTACTCTTCGCGTTGGAAGCGTCCGCATTGTAGGTAGCGGTAAGAGAATCGGCGCCCACCGGCAAGTTGGTGCGAGTCAGCACCGCCGTGCCAGAGATCAGGGCCGCACTTCCCAAGGTTGTCCCACCATTTTTGAAAGTCACGGTGCCGGCCGGAGCAGAAGGGGCAGAGCCCGTCACGCTTGCGGTCAGGGTAACGGACTGACCGTAAATCGAAGGCGAAGGTGTTACAGAGAGCGCGGTTTGAGTTGTGTAACGCTGCACGATCTCAGAAATAGTTTTGGAACTCGGGTTCGAAGCGGCGTCTCCGGAATAATCGGCCGAGATTGAAAACGTAGCTGCCTTGGAAAAGGCGTTGGACCAGGTTGCGGTATTTGAAACCAGGGGCACGCTGGCGAGCACGGTCGCTCCATTCTTGAAGGTGACGGTGCCGGTGACCGCGCCACCGCGCTGGCTTACGACGGAGGCCGTGAAGCTGACGGCGCTTCCGACGAATACGGGGTTTTGGCTCGAGCTGAGAGAGGTTGAAGTGCGATTTGAAGTGCCGACTCCGGAGAGGAAGGCAGTGTGAGGGCTGTTGCCGGCGGAGTCGTTGATATTCAAGGTTGCGGTGCGGGTGCCTGCGGCCAAGGGAGTAAAGGTCACGAAGATCGTGCAACTCTCTTGCGCGGCGACCGTGCTGCCGCAGGTGTTGGTTTGGGCAAAGTCGCCGGGGTTGTTCCCGGCGAAAGAGATGGTGCTGATGTTCAGAGGGGTGGAGAGATTGTTCGTGAGAATGAAACCGAGGGCAGCACTGGTGGTCTGCACGACCTGTTTTGCGAAGGCGACGGTGTTGGGGGTAAGAGCGGCCGGGGGCAGAGAGAGCTCGAAGACCACGCCACAGCCCCCGGTACCACATTGGGTGGAGTTTCCACCGCCGTACGTGGTGCCGTAGAGATTCGTGCCGTTGAGAATCAGCGTGTCAGAGGGATAAGCGCCATCGAGTCCATGGAAGGGCCAGACAATTCTCCAGTTGTAAGTGGTGCCGCCGAGTGCTAACTCGAAGAGGGTGCCGCAGCCGTCGTAACAGGGAGATTTAACGCCGATCCCGGTGGTGCTGTAGATATTGCCTGCGGAGTCGAGCACGACGCCGGCATAAGGGACGGAACCGTCGCTCCAGATGAAAGAATGAAGAACCTGCGCGGTGTAGGCGCCACCCGGAGACGAAGTCAGTTTCCAAACAGTTCCGGCGCTGTGAGCGCCCCCGGCCTCACTCGTGCCATAGATATTTCCGTCGGGATCGAGGACCGGCGTACCCTGGGGATGCGCGGCGTCAGCCGCGCCGCCCTTGAACGTGTGAAGGATGGCTGGTTTCCAGGTTCCGCCTGCATTGGGCGAGAGGGTGAAAACATGGCCTAGCTGGACGTCATCGACGCCGTAAAGGTTGTCGGAACTATCGACAGCAAGCCCGGCATAGCCTCCACCGTTATAGATGATCTGTTCATTCCAGCCGCCACTGCCGTTCGGGGATAACTGGTAAACGACGCCATTGCCGTTGCCGCCGCCATAGGTCTCGCCGAAGAGGTTGCCGAGGGAGTCGGAGGTGAGGCCGGAGACAGGGAAAGCACCGTCAGGGGTGGAAGAGAAACTGTGGAGGAGGGACTGGCACCAGCCATTTCCGGTTTGAGTGCCGCTGGGGCAGTCGCCGTTGCCGGCGGGCGTGAGTTCGAAGACGATGCCAAATCCAGAGTAGGGACCGGATGCGAAAGGGCCACCATAGTAGGCGGTGCCGTAGAGATTACCAGCGCGATCGAAGGAGACATTGGCGAAAGTTGGCTGACTCCCATCCGCGCATTTGGGGAGGGAGCAAAAGCTATAGAGCACAGTTTCGTCATAGCCGCCGGCGCCGTTTGGAGAAAGCTCGAAGACAGTACCGAACCCGTGAGCACCGCCCAGTTGAGTCGTGCCGAAGAAGTTGCCGACGGCATCGGGTGTGAGGCTTGAAGAAGGATTGGCACCATCCGCACAAGCCGGTTGCGAACAGAAGTTATAGAGCACAGTTTCGGTTTGAGCATGGGCCAGGACAAGGCTAGCGAGCAGCAATGTAGAAAGGACGGCGAACCGAAACATGGTAGGCAATCCATCGCGCTGGTGAGCGGAAGATCGGTTTGTCGCAGCGTCGTGATCCGGCATGGCATGGCACCGTCAAGGAGAGTACAGCGGCCGCGTTTCAACCTTGTGAACCTAGGGAGTGGTGTTGAACGCCACGCCGCAACCCTCAGGGTAGGGGCAAAAATCACCGAGGCCGCCGTTAATGGTGGTCCCGTAAAGATTGCCGCTGAAAAGAGTCAAGCTAGTCGAGAGATCAGCGCCGTCCGCCGAATTGAAGACCCAGGACAGATCGAATTTGTAGTGTGGCGGCTTGAGCGGAAGCCATTCGAGTTCGAAGAGGGTGCCGCAACCCTGGAACGAGCTGCCCACCTTGCCATTACAGAAGGAGGAACTCCCGCCGTAGGCGGAGGTACCAAAGATGTTTCCGTAGGAATCGAGCACGACCCCGGCCAATGGATAGTGGGGCAGACGAATCGGATCACAGCAGCCGAGGTTCGCGGGTCCGGAAGCGAAGGTATGAAGAATCTGTGCGGTATAGGGTCCGCCGGCGACGGGAGCTAACTTCCAGACCGTGCCGCAGCCTGCGTTCCGATCACACGAGCCTCTCCCGCCAAAAGTGGTCGCGCCGTAGATATTCCCGGCGGCGTCAAAAGCTGGGGTGCCGACCGGGAATGCGCCGTCGGTGGGGTGGCCTGCGAAGGCATGAAGGATGGTCTCGCACCAACCTTTGCCGGGATAACTTTGCGCGGGGCAGCCATCCGGAGGTTGAGGAGTTAGTTGGAACGCGGTGCCAACCTGAGAAGCACCGCCGTCTGCGGTTGTGCCGTAGAAGCTGCCGTTCCCCGCGTTCACGAGTCCGTTTGGGCTAGCGCCGTCGGAGCAGGAGGGCTGGGAACAAAAACTGTAAAGGACGGACTCACTCCAATGGCCTTTGCCGTTCATGGACAACTTGTAGGCTGTTCCGCTTCCGTTGCCGCCGCTCGAGGTGGTGCCGTAGAGATTACCGAGCAAGTCCGAGGCGATTGCAAAGAAAGGGAAGGCACCGTCCGGGGAGGATCTGAAACTGTGCAGGACGGACTGGCACCAGCCGTTGCCGGGATGAGTGCCGCTCGGGCAGGCACCGCTTTCTTGCGGGCTCAGCTTGAAGACGACGCCGAATCCGTTGGCGCGATCGGCGCAGGGAGAGGCCACGGATTGTCCGTAAAAGCCGCCGGAGCAGGCGGTTCCGTAGAGATTTCCGGCGGGGTCGAAGATCAAGTCAGAAGCCGGGTCACTGCCATCGGCGCAGCGTGGCATGGAGCAGAAGCTATAGAGCACATTTTCGTTGTAGCCGCCGTTGCCGTCTGGAGAGAGTTCAAAGACGGTGCCATAGCCGTGAGCGCCTCCGAGGTGCGTCGTTCCGTAGAAGTTGCCGGCCGCATCGGGAGTAAGGGTGGACGAAGGCTTCGCGCCGTCCACGCAACCAGCCTGGGAACAGAAGTTGTAGAGCACGGTTTCGGTTTGAGCTTGCAGTCGTGGAAGAGAGATCAGAAGCAGCGTAGAAAGGGCGACGAACCGAAGAACGCGCGACAGACAACTCGCCATAGCTTCCCCCCGGTTGATTTCGTAGCGGTTGCTTTTGCCCAGTGCTATGCCTGAGTTGGTTTCGGTTTTACGACGGGCGGCCGACCTGCTGAGGTGCGCAGGCTCGTCGGCTCAGTTAACGTGCTCGGGAAGCGGCAGCCTTTGTGAAGAAGCCGCTGCGCCCGAAGGGTGGGACAGGGTTCAGCGCAAGAAATACCAGGCTGCAAGTGGCGGATGGAGCAAACCAAGCGTCCCACGTGCAGTTTGGCGGGCATAGTAGGACGATTCGGGGTCGATGTCAAATGCACGATTTCACGGGAGGGACTTCGTAAGGGCCGAAAACAGTGGAGTCTTCGGCGATTTGTAAAAAGGAAAGAGGCGCGTTTCTCAGGTTCTTCAAAGTCGAGTAGCGCCTACATTGAGACGTACGGGCGATGAAAAATCTTTCAGAGATGGCGGGTCAAAAGTCTCGTTATAGAATCCGCTCGGGTCTTGAAAGTCAGCCAGAGTGAGGCAGGAACCTTGTTTTATGACGCACACAATCGCTGGTCGCCCGGAAGCAGTCCGTCGCCGAATTGCAGTTAGTCCGCACACAGCCATTGCTCGCCGCACCGCTGTAGCTCCTCCCTCACAAGATAGCCGTCGGTGGATTCTCCGGATGGTGGCACTCGCGTGGGTTGCGCTGGCGGGAGCTATTCCGGCGTCCGCGCAGGTCGCGATCACGACGTTTCACTACGATAACTACCGGACGGGATGGAACTCGAAAGAAACGGCGCTGACGCCGGCGAAGGTTTCGAGCGGGCAGTTCGGCTTGATGTACACCACTACGCTGGATGACCAGGTGGATGCGCAGCCGCTGGTGATGCCGAGCGTGATGATCACGACAGGACCGTCGAAAGGGAGCGTGCACAAGGTGGTGTACGTGGCGACGGAAAACAACACGGTGTACGCGATCGGGCAGAACACGGGCATCGTGCTGGTGAAGAGGAACCTGGGAACGCCGGTACCGACGCCGCTGGGTTGCCACAACAACGGGCCGAACGTGGGGATCAACTCGACGCCGGTGATCGATGCGAACACGAACACGCTGTACGTGATCGCGTACACGCAGGACGCGAATGGGCCGACGTACCGCATTCACGCGCTGGACCTGGGCAACCTGACGGACAAGGTGCAGCCCGTGGTGATCACGGCGTCGCACACGCTGACGGACGGAACGACTTACACGTTCAACGCGACGTACCAGAGGCAGCGGCCGGGACTGCTGCTGGCGAATGGAAACATCTACGCGGGATTTGGCAGCTTCTGCGATTTTGGGGCGCAGTTTTCGCGCGGGTGGCTGCTGGGCTGGACGGTGGATACGCTGACGCCGCTGGCCACGAACCAGTTGATCGATGTGCAGGCGACATCGCCGAAGACATTTTTCCTGTCGTCAATCTGGATGTCGGGGTACGCGCCGGCGGCGGACGATGCGGGCAACGTGCTGTTCGTGACCGGGAATTCGGATCCGTCAGGGACGACGTATGACGGCATCACGAATATTCAGGAGAGCGTGGTGAAGATGTCGCCGACGCTTTCGACGGTGAACGATGTGTTCACGCCGATGAACCAGGCGCAACTGGAAGCCACTGATGGCGATTTCGGATCGGGCGGGGTGATGGTGTTGCCGGATCAGCCGGGATCGTTGCCGCACCTGGCGGTGGCGGCGGGGAAATTCGGCAACCTCTATCTGCTGAATGAAGATGCGCTGGGCGGATACTCGACGACGAAAGACAACGTGCTGGGGACGTACCAGATCGGCGGATGCTGGTGCGGGGAATCGTATTTCGTCGATCCGACGGACGGGCTGGCCCGAGTGGTGACGAGCGCGGGGCGGAAAGCGAAGGTGTGGAAGCTGAGCACCACGCCGTCGCCGTCGCTGAAGCTGACGAAGACGTCGGCGGGGTTGACGGGCGGGCAGGATCCGGGATTCTTCACGACGGTGTCGTCGAACGGGAATAAGAATCCGATCGTGTGGGCCCTGTCGCGGGCAGTGGAGACGTCGCCGTATCCGATTTACCTGTACGCGTTCAATCCGGAGGCGACGGGCGCGACCATGACCACGTTGTTCAGCGGAGTGGTGGGATCGTGGCCGAGCATCAACGGGAATGCGAACCTGGTTCCGGTGGTGGCGAATGGAGAGGTATTTATCGCGACCTACAAGCAGTTGCAGATTTGGGGGATCAAGCCGCCGACGGGGACGGTGAAGAAATAATTTATTCGGGTGAGTTTCTTCGCGAGGACACAGAGGCAC
>Ga0335069_10011006_pt1 | contig 12798 bp, 11 predicted proteins | sample Lox_Sample_11_FD_206714 | JGI IMG/M metagenome (GOLD analysis project Ga0335069, IMG submission 206714) | Soil microbial communities from Loxahatchee National Wildlife Refuge, Florida, United States - Lox_Sample_1.1 | ecosystem: Environmental > Terrestrial > Soil > Wetlands | place: USA... | reverse complement strand
CGGCGGGGGCCTCTTGCACATGTTGATTATCGGACCCACCGCAGCCGGCAAGTCGGTCCTGTTGGCGCTGCTGGCGATGGCGTGGACCACCCTGAAAAGTGCGCGCGTGCGGTGGATCGATTTTGACTATTCGTCGTTCGTCGCCGCGCATGCGCTCCGCGCCGACTATCGCGACTTGGGCAACGACGGCACGCCCGCGCTCTGTCCCCTGGAACGAGCGGGGGCATCGGATGAGGAAGACCAATTCCTATTGGCGTTCTCCGATCGCCTGTTCGCTCGTTGGCAAACGGCGATCGGCGCTGACGACGATGAAGAGCTCGCCCGCTCGTTTGAGCTCTGTGCGAGTCAGAACCTTCGCCGCATGCGCCATGTGGCCGGAATGGTTCAGATACTCGCGCTCCGTCGGATTCTCAGCCAGTACACGGAGCTGGGTCCATGGGGTCACATTTTCGATGGCAAACCCGGCAATTCGGGCGATTGCGTCGTGCGCGTGTACGAAACGCGTGGGTTAATGGCGTTGGGCGAGCGTGCCGCCGCACCGGCGCTCGAATGGCTCCTCCATGAAATCGAGCGCGAATGTACGGGCGAGCCGATGCTGATCTTCATCGATGAGGCGTGGCGGCTGCTGAACGATCCGGTTTCGGCCGACTGGTTCTACGGATCACTCCGCACGCTGCGCAAGCGCAATGCGGGCATCGTGATGGCGACGCAGAGCCTGACCGAGATCGCATCTTCCCCTTATTGCAATCTGCTTTTGGAAAGCTGTCCGGCGAAGATCTTCCTGCCCAATCCCGAGGCCCGCGGCGATTACGTCAGGGACTCGTATCTGAAACTCGGACTCACGCGGCGACAGATTGAGATCATCGCACGAGCGACGCCGCGCTCGCAGTACTACTACACTTCGCCGCTCGGCAGCCGGCTCTTCAATCTCGATCTCGGCCCGATCGCGCTGGCGCTGTGCGGCTCGACCAGTCATCGCGATGTACAGCGAGCTCGCGAGCTGCTCGCCCAGGGCGGCGCTGACTTCGTAGAGGCCTGGCTTGCCGATCGTGGGCTTGCCGAGTTTGGAGCGCAGGTCATCACCAAGCCTCTAGCAAAAGATCGCCTTCCATCTTTCCTCGACGGAATCGCACCCCAGGAGCAGCAATCATGAGGGTTCTCTTTATTCGGCCCACAGGGCCGCGCGGAATATCCAGGTTGGCGGTCGCCATTGCCCTGCTTATGGCGGCACCCCGAGCGCACGCGCAGTTCGGCGGGACGTGCGGTTGTCCCGTCATCGTCAGCGATCCGCAGATGTACGGCCGGCAAGCCGAGCAGCTCACCCAGGAGACGCGCATTGCCGATCTGGCCGCAGAAAACACGACAACGGGCGACTCGGGTCTTTGGCAATCGCAACTAGGATTCCTGAACGGCCTGGGAGGCACCATGAGCCAGTCGGGCGGGCTGTGCTACGCGTCGCCGAACGCCGCCCAACAGTTCAAGGCGGATTTTCCCGGTGCGGCACCGCCGCCGGTCAACGCTGCCCAACATATGCAGCAGCTCGCCGCGGTGACGCTCGGCACGCTGGGCGGCGCGCTCGGAGTCGCGCAGCAGCAGGCGGCGCACTTCCAATATGAGGATCAGCAACTAGCCGCGCTGGAAGCCAGGAACGCCGGCGTCACCGGCCGGCTCCAAGCTACTCAGGTTACGAATGAGATCCTGCTCGCGCAAACGCAACAACTACAACTCCTGCGTCAATTGCTGATCACGTTGATCAACGCCGAGGCGGTCGATCGCGGCGCGCGCCTTAGCACCGACACGCAGGGGGTGACGCAGGCGAGTCAATTCCTGAACGCGGGAGGAGACGCGCCGTGAACACACGATGGATCGCAATCCTGATCGCAGCGTGCACGCTGCTGGCCTGCAAGCGTCCGGCCCACGAAACGTCAGAGACCAATCGGGATGCGATCAACGCCTTGGGCAGCACGGTGCCGGCGACTCAATTTGACCGAGAGTTCTGGCAACGCGAACACGATACAAATTCGCCGGAGTGGCGCGAGGCCAAGCGTCTATGCGGGCAGACCGTGCTAGCGAGCTACCCGAACTGTCTTCCCGTTAACGACATCATTGAAACCGATCAGCGAAAAAAAGCTGAGGCCGGAAATAAGGCAGCGGCGAAAATCGAAGAGATGGGTCGTCGAGGTTACGGCTACGACTATCAGCGCAAAGAATGGCTGCCCGATCACGACATGCTGGCCGCAGGCTGTACGTCCGTACCCGCATATCCGAGCAATCCCGCCAGGATTGGCTTTTACACATGGCAATGCCCGGCAGGGAAAACGATCCCGAAGGCCATTCCTGACTCGGATTTCAGCAAGGAGGAAGAACGTGCCACCGACTGAATTCGGCGTTTTTCAAGGCGTGCTGACCCAGTTCCAAACCGTTACCGCAACATGGCTGGGCGGCCTGTACTCCATCGGAACCAACCTCTTCTACATGCTCGCGACAATCGAGGTGATTCTGGTCGCAATCACCGGCACCCTCAGGCGCGACTTCGATCAACTTGCGATCGATCTCGTGCGCACCGTCGCCGGCCTCATGGCGATGTTCACGCTTTTCAAGTACGGGCCTGATTTTTTACAAAACGGAGTGATTCTGAGCTTCATGGGCTGGGCTTCGGTCGCTGGGCAAGTGCCGGCGAGTGCGATGACCCCCGGAGGCGTGATGACACAGGGCTTCCAGCTCGCTCTCATCCTGCTTCAGGCGATCGCATCGGGATGGACGGTGTTCCATCCAAGTGCCACCCTCAACGCGATCCTGCTACTGTTCTCGGCGATTGTCATTCTCGTTTGTTTCGCGGTCATCGCCTGCATCCTGCTCGAAACTCTCGTCGAGGGGTACGTCGCATGTGTCGCGGGCACGGCGTTGGTAGCGACATCCGGAACCCGTTTCACCTGGCGTTTTGGGGAAGGCTACTTCGGCTGGGCGCTCGGCATCGCCGTCCGGCTCTTCTTCCTTTACCTGATGGTCGGCGTTGGGACTCAACTCGCCAAACAATGGGCCGGAGCGAATGCGAGTCACGCCACCGAATTGATGACGAACTGGTACTACGGTATCGAGGCTGCGGTTGAGGCTTTCCTGCTAGCCGTCATCACTGCGCGCATCCCGACCAAGGCGGCGCAAATCGTCGATCACACCGTTAGTTCTACTCTTGGCGACATCATTCTCGGCACCACGCTGGGAAGCGCAATCCGCGACGGCGTCAAAGCGATCCCAAAGGCGCTTGAGGTAGCGGGCAAACTGGGTGGCCAAGCCTTTAACGGCGTCATCAACCTTGCTGACGAGGGCTCCACGCGCGCGATGCGGAGGTGGGATCAGCAGCGGCAGGAACAACTCAAGCCGCCCACCCTTCCTACTACCGAAGACTTGAACAAACGTACCACACCATTGGGAGCGGGATCGCAAACACAAGGATTCAATAACGACTGGCCCAAAACGGGCGGATTAAATCAGTCCGGCACTTCGTCTCTTGGCGGCAAGGCGCCGGCAACGAGCCGCATCAACGGCAACGGCAAGGGAACCAGCAAGCTTTGAGCGGCGCAATGGAAACGCAAGTTATGACCACCCTTACCGAAAAACCGGAAAGCCCATACATTGCAGCTTCCGCTGCGCTGCGCTCGGAGTACGAGAGGCTCGCGCAAAGCAACCGGATGATGCGCCACAGCATGATCGTGATGGCGATCGCGCTCGTTCTTTCATCCACTCTGAGCCTCTACCTCGCCCGCAAACCCCATGCCCTTCCCTACGTGATCGAGCTGGACAAGGCGGGCGAGATCGTTGGCGTAGCGCAGCCGCTGACCGCCGACCAATCGAAAAGCGAAGCCGTAGTCCGGTTCGAGCTGGCGCAGTTCATCACCGATGCCCGGAGTGTGCTGGCCGACGGCGTTGCAGAAAAAGTGGCGCTCCATCGCGTCTACGATATGGCGCGAGGCGAAGCAGCGACGGTACTCCCCACCTGGTATCGCGACCATCCGCCGTTCGAGATCGCGAGCAAGGAGACGATTCGGGCGGACATCGATTCGGTACTGCGCGCGCCGAGCGGCGCCTACGAGGTGCGCTGGACGGAGACTACCCGGAACCTAAATGGCGACGTGCTGTCGACCGTCCACTGGCGCGCCTTACTCGCCGTGCAGCTCGTACCGCCAGACCCCGACCACATGCTTAGCAATCCGATCGGACTTTACGTGAGTCAGATCGATTGGAGCGAGGAGCAGGGATCATGAAACGTAAATCCATCTTTGTCAGCGCGGCGATCTTAACAGCAGCAATTCTTTCAGGATGCTCGACGCAGCAGTCTGCGCAGCCGGCCGAATTGGTGCCAGCCAAATTGCTGGAGCCAGAGCCGCCCCCACCACCGCCCGAAAGCGTGCTCGACAAGCAACCCGCAGACGTTCGGGCGGCAACCGAAACCTATCAGCGCAGCGGTGAGGCGCCTGTCCTTCACGACGGCATCACGACGAGATTTCCGTATGAACCAGATGCCGAGCCCTTTGTGCTTTGCGAGCCGTTGCGGGTTACAGAAATTCTGCTCGCGCCCGGCGAGGGTACTGACGACGCGGCGGCGGGGGACACCGAGCGTTGGATGATCCAGCCTGTCGATGGGCGTGTGCTGGTTAAACCCAAGGCGGCCGGCATCACGACCAATCTCATCATCCTCACCGCCCGCCATATCTATCACCTGACGCTCAAGTCGGGCCGCAAATACATGCCCCGCGTCGCCTTCTACTACCCCAACGAGATCATCGCCGTCGAAACGAACCGCAAGAACGAGCTTGAGCTTCGAGCGAGCAAGGCCTCGACACCCGCTCCACTCGCAAAGCTCAACTTCGCTTACTCCATATCCGGTCCCGACGTGCCTTTTAGGCCAGTGCAAACCTTCGACGATGGCGAGCGCGTCTACATCGAGATGCCACAGACCCTGATGGCCTCCGATGCTCCCGCCCTGATGGTCAGCGCCGACGGTGAGGACAGTTTGGTCAACTACCAGATCAGAGGCCGCTACTACATCGTCGACCGCCTCTTCAAACGGGCGGTGCTGGTTTCAGGCACCGGCAAGGACCAGCAGCAGATCACGATCGCGCGAACCGGAGCATGAGCCATGGGTCAGCAACAGCAAGAGACCATGCCGCGGCCGTCCAGGCCCGAAGACCTCGTGCGCAGACTCAAGCCCTGGTGGGGTCTGGCGATCGCAGGGTTGCTGGGGGTCGGGACAATCGGCGGCGTGCTCGCCATCCATTACGCAGGACTGGTTACCCAGACAAAGAAGAACGTCAGCTATCAGAAAGCCGACGATAGCTGGATCGATCATGAGCCTAATCGTGTCGCCCATGCCGAAGCGTCCACCGCACCGCCCAGCGCGTCGCCAACAGTGCAGGCGGCCGCGACGCCTATCCCGCAGTATCAGCCGCCAGCGCAGAACTATGTTCCGCCCACGATGCCAAACCCGGTCGCCGAGCATCGGCGAGAGGAGTACGAAAAGGCGCTCGCTTCCGATCTGCTGGTCGCGCCTAAAGGTCAGTCACAGACGCTGGAAACGCCGCGTCTGGTTTCAGCGGGCGGCCAATTCGTCGAAGGCCAAGACCACAATCTAACTCAAAGCGGCGGTCCAATGGTTGTCGACCCCCATCCGGCGTCGCCCTACACCATCACGACGGGCACGGTCATCTACGGCACGCTCGAGACCGGCATCAATTCCGACATACCCGGCGACGTGCTTGGCCGCGTCGCCCAGGACGTGAAGGACAGCGTGACGGAGCGTTACCTCTTGATCCCGCAAGGCAGCAAGCTCATCGGTTCCTACTCCAACCAGCTCATCCCGTCGCAAGAGCGCCTGACGGTCAAGTGGCGCACGATCGTGTTTCCCAACGGCGGCGAGCTCGATCTTCCGGAGCTCACGGGAAGCGACGCTGCCGGCTACGCGGGCTTTCAGGATCAGGTTAACCATCACTACGCCAAAGTGTGGACGCCCGCGCTGCTCATGTCTGCGATTTCCGGCGGCATGATGATGTCCGACTACCCGACGATGACGAGCGGCGCGTACGGCACGGGCGCCTACTCGATGAGTCCCAGCCAGATGGCCGCGATGGGCGCCGCGCAGCAGCTCGGTCAGCAGGCTATGGGCCACATGGCCAACATCCAGATTGCGCCCACGATTCAGATCAGGCCCGGCTACCACTTCCGCGTGTTGGTTACTCGCGACCTGGTGTTTTCGGGACCTTATGCGGATGCCTCGGATGCATCGGAGAGCACGCGATGAAGCGACGCTCCTGGATACTCCGCATTGCAACCGCCAGCATAGGCTGCGCCGTACTCATAGGCACAGGTCTGATCGGCTGTCGGCTGCCAACAGCGCTCGGCTTTTGCCTCAACCTAACGCCCAGCGAGCCTGTCGGTATATACCGCCTTGTCGCAGGCGATGCTGAGCGCGCCGCGCTGGTATGGGTGAAGCAACCGGCCGGTGCGGCAGTCTCCATTCTGCATCGTTACGTTCCGGCCAATATCCCACTTATCAAGCGCGTTGCTGCGGTTCCGGGTGACATCGTGCAGATAGCAACGCCTGGGGTCAGCATTAACGGGATGCTCTGGACCGATAGTGCGCCGCTAGACCGTGATGCTGAAGGGCGATCACTTGAGCACTATCCGTTTGGATCCTATCGCGTCCCCACCGGACAGCTCTGGGTAATGTCCAGCAACCCACGAGGGATCGACAGCCGTTACTTCGGTCCGGTTGCAAAAGCGAGCGTTATCTCGCGGCTGGTTCCGGTAATCATCTGGTCAAGTCCAGCCACATCTCAGGCGCTGGTACTCGCTTACATCGTGGTAATCGCGACTGCCGCCGTCCTGCTTGCGACGGCTGCCGTGAAGAACTCTTACACGCTGGTCATCAATCCGCGCGAACTCAGACACGAATGAGGAGGTTTTCCATGAGACTCAACAAAGTCGAGAAGCAGCTTCGATCAGCGCAGGTCAATATCACCCTGCCCGGCAAGCTCAAATTCGAATTGGACGGGTACGCCGCCTACTACCAGCACATTCATGGCGAGGACATCGGCATCCGCAGAATCATCGTCGAGATTGTCCGCAACTTCGTCGAGTCCGACCGCGAGTTCCAGTCGTGGCTTAAGCGCCATTCCGGCAGCGTTGCAGACATGAACGGCAGCCCCGCCCATTCAGAAATGCGATGAGGTTCTGCATGTCCAGACGCTGGAGATGTGGCGTGAGGTCCGTTGACGCGCTTTGCGCGTTTCAGAGCTTGACACGTCACTCATCCCCTCGATGAAGGAGATTTCGCGGAAAAGCCTTGAAACCAGGAAGATTTCAGCGAAATCGGCAGACTGCGGAAGGAGAGGGAAATGGTTGATACCAATACGAAATCAGATGATTTCACGCGCACAGCGGATCAGGTGAAACCGATAACCGTGAGATTCGCGCCGGAAGTTGCGGCGCGCGTTGAAGCGGACGCACAGGCGCGGGGCGCGAGCCCGACCGAGATCGTGCGGTCGATCGTCTGCGAGCATTACAGCGGAGCGAACCAGGAAGCAGGCGTTATCGGCGAGCTGCGAGACCTGATCGAAGATCGCTTCCGTCATCTGGTTTACGAAATCTCGCGTACGCGTTCATCGCTCTACAACGTGGTCGAGCAAAGCGCGACCTTCGGACTGGACCGGGCGAAGCTCAAGGAAATCCAGCAGTGGTCGCGCGAGGATGCAAACGAATATCTCACGCGCCTTGACGCCGAGATGCGCCGCCGAGTGGGAGTGGCCGAGACCGGCGGCGAGGTCCGCAAGGAGTAGCGCGGCGATGTTGTCGGGCGGGCGACAGGCGGCGAGCTGGCAGGCTTACGCGACGGGCGCGCGGATGAACGCGCGCTTCGTCCTGGTCTGGCTCAAGCTCTGCGTCTTCTCATGGCTCGCCGCGACGCTTGCGCTGGTCTGGTACTGGACGGGGCGGTACTTCCCGAGCTTCGGCCACCGCTACTTCGTGCAATGGTTCGCCGCCTGGATGCTGACCAAGCTTAGCATTCCGTTCATTCATCCGACTCTGCCGTACATGGGCCGCCGCTATCCGCTCGAAGTCCTCTATCCGTTCTTGAACGGCAGGCATTTCTATCAGCACTCGTTCGGGGAATGGCTGATCCACTACGCGCGCTACGGCGTGATCGCGCCGGCGCTGATCACGGTCGTTGCGGTAATCCTGCTGCGGCGGAAAGGTCCGGACGCGCACCTCGTACGCGGGTTACAGTTGATCACCAGCCGCGAGCTTGATCGCACAATCGAGAGTTCCAGCCCGCGCGGATTGCTCGGGATGCTTGTCCGACGACGACGGGTCAGCGGAAGCGGCGCAGCGGCGATCCGCGTCGCCGATGTAGCGATTCCGGCCGAGCTTGAGTCGCAGCACTTTCTCGTGACCGGGAAGACCGGCTCGGGAAAATCGAACTTCATCCGGCACATGCTGCGCCAGATCGAAGCGCGCGGCGGCACCGCGGTCGTGCTCGATCCCGACGCTGAATATGTCTCGGAGTTCTACCGGCCGCAGCGCGGCGACTTGATTCTCAATCCTCTCGACGACCGCTGCCCGGTATGGTCGCTGTGGTCGGAATTGAGGCCCGAGAGCTTCCGCATGGACGCCGAGGCGCTCGCGCAATCGCTCATCCCTGACGTTCCCAACAGCTTCGCCCAAACCGGCGCTGACCGCTTCTTCAGACGCTCGGGGCGTACGACGCTCGTCAGCATCTTCGAAACCGCCAAGCCGCAAATCCCCGAGACGATCACGCGTCTTGTCGCGCTGCCGCGCGACGAACTCAAGCGGGCGCTTACAGGGACGCCGGCGGAGGCGCTGATCGATCCGGGCGCGCACGACCAGGGCGCCGGCATCGTCGCGATGGTGACCAACGCGACCAATCCGTTCCGGTTTCTGCCGCCCGAGGAGTCGGGCCGCGACAGGTGGAGCGCCGTCGAATGGGCCAAAACCCGGCGCGGCTGGCTGTTCCTGACCTCAACTGAGGACTCGCGCGCGGCGGCGCTGCCGCTGCAAAACGTCTGGCTCGACTGTCTCGTGCGTCATCTGCTGACGACTGATCTCGACAAGCAAAGCGGGCAGGTCTGGATCGTAATCGACGAGCTGGGCGCGCTCGACTATCAGGGTCAGCTCGAAAACCTCGTCGTGCGCGGGCGTAAGCGCGGGCTGTGCGTGGCGCTAGGCTTTCAGGCCGTGTCGCAGCTCTATTCGATCTACGGACGCGACCGCACAGTGACACTGCTGTCGGCTCCGGCGACCAAGTTGATTCTGCGCTCGGACGAGGCCGAGACGGCGGAGTGGGCGAGCCGGACTCTCGGACAACGCGAAGTGGTGCGGCTGCAGATGACGACGCTGACCGGACCTTCGCTCTACCGCGACGGCTTCAACCTGCAGCCGCATCAGACGCTGGAGCGCGTCGTGTTGCCCGCCGAGATTCAGAAGCTTCCGGCGCTCGAAGGCTATCTTTGCATCGCGGGCTACGACCGGGCGCGGGTGGCGCTGCAATGGGCCGAGCCCAAGAAATCGGCTCCGGCATTTCTCCTTCGCCGCGGCTCAGATGAGGCCAACCCGGAAGCATCCGCACAAGCTCAAACATCGAGCCCGCCGCCGAAGCGGGAAGTGGGCGGAGAATCCGCTGCGCGCGGAGGGTGGGATTAGGCGATGCTGGTGATGTCAAAAGGCGCGCTCACGGTTGGTCAGGCCGCGACCTATTACGAAGAGAAGTACAGCCGCGACGACTACTACACAGAGCAGCAGCGTGTGGCCGGGCGCTGGTTCGGCAAAGCCGCCGCCGAGTTGGGACTGACTGGCGAAATTGCAACGGAGGAGTTTCGCGCGGCGCTGAACGGACTCGATCCGAAGACCGGAGCGACTCTGGTTCACGCCGCACAACGCGAGGGCGAGCGGCGCGCCGGATGGGACGCCACCTTCAACGCGCCGAAATCGGTCAGCGTGCAGGCGCTGGCCGGCAGCGACCCGCGACTGATCGCCGCTCACCGGGAAGCCGTCGAGCGCGCGCTCATCGAACTCGAGAAGTTCGCCCAGGCGCGCATCCATCGTGGTCAGGAGTGGGTGACGACCGCCAATGTCGTCGCCGCGCGCTTCGATCATATCGCCGCGCGGCCATCCGAGAACGCGGCGAACGACGGCTACGGTCCCGATCCGCATCTTCATACGCACGTTGTCGTGATGAATATGACGCGCCGTCCCGACGGCGCATGGCGGGGCCTCGATCCGGTCGAGATCTACCGCTCGCAGGCGTTTGCGACGGCAGTCTATCGGGCGGAGCTTGCGCGTCAGGTTCAGAAGCTCGGCTATGCGATCAGCGTCACCGGCCGAGATGGCCACTGGGAGCTCGAAGGCTACAGCCGCGAGCAGGTCATGGCTTTCTCGCAGCGCCGCCAGGATATCGAGCGGGAGCTGGCGCGGTTGGGCGTGAACGGGGCCGGAGCGGCGCAGATCGCCGCACATCGCTCGCGACTGGCCAAGGCCCACCGCGACGAAGAGGCGCTTAAGGTCGAGTGGCGTCAGCGCGCCGACGCTTACGACGTCAAGGTCGATGTCATCGCCGCAAAGGCGCTCAACCTTGGAAGCCTGTGGCGGCAGAGTGACGCGTCGGCGCTCACGGAGAACGTGCGCGTGACGGTCGCGCATGCGATCGAGCGCGACGCGGTTCCCGATCGGCGCGAGCTTGAGACGTTCGCGCTTCAGCACACGATGGGCCGGAGCATTCTGGAGCAGGTGCGCGGCGCCGTAGAACGCCACCGCGATGACGGCAAGCTGATCGCTATCGAACCGAGTCATCGCCATCCTCTCGGGTCGTTCACCACGCCCGAGATGGCCGCGCTTGAAGACGACAACATCGTCCTTATGCGTGAGAGCCAGGGCAAGACATCGGCGATTTCCGACGCCGAGAAGATCAGACGATGGGCCGCCCGGCGAGGACTCGCGCCCGATCAGACCGCCGCCGCCGAAGTGACGCTCTCGACTCGCGACTGGCTAAGCGCGATCGATGGCCGCGCCGGCGCCGCCAAGACCACCACCGTCGGAGCAATTCGTGAACTGGCGCAGGATGAGGGCTACTTCCTACGCGGCTTCGGTCCCACCAGCGGCAGCGTCAAGGCGTTGACGGACGCCGGAGTGCTGTCGCGCACGGTCGCGAGCCTGCTCGATAATCCGCCGCCCGAAAAGCACCGTAGGGAATTTTGGATTGTCGATGAATCGAGTCTGCTCGCCACCCGGCAGGTGAACCGGCTGCTCCATCTGGCGAAGGATGCGGGCGTTGAGCGGATCGTCTTCGTCGGGGACCAGCGCCAGCATCATGCGATCGAAGCCGGACGGCCGGTCTACCAGATGCAGCAGGCCGGGATGACCATCGCGTCGCTGAATGTGATCCGCCGCCAGCGCGATCCTGAACTGCGCCGGGCGGTCGAACTGGCATCGGCGGGCAAGGCCGCCGAGGTGATCGAGGCGCTCAGACAACATGACCGCATCACCCAAATCGCGCCCGCCGCCGATCGCTACCGGGCGATCGCCGAAGATTATCTGCGCTCTTACGAGGCTGGCCAACGGACGCTGGTCGTAAGCCCCGCCAACGAGGAGCGGCGCGAACTTAACCGGACAATCCGGGAGCTGTTGGTTGAGCGCGGCCAGGTTGGACGCAATGGGTTCGAGCTTCCGATTCTGACGAGTCTTGATCTGACCCGAGCGCAGCGCGCGCATGCGCGCCATTACGCGGAGGGCGACGTGATTCGCTTCCGGCGGGGCAGTGTGAAACTCGGGATCGAGCGCGGCAGCTACGCCACGGTCGAGGCTTCGGATATCCGCCACGACCGGCTGACGATCAGAACGAGTGCTGGCGCGGCCATTGAATACGCGCCGGAACGGATCAGAGGCGTCGAAGTTTTCCGGCCGGAGTCCCGCACGCTTTCCGTCGGCGACCGGATTCAGTTTCGGACTCCCGACCCTGCGCTCAAAATCGCCAACGGCGAGTTCGCAGCGATCAGAGCGATCGATGACAAACAGGTCCGACTCCGGATGGACGACGGCCGCGAAATTAGCGCCGCCACGCCGCGGCTCCGGCATATCGACTACGGCTACGCCTCGACTTCGCATTCAAGCCAGGGCGCCACCGTCGATCGCGTCATCGTCAACATCGACACCACGCGCAGCGTCAAGCTGGTCAATCGCCGCCAGTTTTATGTCTCGATCAGCAGAGCGCGGCAGGACGCGCGGATTTACACGGACGACGCAACCGCGCTGGCTCGCGCGGTTGGGCGCGAGCAGCTCAAGCCAACCGCGCTTGAACATCTGTCGCCCGCACAGCGAGCGAATTCCCGGAACTACAAGCCGGTCGAGATCGACGACCCGGCCGCCACGCGGATGAAGCCGGGCATACGTCAGGAACAAAAGCTCAACCAGGGCAGAGGAATCAGATGGTGAGGTTGGATAATGCACCGCGCGGCTTGTTCATGCCGATGGAGCGGCGCGCAGCAGGCGCCGAAGGAGAGAGCATCATGACTTATTGCACGCGATGCGGTTCGCGACTCGTTGATAGAGAGTCTTGCCCAAGCTGCGGGGTGCGCCGCTATGCAGCACTGAATTCCACGCCAACTGCCGAGTATCCCGCGGCGGGCGATTTTCCGGCGTTTGTTTTCACATACGCCGAACGGACTCTTCTGAATCTCGTCGAGCGCCAGCGCCAAGTGCGAGTGCCCTTCAGCTACATCAGCGGAACCGTCA